>Ga0209802_1003253_pt1 | contig 10948 bp, 12 predicted proteins | sample GraSoiAngelo_129_FD_185886 | JGI IMG/M metagenome (GOLD analysis project Ga0209802, IMG submission 185886) | Grasslands soil microbial communities from the Angelo Coastal Reserve, California, USA - 14_0927_12_40cm (SPAdes) (version 2) | ecosystem: Environmental > Terrestrial > Soil > Grasslands ... | reverse complement strand
GCCGGCGTTCTTTGGGGCGGTCACGGCATCGCCGCCGTCGATCTGTCGGTTGCGCTGGCGCCGCGCAGCGGCCGGCCCTTCTATCTGGCCGCCTTCGCCACCGCCGGCGGACTCGGCTTCGCCGCGGCTTCCATCTTGGCCGGCCTGCTGGCCTCATTGATGCCGGCTCAGTTTATGCTGCTCGGATTCAGCTGGACGGGGATTCATATCCTGCTGCTGGTTTCTGCGCTGGCCCGTGCAGCCGCCGCGTTGCTGGCCGTGCGGATCCAGGAGCGCGACGCGCGCGGTGTTCCTGAATTGCTTCGCACGCTGGCCAGCGACCTACCGAAGACGGTGTCGGTGAAGCATTTGCCCTTGCCGAAGCCGTGGGCGGTCTTCCAGACGACGATCAGCAACACGGCATCGCGGGGCCGTCGCCGACCGCCGGCGTCGGTCCCGGCGCCGTAAGCGCCTCCATCCTTCTCCTCATCGGTCACCAAGCCGCCATGCGTTCACGGCGCACGACCGCAAAGCGCGCGATCACGTGGCTCGGACGGCTGAGCGGTCAACCACACGCGGTGCTCCCCAGTCTCGGCCGAGGTTCGCCCGCCCACGCGCCGAATCAGCATCATCGGTCGCCCTCCTCACTCTTTTGCAACGCCTCCCACGCCGTCGCGCGCCACGGCGTGCGCTCCCATCCGGTGCACGTCGCGCTCGTTGGCGAGTGTTCCACCCTGGTCGTGTAGAAGGTCGCGCGCCAGCCTCGGTCATCGTACTGAGTCAATTGCAGGTCGTAGCCCTGGCGGGCCATCCCCACGGCCAACCGTCCAATCCCCGCCCATGAGTCGAGGTACAAGCGGAGGGCGTGGAGGGCTCGGTCGTACGAGGGCATGGAGCACGTGGCGAATCCGACTGCTGCCCGGAGGAGCTGGCCGCGTGGGTTGGGCACAGCGTTACTCGAGAGTGCTGGCCGACCGTTTCCGCCAGCGTGAAGCTGACTGGCTTGCGGGAGTCTAGCATTCCTGAACTATCGGCAGCGCGTGGGCTCCAGCGTCCGGCTGATAGACCGCCCGATACCAGCACGCCCGATGAGCGTGACGATCTGGCGAGCCGACGTCGCGCAAACTGTCCGCCGAGGAGCCCACGTGGTATTCCGGAACTGTCTCAAGTGCTCATCGCTCCTCGTCTTCGACATCTGGCATACCCGATGCTGCACGGGCTTACCGAGTGACATCGGAGATGTTGGCACGCTCGGTATTCCGATCCCGCCCCGGGATCAAGCAAGTGATCGGGGTCGTTGCACGCGCAGCGTTCACGGTGGCGCTTCTGATGCCGTGGCTCGCCATTCTTGCGTTGCTGTACTTGCGAGTGCGTCGGCAGGCATGTCCCTCGCGGTAGTGATTGATCATCGCCCGCCCCACGCACTCGAAGCAGGAGGAGATCCCTATGACCGCTCGGCTTTACGGCCTCTGGGTCCTGAGTGTGGTCTTGGCGCTCATGCTTGAGTTTCTTACATCGGGGATGCGCACACTACTCCCTGTGCCCTGGTAGAGACGCCCTGTTGACAGCTCGGACCGCCGGTGCGCGGCACGCGTGGTGATCATGCCCGACATCAATCAACTCATCGCGGACTGGGGCAACGCGGGGATCTTCCTAGTGGTCATTCTCGGGAATATCGGACTGCCAGTCCCCGAGGAAACCGTGTTAGCGGGCGCCGGCTATCTGGTGTGGTCGGGCCGGCTTCAGCTTATTCCGGTGCTTATCGTGAGCATCGTCAGCGCCGTCGCCGGAGACAACTTTGGCTACTGGCTCGGACGCCGCTACGGACGAGCGGCGGTCGAACGCTACGCCCGTTGGCTGCTGACGCCCGCTCGCGTGGTGGTGGCGGAGTCTTTCATCAGCCGGTATGGTGCTCTCGCGGTCTGCATCGCGCGATTCGTCGGGGGGTTTCGCTTTCTGGCCGGGCCGTTGGCCGGAGCAGCCGGCCTTCCATTCCGTTCATTCTTGCGCGGGAACTTGCTCGGGGCGGTGCTTTTCGTACCCTACGCGGTCGGGATCGGCTACGCGATCGGCTACGGTCTGGGTCCGTACATGGCCCGTGTCCCGCACGCGCTAGGAGGCATCGGCCATGTGATGCTGCCCTTGGCGATCATCGTGGTCGTCGTCCTGGTCGCGTGGCGCGCGATCATCAGGATCGTCAGGCTTGGCGTGATGCGCGCGAGTGGAACGCGTGGTGTGACGACGCCATAACCACTCTATCTAGACTCGCAGGCTCCGTGGCGTCGGCGGTCAGGCCGCGGGAGCGGTGGTCGTGGACGAAGTCATGAAGGTCGGCGAGGAGGTTCACTGGGTTCACGAGATGAGTTCGTCAGTATCGACCACAGCCCAACCGAGCTTCCTCAAGGAGGGCTCGAGACGATGCATCGCTCCACTCCTCATTTTCCAGGATGGTCGAGGAGCCGCTCAACGGCCGCGACAAAGTCTTTCACCTTGAGTGGCTTGCTCTGGTACGCGTCGAACCCAGCGTCCGTGATCCTCCGGCGATCCTCGGTCATCACCGACGCGGTCATGGCCATGATGGGAATCCCTCGAGTGGCCTGCTCGGCTCGTAGTCGCCGGAGCGCCTCGATCCCGTCGATCCCGGGGAGCCGAATGTCCATCAGGACCAGTCTCGGATGGCGCTCTTGGGCGAGCCGGACGCACTCTTCCCCAGTCTCGGCCTCAATGATCTCGTAGCCCTTGAACGTCAACACGTCCCGAACGAGCTTGCGATTCTTGTCGTTGTCCTCGACGACGAGAATTAGCTCATTCGCCACAGCGCACCGGGATCGTGAACGTGAACGTCGAGCCCACGCCCAGCTCACTCTTGACCCAGATCCTTCCGCCGTGGAGTTCGATGAACTTCCGGCACAAGGTGAGCCCCAGCCCGGTCCCCTCCGCCTTCTTCTCCGCAGTCCCCACCTGGCGGAACTCCTCGAACACCGCCTCCTGATGCTCCGGGGCAATGCCGACGCCGGTGTCGCTGACTGATACCTCCACGAACCCATCCTTTGGTACTGCCCCGACCTCGATCCGGCCTCCTTCAGGGGTGAACTTGATCGCATTCGACAAGAGGTTCAGGACCACTTGCCGAATCTTCCGCTCGTCTGCCCGAACCTCACCCAGCCGCTCATCGACGCTCATCTCCAAGGTGATGCTCCGGCGGCCCGCCCGCTCGCGGACGAGGGTCAAGGCGTTGTCGAGCGCCTGAGGAAGATCGAAGTCCGTCAGCTCGAGCTCCATCCGCCCCGCTTCGATCTTCGACAGGTCGAGGATGTCGTTGATCAGGGAGAGGAGATGTCGTCCGGACGCGACGATGTCCTGGACATACTCGGCTTGCTTGTCATTGAGCTCGCCGAACATCCGCTCGTGTAGCACCTCCGAGAAGCCGATGATGGCGTTGAGCGGTGTCCGGAGCTCGTGCGACATGTTCGCGAGGAATTCCGACTTGTGGCGGCTTGCGGCCTCGAGCTGCTGATAGAGTCGCCCCAGCTCGCGATTCATCCGGTTGAGATTGGCCGCGAGCACGCCCAGCTCGTCGCGGTTGACGATCTGGAGCTGCCCGCCGAAATCGCCAGCGGCGATGTCCCGGAGTCGCGCGTCCATCTGCCGGACCGGCCCGATGACGGACCAGGAGATGGCATAGCCGAGGACGAGCGCCAGCCCGATGCTCCCCACCGCGAACCCGATGACCACCGATCGGGAGAACGTGTACGATTTCTCGGTCGCCTCGATGCCCGCCACCATGTCGGCCTCGGCCTTGTTGACGAGCTCGTTGGTGAGCCGCTCGAGGCGATCGGCGAGCGGCCCGGCCTGGCTCTGCTGCAGCTCGCGGCCCTCGGCCGCCTTCCCGGCACGGATCAGTTCGATCACCCGCGTGACGACCTTGATGAACTGGTCGTAATCCTCACGCACCTGGCCCAGCAGCTCCACTTCGTCCCTGGCGACGAACTGCAGCCGGTCAAGATCGTAGCCGAACTGGTTGAGCCGGCGGAGCGTGGCCTCGAGGGTGCGCTCGTCGGGCACCAGGAGGGTGGAGGCCACCGCATAGAGCTGACCGGTGGTGTCGTGCTGGAGCTGGCGATAGGCGGCGATCTTTCGCTGGAGCTTGACCATGTCCTCGGCGCGACGATTGACGTCGCTCAGCGCTCGAAGGCCTACCGCGCCCACGATGAGCAGCAGCACGACGATAGCCAGGAAGGAGGCGAGCAGCTTGGCGTGCACCGTAGCCGGCACTCGCGCGACCAACCGCGTTAGCCAGTCCATCATCCCTGTCGTGCCTCGCGGACCAGCGACTGCAGGTCTCGGAGGAACTCCTCCGGATCGAAGCGCACGCCGAGGTACTGGACGCGCAGGATCCCGTTCTGATCCACCAGTGAGGTGAGGAACGTGTGATCGACATCGCCGCGCGGCGTCTTGCGGTAGTAGACGCCGTAGCGCCGCGCCACCTCGCCGATCTCGGCCCGCGTCCCCGTCAGGAACGCCCAGGCCACCCGCGCGCCGTGCTCTGCGGCGTAGCGTTTGAGCACAGGGGGCGTGTCTCGTTCCGGATCCACGGTGATCCCGACGAACGCCACCCGCGACCCCAGGTCAGCGCCGAGGCCGGGGCCGAGCCCCACCAGCTTGGCGGTGAGCAAGGGACAGATGTCGGCACAGCTCGTGTAGATGAAGGTAACGACCACGATCTTGCCGCGCAGATCGTGAAGCGACAGGCGCTTACCCTCGTGGGTGGTCAGCGTGAAGTCGGACGCGAGGCCTATCTGCGGCAGCCGGTCATACTTCCCGCCAGCGCCTGCGGCTCCGACTTGGTCAAGCGCCAACAAGAGAAGGACGATGATGCCCCACTCGGTCCAGCGCTTCACCGGCCTATTCCTGTAGCTCCTCCTTGAGCCTCGTGACTGACCGTCATCCCTTCAGCTCCTTCTTGAGCTCATTCAGGAATCGCCAATCGGTGCCCTGGGCGATGAGCTTCTGAGGCGTGGATTTGAGCATCCCCGCTTCGCGCAGGCGCAGCGCGTGAAAACGCAGCGTGTCTTCGGGGTTTGCCTCGCGCCAGCGAGTGTATAGGCTGCCTTTCATGACTTCGAGCCCGATCGGATAGCGCGTCTCGTAACGCATGTCGGACAGGAATCGGGCCACCCGCTCGGGTTCGCTGGCGCAGATGTCCGCGGCCTTGAGGATTGACCGCAGCACCCGCTTGGTGGCCACAGGGTGGCGCTGCACGAAGTCCCGGTTCGCCACAACCATGCAGCAGAAATACTGAGACCAGGGGCGATCCAGGGAGGTCTGGAGGATCACGTGCCCGACCTTCTTGGCCCGCAACTCTGCGGGCTCCTGCGCGAAGGCCACAAAAGCATCCGCCTCGCCGTCCGCGAACACGTCCATTGCGTTGCGGGCTCCTCGACCGGTGATCCAGTTGACCTCCTGCGCGGGGTTGACTCCCACATACGCCAGCATCGACGACAGCAGCACGTGATCGCCTCCCCCGAAGTAGTGGACGGCCGCGGTCTTCCCCTTGAGATCCCGGATCGCCTTCACCCGGTCAGCGGCGAACAGCTGGTAGCAGCCCGCATGCACCCCGGCCAGCAGCACGAGTGGCTTGCCGGCATCCAGTAAAGGAATGGCGCTATGGATGTCCCACATGCTGATGTCTGCTCGACCGTCGGCCACGGCCTCAACGCCCGCCCTCGATCCCAGCGGCAGGTACTCCCATTCGGAAAACCCCTCCTGACGAAAGAACTCCTCGGCCAGATACTGAGGCGCCAGGCAGATATAGGGAGTATGTGGGAGGCGAATCCTCGTGGTCTCCGGTGGCGGCTCGGCGGCCATGGCCCGGTCGGGCTGGCCCAGCAGACTCCCTAGCCCAAGCACCGAGGCCCGGGCCAGAAACTCCCGCCTGTCGAGCTGACGCGTTCCGGCCGCGTCCCCGCTCACCGCTCGGCCCTTCACTTGCTTTTTCTCCGCTGCGTGCTCAGCTCCTCGAGGAACCCCCGGATCGATTCCCCAAGAATCCGGGTCGCTTGCGGATCGGCGTTGCAGCAGATCCAGTGCCCACCGGGCGAGTCGATCGGCAGGGCGCGGGCTTGGGGGATGGCCTTCGCCTGGGCTTCTACGTGCATTGGCAGGTAGAACTCGTCCCGTGGGCTGTAGAGGAACAGCGTCTTCGCCTTGATCGAGCCCAGCGCCTTGTTGAGGTCCTCGTCGAACCCGGGAGTATCGCCGACCCGGCCTCGCGCGTTGGCCACGATTCGGTAATAGAGATCGCGAGTATCCTGGACGTCTATGAAGTAGTCGCCCCAGGTGTTCCGCCACTTGGTGTAGGCCTCGGGCGTATCGAGATTCTGGTTCCACCATTCCTGCGAATAGAAGTCTCGAACCCACACGGAGACCGCATTGGCCGCGCACTGATTCGGATTCACGTCGTAGTTGCCGCCGCTCCATCCCTGGCACGATTCGATGATTGACAACCCCAACCGGCCGCGGAAGCGTGCCTGAGTGCCCCAAAGAGCCCCTCCCACGATCGGGATGATCCCGTCCATGAACTGCGGGTAACTCACGGCGAACTGCACGCTATGATCCCCGCCGGATGAAAACCCGGTAACGGCCAGCAGGCGAGGAATGCGGAGGAATTCGGTGACGAGCCGGTACTGGGCCCCGACCATGTCGCGCCCATTGTAAAAGGGGAACTTCATCTTGAGCCCGCTGTTGGTGGGGCTGGTGGTGTGTTCGAAGTCGGTCTGGGTGGCGCCCAGCGCGTCCGGGCAGATGATGAAGTACTTGTCGGTGTCCAGGGGCCGGCCAGGCCCGATCATGTGGTCGAACTGGTGGTGATTGCCCGCGAAGCCGTGCTGGAACAGGATGGCGTTGTCTTTGGCGGCGTTCAGCTTGCCGTGGGTGACGTACGACATCCTGAAGTTGTGGATGATCCCGCCCCCCTCGAGCTGCAGTTCGCTGAGCTGGGCCATCTGGTGCGGCGGTTGACCCGGCCAATGGGCATGCGCCGAAGGGATTGATGCGGCGAGGACCACCGTCCACACCGCGCACGCAGCCAGCGTGGTCCTCATCCCTTCAGCTCCCTCTTCAGTTCGTTGAGGAAGCGCCAGTCGGTGCCCTGAGCGATGATCTTCTGCGGCCCAGACTTGATCATGCCCGCCTCGTTTAGTCGGAGCGCGAAGAAGCGGACGGTGTCCTGGGCATCGTATTGGCGCCAGCGTCCATACGGAATCTCCTTCAGCACACGCCCGGCGAGGTCGTAACTCGTCGTGTAGCCGCGCTCGACCATCACCTGCGACACACGCGCGGGCTCGAGGGCACACACCGCGTCCGCCTTGAGAATCGCGCGTAACGCCCGCTTGGTGGCCACCGGGTGCTTACGAACGAAATCACGGCTGGAGATGACCATGCAACAAAAGTATTGAGACCACGGCCGGTCGGTTGTGGTGCTAACCAGCACCTGGCCGATTTTCTTGGCGCGGAGCTCTTGGGGCTCGGGCGGGAACCCCATGAACCCGTCGACCTTACCTTCGGCGAAGAGACGCATCGCCTCAGGGCCGGGATGCACCTGCCAGTCGAGGTCGGTGCGCGGATCGAGGCCGACATATGCCGCGATCATTGCCGCGAAAGCGTGTTGGTTGGAGTCAAGGCCAGGGATTGCGACCGCCTTGCCCCTCATTTCACGGATCGAGCGGATGCGGTCGCTTCCGAAAAGCTCGAAGCAGCCGGCGTGAACGCCTCCAAGAACTACGAGCGGGGCGCCAGCGTCGATCTGCAGAAGTGGCACGGGGAGCGCCACCAGACCCAGGTCGATCTCGCCCGCGGTGAGGCCCTGGACGGCGGCGCCCGCGCCACCGACGCGCACGTACTCCACTTGGGTGAACCCTTCGGCGGCGAGCAACACGTCGGCCACCTGAGCCGGCGCCTCGCAGAGGGTCGGTGTCCGAAGAACCCTAAGCTTGGTCGTTTCGGGCGGTGGCTCGGCTGCCACTACACCAACCCGGATGCCGAGAAGCCCGGCCGCCCCGGCCAGCGTGAGCCCACCAACAAGCTCCCGTCGGGTCCAGCTCTCAGGTCGGTCACTCACGGAGATCGCCTCCACGTGACAGAGCATGGGAGACATAAAGCCTCATTGTCGGACCTCGTCGCTCCCCTCCCAGCGTCAGCCGGGGCTCTCACGGCCCCCGCCAGGTACAGGCGCGCCGAAGAGCGCCATGATTCCGTCACCCATTACCTGATTCACCGTGCCCTCGTAGCGGTGCACGGCCTCCATCATTCGTTCGAGCACGGGATCGAGGATCTTTCGCGCCTCCTCGGGATCCCGATCGGCCAGCAACTCCATCGAGCCCTTGAGGTCAACGAAGAGGACCGTGACCTGCTTACGCTCGCCTTCGAGCGAGGCCTTCGACGTGAGGATCTTCTCGGCGAGATGACTGGGGGTATACGTCTGAGGAGAGTTGAACCGCGGCTCGACGGGCCTGGCTGTTGCCATCAGCGATCTCCCACAGCCCCCGCAAAACTTCTCGCCGCCCTCGTTTAGGAAGCCACACGAAGGGCAAGTAGACGCGAACGACAGCCTGCACTCACCGCAGAAGCGGCGCCCCTCACGGTTCTCCGCGCGGCACCGCGGGCAGAGCATCAGCTCGGCTCTCCTGTCTCCGCCTCAGCCTCCTCCAGCCAGAACCGCATGTCCATCTCGCGGTACATCGTCGTCGCCGTTGTGAGGTGCTCGCGCGCCTGCTCGCCGTTACCCGTACGCCGGTAGAGCTTGCCGAGGCCGAGGTGGCAGTGGGCGACGAGCGGGCGCATGCCGCGCAGCTCGGCGAGCGCTAGCGCCTTGAGGTAGTGGGGCGCGCCGCTGTTCGCGTCGAACCGATCGGGATGGGTCGCGATGTCGCCGAGCAGATGAAGAGCATGGGCCGCGAACCCAGGTTGACGTGGCGAGGATTCGACTGCGCGGTCGCCCAGGCGCCGCGCCTCATCGAGCCGGCCGAGTAGCAGACAGGTGTTTCCGAGTGCGTGGTAGGCCCAGCCGCGCCCGGCGACCCATCCACTCGCCGCCTGACGCTCGAGGAGCTGCTCGCCCTCCTGCAGTCGGTTCAGCGCCTCGCTCGCCTCGCCGAGCTGCGCCAACGCCCAGGCGGAGAAGGCGATCGCCCAGGGCAGATGGACGACGACATTCCCCGTCCGGGCCACCGCGATCCATTGCTCGCGCTCCCACGCGGTGCCGGTCGCGCTCGTGGGCGGGTTCATGCCCGTCTACTCCAGCCTGTTGTTAGTGACCAAATCCAACCGCCCAGCGTTGCTACAAGCACTGGATATGCGTAGAACGGCAATGGGGATGTCGTCGGCATGACTTGAACGCCCGCGAAGATTGGTACGGCGGTGGCTGCGAAGAGGACTGCGGCGAAGAGCCCGAGAAGGCGCACGGGGAGAGGAAACACACGCGGAATGCTGATGAGCACAAGCGCCAATGCCCACAGGCTGGTCCCCGCCCCAAACGACGGAACACTTGCGGTCAGGTCCATCGCTGCGCCCGAAAGGATAATGCCTTCGCCGACCGCAAACACCAGGAAGCCCGAGGCAACGAGGTCCTGACCCTTTCGGTAGAACACGAGTGTCAGCACCGCGCCCGCCATGACCAGGCCAACGCCGTCAATGCCCCATGCGAGCCCTCGGAGGGAGGCTGACGGCGCAAACGTCCCTGCCATGCCAAATACTCCCCCCACAGCGAGGCCGACTGAGGCGAGAGCTCTTAGGCCGTTGTCATTCACTGTATGTCAGCGTTGAGCACCCGGCGAATCCGCGTGCTGCCCGGAGCTGGCCGCGTTGGTCTAGCACGCGTTACTCGATCACCTGGTCTGCCCGCACGAGAATCGACTGCGGAATGGTCAGCCCGAGCGCCTTGGCCGTCTTGAGGTTGATCACGAGCTCCAACTTCGTGGGTTGCTGAACGGGGAGGTCGCTCGGCTTGGCACCCTTCAGGATCTTGTCGACGTAGCTGGCAGGTTGCCGGTAGATGTCTCTAAGATCCACCCCGTACGAGATTAGCCCACCCTCCGCCATGTAGAAATTCCGGATGGGATACATCGCTGGGAGTCGATGCATCGACGCTCGCTCAACCACTTGACGAGCCGCTTGCTCTATGACTGAGCTACCAAGTACGAGGAGGGCGCCCGCACGCCACTCGATGGCGGTCCGGAATGCACTCTCGATCTCGCCCGCGCTTCGGACCTCGAGGTTTAGAACTTCTCGCGTCAGCAGCCGAGCCGCATTCTGGAGCTCCTTCCAGTCGAGGCCACTACGCGAGGGGCCGCGCAGGACGGCCACGCGTACGACTCCCGGAACGAGCTCTGTGAGTAGCTGTAGTCGCTTAGAATCAATCTCCAGGGTCGGAAGGATCATCCCGGTGAAGTTGCCGCCGGGGTGTGCGAGGCTCGTGATGAATCCGCTTTCGACGGGGTCAATTGTGGTGCCGACCATAACAACCGGAGTCGCGATACCCGCCCGCTTTATGGCGAACAGCGTCGGGCTTGCCGCGACGATCACGTCCAGGTTGAGTCTCGCAAACTCGGCAGCAATTGCGATACTTCGTTCCGGACTCCCTTCGGCGGAGCGTGATTCCGTCACGAAGTCCCGGCCATACTCATAACCGAACTCGCGCAGACCGCGCAGGAGCGCAGCGACATTCTGATTCCGAGGGTTCGGCCCCGAGACGTCGGCGGCAGGGCCCGTGTTTCCGATGACCCCGATCTTGTAGACCTTCCCGGGCTGCGGCTGCGCCTCCGCAGCGAACGACGCAAGAACGCTGACAGCGAGAACGACCGCGAGCCCGATCACCCGCATGAGCACCTCGGTGGGGGGATGGCTGGCGGGAGTCTAGCAGACTTGAATTATGAGAGGCCGAGCGTTGGCTTCTCGTGATGGCTCCGCGGAC
>Ga0209802_1003251_pt1 | contig 10954 bp, 12 predicted proteins | sample GraSoiAngelo_129_FD_185886 | JGI IMG/M metagenome (GOLD analysis project Ga0209802, IMG submission 185886) | Grasslands soil microbial communities from the Angelo Coastal Reserve, California, USA - 14_0927_12_40cm (SPAdes) (version 2) | ecosystem: Environmental > Terrestrial > Soil > Grasslands ... | reverse complement strand
CCCAACTCCTTGATCGTCGAGGTCGGCCGCGCCGGGGTCGATCGTTACGTCGGCTTCATGCTCGGTTTCCTCGGCCGCAGGGTCCTCGGCCAGTTCGACCCACAGCTTCTGGGCGCGGAACCCGTCGCCGGCGAGGGCCTCTACCTGGTCGAGACCAACGTCGAAGAGTGGGCCCAGAAGGCGGAGCTGCCGGGAGGTGACCTCAGGCGGTGGCTGATCCTCCACGAGATGACACATGCGTGGCAGTTCGCCGCGCATCCATGGTTGAGAGCCGACATGGAACGCTTGATCGCCGCGCTGCTCGAATCCACGACCAGAAAGGCATCGCCCGCTGCCCGCATCGCCGCCTTCGCCGGAGTTCTTCCCGTCCAGTGGAAGCTGATGCGGCGCATGCAGGGCACGATGTCGCTGATCGAGGGCTATAGCAACCTCGTCATGAACGTGCTGGGCTCCAGGCTCCTCCCGGGTTTTGACCAGCTTGAAGCGGCATACCGCGCTCGTAGCTCAGGCAAGAGCGTCCTCGAGATTCTGGTCTGGAAGCTTTCAGGGCTCGACCTGAAGCTGCAGCAGTACCGCAAGGGCGAGGCTTTCGCAAAGGCTGTCTATGACGCGCACGGGATGGGTGTGTTGAACCTGGCGTGGCAGGGGCCGGATGCGATGCCGCGGATCGAGGAGCTGTCGAATCCGGAATCCTGGTATCGACGAGTCGCGCCCGTTGGCGCCCGTCGGCGCTAGATTTTTCTAATCCATCCAATCCCGGGGAAAGTGAGCAGCGACGCTTGCGTTGCCGCAGGCCGGCGCGGCTTCGCCGACAGCCCTAGTCCCGCAGCTCTTCCTGGGCCGTTTCCTCGCTGATCGGCATCACGGCGATCGGTAGATCGGAGATGTCGAAGTAGCGCACGGGCTTGTTCATGCGCTTGGCGATTCCGACCTGAACCTTCACGCCCAGGGATAGGCGGCCGAACACCCACACCTCATCGCAGCGCGCAAGGAGGTTGTTCATCGCCTCGCGCACGATCTCCTTGGAGACCGTGTGCATGAGGTAGTAGTCGAACAGCATGAACGGGCTGACTGGCACCATCCCCGAGTCGAGGACGAACTTCTGGATGTGCGCGCGCCAGTAGAAGGCCTTGTTTGACATCGCGACGTAAACCAGGCGCTTGGGGTGTCGCAGCGTCTCCTCGGCCTGGTCCATCGCGCTCGGTTTGGTGGTGGGCTGAAAGATGCGCTCGAGAATGTCCTCCGCGGCCTTCCCCGAGATCGCCATAGCGCGGGCTATGGTATCAGTCGTGCAATCCAGTTCCAGATTCGACCTGAAGGGGCGCGTCGCCCTCGTGACTGGGGCCAGCCGCGGTATCGGCAGCGCCATCTCCGAGGCGCTGGCCGAACAGGGCGCTCAGGTCGTCTTGTCGAGCCGCAAGCAAGCTGACCTCGACGATGAGGCGGCTCGCATCAACACCAGGTTCCCGGAGCAAGCCGTCGGCATCGCCGCCCACGCGGGGAGACCGGAGGATCTTCAGCGGCTGGTGGAAGAGGTCATGAACCGCTTCTCCCGTATCGACATCCTCGTCAACAACGCAGCAACCAACCCCTACTTCGGTCCGGTCCTCGGAGCTGAGCTGGCCGCCTGGGACAAGACCTTTGAGGTCAACCTGCGCGGCATCTTCATTCTCACCAAGCTGGTCTACGAGGCCTCGATGGAGCAGCACGGAGGCGCCATCGTCAACGTGGCCAGCGTCGGCGGCCTTCGCCCCGGCCTCGGGCTCGGCGTTTACAACGTCACCAAGGCCGGCGTGATCATGCTCACTCGCCAGCTGGCCCGCGAGCTGGGTGGCAAGGTACGCGTCAACGCCGTGGCTCCGGGGCTCGTCAAGACGCGCTTCGCGGAGGCACTGTGGGGAAACGAGGCGCTCCTCGACCGCGTGGTCAGCTCGAACCCTATGGGCCGAATCGGGGTTCCGGACGAGATCGCGGGGGCGGTGGTTTTCCTGGTGTCGGACGCCGCGAGCTACGTGAATGGGGAAGTGCTCGTCATCGACGGGGGCGGTGGGGAGCCTTAGCCGGAAAGGCTGCGGTTTCAGTCTCTCCGTTCTCTGCGGCCAGCTGGCGGCTGTGGATGAAGTCCTCGAGCTCCTTCTCGTACTGGTACGCGTGGCGGTCGGGCTCGTAGCGAAGGACACGGCGCTGCTGGATGAAGTCTTCGAACGCCGCTTGCGTGTCGCGCGCCGCGCGGAAGCGGAGCTCGCGGGCCGCCTTCGCCGTCGAGAGGGTGCGGCCCCAGCGCAGTAGATCTACGAGCTGAGGGGAAAGCGCCGCAAGGCCGCTGCGCCGGAGGGCGAATGCGGTGAGCTCGAGGCCGAATGGCGGCAGGAGCGGCGCGTGGAGCTTGCCCGCGGCATCGAGCAGTTTTGCCAGCGGGGTACCGCCGGGGGCAGCGATGTTGTACGCGCCGGCAGGGCCGCGCTTGGTGGCCAGGTACAGCGCTTCAACAGAGTCGTCGCGATGGATGAGCTGCAGGGTCGGGTCGTAGCCGGCCACTGTCGGCACGAGCTCGAGGTCGAGATATCGGGCGAGCGGCTGGGGCTCATCGGGGTTGAGGCTGTTGCTGAAACGCAGCGTCAGGATGTCGATGCCTGGATTCCGGACGGCGAAGTCCGACACGTAAGACTCGACCTCGACGATGTCGCGCACGAACTGGTGCTTGGAGTTGGAGTCGAGCCTGTGGTCTTCGCGCAGCGCGGGGGGCAGATCGAAGCGCGAGCCATACACGTGGCCTGATGACTTCAGGACGAATCGGCGGACCGGGCTCTCCTTGCCGGCGCAGCCCGCCAGAAGGTTGAGCGTGCCGATGACGTTCATCTCGTGCGCGCGTCGCGGGTCCATGTCGAACGAATCGACGCGCGTGAGAGTGTGCACGACGGTGTCGATTCCCACCGCGCGGACGAGCTTGCCGATGAGCGAGTGGCGGATGTCGAGCTTCAGGTAGTCGGCCCGGCCCAGGTCGTATCGCGGTTCGCGGATGTCGATACCGATGACCTCGGCGACGTCGGGATCCTCCACGAGGCGCTGTACGACGAGCGCACCCCACCAGCGCGCGACGCCGGTGACGAGGATGCGGCGCTTCTTATTGGCCATCGGCTCCAGTCTATCTAGCGTCAGCTGTGGGTTCGATTCCGCACGTCTGGCGTCAAACACGCGCTTGCCCTTGCACGACTACGCACGTTTGGCGCCAAACGTGCTGAATGCACGCGCCAAGCGCCTCAGGTCCTTTTGATGACGTCGCGCTCCATCTGCGCGACGGCACGGGTGACATCTTCGAGCAGCGGCGATTTCGCCTGGCGCAGCGCGAACTCCAGCTGCCGCAGAAGTGAGTAGAGGCTCTTCATCGCCTTGATTGCGTCCCCAATGTCGACGTTGGCGGCTAGCGGGATCTTGTCGAGCGGCTCGCCGGAAGACCATCGATATGCGAAGTCGATGTAGTCGTGTGAGGGCTGGCGCAGGTTGGGCTCGTCGAGATCCTTCTCCATGTCGGCGAATCGGAAGTACAGGGAGCGCACAAGCCTCGCCGTTTGGGCGATCGCCGGCGTCGGATACCGGCGAGGACCGGGCGGAGCGCCGCCACGTCCTCGACCTCGGTCGCGGTCTTCGGCCGCCAGCATCACCAGCACCGCCGACAGCTCTTCCGGCGTGAGGCCCTCCAGCCAGCCGGCCCACACCGCTTCGGCGACGAGGATCGTGTTCTCGCCATATACGCGCGCCGCGAAGAGGCCCTTGTCGGTCGGCCGGTTTGCTGACAGGAATCCCGTGTCGGCGAGGATCCGGCTCAGACGACGCAGCTTGCGGGCGTACTCGTCCATCTGGCCGGTCGCCTCGCGGTCACCCGCCTCAACCTCCCTCTCCAGCGCACGCAGCTCGCCGTAACGCCGCAGGTGCTCCCCGAAGCGCGGCGAGCGCACGACCTTGAGCTTGCGCTGCCGCTCCAGGAGTCCTTTCGCTTCGATCTCCAGCTTCTGCACGAGCTTGTTGGAGTGCCCCTGGGCCCTTGTGTGGCGCCCACGCCGGGAGCGCCGTTCCGCGCCGGCATCACGCCGCAGCCGCTTCAGCTCGATGCGGATCGCGCGCCTGCGATCTTCGAGCTTGTAGTACTGGGCGACCTCCTCGATGGAAACTTCCGAGTCGTCCCACATATGGCGGATGTCCTCGAGTCGGGCGCGAACGTTCTGGAGCCGCTCTTGCGTACGGTCGGCTGCCAGCCGCTTTTGAAACTGCCCAAAGGACCGCTCCATGAGGCCCTCTGCCTCTTCCGGTGTGTAGACCCTGAGCAGGTTGAGGGCCATGTTGTAGCTGGGCAGGAACTTCGACTCGACGACGAGCGTCGGGCCCATCGCGACCTCGTAGATCGCGCCGATCTCGATGTCGGACTCCTTGAGGATCACGCCGTGGCCGATCACATCGATGCCTCGCCGGCCGGCCCGTCCCATCAGCTGCGTCAGCTCGCCGGTGGTGAGGTTTGAAAAGTTGACGCCATCGAATTTCGTGAACGACGAGACGACCACGCCGCGCGCCGGCATGTTGATGCCAAGCGACAGCGTCTCGGTCGCAAAGACCACCTTGATCAGGCCGCGTTGAAAGAGCTCCTCGACCATCTCCTTGTGGTACGGAAGCAATCCGGCGTGATGCTCGGCAAGGCCACGGCGCAGCAGCCTCGAGTCGACCATCCGGCGAAACAGGGATTCTTCGTCGCGATCCTTGAGCCCGAGCAGCCTCTCGGCGGCGACGCGGTCGATCGCCTCCTTCTCGGCGGCGGTCGTGAGGTCGAGGTCGTGGTACGAGCACCGCTGCAGCGCTTCGCGGCAGCCGCGCCGCGAGAAGATGAAATAGATCGAGGGCAGAATGTCGAGGCGCCGCAGCTCCTCGATGACCTTGAGCAGGTCGTTCGAGGGCAGCCTCGTGAAACGTCCGACGCGATAGGAGGCCTCCTCTTCTTCGGCGGCCTTCGTCCATGTGCGCTGGTCGATGCCGCCGTCCTCTTTGAAGAGGGGATTGAACCGGTTCTGAACGGCCAGCCACATCTTCAGCTCGACCGGCCGGACGTTGTGGAAGACGGTCTCCATGCCGCCGCGGTTCTCGGCCATCCATTCCGCGATCTCGCGATAGTTGCCGATGGTCGCCGACAGGCCGACCAGCTTGATGCTCCTGGGTGCCTGGATGACGATCTCCTCCCATACTGACCCTCGAGGGAAATCGTCGATGTAATGGACCTCGTCGAGGACCACGTAATTGACGAGGTCAAGTCGCTTGGGGTCCTCGTAGATGAGGTTGCGCAGGATCTCGGTCGTCATCACGACCACCGGTGCGTCGTCGTTGATGGTGTTCTCACCCGTGACCAGGCCGACCCTGCCCTCACCGTACTCGCGCACGAAGTCGTGGTACTTCTGGTTGCTGAGCGCCTTGAGCGGGGTCGTGTAGATGACCTTCGTGCCTTCGCGCAGAGACCGGAAGATGGCGTACTCGGCCACCACGGTCTTGCCGCTGGACGTCGGGGCGCTGACGAGCACGCCACCAGCCGCAGTGTCCAGCTTGTCGATCGCCTCGCGCTGGAACGGATCGAGCTTGAAAGGAAGGGTGGCCTCGAAATCTTCCGCAAGGGTTTCGACAGCTTTCAAAGTCGCACCAGCTCGGTCGACACGTCGGTGATCCGCGCGCCATCGCAGTGCGACTCGATGTACGAAAGCGCCGCGGCCAGGACTTCGTCGGCGTGGCGACTGTCGGCGCTGACGCAGGCAACCGCAAGCTCAGCGAGCTGCCAGCGGTCGCGCTCGCCCACCTCGGCCGCGGCGACCTGAAATTGCGATCGGACGCGTCGAAGCAGGCCGCTGATCACCTGGCGCTTGCTCTTGAGAGAGCCGCTGTCAGGTATGTGCAGAACGACCCGAAGCAAGCCGACCGCAAGGGGCGATGACATCCTTCGGCTAGATTAAGAGCGTGGAGACCGCAGCATCCGAGTTGCGCGAGCTCGGGCGCGACCTGGTCGCCGCCTCATATCTCAAGGGCGACTTCGTTCTTCGCTCGGGCAAACGCTCCAACCGGTACTTCGACAAGTTCCTCTTCGAAACCGATCCCGCGCTCCTGCGCCGGCTCGGCCGGCGTCTCGCCCAGTTGGTCCCGGCGGAGACGCAACGCCTCGCGGCTCCGGAGCTCGGCGCAGTGCTCCTTGGCGGTGCAGTCTCCATGGAAACTGGCCTCCCCCTGGTCCTGGTGCGGAAGGAGCCGAAGGGTTACGGCACGTCGAAACAGATCGAAGGCCGCTACGAACCCGGCGAGCGGATCACCGTCATCGAGGATGTCGTCACCACGGGCGGCGACTCGCTTCGTTCCGCGCAAGTGCTGCGCGACGCCGGCGCGGCCGTGATTCACCTGGTGGTCGTCCTCGACCGCGGCGAAGGCGGCGAGGACAACATTCGCACCGCCGGCATTCCCTACACGCCGCTTTTCCGCCTCACCGATCTCGAGCTTGACTGATCGCGCATCGCGGACGTCGATCGTAATTGTGGGCGGCACCGTGCACACGCCCGAAGGCCCGCGCGAGGTGGACGTCCAGATTGCCGGCGGTGTCATCACAGCAGTAGGCAACGACAGGGCGCCCGAGGATGCGCGAACGGTGGATGCGCGAGGCATGTACGTGCTGCCAGGCGCGATCGACGTCCATGTGCACAGCCGCGACCCCGGCTTTCCGCAGAAGGAGGACTTCGGGACGTTGACCGCCGCCGCAGCCGCCGGCGGCGTGACCACGGTCGTCGACATGCCGAACACGGTGCCGGCCGTCGATGCCGCGGGCGTGATGGAGTCCAAGGCTGCGCTGGCGCGCAGGCAGGCGCGGGTCGACGTGGGATTGTGGGCCTTGCTTCGTTCGGGCACGACGTCGGAGGACCTGGAGGGTCTGGCGGCCGCGGGCGCCATCGGATTCAAGGCTTACCTTGGATACGCGTTCAGCCTCACGCGTAAGCAGGTCCACTATTCGCCCGACCTCGACGACCCCGACCTCGAGGCGCCCCCAGATTACGGAACCCTCGCCCGGCTGGCCCCTGTCATCGCGGAGCTCGGCCTTCCGCTCCTCATCCACGCCGAAGACCCCGGGATCCTCGCTGCCTTTCGACGCCCGCTCGAAACATATGCGGATCTTCTCGCGGCGCGGCCGGCGGAGGCCGAGGCGGTGGCCGTCGCAGCGGCGGCCGAGATCGCGGGCGCCTCTGGGGTACGACTTCACGTCGCCCATCTCTCGAGCGCGGCCGGCCTCGCCGCCGCGCAGGAGGCGATCCGCGCCGGGGCGCCGCTCACCCTCGAGACCTGCCCTCAGTACCTGTGGCTCTGCGACGACGACTTCCGCAGGTTGGGCAACGCGATGAAGGTGTATCCGCCGATTCGGACGGCGTCGGACCGCGACGCGCTGGTGGAGGGCCTGGCCAAGGGCGTCATCGGGATGGTTGCGACCGATCATGCGCCGCACACCGACGAGGAGAAGGCGGCGCCCTTCGGCGAGGCGCCGTCGGGAAGCCCAGGCGTCCAGACGCTCTACGTCAGCTGCCTCGAGCTCGCAAAGCGCCAGGGTGACGTTTGGCGCGCGCCTCGCTGGGTCTCCGAGGCGCCGGCGGCGCTGGCCGGTTTGCAGGAGAGCAAAGGAACGATCGCGCCCGGCTTCGACGCGGACATCGTGATCGTCGACCCCAACAAGGCTACGCGCGTGCGCGCGGATGTCATGCGTTCGCGACAGCGACATGGCGCGCTCGACGGAATGGAGTTTGGGTTTTCCGTGCGTGCGACGTACCTGCGCGGGTCCCTCGTCTCAGGCGAGGGCCGGCGCGCGGAGCGTCCTTCTGGGAGGATCGTCAGGCCCTTCAGGCGTTGACCCGATTTACTACCCGGGTCAGACTTGACCGCGAGCGGTAGGTACATCCATCTGGAGGCCTCGATGAAGTTCCCGGCGCGCCGCGTCGCCGCGCCAGTTCTTGCTGTGGTTCTAGTGACTGCTGCAGCGTGTGGCGGCGGGAACACTTCGAACGCGACCAACAAGGCGTCGTCCTCGCGATCTGCGGCGGCAACCCCGGCCCCCGCGGGTAGGCTCGACCCGGCGGTCGCCATGCCGAACGGCTTTCCATCCGACTTTCCGGTGTACACCGGAGCCCGCCTCACGGCAGCCAAGCAGGTGCTGGCCAATGGGCAGGCGACCTGGGGCGTGGTCTGGGAGACGCTGGACAGCGTGGACCAGGTGCAGAGCTTCTACGTGAGCAAGCTCAACGAAGGCGATTGGACGCTTACCTACAACGGATCATCGACCGGCACCTTCTCCGCGATCGTCAGCCGCAGGAGCAACCAGAAGGACGCCGGGATCCTCACAGTGGAATCGGAGTCGAAGGTGACCCACATCGCCCTGGCCCTCGGCCTGCCCGGATAAAAGTCGCGGCGGGGACAGTCGTCCCCTTGCATTTCTCTAGGACGCGTCAGGCCCTGGTAGGCGCGCTCCGAAAGATCGGGTTCTGTGCGAGCTCGCGCTGGAGACTCGTCGCCGGCCCGTGGCCCGGGTAGAGGGCGGTGGCGAGGGGCAGGCGCATCAGCTTGGTGCCGATGCTCATCATCTGCCGGCGCAGGTCGGTCTCGGGCGTCTGCTTGCCGATGCCGCCGGCCAGGATGGTATCTCCCACGAAAGCGTGGTTGGCGACCACCAGGCAGATGCTGCCGGGTGTGTGTCCGGGCGTGTGCAGCACCGACAGCTTGAACTCGCCGAACTCGAGCTCGTCGCCGTCGAGCAGGTAGCGGTCTGCGGAACGAAGGAACTGCTTGGCATCTGCGGTGTGGATGGCCGTCTGGCCACCGGTCATCTCCTTCAGGTCGTCCTTGCCGGCCACGTGCCCGGGGTGGCCGTGCGTGGCGACGATATATTTGACGGAGAGGCCGTCCATCTGCTCGGCGATCTTCTCGGGTGGGAGGCCGGGGTCGATGACAACCGCCTCTTTGGTCGACGCGCACGCGAGCACGTAGCCGTTGACCTCACGATCCAGCCTGACTTTGACGATGCCTAGCTTCGCCACAGATCAGTATTTACCTGAAATGCAGCGCGTCGCGGTGGTCGGCTTCGCGATCTTCCTGCTGGCGGTCTGCCTTTTCTGGACCTACGGCTACATCCGCAAGCGGGCCAAGAAGCGCTAGAAAGTATGAGAGGGAACCTGTCGGTTTCCTCTCATCGCGCGGCGCTTCGCGCGGCGCTGCTCTCTTTCCCGCTGTTGGGATTAACAAAATGTTTCTCCTGGCCAGGCAAGGTGGGCGAGAAGAAGGCTGGGGACGGCCGGAGTAATCCGGCCTAGCCACCCCGCTGAAAGTATTAGAGAAAACCTCCGGTTTTCCCTCATCGCCCTCCCGCGGCCAGGCAAGGTGGGGGAGAAGAAGGCTAAGGACCGCCTGGCCACCAGGCTGACTTGAGCTGGCTACTCGGCGATCTCGCCCTGGATTTTCACCCGCAGTGCATCGAGGGAGTCGAACTTGTCCAGCGCCGGCTTCGCGCGCACGCGATCCGGATACTTCGCGGTCTGAACCGCCTCGAGCAGCAAGTCGATCTCCTCCGGGGTGAAATGCAGAGTGCGGAGGACGATCTCCTTCACCTTCTCGTGACGGTCGACCGCCTCGCGAATCACGTCGTCGGTGTCACTTACGACCTGCGGCCGAGTCGGCCGGAACAGCTCCTCCGATCCGGCGAGTGATACACGCTTGAAAGTGGGCATTACAGTCTGTGATTCTCCATGACCTTGGCTGCCAGAGCACGATACGCCTTCGCACCATCCGATTCCTTCGCGTATTGAAGGATCGACATTCCCGCCAGCGGCGTCTCCGCGAAGCGGATGGAGTCGGTGACGCCGAAGTCGTAAACCTTGTCGCCGTACTTCTCCTTCACCGCCGCGAGCACCTCTTGGGAATGGAGCGCGCGCGACTTGTAAAGCGTCGGCAAGATTCCAATCAGCTCGAGGCGCGGGTTGAGCCGTCGCTTCACACGCTCCATCGTGATGAGCAGCTCCTGCATTCCTTTCAGAGCCAGGAACTCAGCCTGCAGCGGGACGAGCACCTCATCGGCCGCCACCAGCGCGTTGATGACGATCAGATCGAGAGACGGGGGGCAGTCGATGATGATGAAGTCGTAGCGCTTCTGCGCGGGCTCGAGCTTGTCGCGAAGGATGCTCTCGCGGCCGATCTCGTTGATGAGCTGGTTATCGGCGCCCGCCAGCTCGACGTCTGCCGGGATGTAGTGGACGCCCATTTGAGCGGCCTCCTGCACGACGTCAGTGACGGTTGTGTCCGGGTCGACCAGCAGGTGGTAGATCGTCTTCTCCAGCTCGGCCGGAGGCTTCATGTACAGGGTCAGGTGGCCCTGGGCGTCGAGATCGATCAGCAGGACTCGCTGCCCGATCTCCGCCAGTGCAGCGCCTAGGTTGACGGCGGTGGTGGTCTTGCCAACACCACCCTTCTGCATCGCGACCGCGATCGTTCGGGCCAAGAGTGCCCCGAGTCTAACCGAAGCCGGCCGAGATCGCCCAAGCGGGGCGGCCCTGGAAGGCCGCACCACTATCATTGGCCGCGGTGTACGTGATCCCACTGATCGCTGCCGTGGTCGGGGCGAGCTTCGCTGTGGTCGTCGGCAGGCAGTATCTCGGCCGGCGCAAGCCTTATCAGGCGATCTGGGCGCTCGCGCTGGCCATGTTCGCGGCGGCGGCCGCTTTCGAAACGATCGGCCAGCTCGCCGGCTGGTCGGATGCGACCTATAAGGGCTACTACCTGTTCGGGGGGCTGCTCAACGTGGGCTGGCTCGGGATCGGCTCGCTTGTCATCCTCGCCACGCCTCGCGTCGGGCGGGCGGCCGTAATCGTGATGGTCGTCATCTCGTTGATATGTGTCGTGGCCGTGCTCATCT
>Ga0209802_1003250_pt1 | contig 10955 bp, 13 predicted proteins | sample GraSoiAngelo_129_FD_185886 | JGI IMG/M metagenome (GOLD analysis project Ga0209802, IMG submission 185886) | Grasslands soil microbial communities from the Angelo Coastal Reserve, California, USA - 14_0927_12_40cm (SPAdes) (version 2) | ecosystem: Environmental > Terrestrial > Soil > Grasslands ... | reverse complement strand
CTCGACCAGGAGGCTGCCGCCGCGAGCCTGGATCTGCGCCACGGCGAGCAGCATCTGCAGCTGCGGCTCGCGGTGCTCGTAGCCGGGAAGCAGGCCCGCGAGCGGGCCTTCGGGACCGAGCAGGGCAGCGACCAGGCCGGGGTCGTCCGGCGGTTGCGCCGACTTCGCCTCGTGATGGACGTGCGCTCTTGCGGCGGAGGCGGGCACTGGATCCGGATTCGGCGCCGTCAGCGCGTCCGCGAAGAATCGGGCGATCGGCCACGTGTACGGCGCGACCAGCGCAAGCATCGGCTCTTTCAGCCCTTCGTCGAGCCCCGCCGCCTCTTCGCGGAGCCGGAGCAGCAGCTGGCGTGTCGCATCCGCGTCATCGAGCGCTCGATGAGGCCGTGGCTGCCCGAACCCCAGCTCCGTCGCCAGAAGCGGAAGGCTGTGGCTGGCGGCGGCGGGCATGAGGATGCGTGCGACATCGAGCGTGTCGAGAATCTCCGACGCCTCGTCCCAGTGGCCCGCCGCGGTGAGGAAGTCGACGTCCAACCGCGCACCGTGTCCGACCGGCTGACGCCCGCGCAGGAACGCTCCCAGCTCGGCCAGCGCCACCTCCTCGGTCGCCGCGCCTCGGAGCTCCTCGGGCTTGATCCCGGTGAGCCGGAGGACGGGCTCAGGCACGGATCGCCCGGGATCCACCAGGCGCTCCATGGACGCGGTGATGCCTTCGGGCGTAAACGCGACCGCGCCGACTTCGATCACTCGGTCGCGGCCCGGATCGAGACCGGTCGTCTCGAGGTCAAGGGCTGCGTATTCCGGCACCGGCGACCTGGATTTTACGGGCGCCGCCGATTCTCTATCAGGGGCCGCCCCTTGAGCGGCGGTTGGTATATTTGCGCGGCGATGCAGACCGGAGCGATCGAGGCCCCGAAGAAACTCGAGGACCTACACGTCAGAAGGGACCTGGTCGCCAGCCTGCTGTTGCGCACGCTGGCCTTTGCCGATCAGCTGAGCGGCGCGTCGATCGAGACCCGGCTCGGGCTTCCTTTCGAGAGCCTGCAGCCCTTGATCGAAGAGTTCCAGAAGTCGCAGCTCATGGACACGTTGGGCTTCTCCAACGAGCCCGGGCTCGAAGGTCGTCCGATCCCGGTGCGCATGAACTACACCGTGTCGAGCGCCGGCAGGCAGCGCGCCGCGGAGATGTCGGCTGTGCAGACGCGATACCTCGGCCCGTGCCCGATCAACTTCGACGACTACCTGACCCTGATCCGCTCGCAGTCGACCGGCAAGGCCAACGTGACCGACGCCTCACTCAAGAAGGCCCTCGGCACCCTCGAGCTGGAGCAGCATGTCATCGATCAGATCGGCGGCGCGATGGTGTCGCGCGCATCGCTCTTCATCTTCGGTGCGCCCGGCAACGGCAAGAGCACGATCACCGAGCGCATGGCGCTCCTGATGGGTGCGCCGGTCGAGATTCCCCACGCCGTCGCGGTGGGCGACGAGATCATCCGAGTGATCGACCCCGTCTACCACAAGATCGCGGACGGAGCGCAGCCCATCGACCGGCGCCTGGTCAAGGTGGAGCGGCCCGTCGTCGTCGCCGGCGGCGAGCTCAAGCTGCAGCAGCTAGACCTCACGTATGACTCGTCCAACCGTTACTACGAAGCCCCGCTTCAGTGGAAAGCCAACGCGGGCGTGTTCGTCATCGACGACTTCGGCCGCCAGGAAGTGCCGCCGATGCGCCTCCTCAACCGATTCATCGTGCCGATGGAGAAGAAGGTGGACTACCTCGACCTATCGGCCTCAGGCCGCAAGATCGAGCTGCCGTTCCTGTGCCAGATCGTCTTCTCCACCAACCTGTCCCCAACCGAGCTCGTCGACGAAGCCTTCCTCCGCCGCATGGCTTACAAGATCGGAGTGAGCAATCCGTCGCCGGAAGCGTTCGGCCGCATCCTGCGCTACGAGTGCGACCGGCAGGGCGTGTCGTTCGACGAGAAGGCGATCGGGTATCTGCTCAACAACCTGTATGGAAAGAAACCGCTGCGCGGTTCGCACCCGCGTGCGCTGATCGCCCGGCTTGTGGACCTCGCGAACTACCGCCAGGAACCGCCGCGGCTGACGCCCCAGACGTTGAAGGAGGCCTTCGACGCCTGCTTCAACCCCGCCCTCGGCAGCCTCACCGAAGAGGACTGGGCGAGACCCGCTATTACATAGCGGTTATGAGGAAAAACCTGCCGGTTTTCCCTCATCGCGCGTCGGCTTCGCCGAGGCGCTGCGCTCTTTCCCGCTGAAGGGATTTGCTGAATATCACGCCTCGCCACGCTGGCAGTCAAAAGGCACACCGAGTTGCGGCCGGGATAAACCCGGCCGCCCTGGCTACGCTTATTTAGCGTTCTATCGGGGTCGTTACGCCTCGGAGTCGTTGGCGCCACATCGGCAGGTCTCTGAACGCGCCTCTCTGGTGCTCTGGCAGCAGCTCCGCGATCTCGAGCATGATCGCCTGCGCCGCCTCTTCTCGCTTCACCCTCGTGCCGTCGGAACGTTTGGAGAGAACCAGGAACGGCTTCCCGAACGTGATGCTCACATGCGTCCGCCGCGGCCAGTGGGCGCCTTTCGGAAGGCAGTCCCGCGTTCCGGTGAGGCCCACCGGGACGACGGGGCACGCCGCCCTCTGCGCGATGAAGCCGGCCCCCGGCTCGGGCTCAGCCAGCACGCCCGACTCGACCCTGGTTCCCTCCGGATAGATGATCAGCGCCTGCCCAGACTTGAGGATGTCAAATGCCGTGCGCATGGCCGTACGGTCCGCGGAGTGGCGTATGACCGGGAACGCGTGATATAGACGGAATATCCAGGCGATGTGGGCGCGCTTGAAGTATTCGGATTTCGCCATGCTCCACGAATCGCCGCGCGGCAAGAATGCCGGCACCAGCGGCGGATCGAGGGTGGCCGAATGGTTTGGACAGATGATCACCGGGCCGTGACGCGGAACGTTCTCCAGTCCGACGACCTTGAAGAGGCCGATCAGATAGGTACGCGTCATCGCGCGCATGAGCCAGCGCATGAACGCGTATGTCATGGCGTGGCGCGTCCGGCCTCGACCAGCCGCACGATGACGTCGACCACCTGATCGACGTCGAGGTTGTCGGTGTCGATGGACACCGCATCCGGCGCGGGCCGCAGCGGCGCGACCGCTCGGTGCGTGTCGACGAGGTCGCGGGCCTCGACCTCGCGTCGCATCACCTCCGGGTCGACCCGTTCGCCGCGTCGCTCGTATTGAGCCGCACGCCGGCGCACCTTCTCGTCGAGGCTCGCCGTGAGGAAGAACTTGTGGTCGGCGTTCGGAAACACGACGGTGCCGATGTCGCGGCCCGCCATCACGACGCCATCGCGCGCCAGCCGCCGCTGCTGGTCCACGAGCGCCGCGCGTACGCCGGGGATCGCCGAGATGCGCGGTAGAGCCTCGGCGAAGTCGGCGTCGTAGATACCTTCGGTCAGCTCCACCCCATCGGCCCACACGCGATCGCCTTCGACCGTCAATTGCACCGATTCCGCCAGCCTGGTTGTCGCGTCGGCGTCGCCCGGGTCGACGCCGCGTTCGGCGGCCAGCCTGGTTATGGCTCGGTACATGAGACCGCTGTCGATGAAGGGGAGGCCGAGGCGCTCAGCCACACGCTTCCCCACGGCCGACTTTCCAGTCGCCACACCGCCGTCGATCGCGACGATCACGTGGGCTCGATCCGAACCGCGCGGCGCAGGGCTTCGACCTCGGCTTCGCCCAGGACCCGCCAATCACCGGTCTTCAACCGGCCTAGCTTCAACGGGCCGAAGCCGGTGCGACGCAACGACTGCACCTTGTGCCCGATCGCATGCAGCATCCGGCGGACCTGGCGGTGGCGGCCTTCACGGATGACCATGCGGAGCTCGGTGCGGGCTGCGCCGGGGGCCGGGTCGAAGCTCACGATCTCGACCTCCGCCGGCGCCGTCTTGCCATCCTCCAGCTCAACCCCAGTTCTCAGGGACTCGACGTCCTTCCCATTCGGACTGCCCACGACGACCGCGATGTATTCCTTGGCAACCTTGTAGCGCGGATGCGTGAGACGGAAGGCGAGCTCGCCGTCGTCGGTGAGGACGAGAAGACCGGTCGTGTCCGCGTCCAGCCGGCCGACTGGAAAGAGGCGGTGGCCCGCCATGCCCTCATCGCCGACCGCGTCGAGCACCGTCGGCCGCGACGCTTCGTCCTTCGCGGTCGTGATCACGCCCAGAGGCTTGTTGAGCATCAGGTAGCGATGCTTGATACGCGGCTTGACCACACGCCCGTCGACGGTGACGACGTCGCGATCCGGGTCGACGAGCACGCCGGAAGGCGGCGGGCGGTCGCCGTTGACGAGCACCGAACCCGACGAGATCAGATCATCGGCGCCACGCCTGCTGGCGACGCCCGATCGCGCCAGGAAGCGATTCAGCCTTTCCAATCACGCGGTTCCGGCGGTCGGTTTCGGCAGGTGGTCGAGCGATTCCAGCCCCATCACCTGCAGAAATCGCATCGTCGTTCCATAGAGCTTTGGCTGCCCGGGTCCGCTGCCGCGTCCGACTTCGACGATCAGGTCGCGAAGCTCGAGGTTGGAAAGGACGCTTTCGCAGTTGACGCCGCGCACCTCCTCGATGCGCGCGCGAGGCACCGGCTGCTGGTAGGCGACGATGGCGAGCGTTTCGTATGCGGCCGCCGAAAGCTTGCCGGAGACTTCGGGGCGAAGCGCCCTGCGCACGGCTGCGGCGAAGGCGGGGCGAGTCGCAAGGTGGAGCTCGTCGTGGTGGCGCATCACCATCACGCCGCGTCCGTCCAGCGCCCCGCGGAGCTCATCCAACGCATGCTCAACCGCCGTCCGGTCGCTGTCCGTCGCCTGCTGCAGCTCGCGCAATGTGAGGGGACGGTTCGAGCTGAAGAGAATCGCTTCTATCGCCGCGGCCAGGTCGCTCAAGGTTGCCTCGATTCGATGTGGATCGCACCGAAGCGTTCCTTCTGCCGCACGCTGATCGCCGAGCGACGCAGCAGCTCGAGCACAGCGACGAAGGTGACCACCGCCTCGAGTCGGTCCTCGGATTCGAGTATGAGCTCGAGCAGCTCGATCGGGCCCTCGCGGAGGCGTCGCGTGATGAGATCGAGCTTCTCCTCAAGGGTCCAGGTCCGGCCGGTGACCACGACGGGCCGCGGCGGGATGCGCGCCAGGACACTGTTGAAGGCGACCACGAGGAGCCCGATCTCGAGCGGCTCTTCCTGACCCGCCGACTCAACGGGACGCGCGGGAGGGGGAAACGAGAACGTCTCCTGCGACGCGCGCTCCATCAGGCCTTCGGCCATCAGCTTGTACTCGCGGTACTCCTCGAGCCGCTTGCGGACCTCCTCCTCCCAACCGAGCAGGTCGGTCTCCTCCTCGGTCGGCGGCTCGCCCGGCAGCAAGCGGATCGACTTCAGCAGCAGCAAACGCGCCGCCATCCATAGAAACTCCGCCATTTCCTGCGGATCCGCGACGTCGCGCGTGGCGATCTCTGCGAGATATGCGTCGGTGACGTGAGAAAGCGAGACCTGGAAGATGTCGACCTCTTCGCGCTCGGCCAACGCGAGTAGCAATTCAAGTGGCCCTTCGAAAACCGACGTCTTGACGTCGAGACGCGGACCAGCGACTGGCGGTTCCACGGGGGCTAACTCTATCGAAGGTCTACTTGGTGAAACCTTTCCACCCTCGCGCTGAACCGCCAGCGCCGCCGCAGGCCCGCAGGACTTCCAGTCTGGCTCGCATGCGCGAGCCTGGCTTCGATCTTGTCCTCGAGGACGTCACTCACGTCGACTTCGAGCGTCGGCTGCTGGCCGGCGAAACACCAGGCCTCCTTGGTCTCGTGCTGCTCGCCTGCTTTCGGAAACGTGAGCGGGTCCCGAGCGCTGGGCCACGCCGCATCAAGGGCAACACGGCCGACGACGCGGTGGTCGGGGTGATAGCGATACGGGACGTTGGGGTCGAAGGTGATCAGCACGTCGGGCTTTGACGTGCGGATCTCACGCACGAATTCCTCGCGCAGCTCGAGGTTTTCGACGAGCTCGGCGTCGGGGTGGCGGAGGAATGCAACACGCTTCACGCCCATCACATACGCGGCCGCCTCCTGCTCGCGCTCGCGGATTCGAGCCACCTTAGCGCGAGATTTCGATGCGTCCCGGGCGCCCTTGTCTCCCGACGTGGCCAGGACAAAGTCGACGAGCACTCCGCGAGCCGTCATCTTCAGAACCGTTCCCCCGGAGTAGAACTCGATGTCGTCCGGGTGCGCGACGATGCAGAGCGCGCGCTTGATACGGCGGTCGTCCGGCCCGGTGAAGAGCTTCCGAACAGCCATCACGTCTTAGCTCTAGCCTCGTCGAGCAGCTCGCGAGCGCGGGCGAGCGCCTTGGGCGTGACGCCGCCGCTCATCATCCGGGCGAGCTCCGCCGCGCGCTCGTCGTCCGATCCTAGCTCGCGCACCGAAACGACGTTGCGCCCATCCGAGCCGGGGGATTTCTCGACCAGCAGGTGGTGGTCGGCAAACGAAGCGATCTGGGCCAGGTGCGTCACCACCAGCACCTGGCGCTTGGCGCCGAGAGCTTTCAAGCGCAGGCCGACCTGGATCGCGGCCTCGCCGCCTATGCCCGCGTCGACCTCGTCGAAAACCAGGGTTGGCAACCGGTCCGCATCCGCGCCAACGGTCTTGATGGCGAGCATCAATCGCGCGAGCTCGCCGCCTGACGCGACCCGCGCCAGCGGCGCGAGCGGCTCGCCTGGATTGGCGGAGAACATCATCTCGGTCACCTCCGCGCCGTCAGGACCGATTTCTGAGCGCGGACGAAGGTCCACCTCGAAACGCGCGCCCTCGAGACGCAGTCCTTGCAACTCCGCGGCCACCGCTTTCTGCATCCGGCGCGCACCCTCGGTTCGCGCCTTCGTCAAACGAACGGCTGCTGCTTCGAGACCCGAGCGAGCTCGATCACGCTCTTGCTCGGCGGCGGCCACGGCGCTGTCGAGGTCTTCGGTCGCGCCGACCTGCCGCTCCAGCTTTTCCAGTTCCGCGATCGCGGCATCCAGGCTGCCGCCGTGCTTGCGTTTGATGCCCTCGAGCACCGACAGGCGCTCTTCGATCGCCTCGAGGCGGCCGGGGTCGGAGTCGAGGGTGTCTGTGTATCGCCTGAGCTCCACGGCCACGTCGGCGACTTCCTCCTCGACGGCAGCGAGGCGCAACGCTTGCGCTTCCAACCTGGCGTCGAGCTCCGAGGCCGAGCGCATCGCCGCCAGCGCTCGCGCGACACCGTCCTCGTGGAGCGCGCTCAGCGTTTCGTGACCGAGCTCGGCGAGGCGCGCGGCGTGTCGGACCGCTGAGCGCTCCGCAGCGAGCTCGATGTCTTCACCCGAGCGAAGGTTGGCATTCCGCAGCTCATCGAGCTGCCAGCGCAGGAAGTCCTGCTCGCGTCGGCCTCGCTGACGCATCGACTCCAGCTCAGCCAGCGCGGCGACCGCCGCCGCCCAGGCTGAGTGTGCGGCCGCGACAGCGGCGCGCAGATCGCCGGCGCCCGCGTATCCATCCACCAGCTCGGTTTGTGTATCCGTATCGAGCAGCGCATGGTGCTCATGCTGCCCATGCACCGCAACGAGGCTGCGTCCGAGCTCGCGGAGCTGTGCGGGGTTGGCAGGGCGGCCGTCGATCTTTGCAGCCCCGCGTTTGCCGAGCTCGCGCTCGAGCACGAGCGCCGAGCCGCCTGACTCGAACACGCCCTCGACCGTCGCGCGCTGAGCGCCATGCCTGACCTGGTCGGCTCCGCCACGCGCACCCAATGTGAGGCCGAGGGCGTCGACGATGAGCGACTTGCCGCTCCCGGTCTCCCCGGTCAGGAGGTTGAGGCCGGGTCCGAAACGAACTCGCGACTCGGCCACCAGCGCGAGGTCGCGGACCTTGAGCTCCTTAAGCACTATCCGTCACTTCATGGGGACCAGGGGCCGGCCCCAACCGAGCTTTTCGGCCAGGCGCCGGTAGAAGCTCTCGGGCGGGCTGAACCGCACCACCTTGAGGCGGCGCGTGAGCGAGCCGCAGCGCAGGACGTCGCCGGCCTGGACGGCGCGACCTCGGCGGCCGCCGTCGATACGAAGGTCCGCGGGCCCGCGCGCCACCGCCAGCTTGATGTCCTGACCCGGCGGGAACACGATCGGCCGCACGGTCAGCGCAAAAGGATTCAGCGGCACGAGCACGAGGTCGCGAAGTGTCGGTTCGAGGATCGGGCCGCCACTGGCAAGCGCGTAGGCCGTCGACCCGGTCGCGGTGGCGACCATCACCCCGTCGGCGTCGATGACGCCCACGGCCTGACCGCCCACGTCGATCTCGACCCTCAACATCCGCGCCTCTCCGGTTCGATTGACGACCGCCTCGTTGAGGCCGATCGCCCGCGCGATATTCTTGCCGTCTCTCGATAAGGTTGCCTGCAGGACGTTGCGCTCCTCGACGCGATAGTCGCCCTTGAAGTAGCGCGCGAGGCCGTCCTCGAGATCGTCCGATTCGATCTCGGTTAGGAAGCCGAGGCGGCCGAGGTTGACGCCGAGCACGTGAATGCCTCGCGGCGCCGCAAGCCGGCCGCCGGCCAAGAACGTGCCGTCGCCGCCCAGCGTGACAATGAGGGTCGTGCCGTTCAGGCGGCTCGTGATCGCGTTCAGCGGCCCATCCCGATCTGCTTCCCAAGACTCCACGTTGTGTGCTTCAAGCGCTTTGAATGTGCGCTCGATCACCGATTTCTCTGCACCCGGGCCGTGCAGGATGCAGACGCTCAACGCGGCATTAGGTGAAGGAAGATTTCCTGGTTGCCTTCGGCGCCGGTGATGGCGGACGGCGATTCGCCGCGAACCTCATACCCGTTGGCGGCACACCATTCGCGAAATCGCGCCAGCGCTGTCTCCACCGCATCCCTGTCGCGCACGATGCCGCCTTTCCCCACCTCGCCACGACCGACCTGGAACTGAGGCTTGAAGAGAGCCACGACCTCAGCCTCCGGCGCGGCGCCTCGAAGAGCGGGCAGCACCTTCTCGAGCCCGATGAACGAGACGTCGATGACGATCAGCGAAACCGGCTGGGGGAACGACGCGAGCTCTCTCGCATTCTTCCTTTCGATGACGACGACGCGCGGATCCTGGCGCAGCCGCCAGTGCAGCAGGCCGCGGCCGACATCGATCGCGTAGACGAGTGCAGCGCCTCGCCGGAGCAGCACGTCGGTGAAGCCGCCGGTCGATGCGCCAATGTCGGCGCAAACGCGACCCGATGGATCGATCGCGAAGTTGTCGAGCGCGGGCGCGAGCTTGAGCGCGCCGCGGCTCGCGTATTCGGGAGTGGTCTCCACGGATATAGCCGCGTTTTCGCTCACGGATCGGTCCGGTCGCCGGATCGTCTCGCCGGCGACACGCACCTTCCCCGCCAGGATCAGCGCTTGCGCGCGCTCGCGCGACTCGGCGAGACCGCTTCGCGCCACGAGGACGTCAAGTCTTGTCATCTAGAGGATCAGCCCGACGGCGACGCCGATCACCGCGCCCACGAGAACCTCCACCGGCGTATGGCCGAGCAGCTCTCGCAGCATGGGCTCCTGCACGCCACGCATGTGCACCAGGTCTTCAACCAGCCGGTTCAGGATCGCGGCCTGGCGTCCGGCTGCGCGGCGGAGGCCGGCTGCGTCGTACATGACCACGAACGAGAAGATAAGCGCGATCGCAAACTCAGGGGAATCGACGTGGGAATATTTACCAACGGCGGTCGCCAGGCCCGCGACGATGGCGCTGTGGCTGCTCGGCATCCCGCCGGTCTCGGCGAGCACGCGCAGGTTCAGCCTGTGCTGCCGAATCGAGGTCAGCGTGACCTTGGCGACCTGGCAGATCGTCCAGGCCACGATCGGGGCGAGTAGGTATCTCAACCCCGCAATTGTGCGGAGAGGGCCTCGGCCCTCGTCTTCAAGGTCTCCAGGCGGCTCTCGGCTTCGGCCAGCAGGCGCCTCGCACGTTCGTGAGCCGCGACCAGCTCGTCCAGGGGGGCGGTGCCGTCAGCCAGGCGCGCGATGGTTTGCTCGAGGCTCGCCAGCAACGCTTCGAAAGTAGGCTCGGGCGGGGCGCTCAAGTCACCGTCGCGGCGACACGGCCGAGGATGCCGTTCACGAAGCGACCGGCCTCGTCGCCGGAAAAGGTCTTGGCGAGCTCGATCGATTCATTGATTGCGGCTTTGGTGGGCACCCGGCGGTCGATCGTGATCTCGTAAACCGCGATCCGCAGGACGATCCGGTCGACCTTGGCCATCTGCTCGAGCTTCCAGTTGTCCGAGGCTTCGCTGAGGATGGCGTCGAGCTTCTCGCGGTTGGCGATGACGCCGCGGACGAGCTGGCCGGCAAAAGTCGTGACGTCAGGGGTCGCCGCCCCTTCGCCGGCATGGTAATTCAGGACCTCCTCCGGGTCGTCGTCGGAGGCTTCCAGCTGGAACAGGACCTTGAGCGCCAGCTCCCTGGCCTGGTGCCGCTTCCCCACGGAGCGTTTCCTAGTTGGCGAAGGCGATGCTGGAAACGAAGACGTTGACTTCGCCGACCTCGAGCCCAAGCATCCGCTCGGTCGCTTCAACCACGTTGCCTTGAACGGCGCCCGCGACGTCCGCGAGCTTCGCTTCGGAGTCGACGGTGATGAAGACCTCGAGATGAATCGAGCGGTCGGCTTCGACCTGCACCCGAACGCCTCTGTGCGCGGTCTGGCGGCGAACCCAGTCACCGAAGTGACGAGCGGCCGCTTCGTCCATGCCGGAAACGCCTTCCATTTCGCATGCGGCGAGAGCCGCGATGCTGGCGATGACCTCGTTGGCAACACGTACAGCGCCCAACGATCCGTTGCTGCCCATTCAAGGGATGCTACCCCTTGGCGCGGCCCTCCCGCTTGGCCTAGGCC
>Ga0209802_1003249_pt1 | contig 10955 bp, 13 predicted proteins | sample GraSoiAngelo_129_FD_185886 | JGI IMG/M metagenome (GOLD analysis project Ga0209802, IMG submission 185886) | Grasslands soil microbial communities from the Angelo Coastal Reserve, California, USA - 14_0927_12_40cm (SPAdes) (version 2) | ecosystem: Environmental > Terrestrial > Soil > Grasslands ... | reverse complement strand
AGACGACCCACGGACCAAGGAGGCGCTGGATATTGTTGAGAAGAAGAGAGGTCGCGACGGACAATGGCACGCAGACGACTACTACTGGAACATGAGACGGACACCATTGACTAAGTCGAAAGCGTTAGTGTCAAACGTTGAGGTCGTTGACTGGGGAAGAAAGGGGCCCAGCAAAATGATAACACTGAACGCGCTAAGAACCCTAAGAGCCTCAGGACGAATCAAACTCTGACAAGAATGAAACAGCCCTTGACCAGCGCGACCCAGGGATCACATAACCTAGCTTCGGCGCACTTCATGTGGCTACCGTTAGCACAGGTGTCGTAATCACCCGTTTCCCGGTTACCACCCATGCAACAGGGGATTCGTTAAAAGCCGATTTCGGTTTCAATCAATCTAATCAGGGTCTAAGCCGGTTAACTGGTATCTGCAGCATCTGGTCACGTTGACCTGGGTAGATTGACTGGCGCATCAAATGAGGTGCGACTTCCCTGGGTACCATCGAAGGGTTCTCTTCGACATTCTCTCTTACCCATTCGGGGACAATGACTGCTCGAAGGAGTTGCTGCACGGTGACGTCTCTTCTCCTTGCCTCTGATGCCAGTATCTTGAAGGTGCCGTCTCCCACGGAAAGTATGAACTTGGCCATCGTTATGCACCAGACCCCTTTCGAGCGACCGTAGGCTCCGTTTCTCTAATGTTGTATGGAGAGTGGAGTTGTCGAGGAGCTTTGCCTTCGACCATGACGATGATATTGTAGTCTACACCTACACGTTGAAGGGACTGGACGAACCCGTCAAACTCGTCCAGTATTTCCTCCTCGTTCCGGAGGGAAGTTTGTCCTTTCAGTTTCAAGAAGGCCGTCCACTTGTAGCTGTCAGCGACTCTGTTTCTTGTGTCCTTCATCGATCATCCCGCCATTGTGTCAGTCGGATCTACGTCCACTGAGCAGGTGCAACAGTGTTCAAGACATAGCCGACAACTATCGCATGTTAGACTGGTGGTCTCCAGGCATAATCGGCAACGGTTCGAATCCAGATCTTGATCGAACATCATCGTCATGAGCCGTTCCTCTTGTCAACTCTTCCCTCGACTTTGAAATACACGTCTCGATCGTTCATCCAATCTCCGCGCACTTGTTCGTCGCCGATATCGGTGTACACGCCGTCAAGCCAGACTCTCACATCAAGTGCTTTTGACGAATCTATGAGACCGACCAGGAGGTCTTTCAGACCATCGGTCTTAGCCTCTCGAACTTCTGAGTATGCAAGTCCTTCCCGCTTTCCGTTGCCGGAGAGTACCGCATCCATTTTACATCTACCGCTACATTTCGCAACCTTTCCATATAACCACGACGTTTACAAGTGGTACTAGTGTAACGAAAAGTAACCTCTCCTAACACACGGTGGGCACCCCCTTCTTATCCTCGGGCTTTAGGATGGGATCCGCGTCCACATAAGCAAATGCAAGACTACTAGGCTCTACAAAGTCTAAAACCGTGGTAACTTCATTCACCCTGGGTTAGAGAAACAATCTAGCTCGGTGGGAACTCCCAGGTTTTTGAGCCCAACCAGAACGAGTCCGCTGTCAGGATTGCCCGTGTAGGCGTTGTACCGCTTTGTGTTCTGTTCTAAACGTCCAGGTTATGTTCTCAATCATTACCTCATGAGGGTGGCGGGGAGTAAATCTTGGCCGCTAGCGGGAGAGTACTCAAGAGCATTCCGTGGCATCTGATTATTAGGCTTCAGGGACGAACAACTACTGACGAATGCAGGAGGATAGTCGACAGGCTCGAAGAGTTCGCAGCGTTACTTTCGAACCACTGGTCCGAGTTCAATCTACTCGTGACTATGACCGAGTCCGTCGACCGCGAATCGTAGTCCATTTCCCTTAGAGTGGACTGGATTCCTCCTATGGCTTCTCTGGGTCCTTGCGAATCTTGCGCTCGGGTGGTTGAGCCTCGGTATCCAACGGTTCTTCGACTGGAGGGGGTTTCACTGCCTCATCCGAATGCATTCGGATCCATCCCTGTGTCTGCGGTTTGTTCTTCTTGGACCCGCTTGTCGAGCTTTGCTTATCTTTTGTAGCCTCTTCCATTCTTGGCCCCTGCAAAGCTTGGGATCAGCAGCGCATCTTTGTGCTCGCTGGCAAGACCCGTCAGAGGGCGAATGATAGTCGCGACTACTTGTCCGTCTGTTTCGCGTGTCTCAACTTTTGCACCCATGGGTTTGAAGAGGGATTGAAACATTTCTCCGTAGAACGCGGATACTCTGGGTCCTCGATCATGCTTCAACACTACAGTATCAGTTTCTCCATCGAGGGTGTATTGGAGTCTGAACGCGTTTCCGTAGCTGCCAATCATCTCCATCGCTTTCAGTGCATTCTCCATGTTGAATTTCTTGAACCAGAATAGGACCATCTCGGGGAGAGTATTCGCCCCTGCCTCTCTCCCTAGTTCGCGAGCTTCCTCATCGCTGAGGATGCTGAAGACTTTTTCCACGAGGGAGGTGGGAACTTGGATGAAGCCGAATTTACCTGCTTTATCCTCCCACTCTACGAGTTTCCTGAGAGCTCTGTTGGCGAGAAGGTTGAACGAGAACTGTTCTCTTTCGGCCATCTCAACGATGCCTGCTTCGACATCCTCATCTAGTCTAAGGGTCCTGGTGACGCTTCTCGAGCTCGAAGCTGGTGTTGATTTGAGCTCGAGCATGGTTCGTGTAGGTGCTAAGGTCATTTTTTGTCCTCGAAACCCCATTGGGTCGTTGCAAGCACTTAAGCGGTACGTCTCTCTCCGCGTGCAATGGGCACTCATCTTGCCTGTATGCACGGCATAGTTGTGCGCCGAGTATGCAGACAGACCGTTTGCAATGTATTGCGAGCGTAATGCCCCTTCTCCATCTATTTGGCGAGAATGACTCGTGGTGCCAGAGAGTAGGGCCAAGTTTATCTTTATCTTTGCACTTGATTGCAGATGCTATAGAATGTGATAGTTCGTAATGACACAGCTTGAAGACCCTCTGAAACCCGAAGTCCGCCGTTCTCCCGACACAGTTACGAGAACATTCCGCATAGACCGCGACGTTGACAGGAAGATGGAAGGACTCTCCTCCGAAGGAAGAGTCAGCATGAATCAGATGGCCAACAAAGCACTGAGAAGATACGTTGAATGGGAAGTCAACGCCGAAAAATTCGGAACTGTCACAACATCAGCCAGTACCATTCGAAAGTTCTTCGACTACCTCACTATCGAGCAGGCAAAGGAGATGGGAAGCTGGTGGGGCGAGAACCAGGCTCCAGGAATCATAACTTTCTGGTTCAAGAAATTTGACTTCGACAGCGTCCTAAAAGCGCTAGAATTCCTCGGCGCACAGTACGGCCGAGCATTCACCTCCGACTACGCATTCGACGGCAGAAGCCACACCCTCATCGTCAAACACGACATGGGGCTAAAGGCCAGCGTCTTCTACGCTGAAGCCGTAAAAGCCGCATTCTCCCACCTCGGACTTGGAACCGACATATTCGTCACAGATGATCAGGTAATTGCAATAAGCCCGCCAGATCCTGCTCATCCACTCAACAGGTCCTACGAAGGAGCAGCCGACCTCAAATACCCGACAAGCGCAACAAGCAGGCCAATCCCAAAACTTCGCAAAGGACAACGAGCAGATTCTGACACTCGTGATTCATAAGACACGAGACCCAGCGTAGAATCGGAACGCCTTTCAGGCTCAAACCAACTCTAGAATGGTCAAGTTTCACTATCCACTGTACTGGCACTGCGACATTCTACAAGAACTCATGATACTCTCCCGAGCAGGAAAACTAGACGATCCACGAACCAAGGAAGCGCTGGATATTGTGGAGAAGAAAAGGTCCCGACGGACTGTGGCGCGCAGACGACTATTACTGGAATATGAGACAGACGCCATTGACTAAATCGAAAGTGAACGTGTCGAACGTCGAGGTCGTGGACTGGGGACGAAAAGGCCCCAACAAATTATAACAATGAACGCCCTACGAACCCTCAAAACAGCAGCCCGAACCACACTCCAAACAGCAAAGCGACTTTCCGAGTGACCCGCTGAGATCGAGCCCGACCGCATTCTGACGCAAATTTCCTTGTGCAGGGGATCCGATTGTATGCCTAGTGGAGCCTGCGTTAGTCTCCGACGATTTCATCTATGGGCTTCGATTTTTTCCGGGCGTCTTGATGACTCCTACAAGGTAGGGTCCGAGTCCAATCAGAATCGAAGATCCTCCTAGAAGTCTAAGTGTGAGCGTGATCAGGCGATAGAAAGGAGAAACGTCGCCGTAGGAAATCAGTTCGAGAGTGCCGAGCAACAGGAAGATTGAGCACCCGACGGCGAATGTGTAGAAGGTTAACAGGTAGAGTCTGCCATGGTGTTGAAAGAACTTAACCTCTCGGCTTCTGTGGGTATCCCGCGCCAGCAACAACGATAAACCACCAAAGAGCAGTTCAACCGAACCTAGTCGGTCAAAAACAAGCCCGAGGATAGAACCAGTTGCAATGAAGGCGAGACCTAGTATAACCAGCGGTGGGAAGCTATGTCTGCTAGTCACTGCAAGGCCCTTCGGGACCTGCCAGAATCTGTGAGATCACGATGTTGTCGGCCTAGCTGACAAGACTCTCGATCTTGTCGAATAAGTCGACTGGTCTTATTATTGCTCCACAGTACCCGCAAATAGTCTGCCTCCCTGTCTCCGGAAGATCGAGAGGTCCCGAGCACTGAGGACACTTGAAGGTAGTCGCCACGACTCCCCCTTTTGCAAGCGTATCCCTTATCGAAGAGAAGTCAAGAACAACTTGGACGTGCTCTCTCTGCTTTTCCTTCTGAATTCGCTCGCGCTTGATTTGCTGTTGCCTGAATACCATTCCCCGGACCCGGTTGAAGGCTCGATTGTCTCTAGCGATCTCAAGATTTCCAACCGAACCATACCAAAGCCATAGGCGAAGCCAACTCTCGACGTTCTTCTTCGCCGATTTTAGGACGACGTACGATTGGTTGCTTCTTTGTATGCCCCGGTTGGCGATAACGATGACAAGTCTTCTAGTGGGATCTCGTAGTTGAACATCCCATCCTGAAGCCAAATCAATCTCTCGCTAGTAAGGAAGAGCTGTCCTGCGTGTTCTGCTATCTGTGACACGCCCACCTGGCTTGCCAGTGGTCCGAGCGGAGTTGGCACTCGGACAATGCTATTGCCTGCCCATGCCCAGACCAACTCCTCGTTTATCTCAAGTGAGACTGTCGAGCTGAGCCCTGCAACCATCCTGGCTCGGCAGTCTTTGAGGAATGCCCCGTATGATGCATCGAAGTTCTTGTAAAACGCAGATTGACACCTAGTCCCCGATAGTTCTATTCCGCGAAGGTCGTAACCAGAAGGTTGGACCAATGTCATCGATAGGATGCTGCCATTCCAGAGAGGTTCTGACTGCCACTTCGCCTGGCAAGCGTTACACTTGAAATGATCGAGAGAAGAACCTGAGACCTCGTATCCATAAGTTGCTTTGCAAATGGGACAGCGCGGAAACTCCCGAATAACGGTACTTTGCGCCATCGCCCGCTTCTCAGCGGACGGACCGAACACCAACTTGGACAGCTAGACTTCATTTCTCCATGATATTAAGATAGACGCAATAATAGCACAAGGGAGAGGGAGAATCCCTCAACCCTTGCCTCGTTTCCATCTGACCCTGCCGTATGGCAAGCCCGTTCTCCCGGAGATGCCAATCACTATCTCCTTGGGTACCACCCTCCTCAATGATTTCCTTTTCATTACTTCTTTCACCTCCTTCTTGTCTAAGCTAATCGGTGAATACTCCTCGCTATGCAATAAGATAAAAGTCCTAGACCATTTATGGTACCATTTCACCAATGGAAAAAAGGCTTAGACTAACCGACGAGGATCGGCTAGTTTTGCTTGAGAGCCTCTACCTTTACTGTCATACTTATCCAGAAAGGTTGGAGGCGAGGAAAATAGCCTTGGCAATTATGGAAGGGCATCCTGGTAGAAGATCCTCTGGCTATTCGGTCCAGCTCTATACGATAAAGGATTGGATATCTGAGTTACGAGCAAGAGTTCGCAGGTCCAGATAGATTCGTCCCAGAACAGTTGGAAGAACATTGCCTCAGAACTCCTGCGCAAAGATTCTGATGACGCACTCTCGACGGCCATGAAGCCCTTTTTCGATATTATCGGGAGCAAAAATTCGAGATTTGGAAGAAGCTTTCAGAGCATTTTTGCGACGCTTTGGAAGTATCGTATTCCTCTTTTGCCGTTGAGGGCGTGGTCTAGTGCTTGGTCTACGGCGTCTTTGGGCGTTGGGGCGGCCATGACCTTCACGGTCTTCCGATCATCAAGATAGCTGTCGGCGATCTTGTCCGCTGTTCCCCCTGTTCCCGTCAATGCCACGATGGGTTTTCCCTTCTGATAGGCGACCAATGCTTCCACATAGGTTCCCGCTCCACCGCCTACCACAATCGCAGAATCAGCAGAGTACGCTGTCACATAGTTCCGCGAGAATCCCATTCCGGTTGGGATAATGATATCACAATAGGGATTCGCATAGCTCATGTCTTCATGCGGTAGAATCCCGACAACCATTCCTCCCTTCTCCTTCGCTCCTCTGCATGCAGCTTCCATTACCCCACCCAGACCCCCGGTCACAAGAACAGCTCCTCTGGAGGCTATCTCGGCGCCGACCTCCTTTGCAGCCGCGTAGGTGCTCTCGGGGCAATGATCACCATCGGATCCAATCACAAGGATCTGTATGAGGCGTTTGAAGCTGGACAGTGGGGTTCTCGATGCTACTCCTCTAAACAATTTATCATCACTCTTTGAAAGGGAAAGGATGCGACAACACGCGTCCAACCCAGCCGCTGGCTATGAGGTTGGCGTAACCAATGCTCTAACAAGGAAGGTTTTAATGAGAATCGGCCAAGGCTCGAACCTCACAATCCGCCAGGTCAAGCCTATGTCGGAACCGACCATACCACACTGATCCCTCGATGCGAAAGCAGGCAAACGCCCATGCTGTCACAAAGACAGCCCGATACGCAACAGTGAATCGCACTGTCAAGATAGAGACAAGTTCAGACACAAAGTTAGAAGCGATAGCCCGAGAACAGAACGTCCCCGTCAACTTCCTGGTTAACAAAGCAATCAATCGGTTCGTAGATTGGGAAGTACACGCCGAAAAATTCCGTTTCATTAGCGTCTCCCCTAGCACCCAAGCTAAGCTCATGGGCTACCTAACCGAGGAACAAGCGAGGGAACTCGGGAAGTGGTGGGCTGAGAATGCCATTATCGGTCTCATAGTCTTCTGGTTCAAAAAGTTCGATTTCGACGCCCTGATGAGAGCCATCGAACTCCTCGGGTCAGAATATGGTCGAATCTTCACTCACAAATTCAGCATTGACGACGATGGAAACTATACGATAGTCCTCCGGCATGAAAGAGGTCTTAAGACATCCTACTTCTACGAGGAAGCGGCAAAATCCCTCTTCACACGTCTTGGAATCAAGAACATGCAATCGTCAACGACAGAAGACCAGGTTACAGTCAATGTTCCTAGAAAGCCAACCCCGAGGATAGCCCATGAGTAAACTAAAGCATGACAAAAGTTCGGGGTTCGAGCCTGGAAAGGTCGCACGGGTCGCAGGCCCCGTCATCGTCGCCGAAGGCATGCTCGGCGCCCAAATGTACGAAGTCGTCCGCGTAGGCGACCAGGGCCTCATCGGCGAAATTATCAAGATAGACGGTGAGAACGCCACAGTCCAGGTGTATGAGGAAACCGCCGGCCTCCGTCCCGGCGAGAAGGTCGAAAGAACAGGCAAACCACTATCAGTTGAACTTGGACCCGGAATCCTAGGCCAGATCTACGACGGAATCCAACGCCCACTAACAGTTCTGTTCGAAAAGACTGGCCCCTTCATCAAGAGAGGACTGGCCCCGGCCGCCATCGACCGATCCAAAAAGTGGCATTTCGTTCCCACCGCAGATAGAGGAGTAGAGGTTTCCGGCGGCGACGTGCTAGGGACCGTCAAAGAGACGACCCTGATCACGCAGCGGATCATGGTCCCGCCCAACCAGTCCGGAAAAATCATCTCAATCGTCCCAGAAGGCGACTACACCATCAGCGAGCCTATCGGCGAGTTAGAGACCAAGACCGGACCCGTCTCTTTGTTCATGATGCACACCTGGCCCGTACGAATCGCTAGGCCCTTCAAACGCAAACTCCCATCCGAAATCCCACTCATAACCGGACAACGCATTATCGACTTCTTCTTCCCCGTCGCCAAAGGAGGAACAGCAGCAGTTCCCGGACCCTTCGGATCCGGAAAAACGGTGCTCCAGCAGGCATTGGCAAAGTTCGCTGATGCCCAAGTCATCGTGTACGTCGGCTGTGGTGAGAGAGGGAACGAGATGGCGGAAGTTCTCGAAACATTCCCAACGCTCCTTGACCCCCGCACTCAACAACCCCTGATGAATCGGACAACTCTAGTCGCAAATACTTCCAACATGCCAATCGCTGCTCGAGAAGCCAGTGTATACACCGGCATCACAATAGCAGAATACTTCCGCGATATGGGCTACGATACCGCGTTGATGGCAGATTCCACAAGTCGATGGGCTGAAGCGCTCCGGGAAATCTCCGGACGTTTAGAAGAAATGCCAGGAGAGGAAGGCTACCCAGCCTACCTCGCATCACGGCTTGCCGACTTCTACGAGCGATCTGGCCGACTGGAAGTCTTAGGCTCGGAATCTAAGCAAGGCTCGATCAGCGTCATCGGCGCCGTCTCGCCTCCAGGCGGTGACTTTTCCGAACCGATTACTCAGAATACTCTCCGTATCGTCAAGGTCTTCTGGGCCCTCGACTCCGAACTTGCCAAGCGACGCCACTTCCCCGCCATCAACTGGTTGACAAGCTACTCTCTCTACCTCGACACCCTCGAGACATGGTATCCGAAAGAAATCGGGCCCGAATGGGTCGACCTGCGAAAAGTAGCTATGTATCTTCTCCAGCGCGACGAGGAACTCCGCGAGATCGTCATGCTCGTCGGACCTGACGCTCTCTCCGAGGGACAACGGGTCATATTGGAAGCTTCGAAGATGATCAAGGAAGACTTCCTCATGCAGCAATCCTACAACCCCGCCGACAGCTACTGCGACAAGACGAAAACCTACAATATGATCCGGACAATCCTACACTACTACAACCTCATGCAGAAAGCAGTCGACGAAAGCATACCCCTCCAGAAAGTTCTCGAACTTCCCGTTAAGAACGATATCAGCCGCATGAGACTCACCCCCGCAGACAAGTTCACCGACCACTCCCAATCATTGAACGAGCGTCTCGACCAAGAGTTCAAGATGCTAACAGCACCCGCTGTCAAGGCGAAATAGAATGGTATCACTCGCGGGTCTCGAATACAGAACAGTCCGCGAAATATCCGGACCCCTAATCTTCGTCGAGTCGGTGCGAGGGGTAGGGTACGGCGAGCTGGCAAGAATCAGGACTCCAAGCGGCGAAGAACGGAGAGGCCAGGTTCTAGAAGTGGGCGGAGGAGTCGCAGTCGTCCAGATATTCGAAGGAACGTCCGGACTCGACGTTTCCGCAACAACTGTCCGTTTCACCGGAGAAACAGTCAAGCTCCCTGTCTCACAGGACATGCTCGGACGAATCTTCGACGGCAGCGGCCGACCTACTGACGGTGGCCCGAGAATCATCCCTGACGATTACCTCGATGTAAACGGCAGCCCAATCAACCCCTTCGCCCGAGAATATCCGAGAGAGTTCATCCAAACAGGCGTCTCCGCCATCGACGGCATGAACACACTCGTCCGAGGACAGAAACTCCCACTATTCTCCGCCTCCGGGCTTCCCCACAACCAGATCGCAGCCCAGATCGCTAGGCAAGCGAAGGTCCGAGGCACCGATGAACCCTTCACCACCGTCTTCGCAGCTATGGGAATCACAGCCGACGAGGCCCGATTCTTCAGAGACGACTTCGAGAAACAAGGCGCCTTCGACCACGTAACCATGTTCGTCAACCTCGCAGACGACCCCGCCATTGAACGAATCCTCACTCCGAGGCTCGCACTGACAGCCGCCGAGTATTTCGCAGTCAAACTCGGAACCCACGTTCTAGTCATACTCACCGACATGACCAACTATGCGGAAGCGCTCCGAGAAATTTCTGCGGCCAGAGAGGAAGTTCCCGGACGGCGAGGATATCCAGGATACATGTACACAGATTTGAGTACGATTTACGAACGTGCAGGCAGACTCCACGGCAGCAAAGGCTCAATCACCCAAATGCCGATTCTCACTATGCCCGGAGACGATGTCACTCATCCCATCCCCGACCTCACCGGCTACATCACCGAGGGCCAGATCTACATTGATCGAGGATTGCACAGAAAAGGAATCTATCCGCCTATCGACCCTGCGCCCTCTCTCTCGCGATTAATGAAAGAGGGAATCGGCAAAGGACGGACAAGAGAGGATCACCGCGAAGTCTCAGACCAGCTCTACTATGCGTATGCGGAGGGACGAAGCTTCCGAGACCTTGTCGCTGTCATCGGTGAAGAGGCACTCTCCGCCCGAGACAAGCTCTACTTGGGTTTCGCGGATAATTTCGAGAGGAAGTTCATCAACCAAGGACTCTACGAAAACCGAGACATCGACGCAACTCTCGACCTTGGCTGGAACCTGCTCAGTGTCTTGCCTGAAAGCGAGCTGAAACGTATCGACCCGGCCACGATCAAAAAGTATCACCCGAAATATCGTGGGAAGACCTCGTAGTGTCGGAGATCGTCGCGGGCGCTCGTCCCACCCGGATGGAGCTCATCGCCCTCCGGCGACGACGACGCATAGCCCAACGAGGCGGAGACCTGTTACGGGAGAAATTGGACGCGTTGATGATCGAGTT
>Ga0209802_1003236_pt1 | contig 10984 bp, 11 predicted proteins | sample GraSoiAngelo_129_FD_185886 | JGI IMG/M metagenome (GOLD analysis project Ga0209802, IMG submission 185886) | Grasslands soil microbial communities from the Angelo Coastal Reserve, California, USA - 14_0927_12_40cm (SPAdes) (version 2) | ecosystem: Environmental > Terrestrial > Soil > Grasslands ... | reverse complement strand
CGGCCATTTGCTGCAGCAACTGGAGCACGGGTACTCGGAATCTGAAGTGCGTGACCGCTTCGTGCAGCAAGGTTTCCTGGTTTATTGGGTTAAACCTCGCGGAATGTTTGTGGGAGGGCAGTTTTCGTTCACTGGCAGCAGAAGACTCAAGCAGAGCTCATTTCTCATTTATAACCAGCAGTTTCTAACGCTCATCAAAGCCGGTCTTCCGATTCTGACGTCGCTGGAATTGCTTATCAAACGGCAAAAAGATGCATACCTGCGAACTTTGCTGGATAACGTTCGTGACCGTGTCAAGAGCGGCCAGATGCTCTCTGATGCCTTCGCCGCGCAAGGCGCCTTCCCCAAGATGTACACCACTACGCTTCTGGCAGGTGAAAAGAGCGGCAACATGGAAGAAGTCCTAAGCCGTTACATAGCATTTCAGCGGCTGGCGCTCACCTTCCGCAAGAAACTGGTGGTCTCACTTGTTTACCCATCACTGCTGATCATAGTGGTCACGTGTATGGTGGTCTTCCTAGTCACTTACGTGGTACCCAAGTTCGCGGACTTGTTCATGAATCTGAATGCGAAACTACCAGCAATTACAGTCTTTATGCTGGCGGTGGGCCTTAACGCACAGAAGTATGGGCCGGTAGCGCTGGTGGTGCTGATTGTCCTGGCATTGGTGTTATGGCGTTGGAAGAAGACGGATCGGGGCGCGGAACGAGTGGATCGTGCAATTTTCTCCGTCCCCCTGCTAGGCGATATTCGCATGAAATATCAGGTCGCGAATTTCTCGCGCATGCTGTCAGTCCTATTACAGGGGGGTCTGCCTCTGGTCCCAGCCATGGAAACCGCTGGGGCTTCCATGAGCAGCCGGAAGATTCTGAATGGGGTAAGGGACGCGGGTCACCGCGTTCGCGAGGGCCAAGGACTGGCGAAGAGCCTGGAGGAACAAGAGATATTCCCCGATATGGCAGTAGAAATGATCGAGGTCGGTGAATCCACGGGAGCATTGCCCGCCATGTTGAATTCGGTGGCGGAATTTTACGAAGAAGATGTGCAGACCGCTCTGGGCGCGGCTATGGCGCTGATCGAGCCGGCCATCCTGATTGTGATGGCAGTGTTCGTGGGCGGAGTTCTGATCTCGTTATATCTGCCCATCTTTACTCTAGGCGCGGGCGTGCACTGATCTCCCATCTCGGGGACAAGAGGCGAGCTGATCCAAACAGGGGTTGAGAAACAGGAATGGCAGAGAAAGTGGCAGAAAAGAAATCATTGTTCGTGAACGCCGGCAACGGCGGCCATATAGTGAACGGCACTGCCGCCGAGGAACTGGATCGAGCCCGCGATATTGCGCGGCGCTATCGCTGCGAGTTCGTGGACTTGAACGACTTCCAGCTCCATCATGACCTGTTCAAGAAGATTCCTGTTGATTTGATGTTCCGCTACAACTTCGTTCCCCTGGAAGAGACTACAGAAGGAAAACTCGCGATAGCTATCGCGGATCCCAGCCAGCTAATGATGATCGACGAGATCAGCCTGCTGCTGGGCAAGCGGATCGTCACCAAGGTTTCAACCCTCAAGCAGATCAGCGACATCCTGAAGAAGACGGAACAGTCGCAGCGTGTACTCGAGGAAGCCAGCGAAGGCTTCGCCCTTGACGTCATTCACGACGATGACGTCGCCTCGGATGAAACGATTTCCATCGACAAATTGACCGCCACTGCCGGCGACATCAGTCCCATCATCCGGCTCGTGGACACGACCATCTTCACTGCGTTGCAACGGCGCGCCAGTGATATCCACATTGAAACGCGTGACGATTCTGTGGGCATTAAGTTCCGCATTGACGGCGTGCTCACACAAGCCATGCCACCCATCGGCAAAGAGCACCACTCCACCATCATCTCCCGCGTCAAGGTAATGAGCGAACTCGATATCTCGGAGCGCCGCGTCCCCCAAGATGGACGCTTCCGCGTGAAGTACAACGGACGCGCCATCGATTTCCGCGTCTCCATCATGCCTTCAATTCACGGTGAAGACGCCGTGCTGCGCGTTCTGGACAAAGAGTCGATGAGTGAGAAGTTCCGGACGCTGGTGCTCGACGTTGTCGGCTTCGACGAAGAAGATTTGAGAAAGTTCCGCCGGTATATCAAAGAGCCGTACGGGATGGTGCTGGTCACCGGCCCCACTGGGAGCGGCAAGACGACCACGCTCTATGCGGCCGTCAATGAGATCAAGACCGACGAAGACAAGATCATCACCATTGAAGATCCGGTCGAGTACCAGATTCGAGGCGTCACGCAAATTCCGGTGAACGAGAAAAAGGGATTGACCTTCGCTCGCGGTCTGCGGTCGATCTTGCGTCACGACCCCGACAAAATCATGGTCGGCGAAATTCGCGATACGGAGACGGCGCAAATTGCTATCCAGTCGGCACTGACCGGCCACCTGGTCTTCACCACGGTTCACGCCAACAATGTAGTGGACGTTATTGGCCGTTTTCTGAACATGGGGGTTGAGCCTTACAATTTTGTTTCGGCGCTGAACTGCATCCTGGCGCAGCGATTGGTGCGGGTGATTTGCGAGTCCTGCCGTGCGCTGGTGCACTACTCGGCAGAGGAACTTGAAGCCAGCGGCCTCGATCCGGCGCAATGGGCACAGGTGCCATTTTATGAAGGACAGGGCTGTATCGAGTGCGCCGGCACCGGCTTCCGCGGCCGGACTGCCATTCACGAGTTGCTGGATCTGAGCGACCGCATCCGCGAGATGATTCTGGCTAAGAAGCCAACTTCGGAAATACGGCGAGCGGCCCGGGAAGAAGGTATGCGATTCCTGCGCGAGTCGGCCCTGGACAAAGTGCGCACCGGTGTCACGACGCTCAAAGAGATCAACAAAGTCACATTCATTGAGGCCACGCGGTAGGGCAAAGCGGCAGGCCACTCCTAGCCTGGAAATAAATAGGGGGGAAGGTGCCCTTTCGGCTATTGCGTTGGCTCAGGTTGTGGGGTTTTCATTGGTATCATCTTTTAAGGCACTGAATTGGAATGAGCAGCAATTCTAAATCCGGCGCGAAACCCAAGCTCGCCTGTGAAGTCTCTGCCGACCGCATTTTGGCGGCGCGAGTCGCGGATGGTGAGGGCGTAGTGAGTACCTGCGCGGCACAGGAACTCTCGCCGGGCAGCGTAATTCCCGACCTCATTGAAAACAATCTGGTACGAAGGGATTCTGTGCGCGCGGCGATTCAGGAGACACTCGCGAGCATCGGGGATCGTTCGCGGGACGTGATTGCCGTGCTGCCTGACGCAGCAGTTCGCGTGGCACTCCTGGATTTTGAGATGCTGCCCAGCAACCGCGACGAGGCCGAGGCGGTGGTGCGTTTCCGGCTAAAGAAGTCTCTCCCCTTCGACGTGGAGAAGGCACGGGTCAGCTACCACGCACAAACCTCGGGTGCTGGTGTCAAAGTGGTGGCTGCGGTCGCCCTGTCGAGCGTAGTCGAAGATTACGAAGCAGCCTTTCGGGAGGCCGGGTACAGCCCAGGAATGGTGTTGCCCTCCATGCTCGCAGCTCTGGGCGCGGCGGAGGCACAGCGGCCTACGCTGGTCGTGAAAGTGGATGCACGTACCACCAGCATCGCGATTCTCGACCAGGAACAACTCTTGTTGTTTCGCACCCTGGAAAACCCACGCGGTGTGTCAGTCACAGGCGAACAACTCGCCGAAGATGTTTATCCCTCCGTGGTGTTCTTCCAGGACACGTATCATTTGAATATCGATCGGATTTATATTTCGGGACTCGCGGAGTCCGGCGGCGCAGCTCCTGCGCTGCGTGCCCAGACCGGCGCAGAAGTACGTGAGCTGGTAAGTCCCTCGCAATTAGGTTCAAGCGCCAGTAACGGCGTTCCGCATTGGAGAATGGCGGGAGTGGTGGGAGCTTTACTCTCCTAGTTAACTATGCGTCTGGATATCAATCTCGCAAGCCAGCCGTACGAAGATGCTCGGCAGTTCTGGCGCGGCTGGGGAACAGGGCTGGCGTTCCTGGGGCTGCTTACGCTGGTGCTCATTTACTATGCGACAGCAAATTGGCTGATAGCACGTCAGGATCGGCGCGAGATCGCCGACTATCGTGCTCAGATCGCTGAACGCGATCGTGAAAGAGTCGAAGCAGAAGCCTTCCTGAACCGTCCCGAAAACCGCACCACTCGCGACAAATCGCAGTTTCTGAACGCACTGATTCAGCGCAAAGCATTCTCCTGGACCAAGGTCTTCGAAGAACTGGAGCGGGTGATGCCGCCGCGTCTGCACGTAGTTTCAATTCATCCCGAAATGAATTCGGATGATCAACTGGAGATCAAGATGGTGGTGGCAGGGGAGTCGCGCGAGCGTGCCCTCGATTTGGTGAAACGCATGGAAGGTTCGCAGCATTTTCAGGGAACACAGATAACCCAGGAGCGGCAGGGAGCGCAAACACCTACGGATGTGGTGCAGTTTGACATAACCGCCCTGTACGTTCCGGAAATGCCATCCCGGAGTACGCCTTAAATGCCGGAATTGAGAGAGACTCGCCGTAAACTGCGCATCGCCGTAACGGCGCTGGCAGCCGTTGATGTGCTGCTATTGGTCGTCTTGTTTTCTCCATTGGTGGGATCGGAGCAGTCGCGCAAGCAACAAAAGGAAGGGCTCTGGAGACAACTGCAGAGCAAAAATCGAGAGGTGGCGCCGTTGCGTGGGTTGGATAAGAAAGTCGCCATCGCCTCGCAGCAGATCGGCGAATTTTACAAGGGACGGCTACCGGCTCAGAATTCTGCCCTGTCTGCCGAATTTGGCAAGCTTGCGTCGCAGAACGGAGTGAAGATTTTCCAGGCCAGGTACAAAGAGGAAGATCCCGAACCCAACGGCTTGCGGCCGCTAACCATTGAGGCTGATCTTTCCGGCGACTATCTTCAACTAGTAAGATTTATCAATGCCCTGGAGCGGGACCAGATGTTCTTTAATGTAAACAGCGTGACCTTGGGCGGCGAACAAAATGGTCCAGTCAAACTGCAGATGAAACTCGAAACTTATTTGAGGACTGGTGCGTAGTTGAAAATCGGAGCGGATAGTCGAACCAAGGTGATCTCGGCGCTTGTACTGGCAGGGCTGGCCATCATAATTGTAGCCAACGCGCTGTTCAGCAACTCCGGTTCGCCTGCGTCCGCCAATACCACGCAGGCTCCCGCAACACTCCAGCCTGCCTCACGTCTTTCGCACCGCCGGGGCGCGACCAGTCCAGCCAAGAATGCGCGCGTCGCCGTTCCAACGCTCGATCCGACCCTGCAACTTAATCTGCTGAAACAGAGCGAAGAGACCAAATACGCGGGCTCAGGACGGAACATTTTCGTAGCTCAGGCCGAACCGATTCCACGGCCAATTGCGCCCGGTCCCACGGACACGCCGCCGAATCCAGGACCTGCACAGCCGCCTGCGCCACCGCCAATCAACCTTAAGTTTTTTGGGTTCGCCAATAAGCCCGGCCAGCCTAAGAAAGTTTTTCTTTCGCAAGGGGAAGATATATTCATTGCGGGTGAAGGCGACATCGTCAATCGTCGCTATCGAGTTCTGCACATCGGGCCGGCTTCCGTGGAAGTAGAAGACGTGCTCAATAACAATACCCAGAGCCTCCCGCTGACGCTGGGGTAATGGAAAAGCAAGATCTCTGGCGGAAAAGCCAGGGCTTACCACTTATGGCTCGTAATTCCAAACACGGCTGTGGCCACGCGTACCGGCGGCGCGAGCGTGGGTACATCCTGCTCACTTTGATTTTTTTTGTCGGGATATTGGCAATTGCTGCGACCGCGGTGACGCCGATGATCACTTTCCGGATCCGCCGCGATCGCGAAGAGGAGATGATCCACCGCGGTGTGCAATATTCGCGCGCCGTAAGACGCTACTTCAAGAAATTTGGACGCTACCCGGTTCGCCTCGAAGATCTGGAAAGCACCAACAATCTGCGCTTCCTGCGCCGGCGTTACAAAGATCCGATTACGGGCCAGGACTTCAAGTTGCTTCACTTTGGTGATGTGAAACTTACCTTCGGAGGGGGTATTCCCCCGGCGATGGTGGTGAAGAACGAAGGCCCGGGGGGCGCTGCCGCCCAACCGGTCGTCGGTGGTGGTGCTCCCCAAGCTGGCCTGCAGGCTGCAAATGTTGCACCGGTCCCGGTGAACGCAGAAGGTGAAAACAACCAGAATCCGGCGCAGCCTGCCGGCTCTCCGTCACAGCTATCTCCAAAATCACCTCAGCAGGAAAATGGCCCAGCTTCAACTTCAGGCGACTCCCTAACCGGCAAGGTCTTTGGCGGGGGGCCTATCGTAGGAGTCGTCAGCACCAGCGAAAAAGAAACTATCCGTGAATTCAACAATAAGAGCCATTACAACGAATGGCAATTCATCTACGACCCATCAAGTGACCGTGGCGGCCTTTTGAACACTCCGGCACAGCCTCCGTTGCAAGTCGCCGGACCGAACACTCAACCCGGTCAACCCCCTCTCCCAAATGGCATTGGCCCCGGGACGAATCCCGGCAGCCCTCCCCCACCTATGTCACCGCCGCCGGGCGGTACTCCTCCTAACTAACATCCCAAGAGAAAAGGCCTCATGTCGAGTGAGGCCTTTAAAACTTTGCCTTCAAAGAAATCCCAGCGGTGTTACACGTTGAACGAGGAGCCACAGCCGCATGTGCTCTTCACGTTGGGATTCTCGAACTTGAATCCCGCCCCTTCCAAGGTCTCGACATAGTCGACGATACATCCGTCCAGATACATCATCGAAGTAGCATCGACGAACACTTTCAAGCCCTCCATGTCGAATGTCTTGTCCATCATTCCCGCGCTGTTCTCGAACGACATGGAATAGGAGAATCCGGAACAACCGCCGCCAACAACTCCCACCCGGAGCCCGGCAGGTAATGGATTTTGCTGCGCCATGATCTCTTTCACCTTGGCAACCGCGTGTGGGGTCAATGTGACAGGTGCGGTCTGGGCTTCACTTCCGGTGTGGTTGTCGTGGCCATTTGTATCTCCTTAGAGTGGTGCACCTCTAAATTATAACAAAGATAAATACCGCTTTTGCCGAAAACGCGACCAGGAATCTCTTTCAAAACTCCTTCTGTCTCTATTCTTTAGATGCCCCTGTGCATCCTAAAGTCGCAGCCCGAAGAACAGCCGTGTCAGGCTTGCCAAACAGGGCTATAATCTTGCTACAGAAAAAGGGCCCCTTCCCAACACCTGCACTCGGGGTGGGATTTCGCGGGGCCAGCTCGAGATCAGTGCCGAGGTGGCGTATGTCTCCTTTGATCGGGCTGCTGGTTGTGTGGGGTGTTCTCACCGCTATCCTGATTATCCTCCTGATCTACCGCAGCACGCTCACGATGCATGAGGATGATCAGCTCTTCTTGAATGAATCAGACACGCACATGGAACAGGAACAAGCTGAAGTCCTGTCCAAGGTGAATAAGATTAGTCCCTACGTGAAGGTGCTGGGCGCGGTGTCGGGCGTCCTAATCCTGGTGATCGCCGGCATATACCTCTATCAGGGACTGAGCAACACCCTGCCGTAGTCGCCGTCGCCCAGTTGAAAACCGGCGAACAGGATTGCTTTCGTATCCTGCAGGTTACGAACTCGTGCTCATGATTGCGCGCCTCCCTCGGGGCGACATCCCCATTTTCTACCGCGACGCTCATGCATCGTAACCGAATGGTCTGACAAATATTCTTAGACCAAACAGTAAGTTACTACTTCTCCCGCGAGGCGGGGTCGTGTGAGTCATCTTCGAGCCTGGAGGAGAAATTCAAATCGGGTAAGATATTCTTACTATCGCGCGGCATGGTTACTCTTGCTTCAGTACAACTTGCGAAAGTGGCGGAATTGGCAGACGCGCTGCAAGGACGCGTCGTTGCCAGCTTCTTTGGCAAGGCTATCGAGATACTGCCGCGCCTTTTCGACTACCAGCTTGCGAGCCGGGGTCGATCCCGGCAGATCCTTGATGGCGTCGTGAAACTGGAAAAGAAACGAGTTCGCTAGCTGGTGGACATCATTGAAGCGGCGTTCGGCTCGCGCCTTTTCTGTCCGCGCAACATGCGCTTCTCGTGCGGTGGAAACAATGCCGCCGATCAAGGTGAGCACCAACAGTGTGGCGGAAGCAACTCCTGCCTGGTGTCTTCGAACAAACTTAGAAACTCGGTAAGTGATGGTCGGCTGGCGCGCGCTAACCGGCAAACCTTCGAGGTGTCTCCGGATATCTTCCGAGAATTGCTCCACCGAGGTGTATCGGTGCTGTGGCTCCTTGCGAAGCGCCATGAGAACAATATTGTCCAGATCGCCGGATAGCCGGCGACGAAGTTTCTCTGGTATTCCCTCACGCACCCGGCTGACCTCCTCCGGGGTGAGCACAGTCTGCGTGGTGCCGTCCGGATCGACGATCTGCTCCGGCCTGGTTGCGGCTGTGCTGGGTTTTTCCGGTTCCACTTCGCAGATGGCGTGCTCCAGTTCGGCAGGCGTGTACCGTTTCAGGTGATAAGGCCGGTGACCGGTGAGCAATTCGTAAAGCAGCACTCCCAGGGAATAGACATCCGTGGCTGTGGTTACCGGATTGCCGCGCACCTGTTCCGGGCTGGCGTATTCAGGCGTCATGGCGCGCATGTTGGCTTGCCTCAGCAGCATTTGCGTGGAAAGCTCAGGGTTCAGCAGTTTGGCAATGCCGAAATCGAGCAGCTTCGGAACGCCTGCCGAGGTAACCAGGATGTTGGCAGGTTTGAGATCACGGTGAACAATCAGGTTCTGATGTGCGTAATGCACGGCGCCGCAAATGGTGCGAAACAACATCAGCCGTTCTGATGTTGAAAGTTTTCGACTGTCGCAGTATTCATCGATTGGAAGACCCTCCACGTAATCCATCACCAAATAAGGAAGTCCGTCATCTGCAGTACCTCCATCGAGCAGTCTGACGATGTTGGGATGTTCCAGGGCCGCGAGCGTCTGTCGCTCATTGCGGAAACGGAGCACCAACTCTTCAGCGATCAGGCCATGAGCAAGCAACTTGATGGCGACTCGCTTACGAAATTCATCGTCGGCGCGAGAGGCGAGATAAACCGTTGCCATGCCTCCCCGGCCGATTTCGCGGATAATCTGATAAGGACCAAGGCGTTGGCCTATCAGGGAATCGAATATTGGTTGCTCGATTGAAGCGAGCAGGCCCCCTGGGGCTGCGTGTGCCGACAGAAGCGATTCCACTTCTTCCAGAACCGCTTTATTTTCTCCGTAGGCTTGCTTCAGAAAAACACTGCGCTGCTCCGCTGCGTGCTCCAACGCAGCCGCGAACAAGTCCTTAACTTTGTTCCACTCCTCGCGGTTCACGGTTGCGCTCCCGCTGCATCTCACGGGTTAACCACGCTTTTGCCATGGCCCAATCGCGCTTCACGGTCGCTGACGATACTCCCAGTGCCTCGGCAGCTTCTTCCACTGTCAGCCCTCCAAATACGCGAAGCTCGACCACCCGGGCTTGCTGCTCGTCGAGATCGCCAAGCCGGCTGAGTAGTTCGTTCAGCTGGAGCACGTCTTCCGCTGCTTGATCGGACACGACAACCGCTTCGTCCAGCACGACTTTCGGCGCCGGCCCGCCGCGTTTCGCGGCATGTCGGTTACGGGCGTGGTCCACCAAAATGCGCCGCATTTGCTGCGCGGCTAGTCCAAAAAAATGACTGCGATTTTGCCAGCCGACGTCTTTCTGTTCGACCAGGCGCAGGTAGGCTTCGTGCACCAGGGCGGTGGCTTGCAAAGTATGGCCAGGACGTTCGCGACGTAAGTAATTCGACGCCAGCTGCCGCAGCTCATCGTAGAGCAGCGGCACCAATTCAGCCACCGCGTTGCGATCACCTGCCCGGAGTTGCTCCAGCAGGCGGGTAACGTCTTTAGTTGCGTGCTTCATTCCCGGCTCCACGGTGGGTGTGAGAAGTTGAGAGGACCGCATCCGTAGAAAAGATGGGAACACTATATAACTCCAGATTCGCTAGGAATCAAGAGTTTGCGTGAATCGGACTCAACTGTCGCGGCAAGCGTCGATGATCTGGAGCAAGAAACCGCACTTCCCTTGATCCCTTTCGATGGCAGTTTGCGCGTAACAGAGTGGGGCCGAAAAGAGTCCCACACCACTGAAACCGAGGAGGACAGCATGAACTTCCAGAAGAGTATTTCCAAACTGACGCGCATCGCGGCAATCGCGATCCTTGCCTTGAGCGTGAGCTCCGCTAACGCGCAAGCCTGGCGCCCGGGCGGGATGACGCCAACTCACAAGCAGACAGCGTCTGCACAGCCCATCTCATTCGGCACCCTTCTCTACCTGCTGTTGCTATCTGTGGGCAGGATGGGGTAGCGCGGCCACGCTTCTGACCCCAAGACATTCAAATCCGGCCTCCGCGTCTGCGGAGGCCTTTCAGTCTTATTCGAGGTCCGGAGAAGTTAGCAGACAAAGATAGACTTCCGAACTCCTTCCTATTATCAAGGACTTTCCTCGGCATTTCTCTCGAAATTTTCGAAGCGAGCAGCCTCACGCTCGCAACGTCCAACGTACTTAAGCATGGTCATCGAGCATCTCGCACGCACCGGAATTCTTCATCGCGCACTCGACCCATGGAATTCAACAGCCGACTGCGCTATTACTTCGAAGAGATACTCGCCTGCATCGTCGCAGTATTCCTCCGACCTGTGAGCCATTTTTTTCTCAGCTTGCGCGTTAATAGTTGGGACTCAACAATGTCCCACATCACTCAGGACAACAGTAATCGGGTCATGAGGGACGAGATTTCGATTCGATCCATCGTGAGACATCTTCATGATTGCACAGGACCGTTGGGGCTTCATCAGCGTGCGGAGCTTCAAATCCTCGCATGTGCTCTCCGAATACGTCCGATTCGATTGAGCATCGGCTGGTGGTCATTGAGTTGTGAACAATCCTAGCTGCACATC
>Ga0209802_1003235_pt1 | contig 10985 bp, 3 predicted proteins | sample GraSoiAngelo_129_FD_185886 | JGI IMG/M metagenome (GOLD analysis project Ga0209802, IMG submission 185886) | Grasslands soil microbial communities from the Angelo Coastal Reserve, California, USA - 14_0927_12_40cm (SPAdes) (version 2) | ecosystem: Environmental > Terrestrial > Soil > Grasslands ... | reverse complement strand
GTAGTCTCCTGCCGGAACGTTAACCTTCTCGGAAGCGGCTCCGAGTTTGGCGCGAACGTCATATAGCTTGTGCCCATCGTAAACCGGGCAGCGCACTTCGGGCGTTCTTGCCCAGTCCACGTTTCGCAAGTATTGCATCAAGCCGAGCGGATCGCGCGTGCCTGGCAACACGCGCGCCTGCGCTGCATCCGGCGAGGCCGGCTCTTTGCCGGTGGCGGTCATGCGCTGGAGGGACTCCACCTTCTGCCCACGCTCGTTCAGGCGCATTTCATACTGCAAGCTCGCCAGGGTCGCCGCGTCGCTGTAGGAATCGAACTGATCGTCCAGTTCGAAAACCATGCGCAACGGGCTCTGCGTATGGGCAAAGGCCTGCAAATGCCAGACGCTCTTTCCCAGAAAAGTGCCGCGCCCGGCAACCTCGAGCTTCAAACTTGCCACGTTCTCGAGATTGGAGACGTTAGCGGTGTATTCCAGAACTTCGCCGGCGCGCAGAGGCAACGCGGTGTCAACGGGAGCGGCAGCTTTCTTTGAAACAGCCGGCAGGCGGGGCTTGCCTGCCGCAGCGCTCGCGGGTTTCGCCGGAGGCGGTGCGTCACGGAACCCGGCCGGCGGGGGGGATACGACCTCCTGCACGGGCTGCGCCCCACGTGCACGCAGATAGTAGAAGGCGCCTACAGCGCAGGCAAGCACGGCCAGTGCCGCGACGCCGACGGTGGTCCTGAGGGTCATGATCTTTGTGTGACGCGTATTTGATTCAACGGTTTGCCCAGCGCGCTTCCGTCGTACAATATCTCTCTGTGCGCGGAAATCATCCGGTTCGCAGTGCCGGCTCGCCACAAACTATGAGCGTATCAAAACACGGGCCAGCCGTCTTTCCCTGGCTCGCGTCATAAGTTGAAAAGCAGCAGGAGGATTTCCTGAATGCGCTACCTCGTCACGGGCGGCGCCGGCTTCATCGGCTCAAATACAGTGGACGAACTGGTCCGGCGCGGCCATAGCGTCGTCGTCCTGGACGACCTCTCTTCCGGCAAAGAGGACAACCTGGCGGAAATCCGCAACAAGATTACTTTCATCAAGGGCAGCATCACGGACATTGAAGTGGTGCGGAAAGCCATGCACGAGGCGGAGTACGTGTTGCACCTCGGGGCCCGAACATCCGTACCGCGCTCGCTGAAGGACCCCATCGAAACGAATCGGATCAATATTGACGGGACGCTGAACGTCCTGGTTGCGGCAAAAGAACTAAAGGTGAAGCGCGTGGTGTTCGCGGCTTCGTCCTCTGCCTATGGGGAAACGCCCACACTTCCAAAAGTCGAAACCATGCAACCGCAGCCAATTTCTCCCTATGGCGTCACCAAGTTTGTGGGAGAGCTTTACGGACAGACGTTCGGGCGGTGTTACGGGCTGGAAAACGTGGCGCTGCGTTACTTCAATATTTTTGGGCCGCGGCAGGATCCCAGCTCAGCATACTCCGGTGTACTTGGAAGATACGCCTCCGGTTGTCTTCGGGGATGGCGAACAGACACGGGACTTTACCTACGTCGAGAGCGCGGTCCAGGCGAATCTTCTCGCGTGCGAAGCTCCCAATGTTTCTGGAAAAGTTTTCAATGTCGGCGTCGGGGGACGCGTCTCCCTCAATGAAGTTGTACGCGAGCTTGGAAAAATCACCGGCAAGGCGCTCGAAGCGAAGTACGATCCGCCGCGCGAGGGAGATATCCGTGACTCTCAGGCGGACATTTCGCAGGCGCGGGAGTTCCTTGGCTATGAGCCGCAGGTACGATTCGAGGAAGGATTGGCGCGGACATTCGAATGGTACCGGGAGACGCAAGCGAAGGCGGCGGTAAAGACGGAGAAGTGAGTGGTGGTTCGTGAGGCGCCGGCAACGCCGGACACCCCACAAACGCAACTCATCAAAGTTGAACACTCAGGGTTGAGTGGTTTTTCCGTAGTTGAGCGGGTCACCAGGTTTCGGAGTGTCGTAGTTGTTCCAGAACCAGAGCGGCTCCATCTTCTTTTGTTCGGGCCACACCTGGTTCAGTGTGTCCCCTTCGAACAATTCCCCATTCTTCATCACCCAGTGGATGGTGTTCGTGTTGTGGATATCGTCGAGCGGATTCTTGTCCATGATTACGAGATCCGCCAGCTTGCCGGGCTCAATCGAGCCCAAATCTGCAGGCCGGCCGACAATTTTTGAACCGTTGACGGTGGCGCAACGGATGACTTCGAGCGGGGTCATGCCGCCGCTCGCAAGCATCCACATCTCCCAGTGATAGCCGATTCCCTGCATCTCTCCGTGGCTGCCAACGCCGACAAGTCCGCCGGCGCGCTCCAGCTTGGCCATCTGGGCAGCAAGTTTCGGAAATTCGTACTCATCTTTACGGAACCATCCTTGCCGGCGCTTGGTTCTCTGGTCGAGGACGCGGTGGGGAACGAAGTGATTCAACTTGGCGTTATCGTGGACTTCGCTGTTCTCAAACCAGAAGTCCTCGCCGAACGGACCACCATAGTTGACGATAAGCGTGGGAGTCTCGGCGATGCCGGACTTCGCAAACATCTGGATCATGTCGTTGTAGAGCGGCGTGATCGGCAGCGTGTGCTCGTTGCCGTGAAAGCCATCGATGAGATGGGTCAAATCAAGCTTCAAATCGAGCGCGCCTTCGGTTGTAGGCATCATCTCCAGTTCTTTGGAGGCTTGCACCATATACTGACGCTGTTTGCGATTGCCCACGACGTAGCTCTTAATGTTGTGCGTGCCATAGTATTTTCTGTACTTGGTCAGCACGCCCTTCACTTCGTCTGCGGACTGGAAGTTATTGTCGGAGAAAACGCCGGGTCCCGTGGAGAAAGCGCGTAGCCCGAGGATATCGCCGCTGTCCACCAGATCCTGGTAGGCAAACATATCGTTGGTGCCGGTCTGCACGTCAAGGCCGGCGGTGACGCCATACGCAAGGTTGGCGAGGAATGACCAGTTTTGCGTGTCCAGGATGCCGCGGCGAATTTCGGTCCAATGCGCGTGAGTATCGATGAAGCCCGGCACGATTGTCTTGCCGCTCACGTCGAACACTTTGCCGCCTGCCGGCGCACTGCCCTTCGCGCCCACACTCTTGATGCGGTTGCTTTCGACGACGATATCGGCGTTCTTCAGAACTTCATCGCCCTTCATCGTCACAACTGTCGCGCCGCGCAGGACGATCGTGCCCTTCGGAGTTTTTCGCGGGACTTCCAGATCGACGGCGATTTCCTGAACGTCCTTTTCCTGCTCTTTCAGTTTCTTCTCTTCTTTTTGTTCGTCCTTCTTTTGATCTTTCTTTTCGTCTTTTTTCGCGTCAGCGGTTTGTGACGCAGCGTCTTTCTTATCCGCCTCTTTCTTATCGGAGTCCTTGGCGTCCGCGTCCTTTTTCTCGCCCTCTTTCTTTTCGTCCTTCGGCGGTTCGAAGGAAATGGCACTCAGCGGCTCGCGGAAAAGACTCGCGCCTACAGCCCACGTGATCGTTTTTCCGTCATCCGCCCAAGCGAAATAGTCCGCTCCTATGTCGGTCAGCCGCTTTGTCGGAACTGCGGGAGTGGCCACGTTCACGGTTGGCGGTTCCCCGCCCACCACCGGCATGGCGATGACATAGAGTTGATTCATCACATGCGCGAGCACCCATTGGCCATCAGGGCTTGGCACGATGTCGTCGGCGGGGACCGGTTCCTCCGCGAAGTACAGCCCTTGTCCTTTCACCACGAGATGAGTGCGGCGGTCCGTGCCGTCGTAGCGCAGCGAGACCAGACCCTGCGGGGTGTAAACATAGATGCGATCTTTGTCGTTGGTGAAATGCGGCCCGCCCGCTCCGCGCGCAGGCAAAATCAAATTGGCGTCGCCGCCGTCCGCGGGAATCCAGATAAGATCGGCGTTGGCGGTCTGCCCGCCGTCGAACGTGCTGTTTTCGCGGTCATACGCGTTGCCGCGCAGCAGGACAATTTTCGTGCCGTCAGGCGACCAGGCCGGATTGCTGTACACAGCCAGCGACTTCGATAATTGTACGGGCGTCCCACCGGCCGCTGGAATTTTCCAGAGTTGTCCGCCCTCGCTGGACCAAGTCACGTAAGCGATGAACTTCCCATCGGCCGACCAGGCAGGCTGAAACTCGCGCGCGTTCCCCCTGGTAAGCCGCCGGGGCTTGCCAGCGGGCATGTCCATGGCGAAGAGGTGCGCCATGGCGGAGAAGACCAGCTTTTTCCCGTCGGGTGATTCCGCCGGATCCATGATCAGCCGCACTTTCACAGGACCTTGTTCGACGGTCTGCGGAAAGTCCAGCTTGGGCCCCAATTCCTGTGAAACCTGGGCCGTGAAGGGGATTATTCTTTCCGTTCCAGTTGCGAGATCGAGCCGCTTGATTTTGCCATCCTGATTGTAAACGATCTCCTTGCCGCCCGGAAGAAAAGCGTAGCCGGGAAAAACGTCACGAGTGAAGAGCGATTCCTGATCGTCGCGCGTAACCGGATACTTCACCCAGCGGTCCTCCCCGCTTTCGAGGTTGCGCAAACGCAAGCCGGACTCCGTCTCGTAACGCGTGACGTAGAGAACCTGCTTGCCATCCGGCGAAAGCACTGGACGAAATGCGCTCTTGATCTGGTGAATGAGGTCGTCTTCGTCTCCGGTCTTGCGGTCGCGTCTGGCGATGTGCCAAGTGGGAAGCTGCTGGTTGTAATACAGCGAGCCAAGTTTCGCCGCGTAGTAGAGATACTTTCCATCCGGGGAAGCCACCACGCCCATGGCATTGGGGCGCTTGTTCCTTTCCAAATTCGGAGTGGGCTTGGATTTCGTGATTTGCACGCCCGTGCCGCCATCCACGTGATACATCCAGATTTCGCTGGAACCGATGCCGAATTGCGCTTTGGAAACGAAAATGTATTTGCCGTCGGGCGACCAGCTCGGGGAAGTGAAGTCATTATTGGGGTCTTTCGACACTTGCTTCACACCAGTTCCATCGGGATGCATGATCCAGATGTTCTCGCTGCCTTCGCGGTCGGAAATGAAAGCAATCCACTGACCATCGGGGGAAAATCTTGGCTGGCTGTCGAACGACATGCCGCCAGCGATGAGCTTAGCGTGGCCGCCTTCGAGGGGGAGCGTATAAATGTCGCCGACTAGTTCGAAGACGATCGTCTTGCCGTCGGGCGAAACGTCGAGTGAGAGCCAAGTGCCCTCATCGGTGGTGAATTCAACCTTCCGGTCAGACTTCAGCGGCAGGCCTTTTTTCTCGTCTTTTTTTTCGTCCTTCTTCTCTTCTTTCCTGTCCTTCTCTTGACCGGCGGCATCCTGCTGTATTGCGCTGGCGTTCAACGCTGTTGCGCCGCAAAAAATGACACCGAAGACCATTGCCAAAACAACGAACCACGCAGTCAGACCGCACAGACTGGGCTGCTTCACATTCATGATCGGTTGCCTCCGTACCGTCTTGCAAAACTTTTGACCTGGGAATCCCAGATCGATGATCCACTGGTTACCGGCCAGCCGATCGACACACCCTTCTGTGCCGTTAGACGCCAATAACATGGAAGCGTCTCGGACGGACAAACTCCCAAGGGGCACTATCAGTCCGATTCCTCTTCGCCGCCGCGTCCACTGCGCGGTTGTGGCGGCGCAGGAACGATATGAGGAATTCCCGCGTCATTCATCTTCTTGTTCAGCGCGGGCAGCTCCTCCTCTGCGATTTTCTTGACTTGCGTCGAAGCATCGTTGACGAGGGGGATCAGCTCCGCGAGCTTTTCCTTCTGATGGGCACTCGGAGTGGCAGTAAATCCATCGAGGTCATCCAGAAGGTTCTGCACTTGATTCGGGAGTGGGTCGGGCTTCCATTCGAATGGAGGCCCCGCATTCCCCAGCCCTTCCCGTTCACGAATGAATTTCTCTGCAACAGCGTCGACTTTTTTCTGCAGCTCATCGGCGGCTTTAACGATATCGTCGGGGATCTTCGTCGTATTGGGCTTTCCTGCATCTTTCTTCCACTGCTCGCGCGCAGCCTTCAAAGCAGTCTGGATGCCTTCGATGGTTTTGCGGTCTTTATCCGTGGTCTTGGCCATGGGATAGAGTTGATCGATCAGTTCCCGGCGCGCGGAACGATCCGCGGCTGAAATGACGATTCGAGTGTCTTCCTCGACTATGACTTTTTGCGAGGCTTCCTTGTCTCCCGCCTTGACCTTGATGGTGTATACGCCAGGTTCGACGAACGGGCCGCGCGGACCGAATCCATAGCCCGCGGCGATAGCTTCCAATTGTTCGGGGGTCGGCTCCGCCGGGGCATTCGAACGCAGATCCCAGTTTGTACGGTTGACGCCCGCCGCACCCGGCCCGTCCGTCTCTCGAATCACTTTTCCGTCTTTATCGAGCACGGTGATTTTAACTTTGCCTTCCTTCTTTTCGGCTGCATCGCCCTTGGCACCGGTCTTGGGCTTCTCTTCGGCCGCGTCTTTGTCTTTCTTTGGAGCCTCCGCCGGCACCGCTTCCTTGACGTAGTAGCTCAAAATCGCACCGTACGGAGGATTTTTTGCGGTGAACATTTTTTGACCGGCGCTCCAACGGCGGTTGCGCAGGTGCCAGGTTATCGCCGGACGCGGCGGGAAGAATGTCAGCGGTGATGCCGCCACGTTCGCATCCATCTTTTCGATCGGCGCCAAATCGTCAAGAATCCAAATCGACCGCCCGTGCGTTGCCAGCACCAGGTCGTTATCGCGCGCCTGGATTTCGATGTCGTCTACAGGAACTGTTGGAAAATTGCTTTTTAGCGACGTCCAGTTTGCTCCGCGATCCCAGGATACCCACAGCCCGAACTCGGTTCCCGCAAACAAGAGGTTGGTGTTCCGCGGATGCTCGCGCACCACGTGAACGCTTCCGGCCGAATCTGGAATGCCATTGCGGATGGCTTTCCAGTTCTCGCCATAGTCGTTTGTCGCAAAAATATAGACGTTGTTATCGCCGCCCCGATGGCCGTCGAACGCGAGAAACGCGGCGCTGTCGCCGGTCTTCGACGCAACCACACGGCTCACGTAGGTTCCCTTCGGCACTCCAGGTGCCTTCGATGCGACGTTTTTCCAAGTCTTGCCTCCGTCGCGAGTTACTTGTACATTGCCGTCATCGGTGCCTACCCACAGCACGTTGGGCGTAAGCGGCGACTCACTCAGCGTTGTGATGGTGGGATATTCCTGCACGCCGTCGTGGCGCGAGAGGGTGTTCTTGTCTGGTGTCTTCCCGAAAATTTGCAGCTTGTTGCGGTCGACGCCAGTCGTCAAGTCACCCCCCAGGCGAGTCCAGTTATCCCCGCGGTCCGTCGACTTGAAGAGATAATTTCCGCCGTAGTAGACCGTAGTGTGCTCGTGAACAGAAACGGCTACGGGCGAATTCCACTGGAAGCGAAAGTGCGGCTCTCCGGCTTTGGCCTCCGGCCGGATTGAACGCTGCTGTGCGGTGCGCATGTCGCGGCGGTCGATGTAGCCATCCTGCGATTCCGTATAGACAATCCACGGTTCGACATTATCGATGGCAGCATAAAAGCCGTCGCCGCCGTGAATCACCTGCCAGTCCTCATTGACGATCCCGTCTCGCGTTAGCGTCTGGCTTGGCCCGCACCAACTTCCGTTGTCCTGCAAGCCACCGCAGATGTGGTACGGCTTTTCATTGTCGAGTGCTATTTCATAAAACTGACCGATGGCGATGGTGTTGACAAAGTCCCAGGTCTTCCCGGCATCGTAGCTCCAATGGATGCCGCCGTCGGATCCGGCAAGCATATGATTCGAGTCGCCTGGATCGATCCACATCGCGTGATAATCTCCGTGAATGCCACGGATGCGCTGTGTTGAAAACGTCTTTCCGCCGTCCTCGGAATAGAACATCGGCGCGCCGAGCTCCCAGATGCGAAGATCGTTGTTGGGGTCGATACGAATCTGGCTGTAATACGACGGCCGCGGATTCGTATCGCCCATCTTCTTCCAGGTCTCGCCTTTATCCTCGCTGCGATACGTCCCGCCCTTCTCGTGCTGCACGATGGCGTATACGATGTTGGGGTCCTTGCGATAAATATCCAGGCCGATGCGGCCGGTGTCTCCGCCGTTTTCGTAGGGCAGTCCCTTGGTCAATTTTTTCCAATTTGCGCCGCCATCCGTCGTTTTGTAGATCGCGCTATCCGGACCACCACCATTGAAACCGAAGGGCGTCCGTCGCCGCTCGTACGCCGCGGCATATAAAGTGTCCGGACTCTCCGGGTCCATGGCGACGTCGCTTACACCGGTGTCGTCGTTGATCTTCAGCACTTGCGACCAGGTCTTGCCCCCATCCGCCGTCTTGTACACTCCGCGTTCGGGATTCGCGCCCCACAAATGCCCCAGCGCGGCCACGTACACAACATCAGGATTTTTCGGATGGATCACAATACGCCCGATGTGCCGCGTGGCCTCGAGCCCCATCTTCTTCCAGGTTTTCCCGCCGTCGAGGGACTTGTACGCTCCGTCGCCCCAGGAGGAGCTTTGGCGGTTGTTCGGCTCGCCCGTTCCGACCCACACGATCGAAGGGTCCGACGGCGCAATTGCGATGTCGCCAATTGTCGATACGTCTTCCCTATCGAATATCGGCTCCCATGTCGTGCCGTTATTGGTTGTTTTCCAAACGCCCCCCGAAGCCGTGCCCACATACACAATGTTCGGATTGCTCTCCACCACAGCGAAATCATCGATGCGCCCGCCCATGGTCGCGGGGCCAATCTCCCGGAATTCCAGGCTCTTGAATTTATCGGTGGGATTCGGCTGGTCGGCAGGTGTCACCTGCGCAATCGTCGCCAACGCTCCGAGAGACGCCGCGCAAACCAGAATCGCTCGAAGAGTACTCCAAACATGCTTCATTTCAACCCCCTGAAGGCAAGGCCCGGCATGTTACTCCGGCTGGACCGTTCCATGCATCAACTGTTTTGAAAAGGGCAAACCAACCCGGCGCAAAGAAAGACGCGCGGCGCCGCTGCTTCGTTTCACGCGAAGGGGTTCATCACTGCTGCCATACTATCTCTGCATGCAACTCGTGGACTTCCTTCAAATCCCTACGACTGCATGCTAGGCTATCCAACGGTTTTCACTGACTGCATGTTCCGAGTGAATCGCTATCCTTATGCCCGGTTTCCTGCCGCGCTCCGTGCTCTTCTTTTTCCGGCTGGACTGACCTTCCTACTCATCGCTGCCGCACCACACGTCGCGTCAGCGCAACAAGCTCGCTTGCCTTCCACCAAAGGTGGAATCGCCAATCTGGAGGCGAAAACGCAGGGCCGCAAAGGCGACGTCACGACCGCCGACGGCGACGTGGACATTCACTACGCAGACACTCGTCTTCGCGCCGACCACGTCGAATACAATGGCAAGACCTACGAAGCCACAGCAACCGGGCACGTTCAGCTCGATTACGGCAACGAACATCTCGAAGCCGACGAAGCTCACTACAACGTCAGCACCGGGCACGGCCTGTTTCACAACGTGCGGGGAGACGTCAAGATCGAGCGGCGGCCCAACCCGGTGCTCTTGATTTCGGACAATCCGCTGTACTTCGAGGCACGGGACGTCGAGCGTTTTCCTGGAGACGTATACGTCATTCATCGCGCCTGGATCACCATCTGCGACCCCGCGCACCCCAAGTGGCAGTTCTATGCGCCCAACGCGCGCATTCGTGTCGATAAGACTGTCGCGCTCGTCAACGCCAACTTCCGTCTTTTCCGCGTGCCTCTCATCTGGCTTCCTTACGCTACCGCTCCCGCGGGCCGCAAAGTGCGGGCAACAGGTTTCCTGATTCCCGATATCGGCCAAAGCTCGCGCAAGGGCTTTATTCTTGGTGACGCTTTCTATCTGGCTCCCAATCCGTGGATGGACGCTACGGTGGGCGCGCAATTCATGAGCCGCCGTGGCGTCCTCGAGCGCGGAACATTCCGCGCCAAGCCCTTTGAAAACACGTCGATTGAGTACACCTATTTTGGCGTTGAGGACCGCGGCCTCCCCAACGCGGATGGCACACGCAGTCCGCAGGGCGGCGAGCAGCAGAAGCTGGAAATTCAATCCTTGCTGCCCGGGGGCTGGCGCTTCGTGACGGACTACAATCATCTTTCTTCGCTTACTTTTCGTCTGGCCTTTGCTGACTCTTTCGGCGAAGCCATCAACTCCGAGGTCCGCAGCGCCACTTTCCTATCGAACAATTTTCGCGGCTTCAGCGTGAATTTTGCAGGCCTCAGCGACAAGAGTTTCCTCACTCTGCCGGTCGCCGCAACGTCCACTACACCCGCGGTTCCAGCCACCAGTGTTACCCTGCGCAACTTGCCGGAAGTACGCTTCGGCTCGGTCGAGCAAGCCCCCTTGCGCAGCGTCCCCGTCTACTTCGGCTTCGATGCGTTTGCAGGCGTCGTATTCCGAAGCGATGAAAATGTTCAAACTTCTAATTTCGTCGATCGCTACGAATTGGCGCCCCGTGTTACCGTGCCGCTGCACTTCGGACGATGGCTCGGCGTGACTACTTCCGCTGCATTTCGCACCACGCGCTATGGCGATTCGTTTGATTCCGCCGGCCAGATCAGTCCAATCGCCATTTCCCGCACCACCGGCGAGTTCACGGTCGAACTCCGCCCGCCGACGCTCGAACGATTTTTCGACCGCACTTCCTTGGACAAGGACAAGACCCGGCGGCGGTACAAGCATACCGTTGAACCCGCTGTCACTTATCGGTACGTAACCGGAGTGAATCGCTTCGCGCAGTTTGTGCGTTTCGATTCCGATACGACGCTGACCAACACCAGCGAAGTCGAGTATGGCTTTACGCAGCGGCTTTTTCGGAAGGACGGCGACGGGCAGCCTCAGGAGCTGATTTCTTGGCGCATTGTCCAGAAGCATTACTTTGATCCGACGTTTGGCGGCGCCATCGTCAATGGTCAACGCAACGTCTTTCAGGCGCTCGATTCCATCTCGCCTTTCGCTTTTGCGTT
>Ga0209802_1003232_pt1 | contig 10990 bp, 11 predicted proteins | sample GraSoiAngelo_129_FD_185886 | JGI IMG/M metagenome (GOLD analysis project Ga0209802, IMG submission 185886) | Grasslands soil microbial communities from the Angelo Coastal Reserve, California, USA - 14_0927_12_40cm (SPAdes) (version 2) | ecosystem: Environmental > Terrestrial > Soil > Grasslands ... | reverse complement strand
ATGGAGTTCGCGGCACGGTCGCAAGCGCTGGCTTTTGTGACGGTGTGGCAATTTCCCCCGGTTCCAGCGGTGAAGGCACACGGGGCATAATAAAGCCGGGCGGCTTCGAAACAGCGGCGGCTGGCACCGAGGCGCGGAGACCCCCAAAAGCCGACGCCCCTCCCGCCGTGCAGCCGGTGGTCATTTTGGCGAAGCCAAACCCTATGTACTCAGATGAGGCGCGCAAACTCAGTCTCGAGGGCGAGGTGCTGGTCGAGGTCATTTTCCCTGCCTCAGGTCCGGTGCAGGTTGTTCGGGTAACGAAGGGATTAGGGCACGGACTGGATGACGCGGCCGTCCGTGCTGCACAGCAGATTCGCTTCAAGCCCGCTCTCCAGGACGGCAAACCGGTGGATTTTCCTGCCACCGTTCACATCGAATTCCGGCTCGCGTTCTAAACGCAAGAATGCCCTTTTTCTCCAATACTCTCAGATACTGCCGTAGATCCTCGCAGGGGCTTCGCTATCCGCTCCGCGCTTTATCGGGTCCTTCTCAACGTTACCCATGATAAACACATGAGAGACGGCCCCAAACAACGCCATACCGCCCGCCACAACCAAGGCGATCACGAAAGAGTCGGACTTCGCGAAAGGCATTATATCTGGAATTCACAGGCTGCCGTCTGTATCGGGCGTTTACCAAAGGGATTGGCGCTTGGCGTTGACTGCGATCATGCGCCAAGCGAAACCTGAGCTTGCCACAGAGAGACCCGCACAAATGAGCATTATGAGTCGGAATCCGAATACAAAAGCTCGGTCGATGGAGATTCTGAGCGTAGCGGCCGCAGTCGAATCTATCCCCGCAGGAACGGCGACAGCAGCGAGCTTGATCTCGTTCGACTGCAGACTGTGGATCACTTCGATGGGTACGGGTAGCTGCGCCAGGCGCTGGTCCAGGTAATGGCTGAAAGCACTGACCATGACCATCCCTAAGATTGCAATCGCAAGCAGCCCCGCGATTCGGGCAACGGCGTTATTGATGCCGGAGGCCGTCCCAACATGGCCCTGCTCTACCGCACCCATGACCACGGTTGTCAGCGGAGCTACGCTCACAGCCATTCCGAGCCCGAGCACCACAAATCCGGGGAAAAATGTTGTCCAATAGCTGCCGCCGATTGATGGAAGCACGAAAAGAAGAAATCCTGCAGCCGCAATGACCGGACCCACCATCAGCGGGAGCTTCGCCCCAAAGCGATCGACAAGTCCGCCCGACCAGCGCGAAAGCAAGAACATGAGCAGGATAAAGGGGAGGGCAGCGGCGCCGGTGGCCGTTGCCGAATAGTGCTGCACCTGAATCAGGTTCAAGGGGAACAGAAAGAAGAAGATTCCGAGAGCGGCGTAGAGAAAAAACGTAAGCAAGTTGGCACCGGTGAAATCGGCCGACCGAAACAGGCGCAGCGGAACCATGGGGGAGCGGGCGTGAGCCTCGAAGTAAGAAAAAGCGATCAGACACGCACAACCGACGACGAGAGTTCCCCAAACGGAAGGATTGTTCCGCCCCAGGCCGGCGGATTCGATGAATCCATACGTTACGCCGGCCAAACCTGCCGTTACGATCAGCGCCCCGATCCAATCGATTCCGCTCGGCGCGTCGATCTTGCTTTCCGGCACTCGCAAAAGGGAAAACAGAATGACCGCGACGGCAAGCGGCAGATTAATGAAGAACACCCAGCGCCATGAAGAGTGCTCGATCAACCAGCCGCCCAGAACCGGCCCCGTGGCCGCGGCTATCGAAGTGAAACCAGACCATGTCCCGATGGCCCGACCGCGTTCCCCCTCACTGAAGGAGGCACTGATAATTGACAGACTGCCGGGCACGAGAAACGCAGCTCCAAAACCCTGGACCGCTCGCGCAATCACCAACTCGCGGATATTCGCAGCGAGACCACAACCCGCCGAAGCAATTGCGAACACGCTTACGCCAGCTAGAAACACCCGTCTGCGCCCGAATACATCGCCCATCGCACCGCCCGGCAGAATCAGCGCGCTCAGAAGCAACCCATATCCCTCAACAACCCATTGCATGTCGATCACGGTCCCGCCGAGAGTTCTCTGAATCGCGGGCAGCGCCACGTTCACAACGGTACTGTCGATGAAGGCCATGCTGGATCCCAGGATGGCGACGGCGAGTATCCATCGTTCGGCCCCTTTTGTGCATGGAACGGCGGGATGGCCGGACGCCATTACCGCCTGGTCGCATGGAGGCTTCATGAGTTGTTTTCGCTGAAACGCACGCCCGTCACAGATGCTGGAATGTCATGCCACCACTTTAGTGAGGTAGCAGATGCTTTTCCTTAGAGCTCTGCCAAGGCGAGGTGGACCATATGGACGGCAATCGCCCCTTCACCAACAGCCGAGGCTACCCGCTTCACGTTGCCGGAGCGGACATCCCCAACGGCAAAGACGCCAGCTAGGCTGGTTTCCAGCATCTGCGGAGGAGTGGCTGTGTGCCGAACCGCCGTCTCGGACGCCGTATCCAGGTCGCGCCCGGTCAGGATGAATCCTTTGTCATCGAGGGCAATGCAGCCCTGCAGCCAATCTGTTCGCGGAGACGCTCCCGCCATGATGAATACGTGGCGAATGTCGTGGACGGAAGTCTCGCCGGTTTGTTCCCGGCAACGGACACGCTCCAGGTGGGTATCGCCCTCGAGGTCCACGATTTCGGTTCTGTAGCGCAGTTCGATCGCGGGATTTTGTTCGATGCGCTGGATCAAGTAGCGCGACATGGTGTCCGAAAGCTGACCGGACCGCACCAGCATGTAGACCTTGCGTGCAGTCTGCGAGAGAAAAACTGCCGCCTGTCCGGCAGAATTTCCCCCACCCACCACAATGACGTCTTCCTGTTCGCACAACTGTGACTCCATGTAAGTCGCCCCGTAATAAACGCCCTGACCCTCGAACCTTTGCAAATTGGGGATCCGCGGTTTGTTGTACTGTGCCCCAGTGGCGATAATGACGGCCCGCGCCGCTAGAGCCTTGCCATCCTCAAGAACAACCTTGTAGGGGCGCCTGGCGCAATCCAGCCGCGTGACGTTGCGGGCGACCATCAACTGGGCCCCAAATTTCTCAGCCTGTGTCATGGCACGTGCCGCCAACTCTTGACCCGAGACTCCCGTGGGGAAACCCAGGTAGTTCTCGATCTTGGAACTCGATCCCGCCTGGCCTCCAGGAGAAGCTGTTTCGATCACCAGCACATCCAGTCCTTCCGACGCTGCGTAGACGGCCGCTGCGAGTCCCGACGGTCCACCGCCCACAATAATCAAATCCCGGAGTTGGGACTCATCAATCCGGCTGTTCAATCCCAGGCAATCGGCCAACTTCTGAATCGATGGGTTGCGCATCACCCCGCGGTTACTGCAAATAACTACCGGAACTTCATCGGGCTTGATCTCAAAACGATCCAGAAGCTCCTGCGAGGTTTTGTCCGTGTCAAGATCGACATACGAGTAGGGATGTCCATTGCGGGTTAGGAACTCCCGGAGTTGCAGTGTTTTCGCTGAATGGCGCGATCCCATCAGAATGAGATTACCTAGACCGCGCCTGATCAGCTCGAGGCGGCGAAGAATGAAAGCCCTCATGAAAATCTCGCTCAATTCCGCATCTCTTGCGATCAGGGAGCGCAATCCCTCTCCCCTCAACTCCAAAAACTCACCGGATTCAGTGACTCGACCTAGTACGAGGCAGCGTTGGCCCGAGATCATGGTCATTTCGCCCGTGAACTCGCCGGGACCGTGTTTTGCTATGGGGCGCTCGCCCGCAAGATCGGGCTGCACGATCTCCATAGCCCCCGAAAGCAGGACGAAAAAGGGGACACTCACGTCGCCCGGTTCGAACAGGATTTCGCCAGGTTTGACTCGACGCACCTCGCTCAACGCTCGAACTCGACTGATTTGTGCTGGGCTCAGGACTGGAAAAGCCTGCGTGCGTGCATCGAGCGCGCTAGGTATTGGAGAAGAAGACATATTTGCCCCCTAATCCGAGGAATCACCAGCATTAGAGCATGCTTGTCGCCGTTTGGATTCAAAACAAGAGAGGCTCGACTAAGCCCCCCACAATTGACAAGCCTGCTAGATTCCGCAAGCGACCTTCAGTGGCACCGCCGCGTTGTTCAGGAGTATCTTAGGACCTCTCGATGAAATAGAGCAAAGCGATGTTTGCCTCGGAATTACGACGCGAAGCAAAAACCACGCAAGCACCCGACGTCAACGCGCAAGCCAGGGCGAAACGCTTTTATCAGCCGAAGAAGTTCGGTCCGGACAAAGGAGCCTTCTCATATGGCAACACAATCGCTTGGGAGAGAACTCAGCAACCGAGAGTTCTTCATTCAGAGGTGGGAGCAGGAATACCCGGCCTTTGTGCGAATTTTCAAAGCACTGCCCGCTAACCGCCTCGACTACCGGCCGCACCCGCGCTCCCGTTCTGCCGGAGAGTTGGTTGCGCTGCTCGTTTCTGCCCAGCAAAGTTGCATCGAACTTTGCAAGAGCCAGAAGAGTGTGTACAGCGGTTTGCGCTGGCAGGAAGCTGGTACTTTTGGGACCCTAGCGGAAATGATTGCGGCTTATGAAGGTGATCACGGCACGCTCGTCGCGCAACTGCACACCTTGGACGACAGCAGTTGGAACCACCAAGCCTGGTTAATTGAAGGCAAACAAGAGATTTTGCTCAAGGATACCGTGGGCGGACTGCTATGGATTGCGCTGTTCGATGTTGTTCACCATCGCGGACAATTGAGCACTTACATCCGTCCGATGGGCGGCAGAGTCCCGAGCATTTATGGGCCCTCGGCTGACGATGCAGGTTGATCGGAAAAAAATCAGCGGCAGGAGGATTACGTGGCCACCTCACGTCAGGAAGCGGAGAGGGCAACTAGAAAAAATGACATCAGAGGTGTAGTAGTTCGCGGCAGCGGTGCTGGGTTTGCACAAGAAATCCTCGCGGGCCCGCATCGGATGACTGCCGATGAACCGGCGTCTGCAGGGGGCACGGATACGGGACCGTCGCCTTACGACCTTCTGCTTGCCGCCCTAGGGTCTTGCACGTCCATCACCGTCGGGATGTACGCTCGGCGTAAAGGATGGCCGCTCGAGGAGGTTACGGTCAATCTACGGCACTCGAAGATTCACGCTTCTGATTGCGCCGATTGCGAAACTAAAGAGGCGATGCTGGATCGAATTGAGCGGGACATTCACTTGGCTGGGCCACTGACGTCCGAACAGCGATCCAGGCTGATCGAGATTGCGAATAAATGTCCGGTCCACAGAACCCTCACTTCGAAAATTGACATCAAGACGCGAGCGGTTTGAGCTGTCATCGTCAAACCGCGCGGATCTCCCAATGCTTGTCCACTTCAGCCTTGAAGTGGCAGAGGAGCCCTTTTTTCCTATACTCTCAGATACTGCCGTAGATCCTCGCAGAGACGTCCGTATCCGCTCCGCGCGTTATCGGGTCCCTCTCAACGTTACCCATGATAAACACATAAGAGATGGCCCCAAACAACGCCATACCGCCCGCCACCAGCAAGGCGATCACGAAAGAGCCGGTAACATTGACAATGCGGCCGGTGACGAGCGGCGCCAGTAGTCCGCCGATGTTGCCAAAGAAATTTTGGATGGATGTAAGCGAGCCAACCGCCGCCAGAGGCGCGAGGTCAATCGGGAGCGAGTTTACAGAACCGGTTGCGAGGCGCAGGGAACCTACCGAGAGCGTTAGAAGCGTTACGGCCAGCCAGCTCTGCTCGACGTAAGCCGCCGTGACTACCAGCGCCGTCGACGCTGTAAGCCCAGCGCCGATGATGCTTTTGCGCGACACCGTCATCGTCACACCACGCTGAATCAGGTAATCCCCGAGCCACCCGCCGCCCAATGTTCCCAGCAATCCGGCCCAGAATGGGAGAGCGGAAGCAATGCCGGACTGAAGCAACGTCATTTTTCGTTCCAGGACGAGATAGCCTGGCAGCCAGCTTACGAAGAAGAAATACGCGTACAGGTATCCCATCTGACCGAAAGCAATGCCCCAGGTGGAGCGATGCTGGAACAAGGAGAGCCAGGAAACGCGCTGCCGATTCGTTTCGTTAATCTGCCTTCCGATCCGCTTGTCGGGGTACAAACCAAACCAGGCCGCTGTGAGCAGCAAGCTGGCACCGCCGATCGAGTAGAAGACAGCTTGCCAGCCGAGATGAGCCAGGATGAACGCCCCGACCGTGGCGCAGATCGCCAGCCCAACCGGGTTTCCGGCGAACGCAATGGCGACCGCTCTGGTTCGCTCTTTCCTGCTAAATCCCCGCGAGATCGCGCTCGCACCCGCGGAGAGCAGCATGCTGTGTCCGAAGCCAAAGATCATGCGCAGCAGGAACAGAGACGTAGCGGCACTCGCGAGGGGCAGAGCGATTGTGGACACTCCCCAGACCAAGGAGCCCGCGCCCATCACGACCCAGGCGCCAAAGCGGTCGACCACGGGCCCCAAAATCGGCAGGCCCGCCGTGTACGACCAATTCCATCCGGAAAGAATGTAACCCATTGTTTGAGGCGACAGATGGTACAGCGTCATCAAAGTGGGGGCCACGATGCTGAGGGCGTATCGAATCATGTAAGCGAATAGCTGCGCCCCGAATATCAAACTTAACGTGACGATCTTGTTCCTCCGGTTTGGCTGTGGATCCATCGGGCTCTATTCCTTGCATGGTGGGGCAGAAGTGGCCGTGGAATAATTGGCCCGTCCGATGGCGACCAACTCACCGGCTTCATTGAGCACATCCACATCCACCACCCCCACGGTCTTGCCGCTGCGCCGAATGCGTGCGACCAAAGTAAGTGTGCCCTTTGCGGGCCGCAGGTAATCCACCCGAAGATTGATCGTCGGCAGCGGATTGCCGAACATCATGGCGAGAGCATAGTCGCCAACTATATCAATTGCGGCTGCGATCGGTCCGCCGTGCCAATGCCCGGTGCCAGCCAATCGCTCGAACTCCGGACGCATCTTCAGCCGGAAGATAACTTCCTGTTTATCGGGATCAGCGCTCACAACCTCGAGGTTCAGGAAAGCGTTGAAGGGTGAATGCAGGAGTCTCTCTTGAAGCTGCTGGCGGTTTAGCGGACCATCGCTCATGGAGTCACCACCAGCTTCCCGAATACTTCGCGGTTCTCGAGCTGCCGCAACGCTTCCGGGGCGTCCTCCAGCCGAAAAGTCCGATCCACGATCACCCTCAACGCGCCGCTCCGCACCAGATCGAGCACCTGGATCAGATCTTCACGGTCCCAGCTATTCGACCCTAGAATCTTGAGTTCGAATGTCCAAATGAACCTGATGTCTTCGGGCGGATCGTAGCCCGCAGTCGCTCCACAAGTGAGAAGCCGCCCGCCGACGCGCAGGCAGCGCAGCGACTTGACCCACGTATCCCCCCCAGTGTAATTCACCACCACATCGACACCTTGATTCGTGCCGGCCCCGCGCCGCGCCGGCTTGCCGTAAAGCGCATAGACCTCCTGCACAAAGTCCCGCTCAACGTAGTTGACCGTGTAGTCCGCCCCCAACTGCTTCAGCTTGGCTAATTTCTCGGTGGTGCCGGCACAAGCGATCACCGTGGCCCCGGCGAGCTTGGCGAGATGGATCGAGCAGACGCCGACGCCTCCGCTGGCCCCAAGAATCAATACCCTGTCGCCTTTGGCCACTGCTCCGATCGTATACATCATTCGTAAGGCGGACCCGTACGCGCACGGCAACGCTGCCGCATCGACGTAGCTCACTTGGTCTGGAATCCTGATCAGTTGATGCGCCCGCGCCCGGCAAAGCTCTGCGAGCCCGCCATGAATGGTCTCGCCCATCAATCCGCCTTCGACGCGATTTCTGGGATCGATCAGTACCCGGTCGCCGGCAGACCAGCCTTCGACACCAGGGCCGACTTCAGCGATGTCTCCCGCACAATCGAGTCCCATGATCGCCGGCAAAGGAACCTTGATCCCTGGCATTCCGCGGCGCGTGAAGACGTCGTGGTAGTTGAGGGAGGTAGCGCGGACCCTAACGAGCACATCGCCTTCGCCGGCTAGCGGGTCAGGGAAGTTGGTTTCCAGGATGGGCGTAGCCGTACTACCCTGTTCCCGCAACACCATCGCTCTCATCGCGTATCCCTTGCTATTCTCTCCTCCGCGAGCTTGATAAGCGCTTTTGTGTCGATTTTGTTGGTCCCCGCCAGCGGGAGTTCCTTTATAAACCAGACCCAGCGTGGGTGCTGATAGGGCGGGGCATTGGCCAGCGCATAATCCTTAATTTCTTGCTCCCCGACTGCTGTACCCGGCTTGAGGATGACGAAAGCAGCCGGCTTCTGTCCCTTGATCTCATCCGCGACCGGCACGACGCAAGCTTGTTGGATCGCCGGATGCCGTTCCAGCATCTTCTCAACCTCGCTCGGGTAGATGTTTTCGCCGCCGCACAAAAACATGTCGTCCGTACGGCCCAAAAAGAAGTAGAAGCCCTGAGCATCACGGCTGAAAACGTCACCCGTTATATAGTAACCGTCTGGTGTAATTACCTTGCTGGTGGCTTCCGGCAGCTTGTGATAGCCGTTCATCAAGGCTGGGCATTTAATCTGCAGCACACCTTCATTCGCCGCGACGTTGTCGCCATCAACCAACCGTAGCTGCACTTGAGGATGAGCGCAACCAACGGAGCGGAAGGGTGGCGCAAGACCCTGCGGATGAGGTCCGAAGGTGATCGGGCCCGACTCCGTCGTGCCAAAGACGTTGTCGATCCGGGCGTGTGGAAAGAGTCTGCGGAGCGAGTCGTGGAGCGCCGCGGATACCGGCGCGGAACCCATTCGAATCGCGCTTACCGAGGACAAGTCCGAGCGCCGGAGCAGCTCGTGTTCGCGCAGCATCATAGCCATCATGGGCGGCACGGCGCTGATTGTGGTGCACCGGTAGCGGCTGATCGCATCGATGAAGCCGGCGGGGGTGAACCTTGGCAGCAGTACGACTGAGTCGTGCTGCGCGAGCGCCGCGTGCGCCGTCGACAGACCATTCATATGGTAAAGCGGAGCCGCGACCAGCACACGGCCCCTCTCCGTTGACGCTGGCCGCCGGCGCATCGCCAGCACCCAGAGATGGCTTTCATGCGACAGCACAACTCCCTTCGGCTTGCCGGTCGATCCCGACGTGTATAGGAACATCGCCGGCTGCCGAGGCGCTGGACGCACCGCAGTGAATTGTCCCGGCGACAACAAGGGTTCGAATCCAGTCAGGGGAATGTCTGCTGGAGAAAGCGCCATCCGCTCGGCATCGGATATGACGAGCTTTGCGTCCGAATCCCTGACGATATATTCGACGCCCGCTGATGGCAGCTTGATATTGACCGGCACAGGGACGAAACCGCCGCGCATGGCGCCCAGGAACGCCGCCATATACTCCGCCCGGTTGGCCGACACGATGGCGACCCGATCACCCATAGTCAGGCCGCGAATCCGCAGGCCGCGTCCGATGGCGTTGCTCAATTCATCGAGCCGCCGGAACGAATAAGTGCGCGGCGGGACCTCACCGCCCAGGTCGATCAGCGCCGGAGCGTCCAGGTTGCCGCTGCGGCTGATTGCGTCGCCCAGGTTGCACAGATCAATCACGGCTGCACCCAATGAGACGAGAGACTGACGGCGTTGGCAAGCCCCTGGTTCGGCGCCCAGCTCGGCAGGCGCCGGATACCAACACGAAGCTCGCAGGTGTCCGCTCCCACGGCTATTCTACGAACTCCAAGACCACGTTCATGGCCTTTGAGGCAGGGACGATGATACGTTGCGACTCGATTTTCACGCCCGGGATTTGCGCGACTTGCAGAACTCTGGCGGTCTGCGAAAGCGAAGCAGTGCGTATGCGCAGTCCTGCCATGTAATCGGTGCGCCCTGCGGGGTCCGGTGCGGCATTCCCGAATCGTGCCACGAGCATCTCCGGCACCATCAGATCGACCTGAACTGCTCCGGCAGCCAGACGCCGAACGCCGGCTGGCGCCTGCCGCACGGAATTTGGACCGAATACACGCTCGAAAATGATGGACGCCGAGGCCGGATCTTGCGCCGCGATCGTGACCTGCGCGAGCGCCAGCGCGCCATTGGGGTGCCGACCCCACTCTGGTCGCCACACCAGTTTCGGTGTGAGATGGTGGCAAAAATAAACCCGGCCAAAGGAAACAGCTGCGGCGCCGAGACGGACTACGCGGAATTTCGCGTCCTCGATTTTATCCGCAAGCGCCACGGGCCGGGAAAAAGCGATGGGCTGCTCCACAGCTAAGCCGCGCTCGCGGAGGTCGCCAAACAACACCTCGGGCTTGTCCGTGGCGAAGACCAGGCCATTCAAGCCCACTGGAAAAGGCAAAATGTCGGCTCGAACCGCACCTGCCGTATCATCGAATCCCAGGAATTCCATGTAGTCGGTCTCGAAGATCGCGAGATGGTTGACCGATCCCAGCGTGTGCCGCCCGCGGTCCGTCAACTGGAAGCCTAGAGACAGGTACGTCCTCACCGCCTCGTCGATTCTATTACGCGTATCGATTACAACATGGTCCAGCTTGGGAGTCACAATACCCATGGGTGACCAAGAGTATATCCGGAGTGAATTCCGCTGCGCAGGACTCGTGGACATATGTCAAAAATCGAGAGGCTGTCAAAGCGATTCCGTGCCATTCATTCGAGAGGGCGTTTGGTAGAAGCAGCAGTCCCAAATGGCGCACCGCCAACCGACATTGTGTTCGGCAGAAGGGTCTATCGATTACTAAGATGCGAGACAAGGACGCGAATGTACGTTCACTCAGCCGAGATCAGCGCGATGCGGTCAAAAAAGTCGCCGGCATCCTGCGACCAAATGCGACCAAGTCAGAGGCTAACTCTCAATATGTCAATTTAGATTTCTGGTAGGGGCGGTGGGGGTCGAACCCACGACCAACGGCTTAAAAGACCCGCAAACGGCCCAACAGCTACA
>Ga0209802_1003230_pt1 | contig 10991 bp, 7 predicted proteins | sample GraSoiAngelo_129_FD_185886 | JGI IMG/M metagenome (GOLD analysis project Ga0209802, IMG submission 185886) | Grasslands soil microbial communities from the Angelo Coastal Reserve, California, USA - 14_0927_12_40cm (SPAdes) (version 2) | ecosystem: Environmental > Terrestrial > Soil > Grasslands ... | reverse complement strand
GACCGGGCCCGCTGGTTTCTGGGGATTGTTGGCGGGAACGCTCTCCTCTATTGGCATGTACGCCTGGGTGAAAGTAGACCATACCGCGCTGCGCTACGTGGCGCTTTCTCCCAACGCGCGCGATATGGCCGAGAACATGTATCGCGCCTTATGGTCGTGGGTCGTGTGCGTGCTGGTGACGGTTGTGGTCAGCTATCTGACCTCACCGAAGCCGGAGAGTGAATTGGACGGCCTGGTTTATGGCGTGACGAAAATCCCTGAACAGGGGAAGTATCCACTATTCCATCGGCCGGCATTCTGGGCGACGGTGGTGGGCATCGCGTTTGTCGTGATGAACATCCTGGTGTGGTGATGGTTAAATAATGAAGAACATGCGACGCGAACTCCCGATCTGGTTGTTTGCCGGCATCTCTCTTTTGGTCAACGGTGTTCTGATTACTGCGGCAGGCATATGGGAGATCGTTCATCCGCCTGCCAATCCGGTAGTGCTCTTCCGATTGCATGCCAGTGTGTGGTGGGGAGCCGTGTTGCTGGCGCTGGGACTCTTCTTTTGTATTCGCTTCGCGCCCAAGAGGGAGCCCTGAAGCGTGCTTGATAAGGATGTGTTATGTCGAATAACAGGATGACGATGGGCCTCATCGTAGGCAACCGCGGTTTCTTCCCCGATCATTTGGCCAAGAGCGGCCGGGACGAGATGTTGAAGGCGCTCGAAAAGGCGGGCATGGATGTAGTCGCGCTCACGCCTCAGGAAAGCAAACATGGAGCGGTGGAAACGCGTGAAGAGGCCAAGAGGTGTGCCGACCTCTTCAAGCGCAATCGCGATCGCATTGACGGGGTAATCGTAACCCTGCCGAATTTCGGCGACGAGCGGGCCATCGCAGATACCTTACGTCTGGCCGATCTCAAGGCTCCCGTTCTGGTTCAGGCGACTCCCGATGATCCACAAAAGATGACGATCGCTGCCCGACGTGACAGCTTTTGCGGCAAGATGTCAGCCTGCAACAATCTGCGGCAATACGGCATCCCCTACTCGATTACGAGCCTGCACACCGAGAGTCCTGACTCGGCAGAATTCGCGCGCGATCTAGCGTGGTTCGCGCCGGTGTGCCGGGTAGTGAAGGGTTTTCGCAATCTGCGCGTTGGGGCCATTGGCGCGCGCCCGACAGCATTCAACACCGTGCGCTACAGCGAGAAGATTCTGGAATCCCAGGGTATCTCGATTGAGACCCTGGACCTCTCCGAGGTGCTGGGCCGTATCGAGCGCACGAAAGACAACAGCGACGCCGCGCAGGCCAAGCTCGCCGCTATTCAAAAATACGTGGATTCGAGTAATGTGCCGAAACCTGCGCTGATGAAGATGGCCAAGCTGGGCGCGGTGGTTGATGAATGGATGGCCGCCACAGAAGTGACTATCAGCGCAGTGCAGTGCTGGACTTCGCTCGAGGAAAATCTCGGCGTGGTGCCCTGCACGGTGATGAGCATGATGAGCAACGAGCTGCTGTCGAGCGCCTGCGAGGTAGACATCTGCGGCGTGTTGGGCATGCACGCTCTCAGGCTCGCTTCCGGAACACCTTCGGCGTTGCTCGATTGGAACAACAACTATGGGTCCGATCCGAATAAAGCCGTGTGTTTCCATTGCTCCAATCTGCCCAAACATTTCTTCCGCTCGGTGAAAATGGATTTCCAGGAGATCATTGCCGGGACTGTGGGCAAAGAGAACACCTTCGGCACCTGCGTAGGCTTGATCCGACCGGAAAAGATGAGCTTTGCGCGATTCTCCACCGACGACACTTCAGGCAAGATGCGCGGCTACGTAGGGGAGGGCCGTTTTACCGACGATCCGCTGAACACGTTCGGTGGAGCAGGCGTAGTCGAAATTCCTGAGATGCAAAAATTGCTGCACTATATCTGCCGCGAGGGCTTCGAGCATCACGTGGCTGCGAATCTTTCGACGGTCGCGGCTTCAGTCCATGAGGCAGCTACGCGCTACCTGGGCTGGCAAACGTACTGGCACGCTTCACCCAACGGAGCTTGCTGATGGCGATCGTCGCCGGAGTCGACTTTGGCACTCTCAGCGTACGCGTGTCGCTTGTGGACAGCGAACGAGGGCTGCTGGAGTCGGCTGTGGCTGAATATCCTCTACATCGCAAGCGAGAAGACCCGGAATATGCCACGCAATCGCATGAAGACCATCTCAAGGGACTAGTAACCGCGACCTCCGAGGCCGTCGGCAAGGCCCGGATTCGCGGAGAACAGGTGGAAGCCATCGCTCTTGATACCACCGGCTCCAGCGTAATCCCTGTGGGAGAAAAGCTGACCCCGCTCGGCGAGTACTACTTGTGGTGTGATCACCGCGCCAAAGGCGAAGCCGCCGAGATCACGGAGGCTGCTCACCGCGAAGGTCTGGAAGCGATTCAGTGGTGCGGTGGCGTGTACTCCTCCGAGTGGGGTTTCTCAAAACTCCTGCACTGGTTGCGTCACAACCCGGACAAGCGCTCGCAGTTTGTCTCGGCTTTCGAACACTGCGACATGGTCGCCGCCACGCTCTGTGGCATCAGCGACGCAAAAAAGGTCAAGCGCAGCATTTGCGCCATGGGCCACAAGTGGCTCTGGAACGCGAAATTGGGCGGGCTGCCCCCTGAAGAATTCCTGGTCAAGGTAGATCCACTTTTCGCGGGGGTACGCGAGAAACTTGCCGGCGAATACGCCACCTCAGATCAGATCGCGGGACGGCTCTCGCCACACTGGGCCGAGAAGTTGGGGCTCAAGGCCGGCATTCCCGTCCCGGTAGGCGCTTTCGATGCGCATTGGGATGCCATCGGTGCCGGCTGTCGCACCGATGATGTTGTGAATGTCGTCGGTACGTCTACCTGCATTATCGGGATTACTCCTTCCGTGAACCTGGTGCCCGGAGTTTGCGGTGTGGTGCAGGGAAGCGTGCATCCCCAGCGGACGGGATTCGAAGCGGGTTTATCCGCCGTCGGAGATACCTTCAGCGCCATTGCCACTCGCGCTAGCACCGATGTCCAGACCTTGAGCCGGGGACTGGAGAAGTACCGCGCCGGACAGACAGGCCTGCTCCGGCTCACCTGGGATAACGGCGACCGCACCGTCCTGGTCAATCCTAATTTGCGTGGCATCACGATGGGCTGGAACTTACAGAGCACCGCGCAGGACGAGTTGTTTGCCGCCATTGAAGGGACGGCGCTCCACACGCGCGTTATTCTGGACCGCATGGAGAAGCACGGGGTGCACATCCGCCGCATTATCAATGCCGGCGGCATTCCTCAGAAGAACGAGGTTCTCAATCAGGTCTATGCAAATGTGCTGGGGAGGCCGGTCCTGGTTCCCAGCAAGAGCGTCACCAGTCTGGGCTCGGCAATTTTTGCCCTCCTGGCAGCCGGAACCTTCAAGACAATTGAGGAGGCGCAAGACAAGATCTGTCCGCCTCACAAGGTCTATCAGCCTGACCGGTCGGAACAGTCTGTTTACGATGAACTCTATGGGCTCTACAGCAAACTGTATTTTGCTTTCGGACAACCCGAAGCAAAAGAGTTTGGCGACGTCCTACCGAAATTGATTCAACTTGCTGGATTCGGAGAACCGCGGAGGCAGGATAAGTCTGAAGCATCGAATCGTCGGAATGAGGTTGCCTTGCGGTCTGCCGGCGATTGAAATTGCCACATGTCAACGGGGAATTCATGAAAATCTTAATGACGATTACGGTCGGCTTGATCGCGCTCATTCTGTGTACCATTGCGGCGGAGGCCAAAACCAACGTGACCTCACAAGAATTTGGAAAATTGCCGGACGGAACTCCCGTCGAAATTTACACGTTAAACGACGGGCGGGTCGAAGCCCGGATTATGACTTATGGCGGAACCGTGGTTTCGCTGAAGGCTCCCGACCGGCAGGGTAAGGCCGCGGACGTCGTGCTGGGATTCGACAATCTCGACGGCTATGTCGCGAACAACAATAATAAGGGCACCGCGTTTTTTGGCGCGCTGATCGGCCGCTACGCGAATCGAATCGCTCACGCTAGTTTTGCGTTGAATGGAAAGAAGTACGAGGTCCCCAAGAACGATGGGGACAATTCTCTCCACGGCGGCACGCATGGCTTCAACAATGTGGTCTGGAAAGGGAAGACGATCGCAAACGGAGTTGAGCTGACTTATCTGAGCAAGGACGGAGAAGCCGGTTACCCAGGAAATCTGACGACCGTGGTTCGCTATACCCTGGTGAATGGAAACCTGCGCATTGACTACTCCGCGACCACGGACAATGATACTGTCCTCAATCTTACGAATCATTCGTATTTCAACCTGGCAGGGCAGGGGAATGGCGACGTCCTCGGGCATCAACTGACGCTTCATGCTTCTCGGTTTACTCCGGTCGATGCGACCCTGATTCCGACGGGCGAACTCAAGTCAGTTGAATCAACGCCTTTTGACTTCCGCAAGCCGACGGCTATCGGGGACCGCATCGACGCCGACAATGAGCAACTCCATCGCGGCCATGGTTACGACCACAATTGGGTGCTGGACGCGAAAGGCGGAACCCTGGCAGAGGCCGCGCAAGTGTACGAGCCGAACTCAGGGCGCGTGCTGCGCGTTCTCACCGATCAACCCGGTATCCAGTTTTACAGCGGCAACTTTCTCGATGGAACGATCAAGGGAAAAGGTGGCGTGGCCTATCAGCATCGCAGTGGGCTATGTCTGGAAACGCAGCACTTTCCCGATTCTCCGAATCATCCAGCCTTTCCCACGACGGAGTTGAAGCCAGGCCAGAGGTTCCACCGCGTTACCGTCTACAGCTTCTCCGCGAGATAGGGACTTCGGTTGAACGGTCTGGGGAGTGGGTACGAATCGCGGGCTAGGGCCAAGGCGTGAATCCTTGCCAACTACCAGCCAAAAATTCAGAAAACGAGTTCTTTCCTCCCTCTCTCTTGTGCTTTCTGTGGGGAGGCTTCCTACGGCCGCGCAACATGTGATGACTGCCTAGATTACCTTAGCGTCGCCCGCGAAGTTCCGAGGTCCCTTCGCTCCAAGTTGCAGATAGCATTCCATATAGTGCGTTGCGTGCCAATAAGTAAGGCAGAAAGCGACGTCCAGGAACGCTAGTATAAAAGTACTAGATTTTTCTTGACAATCAATCGAGTCGGGAATATTCTCCGACGCCATCGCGGTAATCGTTTACCCAACAACAATGCGTGTCCAACAAACGGAGCTGGTGGGGGATACCATGAGAACACCCAACCGGGTTGTGTGGCTTGCTGTATTCGTCGCTTTCATTGGCCTGGTGAGTTCGGTTCAGGCACAGCGTGCTGACCGCGGCATCATCACCGGAATTGTGACTGATCCGACCGGTTCCAGTGTTGTGGGTGCATCGGTCAAAGTGCACAACGACGGCACCGGCGTTGACACTGTTCTCTCAACCAACGACGCCGGAGCCTTTACGACTCCCCCCCTGGTTCTGGGTACCTATTCCATAACGGTCGACCATCCCGGCTTCAAGACCGCGCTTCGCACCGGCGTCCAGGTAGTGGGCGCCGAGACCATACGCCAGGACATCACGCTGGCTGTCGGCGCAGTAAACGAGACGGTCGAAGTGAAGGGCGAGGTCGAGACCCTCAATACCACCACTGCCGACGTCAGCCACACCGTTGACGAGAACTATTACAAAGCCTTGCCCGTCGTCATGGGGGCTGATGTCCGCTTGGCCGAATCGGTTCTGCAGATGCAACCCGGCTATCTGCCCATGAAACCCAACGGTGATCCGATGTTTCGTGGCAGCCAGTTCAATTCCCGCATCAATGGCGGGCAGACTCGGGCCACGGAGAACTTCTTCGACGGCGCCGCGTTCGGCTATGCGGAAGGACACCAGCAGAGTCAGGAAAGCGCGCCCTCAGTAGAGGCGGTGCAGGAAGTAAAGGTCATTACTACGACTTATTCGGCTCAGTATGGTCACACCAGCGGCGGTTTCATCGAGTACACTTCCAAGTCGGGCACCAACACCCTTCACGGCAGCGCCTACGAGTACTTTGGGAATGATGCGCTCAACTCTGCCGGCTACTTCGGCAGGGCGGGTAAGACGCCATACCGCAACAACAACTTCGGGTTCACCCTTGGCGGCCCTGTGGTCATTCCAAGAGTCTATGACGGACACAATAAGACACACTTCTTTGTTAACATCGATTGGACGCGTTTCCGCTCCGGCGTCCTGCCCGGTTTCGGCAACACCACACCCACCGACTTGATGAAGTCTGGCAACTTCAGTGAGATTCTCGGTTCGTCACTTACGATGGTGTGCCCGAAGGGGACCACGAATGCAGGCAGCACGGTTCCTCTGCTTGACGTTAAGGGTCGGCAGATGATCGCGGGCCAAGTATACGACCCGAATAGTACAGTCGCCAGTTTTACGAATCCCGCTTTCACCGACCCTTGCACCGGGATTACGGCGCCCCGTACCGCTACCGTCCGAGATCCCTACCCCGGGAACATCATTCCAGCGAATGACCCGAACCTAAGTGTGGTGGCTTCCCGCATCGCAGCACTGATGGTCCACCCCGACCGACCCGGTGTAGCTTTTAACGTCGCGGGCAATCCAGCCGGTGACCAGACCTGGCTGCTGAATGCGCGCAACATCATGTTCCGTGTGGACCAGACGCTGACGCCGAATTTCCGCATGCACGAAAGCTTTTACTGGAACCATCGTCCCTCCATCCGAAACTGCGGGGAGGTTGGCGGCTGCAAAACGCAGTTTGACGGTGCGACCGAGCCGCAGAAGAACAACACCTACTACGGCGACGGCTTTTACCAGCGCATTGTCACCCATCACGCCAACATGCAGTTCGACTGGATTATCAACACGAATTTGCTGAACCACAGCACGGTCGCGTGGGACCGGTGGTTCATGGGCGGAAACCCCCTGTCCGCAGGCGTGGGTTGGCCCACACTGCTGTGGCAAGGAGTCGGGACCCCGGGCTCACCTAATGGTGGCAGCGGCATTCTCGACAACACCGGGGGGCCGCCCCTCATCGATTTCCAGGGGACGGTTCCCTACAACTCCCTGGGTACGTATGGCTGGCCGAAGTTCGGCTTCGAGACCAACAACCGCTGGCAGTTCTCCGATGACTTGTCCTGGCAGCGGGGTAAACACACCTTCAAGGTGGGGTTTGAATACCGGTGGCACCAGTTCCCATTGGCTGGGTGGGCTACCGGCGACCAGGCCGGCCATTTTGTCTTCAACAACCTGGAGACAGCCGGCTACGATGCCACGGGCAATGTTCTACCCGGCAGCACTGGCAACTCGTTCGCTTCAATGCTGCTCGGTCAAGTGCATTCTTCGGACCAGACCATACCCGTTCATCCTACGTTCCACGAAGCGTACTTCGCCCCGTGGATCAATGACGAGTGGAAGGTCAACAACCGCCTGACCCTGAATTTGGGGCTGCGGTTCGATTACCAAACCGCACGCACCGAAATGCACGATCAGTATTCAACTTTCGATCCCAACACCCCAAATCCCGGTGCTGACGGTATCCCCGGCGCCATAATTTTCGCGGGAAAGGGGCCGGGACGGTCGGGGAGGCGAACATTTGAGGATCCGGGCCTGGACAACCTTGGCCCGCGGTTCGGTTTTGCCTATCGCGTAGGTGACAAGACGGCCATACGCGGAGGCTACGGCATTTACTACTCCGGGGTTTCTTACGCTCAATTCATCGGGGGACCCACGCTTGGGTTCTCCTCCAATCCATTCACTCAAACAACAAACAATGGCCGAGACCCCGCTTTCCATCTGGACCAGGGGTTCGCGCAGAATATAATCAAGTTCCCACCGTTCATTGATCCGACTATCTCCAATGGTGGCGCTCCGATTGCGGTGGCAAAGAATGGGTTGACGCTGCCGCGTTACCAGAACTGGTCTGTGACCGTGGAGCGCGAGATCACCAACAACATGCGCTTGGACGTTTCTTATATTGCGAACCGAGGCACGCGCCTAACCGACCACTGGCAACGTATGGGTCTGGCGGCCAATATGAATAATCCAGCCATCCTGGCCTTGGGCGAAGCTGTCTTGAACTCAGACTGCAACAGCTCGGTTGCGGTAAACAATGTCTGCCAAGGCGTAGTCCGGTTGCCGTATGCGTCATTCAAAGGAAATGTGGCCCAGGCCTTCCGGCGCTTTCCGCAGTACCAGAACATCAATTGGCGCGATGTTCCTACGGGAGCAAGTCTGTACAACGCTCTGGAGGTGGTTCTGGAGCGACGCTTGTCGCGGGGACTTCAGTTCCGTCTGGGCTACACCCGCTCGCATCTGGTCACGAACGGAGCGGAGAGTTCACAAGGAGGCGAGGGCATTAATGCCACGGTGCAGAATCCCCTCGCCACCAGCGAGTGGGGAGTTAGCTCCGACGATGTTCCAAACGTGTTCCTAGTGGGCTTTAATTGGGAAGTTCCCGGAGCTAAACACTTCAAGGGCGCTGCTGGAGCTGTCCTGGGAGGCTGGAACTTAGCCGGAGTGTTACGGTACGAAAGTGGCCGCCCGCTGAACATCTTTATGAACAACGACCTCGGGGGCTTCCTCTTCAACGGCCAGAAGCGCCCCAACCGCGTGAAGGCCACGGGCGGAGTCGCCAGCAGAAGCGGGAACTTCAACCCGGCCACGCAGAACTACTTCAATAAAGCGGCGTGGGTCGATCCCGGTTCGCTGCAGATGGGTAACGCACCCAGGCGCGACGAATCGGTGCGGGGCTTCCCAACCTATAGTGAAGACGTGAACATCTTCAAGGTCTTCCGACTGTATGAGCGCCTCGACATGAAGTTCGAGGCCCAGTTCGGTAACCTCTTCAACCGCACCGATTTCTGTGACCCGGATACGAACTTCAGCGCCGGCAGCTTCGGGACGGTGAATACGCAGTGCAACTCGCCGCGCTCGATTCAGTTCGCTTTGAGGTTTGATTTCTAATTGGATAGGGAATAAGCTTCGCCTCTGGCAGGGGCGAAGGAACCGTGGCAGTAACCTGTTCTAACCGGGAGTGCAGAAGTAGATTGGGGAGATTGGGGGGAGCACTGCTCTGCTCCCCTCTTTTGTTTTCCTTATTGATTTTCCTGAGCGCCTCGGTTGCTCTCGGAGAGAACTCGCGAGACGCCCTCCAAAAAGCGGCCGAGCTGGTTGACAAGGGGCGGCTTGAGGAGGCCGATCAACAAGCGCGGCTCGCCCTCAAGGACCCGCAAACTCGCGCCGTGGCTTGCTCGGTCCTGGGGACCATTCGCTTCCAGCAGAAACGACTGGAGGAGAGCGCCAGCCTTTTGCAGGAGGCGATTCGATTGAATCCTCACCTGCTCGGAGCGCACCTCAGCCTCGCCGAGGTTTACACGCTCGAGGGAAAGCGTCAGCGTGCCTTGTCCCTGTTTCGCCGAGTCTTGACCTTGGATCCGTCGAACACCGCCGCACGATTGGCCTTGGCACGCGCGGAGACTGAGAAGGAAAACTATCGGGAATCGCTAGCTTTGGCAAAGCCGGTTCTTCCGAAGCTGAAACAGTCTCCCGACGGGCTGCTGGTGTTGGCGACGGATTTCGCGAAACTTCAAAAAACTGAAGCCGCGGCAGACTTGGCACAGGACTGGGCGCGTCTCGACCACATTCCTCCTCCCCAGTGGTCCATTAAATTTGCCTTGCTGCTGGCAGATGGTGGGGCGGTTTCCGAGGCCGTCGAAGTTCTGGAGCGGACTAAGCTGGCCGGTCCACCGTCCTATGAGCTAGCCTTCAACCTGGCGGGCGCTTATGCGTTGAAGAAAGATCTCGCACGCGCTCTTGAAAGCTATGACGGGGCCCTCGCCTTGAATTCGCAGTCTCTTCCAGCGCTGCGGCAGGCCGCCGACATCGCGGAGCGCCGGGGCGAACTGGAGCGCTCGCTCTCTTACTGGCTCCGCGCGAAGAAACTTGAGCCAGAGGACCCGGAGATTCTGCTGGGCTTCGGCCGTGTATGTTTGAAGATGGATCTGTTGGAAGATGCCGAGACGGCGCTCACCAAGGCGGCCAGCTTGCGGCCTCAAGATCCGCAGTATCAATACACCTTAGCCGCTGCTAAAACCGGTAAGCGTGAGTTCGAGGCGGCCGAGGGCCTTCTCCAATCCCTTCTCAAGACTCGGCAGAACGATCCCCAACTGCAATACGCGCTGGGAGCTGTCTTGTATTTGGAGGGACACCTGAAAAATGCGGCAGCGCATCTGCGGGAAAGCGTCCGTCTGCAGCCAGATCAGGTAGGGTCCTACTATTACCTTGCTTTGGTCGCCCGAGACCAGCAGGACGAACCCGAGGCTATCCGAACGCTCGAACAATTGCTGCAGCGGCACCCGGAACACGCTTCCGCTCGCGAGGCTCTCGGTACCTTGCTCATGAGCGAAAATCACTATGCCGAGGCAGAGCGCAATCTCGAGGAAGCGATTCGCCTGAATCCCAAGTCTGTGAAAGCAAACTACCAGCTTGGTCTGCTGCTGGCGCGAATGGGAAAGAAGAATGAGGCAGATAAGCAGCTTGAAATCGCGAAGTCACTTCGCAAGGAAGATGAAGAAACCTCGCACCTACAGCTTCGACTATTGGACCCCAATCAATGAGTTGTATACCCAGGATCTTTCGCGGTTTTGCGGTTCCCGCCCTGCTTGCGCTCTCCTGGCCTCCGGCACTCTCCCAGAAGGCGGAGAAGGCCGCCGCGTCTGTTGGCTCGCTAGAAACTGCAACTAAGCAGCATCCCTTCGATCCCAAGCTGCATATCGCACTAGGCTTGGCTTATTGGGACAGGAATGATTACGAGCATGCCCTAAGTGCTTTCCGGCATGCGGTGAACGTGGGACCGAGATCGGCGGAGGCGCACAACTGGCTAGGGGTCGCTTTGATGCAGAGGGCCGATCTGGCCGGAGCCGTGGTTGAGTTCAAGAAGGCCATCTCGCTTAACAGGAAGTTCGTGCGCGCATATATCAATTTGGGTT
>Ga0209802_1003218_pt1 | contig 11018 bp, 8 predicted proteins | sample GraSoiAngelo_129_FD_185886 | JGI IMG/M metagenome (GOLD analysis project Ga0209802, IMG submission 185886) | Grasslands soil microbial communities from the Angelo Coastal Reserve, California, USA - 14_0927_12_40cm (SPAdes) (version 2) | ecosystem: Environmental > Terrestrial > Soil > Grasslands ... | reverse complement strand
CCTTCCTCGAGGTCGACCTCGAGCTCGTCGCCGTCCTCCACAGCCTCGGCGGCTTGAGGTGACTGCATGATCGGGTAGCCCATGTTGATGGCGTTGCGGAAGAAGATGCGCGCGTAAGAGTCGGCGATGACGAGCGAGATGCCGGCGCCACGGATCGCGACCGGCGCGATCTCCCGCGACGAGCCACAGCCGAAGTTCGACGCTGCGACGAGGATGTCGCCCGGCTGCACCTGCGCCGCCCATGCCTCGCGGCCCGGCACTCCTTCCATCGCGTGCTTGCCGAGCTCCTTCTCGTCGAGCGAGTAGATCGCGTATTTGGCCGGGATGATCTGGTCGGTGTCGATGTTGGCGCCGAACTTCCAGGCCCGACCCCGGATCACTTTGGGCAGGGTCATGCTTTTGGCTGCGACCTCGCAGCGACGCCGGGTCCGGGACGCTGAGTCCACACCAGCACCACGATGGTAGCCACGACCGCAGCGATGGCGAGCAACAGCATCACACCCGCGGCTGCGATCAGCCGGAAGTATTGCGCGAAGCCGGCGTGAGCACTCGACGGCGCCGACCCCGCGATGCTGGAAGGTGCGAAGGCATAGGCGCGCCGAGCCTGTGCGACAGCTTGGGATGTCATGAAATCGCCTATCGAGCCTTGGACGATCGCGAATAGATTGTTGCCTTTCTCAAAGAGCACTGTGGTCCAGTGGTAGCCCGCGCTGACTTCAGTGACCCCAAACGAGCCCAAGTTCAGATGAGGTTCCACCAAGGACTGAAAGCCCGCGTCCTGCTGATACCTGATCTTGCTGGCGTTCGCGATCGACGATGCGCCTGATGATCTCGTGAAAACCATGACCAGCTCGCCGAGATATCCCGATCCCCGCGGTTGGTACCACTGCCTCCCGTAGCCGCCGACAAAACCATTGCGCTGAAGGCTCCGGACCATGGCCTGGCCCGTTTGGACATCCAGGCCCGAGTAGGTTGCGTAAGCCTCGGCGTCGAAAGGGCCCTCCAAAGTTCCTGCTGCGCCGACATCCGCCTCGACGTAGCTCGGATCGATTGGATCGGCAAGCGCGGCGCGCATCGTTCCAGGGCTAGGGCTTGTCGCGGCGATGCCGGCCATCGGCGTCAGCGTCAGCGTTGCGACGGCGAAGGCGCAAAACGTGCGGACGGTCACGCGATGCCCGCCGGCATCTTCGTCAGGACCTCTCGCGGGTGCGTGATGACGCCCGTCACCGCGCTGGCGGCCGCGACAGCCGGGTTCGACAGGTAGACCATCGCCTTCGGGTGGCCCATGCGGCCCGGGAAGTTCCGGTTGGTGGTGCTGAGACAAACCTCGCCTTCTCCGAGCACTCCCATGTGGCCGCCGAGGCACGCTCCGCACGTGGCCGTCGTCCAGGCAGCGCCCGCGGCCAGGAAGATCCGGATCAGACCTTCTCTTTCGGCCTGGATCGCGACCTGGTGCGACGAGGGCGTGATGATGAGCCTCACCCCGTCGGCGACCTTGTGGCCGTCGAGCACCGCGGCCGCGCGACGCAGGTCGGTGATCCGCGAGTTGGTGCACGAGCCGATGAAGACCTGGTCGAGCCGGGTGCCCTCGACCTCCGAGAGCGGCGCGTAGTTGTCGGGCGACATCGGCTTGGCGACGCCAAGCTCGACCGCCGCCGCATCGAACTCGAAGACCTTCTCGTACTCCGCGTCCGGGTCGGACGACACCGGCGTGTACGGTCGCTTGGCGCGCCCCTCGAGATACTCCCGCGTCACCTCGTCGAACTCGAGAATGCCGTTCTTGGCGCCCGCCTCGATCGCCATGTTCGTGATCGTCAGCCGCGCCTCCATGTCGATGTGCTTGAGGGCCTCGCCCACGTGCTCCATCGCCTTCGACCTCGCCCCGTCGACCCCGATCTTGCCGATCACATAAAGGATGAGGTCCTTCGCCTCGACCCACTCCTGCAGCCGGTTGTGATAGACGAACTTCAACGTCTCGGGCACGCGAAACCACAGCTCGCCGAGCGCCAGCACACAGGCGAGGTCGGTGGAGCCGATGCCGGTCGCGAAGTTGTTCAGCGCGCCATACGTGCAGCTGTGTGAATCGGCGCCGACGACAAGCTCACCGGGCAGCACCAGGCCGTTCTCGGGCAGCACCGTGTGGCAGATTCCGCCCTGCCCCACCTCGAAGTACCACTTGATCCCCATCTGGTGCGAGAACTCGCGGGTGAGCCGGCCGAGCGTGGCGCTGGCCGCGTCCTTGGCCGGCTGGAAATGGTCCTGGGTCACAGCCACGCGATCGGGGTCCCAGATCTTCTCGGCCCCCATCTGCTCGCGCATGATCTTGCCGGCTGGAGGGATGGTCAGGTCGTGACCCATGGCGAAGTCGACCTTGGCGAGGATCAGGTCGCCGGGGCGCACGCTTTCGCGGCCGCTCCCGCGAGCGAGGATCTTCTCCGTCATCGTCATGCCCATCTAGCTAATCCTTCAGCCTTTTCGCAATCGCGTCTCCGGCCTGCGACGTGGACAGGTTGCCGCCGATGTCGCGCGTGCACTCGCGGGCGCGAATGGCTGATTCGACCGCACCCTCGATCGCGTCTGCCATGTCAGGAGCACCCAGGTGTTTCACCATCATAGCCGCGCTCAAAATCGCCCCCACCGGGTTCACCAGGCCCTTGCCGGCGATGTCCGGCGCCGTGCCGTGGACCGGCTCGAACAGCCCGCGGCCGCTCGACGGGTTGATGTTGGCCGACGGCGCGATGCCCATACCGCCGACGAGCTCGGCGGTGAGGTCGGAGAGGATGTCGCCGAACAGGTTGCCGGTGACGATGACGTCGAACTGACTCGGGTCCTTCACGAGCTGCATCGCGGCGGCGTCGACGAGGAGGTGGCGGGTCTTGACTCCTGGATGCGCGGCGGCCACCGCCTTCCAGCGCTCCTGCCACAGGCCGCCGGCGAAGGTCATCGCGTTCGACTTGTCCACCATGACGACCTCACGCTTCGCGATCCCGAAGGCGTGCTCGATGATCCGCGTCACGCCCAGGTATGTGTTGAGGTCCTCCTGGGTCGCAATTTCTTCTTCGGTGCCCTTCTTGAAACGCCCGCCCATGCCCACGTACAGGCCTTCGGTGTTCTCGCGAACGATCAGGAGGTCGACCCGGCGGCGCTCCTCTTGACGCAGAGGTGACAGGCGATCGTCGTACAGCCGCGCCGGACGCAGGTTGACGTACAGGTCGAGCTCGAACCGCAGCCTGAGCAGGACGCCGTGAAGGTAGTTCGGGTCCGCGACCCTCGGGTCGCCGACGGCGCCGAAGAGGATGGCGTCCGCCGCAGCGACCTGCTTCCACACGTCAGCTGGGATCGCGACGCCGGTGCGCATGTAGGTATCGGCGTTGACATCGAATTCCTCGAACTCGAGATCGGTTCCGGCGGCGCGCAGGACCTTGATCGCCTCTGGGACGACCTCCTTCCCCGCGCCGTCGCAGGGCAGGACCGCGATGTGCCTAGGCACGGGCGGTGGTGGCTTCCTTCTCGCGCAGCTTGTAGCGCTGGATCTTGCCCGTCACCGTCTTCGGCAGCTCGGTGACGAACTCAATCACGTGCGGGTACTGATAGCGCTGCAGCCGCGACTTGCAATGCTCCTGGAGCTCGGCCGCGAGCGCATCGCCACCGACCCCGCCCTTGGTGATGACGAAGGCCTTGATCTTGGTGAAGCCCTCGACATCGATGCCCACGACCGCGCTCTCGGCCACCGATGCGTGCTCGAGCAAGGCCGATTCGATCTCGATCGGCGAGGCCCACAGCCCGCTCACCTTGATCATGTCGTCCGAGCGGCCCTCGTACCAGTAATACCCGTCGGCATCCACGCGATACCGATCGCCCGTGAAAAACCAATCGCCGAGCACGGACCGCTTCGTTTTCTCGTGCTGCGCCCAGTAGAGCGCGAGCGCGCTGTCGCCCTTGACGTAAAGGTCGCCGGCCTCGCCGGTGGGTACAGGCTTGCCTTCCTCATCGAGGATCTTGAGCTCGTAGCCCGGGACGGGTTTGCCGCTGGACCCGGGCCGGACGTCGTCTAACCGGTTGGAACAGTAGATGTGCAGCATCTCGGTCGAGCCCACGCCGTCGAGGATGGTCAGCCCGTACGCGTCCTTCCAGCGCCGCCAAACTTCCGCGGGCAGCGACTCGGCTGCTGCGACGCAGTGGCGGATCGACGCCAGGTCGCGATTGTGCGAGCCCTCGAAATTGAGGATCGCGTTGTAAAGGGTCGGCGCCGAGAAGAACAGCGTCGGCCGGCGCTTCTCGATCGTGTCGAGCACGGTCGCGGGCGTGTGCCGCCCAGCGTGCAGGACGGTCGACGCCCCGACCCAGTACGGCAGGGTGAGGTTGTTGCCGAAGCCATAGGCGTGGAAAAGGCCCGTGGTCGAAAAGGTGATGTCGGTCTCTTTGATTCCGAGCACCTGCTCGCCATAGGTGACGCAGGTGTACGGGATGTCGTGCTGCAGGTGCACGACGGCCTTGGGCTTGCCGGTCGAGCCGGAGCTGTAGAGCCAGAAGGCCATGTCGTCCCTTCTGGTCGGCGCCGGATCCGCCTCCTTCTCCACCGCGATCTGTCCCGCGCGAATGAGGTGAGGCGGCTCTGCGGCGCGATCGACGGCCGGTTTCAGCTTCTCCTCGGTGGCGCCATCGACGACGACGACACGGGCGAGTGAGTCCTCGATGTAGTGGTCGTAGTCCTCGGAACGCTGAAGCAGTGGATTCACAGGCACGGGGACGGCTCCGAGGCGAATCGCGCCCAGGAACGCGGCCACCCAGCCGGGGCTGTCGTAGGCGACGATGAGGATGCGCTCTTCGCGCCTGACTCCGAGCTCGCCGAATGTCCTCGCGGCCCCGCACGCCATTCCGAAGAGCTCCCGGTACGTGGTGCCGCCCCCAGCCGAATAGATCGCCACCTTATCGGCGCGGCCGGCGTTCAGGTTGCGGTCCAGCAGGTCGGCGGCGACGTTGTAGCGGTAGGGAAGCTCGAGCCCACCCATCTTCACCAGCAGTGTAGTTTCGGTCCGTGGCGGATGATCGGCTTCTGCTCATCTACGACGGCGAGTGCGAGTTTTGAATTCGGCTCGCGCGCTGGGTCCAGCGACACGATCGGGCGAGCCGGATTGATGCGAGGCCGAACCAGGAGCCGGGCCTGGCTGAGCGGCTGGGCCTGAGTCGAGAGGAGATCGGTCGGGCGGTTTGGGCGGTCGAACCGGGTGGCCGGAAGTTCGAGGGGGCGGCGGCGATCAGCCGGGTGTTGAGGGAGCTCGGAGGTGGGTGGGCCGTACTCGGTGCGTTCTACCTCGTGCCTCCTCTTCGATGGCTCGAGGATGCGTACTACGAGCGAGTCGCCCGCCGACGAGCCTGGTGGTAGTGGTGATTCCGCACGTTTGGCGCCAAACGCGCTTTTCAGGAGGCCTCGAAACGCCGTTTTAGCGCCAAACGCGCCAAATCGCCCCGACGTGGGCTACTGCCGAACGATCCCGGCCGCGCCCTTCCTCAGCACGTACTTCTGGATCTTCCCGGTCGCCGTCTTGGGGAGCTCCTGGACGAACGTCACACCGTGCGGCGCCTTGAAGTGCGCCAGCCGGCTGCGCGTGTGCTCGATGAGCTCATTCTCGGTCGCGGTTTCGCCAGGCTTGAGGACGACGAACGCGTGCGGCGCCTCCCCCCACTTCTCGTGCGGCAGCCCCACGATCGCGGCCTCCTGGACGGACGGATGTCGCAGCAGCACACCCTCAACCTCGACCGATGAGATGTTCTCACCCCCGCTGATGATCACGTCCTTGATCCGGTCGCGAATCTCGACGTAGCCGTCGGGATGCATCACCGCGGCGTCGCCTGTGTGGAACCATCCGTCGCCCATCACCTTCTTGGTCGCCTCGGGGTCCTTGTAGTACCCCTCCATGACCACGTTTCCCCGAACGACGATCTCCCCCAGATCTTGACCGTTCATGGCCACCTCGTCGCCCGAGTCGTTGACGACACGCAGGTCACCGGAAGTGATCAGTTCGACGCCAGTGCGGGCTTTGATCACCGCGCGGTCAACCGGCGCGAGCCTCCGGTGCTCCGGGCGCGGCTCGCAGATCGTGATGAACGGTGACGTCTCGGTCAGCCCGTAGACCTGGGTCACCTCCCAACCGAACTCACCCTCCATGCGCTCGATGGTCGCTGCCGCCGGCGGCGCGCCCGCGGTCACGACGTTGACGCCGCGCGGCACCTCGCCTCGCGCCGCGGCAGGTGCGTTGGCAAGGGCGATCAAGACCGTCGGCGCGGCGCAAAGCCAGCTCACGTTCTCAGTGCGGATGAGCTCGAACACCCGCGTGGGATCCACCTTCGGCAAGCAAACGTGGACGCCTCCCACCGCCGTCACCAACCACACGAAAGTCCAACCGTTCGCATGGAACATCGGCAACGTCCAGAGGTAGCGGTCATCGACGCCGGGGCGAAGGTGGACCAGCGTGCCGACCACGTTCATCCACGCGTTGCGATGCGTGATCATCACGCCCTTCGGCTTGGCCGTGGTTCCGCTCGTGTAGTTCAACGAGAGCAGGTCGCCCTCCGCAATCGACGGGTGCATGAACTCAGGGCCGGCAGCGGCGATGGACGCCTCGTATTCCGTCCAGCCCTTGCGACCCCCCGCGCTGCCAAGCGCGATGAAATGCTCCACTCCCCCGAGGTGGCTCCGGACGCTGTCCACCGCCTCCATGTGGTCCGGGTGGACGCAGAGGACTTTGGCTCCCGAGTGGGTCGTGATGTAGACGAAATCGTCCGGAGTCAATCGGTAGTTGATCGGCACCAGCACCGCCCCGGTCTGGGGCACCGCATAGAAGGACTCGAGCTGCTCGTGCGTGTTCGGCGCGATGTACGCGACCCGGTCGCCCTTCTTCACGCCCAGGCCCTGGAGCGCCGCGGACCACCGGTCGCACCGGTCGAAGAACTGCTCGTACGTCAAGCGCAGGTCGCCATCCACGACGGCCTCGCGGTCTCCATACAGCTTCCGCGCGCGGCGCGCGAACTCCAGCGGCGTCAGAGCGGTTTCCAATTCCCTACGGCATTATGAATTGAGCATCAAAGCGAAGTCAGTCGCCTTGATCCCGCCAACGAAGGCGCCATGGGCCCGCGGTTCCAGCTCGACCGCACGCTCGTAGACGAACGCATAGACGTTGTCGAGCGTCCAATCGCCATAACCCTGGATAAGGAGGCCGTACCGCAGCGCCTGATCCTTCCTTCCTCGCTCCAGGAGGTCAAGCGCCCGGGCGTAGATGGCTTTGAGGATCTCGAGCTGCATGGAAAGCTCGGCGATGGTCTTCGGGTCGCCCTCCGCCTCGACCAGCTGATCGATCTGGGCTTCGAGGTCGGATATCTCCTTCAGGTAGTCGTTCACCGTCACGACCCTCAGGACAAGTTTAGCGGGGGCCGAACTAGTGGATCAGGTAGTGCGAGGCAACCGCTGCGGCGATCAGGATCGCGATGATGTTTACGACCTTGATCATGGGGTTGATGGCAGGTCCGGCGGTGTCCTTGTTGGGGTCGCCGACCGTGTCGCCGGTGACCGCGGCCTTGTGAGCCTCTGAACCCTTGCCGCCCAGGTGGCCTTCCTCTATGTACTTCTTCGCGTTGTCCCAGGCCGCGCCGCCGCTGGTCATCATGATGGCCAGGAACAGCCCGGTGACGATGGCGCCGACGAGCATGCCGCCTAGCGCCTTCGGCCCCAGGATGAAGCCGACGGCCAGCGGCGCGACGACCGGGATGATGCCGGGCAGAATCATTTCGCGCTGGGCGGCCGCGGTGACGATACGAACCGCCGTTCCGTATTCCGGCTTCGCCGTGCCTTCAAGAATGCCCGGGATCTCGCGGAATTGCCGGCGCACCTCTTCGACCACAAGGCCGCCCGCCCGGCCGACGGCCAGCATCGCCAGCGAGCCGAACAGGAAGGGCAAGATGCCGCCGAAGAACAGGCCGACGATGACGAGCGGGTCGGACAGCTGGAACGTCGTCGAATGCCCCGCTTTCGCAAGCTCCTGGGTGAAGGAGGAGAAGAGCACCAGGGCGGCGAGGCCTGCTGACCCGATCGCATAACCCTTCGTCACTGCTTTCGTGGTGTTGCCGACCGCGTCCAGCGGATCCGTCACACCGCGCACCTCGTCGGGCAGGTGCGCCATCTCAGCGATGCCGCCCGCGTTGTCTGTGATGGGACCGTAGGAGTCGATGGCGACGATGATCCCGGTCATCGAGAGCATGGACACGGCCGCGATCGCGATGCCGTACAAGCCGGCGAGGTTGTAGCTGACGAGGATGCCGATGCCGATCACGGTTACAGGCAGCGCCGTCGCCATCATTCCGATCGACTGGCCGGCGATGATGTTGGTCGCGTGGCCCGTGACCGAGGCCTTCGCGATCAGGTGCACGGGCCAGTAAGCGGTTTCGGTGAAGTACTCGGTGATGGCGACGATCAGGACCGTGATGATCACGCCGACAAGGCCCGCGAAGAACAGGTTGTTCGGATCGCTCACGCCACCACCGGCCGTCAAGAATCCGTTGACCCGCATGTACTGCGTCACGAAATAGAAGCCGACGATGGCGATCGCCACGGCAACGAGCAGGCCCGCGTAGAGCGCGCCCATGATCCAGCGCGGGTTGAACACGCGCACGAAGAACGTGCCCACGATCGATCCCACGACGCTCACCGCCCCCAGCAGCAGCGGGTAGATCACCCATGCGATCTGGCCTTTGAAGAGAAGCGAGGCCAGCAGCATGGCCGCGATCATGGTCACCGCGTAGGTTTCGAACAGGTCGGCGGCCATGCCGGCACAGTCGCCGACGTTGTCGCCGACGTTGTCCGCGATGACCGCCGGGTTGCGCGGGTCGTCCTCAGGGATTCCCGCCTCAACCTTGCCGACGAGGTCGGCGCCGACGTCGGCCGCCTTGGTATAGATGCCACCACCCAACCGGGCGAACACCGAGACGAGGCTTGCGCCGAAGGCCAGGCCGACGAGCGCGTCAGGGTCCTTGAAGACGTAGTACGCGGCGGAAACGCCAAGCAGACCAAGGCCGACGACCATAAAGCCTGTCACCGCGCCACCCCGGAAGGCGACCTGCAGCGCCTGGTTCAAGCCCCCCCGCGCCGCTTCGGCGGTGCGCACGTTGGCCCGCACAGCGATGTTCATGCCGACATAACCCGCCGCCGCCGAGAGGACGGCGCCGACTACGTACAGGGCCGCGGTCGTCCAGTTGATCGCGAACCCGATGACGACTGCGATCAGCACGCCGATGATCGCGATCACCGTGTACTGGCGGTTCAGGTACGCGGACGCACCTTCCTGGATCGCCGCCGCGATCTCCCGCATGCGTGCGTTGCCTGTCGGGAGGCGGAGGACGAGGAATATCAACACGATCGCGAAAAGGACGGCGGCAATGCCGCCGGCCACCCCGAACAGAACTAAGTTGGGATCCACCTACCTCTCCACGAACCCGAGTCTCGAAAAAAGCGGCGCGGAGCGAAACTGTATACGAACCATCAACTGAACACGCGGCGGCGCCACCACACCATCACGCCGCCGAACACGATCAAGCCCGGCATGAGCACCGTGGTGATGAAGATCAGCGTGCTCTGGTCCTGCTGCGTGAGCGCAAGCGGCAGCGCGCGCCCGGCTTTCGGCGGTATCGAGATCAGGGAATCCTGCTCGGCCAGCCACTGGAACGAGGCCAGGGCCAGCTCGAGGTTGGCGTCGTCGTTGGTGGGCGGCATCGTGCGGTTCTCGGCGAAGCCGGCCGTGCCCACGATCACGATGCGAGTCCGCTTGGAGCCGGCGGTTTGCTCCAGGCTCTCCATGATGTTGAACGGCCCCGACGCGTCACCCGCCTTGCGAGCCAGGTCCTGGACCGAACGGGGCAGGGCGATCGCATAGGACGTGCTCGACGTGGTCGCGATGGGATTCGCGGTCACCCCGGCGGCCTGCGCGCCCGTGATCGCTGTGGCCAGCGGAAAGAACGACACCCGGCCCTGGATGTCGGTGGTCATTGGTGAACGTCCATAGGCGGTCACGGCCAGGATCGTTGGGTCGGAGCTCGAGCGCCGCGATGGGTCGGTCTCGATGACGAGCGATCCGGAGAAGGCGAAGCCGTAGGGCTTCAACACGGCGTTGAGAGACCCGGTGCTGTTCGCCTCCTTCGCCCAGGGCTCGGCGGCGACGAGGAGCTTTCCGCCCGCGCCAAGGTAATCGTCGACCGCCTTCACGCTTGCGGCAGGCAGCTCGGTTGTAGGATCCACGATGGCCAGCTCGTCGCAATCGCTCGGGATGGATGTGAGCTGCGACAAGAGCATGTCTCGAGTCGCGAAATTGTTCTTGGCAAGGATGTCGGCAACGGTGGAGTATCCCGTGCTCTGGTTGATGTCCTTCAGGTCTCGTTCCCCATCGCCGATCGCCCAGCACACAAGGGGCACTCGATCCGATTCGAGCTGTAGCAAGGCGGCGGTGAAGTCGACCTCGCCCTGCGATCCCTGAGCGAGCAGCTGCGTCTTGCCGCGGTAGTCGAGGACGACCGTGTTCGGCTCCTTGACCGCATACCGCTTGATGTCGGCGCTGTCGGCGTTGTAGTCCTCGCGGCGGTACTTCACGTGTGAGCTCTGCGCCGCGTACAGGCCGATGAGCGCCTCTGCCTCGGTCTGACCGTTGCCGGCCCCGGCACGGAAGAGACCGATCACCTGGAGGTCGGCGGTGAGCCGATGGGCCGCGAGCACGGATTGGGGCGCAAGGGTGTTCAGCCCACCACGCGTGAGATCCACCGCTTGGGTAGATTTCGAAGCCAGCACGTTGGCACCGACCAGCAGCCCGATCACCACCAGCGTCAAAACGAGGCTCACCGATCCGGCGCGTGCGCGCCGCGCCCAGCGGCTCATCGCCATCTCCGCGACTCGAGCAGCCGCGTGGTCAAAAAGAGCGCGCCGGCGGCCAGGCTGGCGAAGTAAACCGTGTCGCGCAGCGTGACCTGGCCGAGGCTGA
>Ga0209802_1003217_pt1 | contig 11019 bp, 8 predicted proteins | sample GraSoiAngelo_129_FD_185886 | JGI IMG/M metagenome (GOLD analysis project Ga0209802, IMG submission 185886) | Grasslands soil microbial communities from the Angelo Coastal Reserve, California, USA - 14_0927_12_40cm (SPAdes) (version 2) | ecosystem: Environmental > Terrestrial > Soil > Grasslands ... | reverse complement strand
AGAGGATGCATGGAAGAAGGGGCAGGTGGGATTCCGCACGGATTGGGGCCGGGGGAGCGATGCGCTCACGTTCCAGGGCGACGGCTATACCGGAACAATCGACCAGGTGGGCGACGATAGTTCGATCTCGGGCGCAAATCTACTGGCACGCTGGAACAGGACACTTCAAGACGGGTCGGCACTCCAGGTCCAGGCCTATTTCGACAGAACCCGGCGGGTCCAATCCGGCACCTTCGGTGAGCTTCTCGACACGTACGATATTGAGGCGCAGCACCGCTTCCAGTGGGGCGCGCGTCACGAGATCGTCTGGGGCGGGGGCTACCGCCTGATGCACGACGCGGTCACCAACAGCGCGGTGCTGGCGTTTCTCCCGAATGTCAAGGTTCTACGCCTGGCCAACGGCTTCGTCCAGGACAGCATCGCACTCCGCGAGCGCTTGAACCTGACGCTGGGTGTGAAACTCGAGAGCAACAGCTACACCGGGCTCGAAGTCCAACCCAACGCGCGGCTGGCCTGGAAGTTTCGCGATGATGCGCTCCTGTGGTCGGCCGTCTCGCGCGCGGTGCGGACGCCCTCGCGCCTGGATCGCGACCTGTTCGCTCCAGGCACCCCGCCATTCACAACCTTGGCCGGCGGACCGGACTTCAAGTCGGAGAAACTGATCGCCTTTGAGATCGGCTATCGCGCGCAGCCGGCGCCCCATGCGTCGCTCTCAATCTCCACGTTTTACAACGTGTACGACGACCTGCGCAGCGTAGAGCCGGTACCGGGCGGTGGTCCCGTCCTCGCCAACAAGATGGAGGGGCACACCTACGGAGTGGAAACCTGGGGCAGTTACCACGTGCTCGACTGGTGGCGGCTGAGCGCCGGCTACAACTACCTCAAGGAGAACCTGGGGTTCAAAGCCGACAGCGGCGATACCAACATCGCCGCCGCCGGCAACGATCCGGCGCACCAGTTTTCGGCGCGCTCAACTATGAATCTGCCGCATAACCTGGAATGGGATGCAGCGCTGCGCGTGATCGGCGCGTTGGGGTCTCCGGATGTCCCCAAGTATGTCACGCTGGATACGCGGCTCGGCTGGACCGTTTGGAAAGGGCTCGAGATCTCGTTGATCGGATACAACCTGCTGGATCATGACCATCCGGAGTCCGGGGCGGCAGCGACTCGCAGCGAATTGGCACGGGCCTTTTACGCGAGGATCGTATGGGTCTACTGACGGCCGTGTTGCGACATAACCTGTGTGTAAGCCTCTGCCTGCTGCTTGCCCTTTGGGTTGTTTTCAGCGGCGGCTTGGTGGCCGGCGCAGAATCCCCGGCGCCGACGATGCATCAGGTGGAGGCGGCGTTCCTCTTCAACTTCGCCAAGTTCGTCACCTGGCCGGACGACGCATTCGAGCGCAGCGGGAGCGCTTTGATCATCGGCGTGCTCGGCGAGGACCCGTTCGGAGCCGTGCTCGAAGAGACCGTTCGCGGCAAAACCGTCATGGGCAAGAAACTGGCCGTCAAACGATTCGCGAGAGTCCAGGATGCGGTGAACAGCCACATTCTCTTTCTCAGCTCATCTGAGGAAAGCCAGTTGCTGCCCATGCTGAAGGCGCTTGAAAAGGCCACCGTCTTGACGGTCAGCGATATGGACGAATTTGCCGAACGCGGCGGGATGGTCGCGTTCACGGTGGAGGACCAGAAAGTGCGCTTCAACGTCAACGTGGAGGCCGTGGAGCGCGCGGGGCTGAAGATGGGATCACAGCTCCTGAAATTAGCCAGGATCGTCAGCGACAAGCCACGGACGGGAAAGTGAACCAGATGCGTTCCTTCCGAGATATTTCCATCCGGCGGAAATTCACGGTGATGAGCATTCTTGCGAGCGGCTCCGCCCTCCTGCTTGCCTGTGCCGCATTTCTTGCCTATGAGTTGTTCGCCTACCGGGATGCCATGATACGCTTCAACTCAATCCGGGCAGACATCATTGGGACCAATAGTGCCTCAGCGATTTTGTTCAACGACGAGAATGCCGCAGCCGAGACTCTGGCAGCGCTGAAGGCCGACCCGCACGTCATCGGCGCCGGGATATACACGCAGGGCAACAAACTATTCGCCACCTATGCGCGTGGTGAGGAGAAGGATACCGCCCCGCTTTCACTACGTTTCGCCGATCACCCAGCAGGCTACTGGTTTGAGGAGGACGGCCTGATACTGTTCCGGAAGATCATGTTGAAGGGGGAACCTATCGGCACGGTCTACATCCACTCCGACCTGAATGAAATGTATGCCCGCATCTGGCAGTACCTCGGCATCAGCATTGCCGTCTTGTTGGCCTCTTCATCAGTAGCGCTCGTCGTCTCGTCGAGGCTCCAACGAGGGATCACGCAACCGCTCTTTCACTTGGTGGAGACGGCCAAAACCGTTTCTAGTGAAAAGGACTATTCGGTCCGTGCCGTCACCGACAGCAAGGATGAGACGGGGGTTCTCGTGAACGCCTTCAATGAGATGCTCGCGCGGATTCAACAGCAAGCTGGAGCGCTCCAAAAGTCACGCGATGAGTTGGAACAACGGGTCATCGAGCGAACCGCTCAACTTGAAGCTGCAAATAAGGAGCTGGAAGCATTTTCCTACTCGGTCTCCCACGACCTACGCGCACCGTTGCGCCATATTGACGGGTTCTCGGACTTGCTTCAGGAGCACGTCGCTTCCACACTGGATGAGAAAGGGCGCCGGTATCTGAAGACAATTTCCGAATCGGCGAGGCGGATGGGCACCTTAATTGACGACTTACTCGCCTTTTCGCGGGTGGGAAGAGTCGAACTGCGACTGACGACAGTTGATCTCAATCAGGTCGTCAAGAGTGTGCTGGACGATCTGGCACACGACATACAGGGGCGGCGCATCGCCTGGATAATCGGCATGCTGCCCACTGTGCGCGGCGATCCGTCCATGCTGCGGCAGGTGCTGGTGAATCTGATAGCCAACGCTGTGAAATACACCCGCGCGCGCGAAGAAGCCCGGATCGAAATCGGCAGCGCCACCGGCAACCCCAATGAAAAGGAGATCGTGATCTTCGTTCGCGATAACGGCGCCGGCTTCGACATGCAGTACGTGAATAAGCTTTTCGGAGTGTTCCAGCGGCTCCACAGCGCGAGCGAGTTTGAGGGCACCGGCATCGGGCTGGCAAATGTCCAGCGCATTATTCATCGCCATGGAGGCCGGGTGTGGGCCGAAGGAGCCGTGGATGTCGGCGCAACCTTGTATTTCTCACTCCCTGCTCGCAAGGAGGCGAGCCATGATGGCTGAACTCAAGCGGATTCTACTGGCTGAAGACAACCCCCAGGATGTCGAACTGACTCTGACCGCGCTCGATGAGCACAATCTGGCCAATGAAGTGGTGGTCGTCAACGACGGCGCGGAAGCGTTGGATTATCTGTATCGCCGCGGAAAGTTTGCGATGCGTGCCGACAACGATCCCGCCGTCGTGCTGCTGGACCTGAAGATGCCCAAGGTGGATGGACTCGAGGTGCTGCGAACTATAAAAAAGGACGACAATTTAAAGACGATCCCACTGGTCATCCTCACCTCCTCGCGCGAGGAAAAGGACCTGGTGGAGAGTTACAAACTGGGCGTGAACGCCTACGTGGTGAAGCCGGTCAATTTCCAGCAGTTTATCGAGGCCGTCAAAGAGCTCGGCGCATTCTGGGCGGTCGTCAACGAGCCCCCGCCCGGGAGCGTACGAAAAGCAAAGAAATGACTCTCCATTCGGGATAATGGCATTCATGGAAAAGCCGGTGCGGATTCTTTACCTCGAGGACAATCCAACGGATGCGGAACTCGTTCGGGCACGACTGGCCGCTGAAGGTATAGACTGCGAGATCGTCTGTGTCCAAACCAGCACCGACTATGTTTCCGCTATAGACCAAGGCGGATGGGCTCTGATCATCTCCGACTTCACCCTCCCTGCTTACGATGGAATGTCTGCACTGGCTCTTGCACATACAAAACGTCCCGACACACCATTCATCTTTTTCTCGGGGACAGTCGGCGAGGAAGCAGCGATTGATGCGCTCAAGAAGGGCGCCTCTGATTATGTGTTGAAACCGCGGCCCGCCCGTTTGGTGTCCGCAGTAAAGCGAGCCTTGCGCGAAGCCGAGGAACGGGCGGAGCGCAAGAAGCTTGAGGAGCAGTTGCGGCAGGCACAGAAGATGGAAGCGATCGGGCAGCTCACCGGGGGCATCGCCCACGACTTTAACAACATGCTCACGGTCATCATAGGCTACAGCGAACTCATGCTACAAAGGCTCAAGGCCGACGACCCACTGCGGAGCGAGGTCGAGCAGGTCAAGGAGGCCGGGGTGCGGGCCTCCTTGCTGACCCGGCAACTCCTGGCGTTCAGCCGCAAGCAGGTGCTGCAACCCCGGGTGCTAGACCTCAATGCTGTCCTGACCAACATGGATCGGATGCTCCAACGGCTGATCGGCGAGGACATTGACCTGGTTACCGTGCCGGCGCCTGGGCTGGGTCGCGTACTCGCCGACCCGGGGCAGATCGAGCAGGTCATTATGAATCTGGCCGTCAATGCCCGCGACGCCATGCCCCAGGGCGGCAAGCTCACCATCGAGACCGCAAACGTTGAGCTGGACGAGGCCTACGCCCGCCAGCACGGTCCCGTCCAGCCGGGCCCCTACGTGATGCTGGCGGTGAGCGATACCGGCTGCGGCATGGACGCGGAGACGCAGGCACGCATCTTCGAGCCTTTTTTCACTACCAAGGAGGTGGGCAAAGGGACGGGGCTGGGGCTCTCCACTGTCTATGGCATCGTCAAGCAGAGCAGCGGGGACATCTGGGTGTACAGCGAACCCGGCCGCGGCACGACGTTCAAGATCTACCTGCCTTGGGTCGAAGGAGCAGTGGATACGGTCGAACCTGGCGTAGCCCCCGCCAGGGACGTCCGCGGCTCCGAGACTATCCTGCTCGTGGAGGACGATGTGGGAATCCGGAGACTGGTCCGTCAAGTCCTGGCGGAGAGGGGGTACTGGGTGCTGGAGGCGATCCACGGCACGCACGCCATTCAGATAAGCGAGCAGCACACGGTGCCGATCCACCTACTGGTGACCGACGTGGTCATGCCAGGGATGAGCGGGCGCGAGTTGGCGGAACATCTGAAGCCCTCGCGTCCCAACATGAAAGTCCTCTTTATGTCGGGCTACACCGACAAGGCCATTGTCCATCACGGGGAGCTCGACCCAGGCACGGCGTATCTGCAGAAGCCCTTCACTCCGGATGCGTTGGCGCGCAAGGTGCGCGAGGTGCTAGACTCGCCGCCTGGGCGGCAAGGAGTCTGAGCGTGGCGACGATTCTGGTGATAGACGACGAGCGGATGGTCTGTGACCTGCTGCGGGCCGTGTTCAGCCGCTATGGGCATGAAGTGCTCACGGCCTTCGATGGACGAAACGGCCTTGACTTGTTCGAACAGCACCGACCTCGTTTCACGCTGCTAGACCTCCGCATGCCCGGGATGAACGGCATCGAAGTGCTCACGCGCATTCGCGCCCTCGATCCAAGGGCCGCCGTGATCGTCTTGACGGGAGCAGGCAGTGCTGACTTGGAAAACCAGGCTCGACAGATGGGAGTCACTGATTTCCTCAGCAAAGGACTCTCGCTGGAAGCCCTGGTAGGGACGGTGGAGCGGGTCATGCAGCAGCCGGTCAAGCCTCCGGCGTCTCCATCGCAATCAACAGATGCCAAGAAAGCTCCGTCTCATTCGCAGAAAGCAGGTTCGATCCTGGTAGTGGATGACGAGCCGCCGATCAGGGAGTTGCTCAGGAAATACTTCTCCTCACGCGACTATCAGGTGCGGGTGGCTCCTGATGGCCAACAGGCGCTGGCCTTGGTCGACCAGAAGAGCCCCGATATCATCGTGCTGGACGTGCATATGCCGGGCATGAATGGGATCGAGGTCCTGAAAAGATTGCGGGCGAAGAACTACGCGGGTGGAGTGATCTTCCTGACGTCCAGCCAGGATGAGAGGTTGTTGCAAGAAGGCCTTGAGCTGGGATCTGTGGATATCCTCGGCAAGCCTGTTGATCTGGAGCGGCTGGAGTTGACGATCCAATTGGGGTGCATCCTTTCCACGCCCTGAAGCACTCGTAGGAAAGTTGCATGGCGACGATCCTGGTCGTGGATGATGAGCGGATGCTGTGCGACCTCCTGCAGGAAATGCTGCGGCAGCACGGCCACGAGGTCTTCACGGCTTACAGCGGCCAGGAGGCCATCGAGCTGCACCGGCAGCGACGGCCGCACTTCACGCTCCTGGACCTCCACCTGCCGGACATGAACGGCATCGAGGTGCTCACGCGGATACGTGAGAGCGATCCCAAGGCGGCCGTCATGATCCTGACCGGGGCGGCGTCCGACAACCTGGAGCGGCAGGCTCAGCAACTGGGAGTGACGGATTTCCTCATCAAGGGACTTTCGCCGGAAGCCCTGATGGGGGCTGTGACACGGGCGGTCCAGCCTCAAAGCCCACCCGCGGCGTGCGCGGATATGACTCCGGAAATGCACCGCGGCGACTCCATCCTGGTGGTGGATGACGAGCGACAGGTCTGCGGGATGCTCACCAAGTTCTTGACCTCTCGAGGCTATCGAGTCCAATCAGCACAGGACGGCCCGGCGGCCCTCGCGCTGGCCGAAAGTGAGCGGCCGCAGTTCATCGTCCTGGACATCAATATGCCGGGCATGAACGGGATCGAGGTGCTGCGCAAGTTGCGGGCCAGGCAGTACGCGGGCGGGGTCATGATGCTGACCGGCAGCCAGGACCAATCACTGCTGAAGGAGGCGCTGGACCTAGAGTCCGTAGATATCCTGGGAAAGCCCTTCGATCTCGAGCGGGTTGCGCTGGCGATCCAGGTGGGTCTCATTCTGACCAGGCGCTCGCGCGAAAGCGGGAGCGCCCCCAGCCCGCCACGCGCGCCCGCCCCGTAGAGCTAACTGCTCTAACCCCCCGCCAAACATGCGTAAAGTTTGCTCCTACATCGGGATTTCTGTATTATCCTAGGCTTACGCTGGGGGATCGTCTAGTGGTAGGACTGCGGACTTTGGATCCGCATACCCAGGTTCGAATCCTGGTCCCCCAGCCAACCCTCCTCGTACGTTCCTCGGCGTCCATGGCGTGGACGCGGCAGGAAGAGGGAGAAAACCGTGCCTAGAGAAGAGAGCCGCCAGCTGTACGCGTGGTTGCCGGTCATCATACTCGTGCTCGTACTGGTGACCTTGGCGGTAGGGGGTGTCGCCCTCCATTACGTCGAGCACTACCTGATTGCCGCGACCGGGGACAGCCTGGCCTTGGCAGCCGCCGACATCGCCGACAAATTGGACACTATCTTGTTTGAGCGGTACGCCGATACCCAGGTCCTTGCTCACTCACCTGTCTTCCGTACGCGCGACGTTAAGGCCATGACCCGGTACCTCAACCTCCATAAAGGAGTCTACGGCTATTATCTCTGGCTGGGCGTGACGGATGCTGGCGGCCGGATTGTGGCGGCCACGGACCCGGCAAGCGTGGGCCGGAACCAGAGCAAGCGCGGATGGTTCCGGGCAGTGCGGGAGCGGGGCGGCATCTACGTGGAGGACGCCGAACCTTCCGAGTATGGGGGCGGCGCCTTTGCGGTGACCTTTACGGCGCCGATCAAGGGATCCCGGGGGGAGTTCCTCGGCACCGTCTCGACGCGAGTGAGGATGACGGAGCTGGAGCAGGTCTTCGAGCGGACAGTTCGCGCATTCCAGGCCCAGAGAGGACCGGCCGGAAGGATTGAATGGCAGTTCATGAACCGCGACGGTGACCTGATCGTGGATTCGTTCCTGCGGCAGGAGGGCATGGTCAACCTGAAAGTCATGGGGCTTCCATCGGCTCTGTTTGTCGGCACGACGCAGCCAGGCTACGTTGAAGAGATGCATTTGCGACGGCATGTGCCCGTCGTCACGGGCTATGCCCAGACCGAACAGCGCGGAAACTTTTTAGGCCTGCATTGGGGGATCCTGATCCGCATGGACCGGAGCGACATCCTGGCGCCAATTCAGGCGGTCCTGTGGAAACTGGGTCTGGCGGGAGCCGCGGTGTTCGTGCCAATGGTCGGCTTCCTCCTGTGGATCACCACACGGTTGCGGGAAGAATGGGCGACCGCGCAGGAGGAGTCCTCCCGCGCGTCGGCGGCTGAGGCAGCGATGCGCCAGAGCGAGCAACGGTACAGGCACATCGTGGACCATGCCCACGACATCATTTACAGCGCCGATGCCGAGGGCCGATTCACCTTTTGCAATCCCACCGCGGTCCGCCTGCTGAAGTATTCCCCGGAAGAATTCCTCGGCCGGCGGTACCTGGAATTGATCCGCCCGGACTACCGGCAGGCTGCCGAACGATTTTACGGGCGGCAGTTCGTCAGGCAAACCCCAAGCACGTACTTTGAAATGCCCGTCCTGACCAGGGATGGGAGCGAAATGTGGATCGGCCAGAACGTGCAGGTCATCATCGAGGACGGCCGCGTCGAGGGCTTCCGTGCGGTGGCCCGCGACATCACCGAGCGCAAACACGCGGAGGCGGAGCGGCAGAAAGCCAAGGAAATGGCCGAAGCCGCGAACCGGGCCAAGTCCGAGTTTCTGGCCAATATGAGCCATGAGATTCGCACGCCGATGAATGCCATCATTGGCATGGCCGATCTGCTGTTGGAGAGCCCTCTGACGAAGGAGCAACAGGAATACGTGCGGATTTTCAGGCGAGCCGGCGATAATCTCCTGACTCTAGTCAACGATATTCTGGATTTGTCCAAAGTGGAGGCGCGCAGCCTGACGCTAGAGCACGTCGAATTTGATCTGGTTGAGCTCATCGAAAAGACCTCCGAGATGGTGGCCATGACCGCCCATGACAAAGGGCTTGAGCTGGCCTGCCAGGTCATGGCGGATGTGCCGCGCGATCTGGTCGGCGACCCACACCGCCTGCGGCAGATCCTCCTGAATCTGATGGGCAACGCGCTTAAGTTCACGATGTCCGGTGAGGTCGTCCTGCGGGTTGAGAACGACCCGGCGGCCCAACAACCTGGCGCGCTGCTGTTCTCCGTCTCCGACACCGGCATCGGCATTCCGGCGGACAAGCTGGACGTCATCTTCGAGAGTTTCACGCAGGCGGACTCCTCGACCACCCGCCAGTACGGGGGGACCGGCCTGGGCCTGACCATCTCCAAGCGACTGGTGGAGCTCATGGGCGGCCACATCTGGGTGGCCAGTACCGTTGGTCAAGGCAGCACGTTTTCCTTCACTGCGATGTTTGGGGTGCAAGAGAGCCCCAAGCCTCGCGCACTCGTCCCGCCGGCGGAATTACAAGGGATGAAGGCGCTGGTGGTGGATGACAGTGCCACCAACCGGCTGATCCTGAAGGAGCTCCTCACCGCATGGGACATGCAGGTGGCCGAGGCTCCCAACGGCAAGGAGGGGCTGGCGGAACTTATGCACGCCCAGGAGTCCGGCGATCCGTATCGCCTAGTGCTGCTCGACTGCCGCATGCCCGAGATGGATGGGTTCCAGGTCGCGGAGCGTCTTCGCGCCATCTCCAGCCTGGCCGGCGTCACCGTCATGATGCTCGCCTCCGACGCGCGTGTGGGCGACAAGGCACGGTCTCGAGAGCTGGGCGTGGCCGGGTACCTCGTGAAGCCGGTCAAGCGCGCTGAATTGTTCCAAGCCATCGCTGCCGCCGTGGGCAAGAGTCAAGTGTTTGCTCCTGGACCGGCGCAGGAAGCCGCGCCGGCGCCGGCGAAGGATCAGCGTGTGTTGCGGATTCTCCTGGCGGAAGATTCTCCGGACAACCGGCTGCTCGTGCAGTCCTACCTCAAGCGCACGCCCCATCACCTCGATCTCGCCGACAACGGCGCCATCGCGGTGGCGAAATTCAGAGCCCGCGGGTTCGACCTTGTCTTGATGGACATGCAGATGCCGGTTCTGGACGGCTACGCCGCCACCAGAAAGATCAGGCAATGGGAGAAGGAGATCGGTCGTACGCCGACGCCGATCATCGCGCTCACGGCGTTTGCCTTGCAGGAAGAAATCCGAAAGAGTCTCGATGCGGGATGCACGGCCCACCTGACCAAGCCGATCAAGAAGGCGATCCTGCTGAACGCGATCCAGGAATACACTATGAGCGTGACGAAATGACGACGAAAGGAGACATGCCTCGGGAGGAAAGGATCCTCGTCCGTGTGGCCCCCGAGATCGCGGAGTTGATCCCCGGCTTCCTACAGAACCGGCGGAAGGACATTGCCGCGATGCTGGACGCCGTGCAGCGGGGCGATTTTGAGACTGTGCGGGTTCTGGGGCACAGCATGAAAGGGGCCGGCGGCGGTTATGGCTTCGACGCCATCACTGAGATCGGCGCCGCGCTCGAGCAGGCCGCGAAACGGGGCAATGCCGCCGAGGTTCGGGGTCGTGTGAATGAATTGTCTCGCTATCTGGATCGGGTGGAGGTGATCAGTGAGTAGCGCTTCGCCCAAGCCGCCATCCCGCCGATCATTGAAAGCAGTCCGGGACGTCCGCCACGTGCGCGACGAGGCGATCGCCTCGGCCGGTGTCGGCATCCTCATCACCGACCCGCGCCAGCCGGACAATCCCATCATCTACGTCAATCCTGCATTCGAGCGCCTGACAGGGTATGGCGCCGCCGAAGCGCTCGGGCGCAACTGCCGCTTCCTGCAGGGGGCGGACACCGATCCGAGCGCGGTGGCCGAAATCCGCCAGGCGCTCAAAGAGGAACGCGGCCTGCGGGTCGAGTTGCTGAACTACCGGAAGGACGGCCGCTCCTTCTGGAACGACTTGACGATCTCTCCGTTGCAGGACGCGAAGGGGCGGGTGACCCATTACGTCGGAATCATCAGCGACAGGACCGAGCGCAAGCGGGTCGAGCAGCACCTCCAGCAGGTGGAGAAGCTCGCCGCGTTGGGCACCCTTCTGGGCGGGGTCGCGCATGAACTGAACAACCCGCTCTTTATCA
>Ga0209802_1003216_pt1 | contig 11019 bp, 12 predicted proteins | sample GraSoiAngelo_129_FD_185886 | JGI IMG/M metagenome (GOLD analysis project Ga0209802, IMG submission 185886) | Grasslands soil microbial communities from the Angelo Coastal Reserve, California, USA - 14_0927_12_40cm (SPAdes) (version 2) | ecosystem: Environmental > Terrestrial > Soil > Grasslands ... | reverse complement strand
AGCCGCTCCCCGACGTCGCCACGGGTACGCGACCACGATCTGCCCGGGTGCGGGGCCCGGTCTTCCGCGGACGGCGAGATGGGTCCCGCTGGCGTCTGCCAGGGTGCGCGTGAGGTGGACCGCGAAGCGGGCTACGTAGCGGCGCCGCTGATCGCTCCCTGGCTGGCCACTATTCGCCGACGGGCTAAAAGCGGCGCGCCGGGTCAGCCGCTCGATGCGGGCCTGCGCCAGCGCCAGCCACGGGGAGACATCCAGCGTCAATTTGATCGCCGGGCGCGTGAAGTAGAGGTTGGGTCCGTCGAGCACGCGCAGCTCGACCATGACGGCTAGGGCTGGTTCAGCTTCTTTCCAGCGTCGTCGAGGTGGTCGTGCGCTTCGGCCACCGTGTCATGGAGACGCTCCAGGAGGAGGCGGTAATCCAGCATCAATTGCCGGGTGCGCTCACGGACCTGGCGGTACTCGGTGATCGGCGGCCGCGCTGTTTCGGTGAAGGGCTGCAACATGGTGCCCAGCTCACGCGCTTTTCCCGCCATCACCCGTAGGATGATCGCCCGCAGTTGGGGGGAGACGCCTTCCATGATGTCGGCGTAACCCTGCAGCAAGGACAGATGGCCGCGGACCTTCAGCGCCATCCCCGACGTCCCCTCATCACGGCGCGTCCTTCCGAGCTGCGGAAGCCGGATGATCTTGCGCTGAGGGAGCGCGCTCATGCCGTGAAGACCAGCCCATAGCCGCGGCGCGGCTCACTCACCAGTCGGGCAGGGACGCCGCTGCTCGCCAGGTGACGGCGCAGGCGGACGACGTAGGTACGAAGCTGCTCCGGTGACAGGGCCGGCGCGGCCCAGGCGAGGCTGACCAGCTGGGAGGCCGAATAGAACTGGCCCGGCCGCCGCGCCAGGAAGGCCAGCAACTCCGCCTCGCGACGGGTCAGCGTGAGACGTTGTCCGGCATAGGTCAGCACGCGTCGCCGCACATCGAGATCGAGCCCGGCGAGGTCCCAGAGCCGGCGTTCCCAGAACTCGAGCCGCGATTGCAGCCGGCGCCGGTGGGTCTCCATCACACGCGCGTCCGCATCACCCTCCCCGTTACGCAAACGGCTCAGCGTTCGCTCCGAGAACGTGACCAGCTCGCGATAGATGCTGACCCACTGGCGGGCGTCTTCCAGGTCGCGGGTCTCGGGGACCTCCCCCGGAAGCAAATAGAGCTCAGCGGCAGGGTCGCTTGCAACATTAACCCGAGCCATCACCCCGATACTACGCTGAACTGATCCGGTTGTAGCATGGGGCGGAGAAGGGGAGATCTGGTGCACCAGGAGCTATCGTCATCCGAGCCGGATGAGGTTGAGCTGCGAGGAAGGACTCGACCCTTTCCTGGTGCGGTTTTTGACGTGGTCGCCATGGCCTCGTCGGCCGGTGGCATTGCCGCACTGACCGAGGTCCTCGGTAACCTGCCGGGTGACTTCCCGGCCGCGATCGTCGTCGTCCAGCACCTCGACCCCCGGCACCGCAGCCTGATGGCCGACATTCTCCGGCGCCGGACGGCGCTGGACGTGCTGCAGGCCAGCGAAGGCGACCCCATTCGCCCCGGCACGGCCTACATCGCGCCCCCCGATCGCCACCTGCTCGTCAACCCAAACGGCACCCTCTCCCTGTCCCACTCAGAGCTGGTTCATTTCGTGCGGCCGAGTGCCGATCTCCTTTTCGAGTCGGTGGCTGCCAGCTACAGGCAGCGGGCGATCGCGGTCGTGCTCACCGGGACCGGCAGCGACGGATCGATGGGAATCGGCGCTATCAAGAAGATGGGTGGGACGGTCGTCGCCCAGGACCAGGCTTCGGCAGAGTTCAGTGGCATGCCCGGTGCGGCGATCAGGTCAGGCTATGCCGATTTCATCCTTCCGCTCGACGAGATCGCGTCGGCGCTCGTGACATTGGTGATGAAGGAGATGGCGACGTGACCGAAGAGACGGAGGGCCCCGACTTCGAGCGCCTGCTCCAGTATCTGCGAGAGACGCGCGGCTTCGATTTCAGCGGCTACAAGAAAACAACCCTCCTGCGCCGCGTCGCAAAGCGGATGACGCACGTCGGCCTTAATGACCACGGCGCGTACCTCGACTACCTCCAGGCGAATCCCGACGAATTTGAGTCGCTCTTCAATACGATCCTCATCAACGTCACCAGCTACTTTCGAGACGCCGCGGCATGGGAGTATCTGCGACTAGAGATCCTGCCCAGGATCATCGAGGGCAAAGCCCCCTACGAGCCGATCCGGGTGTGGAGTGCCGGGGTCGCGTCCGGCGAGGAGGCCTACAGCGTCGCCATGCTCCTCGCCGAGGTGCTCGGCCCCTCCGAATACCGGGAGCGGACGAAGATCTACGCGACGGACGTCGATGATGACGCCTTAAGCCACGCACGGAGGTCCCGGCGAGCCTGCGCGACAAATACTTCGAGCGCGAAGGCGACGACCAATACCTCCTTCGTAGCGAGTTACGTCGCTCGATCATCTTCGGGCGTCACGACCTGGTGCAAGACGCGCCGATCTCCCGCATCGACCTGCTGATCTGCCGCAACACGCTGATGTATTTCGAGCCTGAGGCCCAGGCGCGGATCCTGGCCCGCCTGCATTACGCCCTGAGTGAAAAGGGATACCTGTTCCTGGGCAAGGCTGAGATGCTCCTTCGCCGTGACACGCTCTTCGTCCCGGTCGACTTGAAGCAGCGGATCTTCAACAAGATACCCAGGGTCGGAGCCCGGGAACAGCGGGTTGCCGCCACCCAGGCCGGTACCCTCGACCAAGCCGGCCATTCGACACGTCAGGCTCGTCTGCGTGAGCTGATGATCGATGCCCTGCCGGTCGCCCAACTGGTGGTTGATCTTGGCGGCATCGTGATCGCCATCAACGAGCGCGCGCGCTCCGTCTTCAGCCTCGTTGTCGCGGACGTCGGGCGGCCGTTGCAGGATCTCGAGGTTTCGTACCGGCCAATCGAACTGCGTTCGCTGATCGACCAGGCCTACCGCGACCGGCGCCCGGTGGAGGCGCGCGACGTCGAGCGGCGGACGGCGAACGGCGAGGCCCAGTATTTCGATGTCAAGGTGTTGCAGCTGATCGACAAGGATGGCAGCCTGCTGGGAGCCAGCATCGCGTTCACCGACGTCACGGGCTACAACCGTGTCAATCGTGAGTTGGAGCGCTCCAAGCAGGAGCTGGAAACGACCTCCGAGGAGCTGCAGGCTACCAATGAGGAGCTGGAAACGACCAACGAGGAGCTTCAGTCCACCGTGGAGGAACTGGAGACGACCAACGAGGAGCTGCAGTCGAGCAACGAGGAACTGGAGACCATGAACGAGGAGCTCGAGTCGACGAACACCGAGCTGGAGACGATCAACACGGAAATGCAGCAGCGTGGAATTCAGTTGGACCATATCAATGTTTTCATGGAAGAGGTCTTGGCCAACGTCAAAACAGGTGTGGCCGTTCTCGATAAGGACCTTCGCGTTCAGCTCTGGAACCAGCAGTCGGAGGAACTCTGGGGCGTGCGCGCCAGTGAAACGCTGGGCCAGCCGCTGCTGGCCCTCGATATCGGGTTGCCGGTCAGCGAACTGGTGGCACCGATCAACGACGCGATCAAGAGTGCCAACGGCTTTCGGGAGGTCACGGTCAACGCCACCAACCGGCGCGGCAAGCGCTTCATGTGCCGGGTGCAATGCAGCGCGATGGCAGCTGTGGACGGCGGCCGGGGCGCCATCCTGCTGATGGAAGCGGTCGAGCCGCAGAAAACACCCTAGCGGAGGGTCCTTCCGTTCCGACGCCGATGTCGCCTACGTGGACTCAGTCCTGCCCGCGGACCTGGAGGCGTCCTCCGACGCCGCGGCGATCATACACCGAGGCGGCGATCGCACGGACATGCTCGGGCGAGCTGCCGCAGCAGCCCCCGACCACCCGGGCCCCTGCGTCGATCAAGCGCCGTGCAAACTCCGCCATCTCCGCCGGGTCCGTGTCGTAGTGGGCGACGTCGCCAACCATGCGCGGCAACCCCGCGTTTGGCTTGATCCAAAGCGGAATGCCTGCCTTGAGCGCGGTGAATTCGTGAACGACCTGCTCCATGTCCTCCAGGGATCGGCCGCAATTGGCTCCGATCGCCGCGACGTCGAGCGGACCGATCGCCTCGACGACACGGGTCGGACTCAGGCCCATCATGGTGCGGGTTCCCCGATCGAAGCTGAAGGAGACGACCAGGGGCACGGCGCTGGAGCGCCGCACACCCTCGATCGCGGCGACGGCTTCGTCGAGCGCAAAGAATGTCTCCAGGAGGAGCACGTCCACGCCCCCCTCGCTGAGCGCCGCGGCTTGTTCGGCGTAGGCATCGACGGCCGCCGCCGGCGTCAGCTCGCCCAACGGTTGCATCAGCAAGCCCGTCGGGCCCATCGAGCCGGCCACCAGGATGCCGGGGCTCGTCGACGCCGCCTCGCGGGCCAGTGCCACGGCCGCGCGATTCAGGTCGGACGCGCGCCCCGTATATCGCGATTCGCGCAAGCGCAGCGACGTTGCCCCGAAGGTGTCGGTCAGGATGATGTCACTACCCGCCTCGATGAAGGCTCGATGAAGACCGCGGACCTTATCGGGCTCGTCGAAGATCCACTCTTCAGGCGCCACGCCGATCGCCATGCCCATCTGCTGATAGTTGGTGGCTGTGGCTCCGTCCGCGATAAGGATTTCACCCGCCGTCAGCCGACCGACGAAATTCTTACCCATCGGCGATCAAGATAGCGGCTGGTCGTTGAGGGTCGCGTGAAGGGAGACCGGCACGGCATGGCTGAGTGACTGCGCGGCGTGGCAGGCACGCTCGGCATGGGTCACAAGCTTGCGCACGTGGGTGCTGGCTGCGCTACTGGCGATCGAAAGCGCGATCGTTACCTCCTCGAAATAGGCCGGGGCGTCGTCGACGTCGTACTTTTCCGTGTTTCGAAAGGTCGCCCGAACGTCAGCCGACGCGTCCTCGATCGGGACCTCGTAGAGTGGCGCGAACCGCGCCAGTTGCGTCAGCAGTCAAAACGCCGTCCCCATCATCAGGTATTGGAGCGGTGACGGGCCTTGCTCTGTTCCACCGCGCGCCAGCGGCTCGTCGGACTCGACCACGAACTTTCCCATCCGTCCCTCGAGATGGACGTCATCCAGGATCCGCGCCACCGCCCTGGTTGTGGTTCGTCGCTGTTCCGGCGGTTTGGCGCTCATCTCCTGTCGCAGGCGGACGATCTCGGCCATCTGCTTGCTGAGATTGACGCGGCTCTTCGCCGGCTTCGACTCACTCATCACGCGCATCATAGTGACGTGGGCCGACCGCAAACGAAATCGACGGTATTCCGTATCCGTCTCGGGGCGGCGGCCCTGGCGGCCGCTGGTGTCCTCTTTGTTCTGTACGCGGCCATCCGGCCATTCTCGGATGAGGCAACCCTGCAGGGGGCTGCGGCCTTTGCCTCGGCCGCGTGGGTCGTGGCCCATATGCTCGCCATGATCGGCTTCACGCTGCTGATGCTGGGGCTCCTGGCGCTGTACCTCACGCTGCAAGACACCACGGTTGATCACGCGGCATTTTGGGCGCTGGTCGTCGGCCTGGTTGGTGTGGGTCTGACCCTGCCTTTTTACGGTGGCGAGGCCTTCGGCCTCCACGCGATCGGCCAGCTGGCACTATTCAGCCGTAACCAATCCCTGATGAAGGCCGTGGAGGTCGTGCGGAGCGGACCCCAGCTCGCGATGTTCCTGATCGGCCTGCTCGCGATTGGCGTTAGCGCCATCACTGTCGCAACCGCGGTGTGGAGGTCTCGCGTCTTCCCCAAATGGAGCGGGGTTCCGTTCGCCCTCGGGTTTGCGCTCTACATCCCACAGTTCTTCGGAACCCAGCCGGTGCGCGTCGCGCATGGTCTGCTGGTCATGGCTGGCTGCGTGTGGCTCGCAGCAGACCTGTGGCAGCGAGCGCGCGCCTGACGTGAACCAGCTTGCGCGGGTCGCCGACGACGTAGACGCGTGTAATCAGTGAGTCCTTGACGGTCAGCGCCAGCACGGCGGCGACCTCTCCGTGTCGCACTGCAACAATTCCTGGCTCGCCATTGATCTCCTGTGCGGTCAGCGTGGTGCCGGAGCCCACACCGAAGAATCGCATCACCTGTTGGGCGACCTTCTCGCGCCCGACGTTTGGCTGACTCACCGGAGGCAGCATCCCACCCAGGTCAGCCCATCCGGCAACGGAAGGATCCAGTAACGGAAGCAGCGACGTGAGCTCACCGCCGGCGCAGGCCGCGATGAACGCGTCGACGACCCGCCGCTGCACCGTCGGATCGATGGCGAATCGCGGTGAGGCGGCCTCCTCATTGATCTGCCGACGTGCGCGACTCGCGAGCTGCCGGCAGGCAGCCGGCGACCGCTTGACCATCGGTGCGATCTTTTCGAACGGGAATTCGAAGACGTCATGGAGCACGAAGACGACACGCTCGGCGGGCGACATACGCTCCAGAACGATCAGCAACGCCAGTCGCACGCTCTCGTCCATGGTGACGATCTCCGCCGGGTCGTTGGACCGATCGTCCGATTGGATCAGGGGCTCCGGGAACCAGGGCCCAACGTAAGTCTCGTGTCGGACCCTCGCCGATCTCAGCTGGTCGAGACACATCCGGCTCAGCACGACCACGAGCCAGGCGCGCACATCTTCAATTGGGTCGAGGTCGGTGCGCAGCAGCTTGGTGAACGCCTCCTGCACCGTGTCTTCGGCTTCGCTGTAACTGCCTAGCAGTCGGTACGCGACGTCCAGCAGGAAGCCGCGATAGTTCGACCAGGCCTCGTTGAACCGCTCTTGAGCGTCGATTTGCATCAAGACTAGGACGGGGCTGCGGCCAGGAATGTGACATCAGCGCCCGATGTCACACTGTCGCGCCCTACGGCGTCTGGGTTGCATGAATGCAAATCCTGCGATCCACTCGACCACGCTGGGGCCACGCACTCGACGCGCGGCCCGATTCGCCGCTCGCCTCATCAATCCTGCCGTCCTGCTGATCGCGGGGCGGCGATGGAACCCCATCGTGGGCGTCCTTCACCATCGTGGTCGCTCGTCCGGGCGGGCGTACACCACGCCCCTGGGGATGCGCCCCCTGGGCGACAGCTTCATCATGCCGCGGACCTTTGGCGACGACGCCGCATGGTACCGGAATGTGCTGGCGGCCGGCGGCTGCATCGTGACCTACCGCGGGACGGACTACACCCTGGTCGACCCCGAGGTCATCGACTACGAAACGGCGGCGCCGGCCTTTCCGCGCTACGAGCGTCTCCAGTTCCGTCTCGTCGGCATCAACCAATACCTTCGCCTTCGGCTCGCGCATCCAACACCGACCGCGTCAGGAGGGAAACAGAATGACAACACGACCCCGTAACCTCGGCCTGGCGCTTGCTGTCATCGCGGTTGCGCAGCTGATGCTGGTACTCGATGTGGCCATCGTCAACGTCGCGCTGCCCTCGATCCAGCGGTCGCTGCATTTCACCTCGACGAATCTGGAGTGGGTGGTCAACGCCTATGCGATCGCCTTCGGCGGCCTGCTTCTCCTCGGCGGCCGCGCCGGCGACCTCTTTGGACGGCGCCGCATGTTTACGGCCGGCACGCTCCTCTTCACCATCGGCTCCCTGGCCGGAGGGCTGGCCACCACATCCACCTTGCTCATCATCGCCCGCGTGGCGCAGGGAATCGGCGGCGCCATCGTGGCGCCGACGGCCCTGTCCTTACTCGCCGACACGTTTGCCGAGGGCAAGGCGCGCAACCGCGCCCTGGGCGTCTACTCGGCCGTATCCGCGGGCGGCGGAGCGCTCGGTCTTCTGCTCGGTGGCGTCATCACCAACTACTTCTCCTGGCGATGGATCCTGTTCGTCAATGTGCCTGTCGGCGTAGTGCTGGCGCTGGTCGCCCCTCGGGTGCTGTTGGCGACGAAAGGGCGGTCCGGTCGGCTCGACCTTCCAGGCGCCTTCTCGGTCACCGCGGGGACGACGTTGCTCGTCTACTCGCTATCGCGGGCGGCCACGCATGGCTGGAGTGACAGCTTAACGATCGCGAGCCTGGGCGTCGCCCTCGGGTTGCTGGTTATCTTCGTCGCGATCGAGGCACGCAGCCGTCAGCCCTTGATGCCGCTGCGAATTTTCAGCAATCGGAATCGCTCGGGCGCCTATGCCCTGTCGCTGGCAGTGGGCGCAACCCTCTCCGGGATGCTGTTCCTGCTGACGCTATTCCTGCAAAACGTGCTCGGCTTCACGCCGTTGCAGGCCGGCCTCGCGTTTCTTCCGACGGCGCTCGGCGTCGTCATTGGCGCCGCCATCACCTCGCGCCTCGTCGGGCGGATCGGCCCTCGTTCGCCGATGACCATCGGGGCGCTGCTCGTGGCCATCGGGCTCTTCTGGCTTTCGGGCATCAGCGTGCATGCCGACTACGCCTCCCACGTGCTCGGACCGCTCCTGACGCTCGCCGTCGGGCTCGGAATGGTGTTCGTCTCAACCAGCGTCGTCGCCATCTCAGGGATCACCCCGACCGAGTCCGGACTGGCCGCCGCCTTGCTCAACGTTGGCCGGCAGCTCGGCGGCTCGCTGGGCATCGCGATACTGGGGACGGTGGCCGTCACGGCGGGTTATGCGACGGCCTTTGAAGTTGCGTCGGGCATCGCCCTGGCCGGCTTCCTGGTGGCCCTCGCGACCATCCGCGGACGCCGACATCGCCGCATAAACGCGGAGTCTCCGCTGTTGCGTGATCACGGCGCTATCCTTGCTCCTATGACCGATGCGATGACCACTCCGACCACCACGAGCGCCGGCCCCCGTCTCGACCGTGACTCGCTGGAAGATGCGAGCGCCTTCGTCCGCGCAGCCGGCCTCATCATCGACGAGGTCACCGATTCCCGTGTAACGGGCCACATGGACCTGGGACCGGACCATCTCACTCCATGGGGAATCGTGCATGGCGGCGTCTACTCGACAGCGGTCGAGAGTGCCGCAAGCCTTGGTGCAAGCACCGCCGTTCGCGGACGCGGCGAGGTCGCCGTCGGACTCACCAACACGACCCACTACTTCCGATCCCTCGCGGCCGGGCGGGTGCTCGTCGAAGCGACGGCCCTCTACCAGGGCCGAACCCAACAACTATGGCGGGTCGATATCACCGATGAGACGGGTCGCCTCATCGCGCACGGCGAGGTTCGTCTACAAAATGTCGCTGGTGTGAGTCGGACGTGATGCCCACGGCTACCCGACCCCAAGTCGCCCATCCGTCTCGGGATTCGTGCCTCGCCCCAGGCCGCACAGTCGATGCTTCGCTCACGGAGGGCAGCCGTTATGGACGCATGTTCCCGGACCTGGTGGCAGCTCGCTTCGACGACGATCGATTGCTCGCCCTTGGGATCGAAGGCAGCCTCTGCGATGGCGGGGCCTGTAACACGGAGAGCCACATCGAAGCCGGCCAGCCCTTTTTCGGCCAGTACGTGGCCCACGACCTGACCGCCGACCGATCGCCGTTACGGTTGCACGGCGACATCAACACGCTGCGTAACGCGCGCACGCCTCGCGCGAACCTCGAGGTGCTGTACGGCGCCGGCCCGGTCGGTGCGCCCTATCTCTTCGATCAGACAGATCCAGCCAAGCTGCTGCTGAGCGTTGGCGGTCGCGATCTGCCTCGCAACCAGCAGGGCATGGCGCTCATTGGCGACCCGCGAAACGATGTCCATGCCTTCATGACGGGCCTCCATGTCGCGTTTATTCAGGCGCACAACCGCCTGGTCGATCGACTGAGGTCGGATGGCCTTCCCGAGTCAGAGTTGTTCGACGATGCTCGCCGGGCGCTGATCTGGCATTACCAGTGGGTCATCCTCAATGATTTCCTCCCAAATCTGGTTGGCAACGCGATGACGACGAGTGTTCTCCAGGATGGCCTGCGCTTTTATCACCTCACGGGCGACCCGTTCATCCCGGTCGAGTTTGCCGACGCCGCGTACCGCTATGGCCATTCCCAGGTCAAAGGCGACTACCAACTCGGACCGGGCGGCGAGCGTTTTCCCGTCTTTCCCGATCTGGCCGGTTTCCGGCCGCTCGCGCCGGAACACGTGATCGATTGGGCGCTTCTGTTTGATGTGCCGGACCACTCCCCCGCGCAGCGCGCCAAGCCGATCGATGGACAGCTGCCGACATCCCTCATTCGACTTCCGGAATCGATTACCGGCGTGGTCGAAGTCGGCGCGTACCGTTCACTTGCCGCGCGTGATCTGCAGCGCGGAATGGGTACCGGCCTGCCGTCCGGCGAAGCGGTCGCCCGCGCCGTTGGCGCACAAGCACTGACGCGTCAAGAGCTCGCCCTTGGAGACTGGCGGGACGAGACGCCCCTCTGGCTGTATATCCTCCGCGAGGCGGCAGTCCAAAGCGGAGGCGACCACCTCGGCGAGGTCGGAGGCCGAATCGTCGCCGAGGTCATCGTCGGCATCATTCGCACCGACCCCGAGTCGTACCTCACCAACGATCCGTCCTGGCGGCCAACGCTGCCGTCCCACGACCCGGACAGCTTCAAGATCCGCGACCTCCTCATCCCCGCTCGTTAGAGCAATACAAATTTCCACTTTGCGGCCGCTGGCTGCGATCATTGACGGCATGCCTTTCTTTGGTTATCACATGCCCAGCTTCACGTTTCCCGGCGTGCCCGCCGATGAGCTCTTCGATCACGTAGGTGGGCTGGCCCGCTCGGCGGAATCCGCCGGCTTTGAGCTCGTGACCGTGATGGACCACTTCTATCAGATCACCGGCGTCGGCGCGGAGGAAGAGCCCATGCTGGAGGGCTATACAACGCTGGGCGCGCTGGCGCGGGAGACCAGCAAGGTGCGGCTGGCCACCCTGGTGACCGGGGTGACCTATCGCAACCCGGCACTCGTGGCCAAGATGGTCACGACGCTCGACGTCCTCTCCAAGGGACGCATGATCTGCGGAATCGGCGCAGCCTGGAACGAGTCCGAGCACATCGGG
>Ga0209802_1003212_pt1 | contig 11025 bp, 11 predicted proteins | sample GraSoiAngelo_129_FD_185886 | JGI IMG/M metagenome (GOLD analysis project Ga0209802, IMG submission 185886) | Grasslands soil microbial communities from the Angelo Coastal Reserve, California, USA - 14_0927_12_40cm (SPAdes) (version 2) | ecosystem: Environmental > Terrestrial > Soil > Grasslands ... | reverse complement strand
CGCCGGTTGGATCAACCCATGGATGACTGTGCATCCTGCGATCGCCCCGCGACCTGGCTGTGGTTTTCGCGTGACGAGGTGCCCACCCTGGATGACGTCGCCCGCATCGCCATGGCCCGTGCCGAGACGCTTTGCTCCTGCCATGGACCTCGAAAATTGCTCGAGAGCTTCGCTCGGGCCCCGGAGGCCAATCTGTTTTACGTCAACGTGCCCTACGGCGAATCGGGCGCCTATGTTTGGATATAGATATGTTTGGATATAGAGAAGTCTGGATACAATCTGTGGATATGAGTAGCCGGATATGAGCATCGCGCCACGTCAGTCCATGAGCTTGCGTGACGTGGTCGAAAAATACCGGCAGCTCGCCGGCGGCTTTGGGCGCCCGCTGGCCCTGGCCGCTTTTGGGCTATCGCCCGAAGAGACCGCGCGTATCTTCGGCATCTTTGACGAGGATTATCACATCAGCCGTTTTCTCCATTTCTCTTTGCAACCCGCCGCTGCACCGCGCTCCGTGCAGACCTATCGCATCAACGGCTTTCCGCAATCGCACGTCGCCCTGGATGCCGAAATCGAATCCATTCTTTAGGCCGATCGCTGCGATGGCTCCGCGGCCGCGTAATCCAATTCCACTTCCTCGGCGCTGACCTTGCCCGCGCCCGGATTGCGCCAGAAGTAGGGCATGGCCGCGGTGAACGAGAATGCCACATCGATCCCGCCGCCCAGCCGCGCACCTACAAACACGACGATGCACGGCAGCGCGCACTCATTTCTCTGATTCACCACGAGCAGGCGCTGTCCAAGCTGCACGTTCCTCTCCATGCGCATCGATCCGCCATGAACGTTCACGGCGTTCGTGAAGCTCTCCTCATAAAATGGGTGGCCTTCGGGCGTGTGGCCATACACGAAGAGTGGGATCGGAAGAGGACGGCGCGGCGTGCGCCTGCGCTCCGGCCGTATCGGAGTACATAGCTCGGCGGGTTTCGACTCTCTTTGTGGAATGAAAATCCGCGTGACTTGCGTAGCTAAGATTTCGCTCACCGTGGCTGGGCCAGCCTTTCTGAAGTAGAAAATTTCTTGGGGAGCATACTTGAAACGCGTGGAGTCCGTAAAGACTTCGAGAGGCCTTTTGTCGCTCCAGTTAACCCTGTTGGAGACGCGGCTCCAGCGGCTTACGAATAATCACTCGCTTCAAATTTCACGTGAATTGTGAACGGAAGGCTTGAGCCCGGCCTTCAGCCCTTTGCGCTGGCCACCAGATGGAGCCGTTCGGTCAGATGGGCCTGCTCCGCGCGGAGTTCCGGCGGCAGGCGGTCCCCAAATTTATTGAAGAACGTGCCAATCTCCTCCGCTTCCTTCTGCCAATCTGCGGCATCCACGCGAAGCACTTCCTTCAGATCTGCCGCGGAGATAGCGAGACCATCCAGCGTCAACCCTTGAGGCGTGGGAACAAATCCAATGGGCGTTTCCTCCGCCAGACCTTTGCCGTTCACGCGCTCGAGAATCCACTTCAGCACCCGCACGTTTTCGCCATAACCGGGCCACAAAAATTTCCCGTTCGGGCCCTTGCGAAACCAGTTCACGTGGAAAATCCTCGGCGGGTGCGGAATGCGCCGGCCCATCTCCAGCCAATGCCGAAAATAGTCGCCCATGTGATAACCGCAAAAGGGCAGCATGGCCATGGGATCGCGCCTTCGTACTCCCACTTCCCCGGTGATCGCGGCGGTCGTTTCCGAAGCCATGCCCGCGCCCACGAAGACTCCGTGCTGCCAATTCAAGGATTGGTAAACGAGCGGCGCCACCCGCGCGCGTCGGCCCCCAAAGATGATCGCCGAAATCGGAACCCCGGCCGGATCTTTCCAATGCGACGATATGCGCGGAGCCTGCCGCGCCGGAACCGTGTAGCGTGAGTTCGGATGCGCCGCGGGGCCTTGGGCGCCAGCGGAAACCTTGTGGCCCTGCCAATCCGTCAGCTCTGGCGGCGCCTCCGCGGTCATCCCTTCCCACCAAGGCTCGCGCGAAGCCGTCATGGCCACGTTCGTGAAAATCGTATTTCGTTTTACGGCAGCCATGACATTGGGATTCGTGAGCGCATTGGTTCCCGGCGCGACGCCAAAAAATCCCGCCTCGGGATTGATGGCATGCAGATAACCGTCCGGCCCCGGTTGCATCCAGGCGATGTCGTCGCCTAGGGTCCACACGCGATAGCCGGAATCCTCCAGCGTGGAGACCATCATGGCCATATTCGTCTTGCCGCAGGCGCTCGGAAACGCCGCCGCCATATAGGTGACTTTGCCGGAAGGATCTTCCAGTCCCAGGATCAGCATGTGTTCCGCCATCCAGCCCTGCTCGCGCGCCATGCAGCTCGCAATGCGCAGCGCGAAGCATTTCTTCCCCAGCAGCGCATTGCCTCCATAGCCGGAGCCGATGCTCCAGATCAGCTTTTCTTCTGGAAAATGCAGAACGAATCGCCGCTTTGGATTCAAATCGCCGAGTGAATGCAGCCCCGGCACGAAGTCGCTCGTTTTGCCGATCCGCTCGAGCGCGGCCTTTCCGATGCGCGCCATGATATGCATGCTCACCACTACGTAGGGACTGTCGGTCACCTCCACGCCCACGCGAGTCATGGACGAGTCCGCGGGACCCATCAGGTAGGGCACCACGTACATCGTCCGGCCGGCCATCGCGCCATCAAACAGCGCGCCGACCTTCTGCTTGGCCTCCTCCGGCGCCATCCAGTTGTTCGTCGGCCCGGCGTCCTCTTTGCGCCGTGAGCAGATGAACGTCACTTGCTCCGTTCGCGCCACGTCGCTCGGATCGCTCCGATGCAGGATGCAGTTGGGATAGGTCCGTTCATTCAGGCGAACCGTCCGCCCCTCAGCAACCAGTGTTTCCACCATCTGCTGCGCTTCGGCTTCCGATCCGCCGCACCAGACGACCTGCTTTGGCCGCGTCTTTCGAGCGGCATCTTCCACCCACTCCTCGAGCGGTGTGCCCAAGTTTTTCTCCCGGTTCGGATCTTATCGGAATCTGAGATGACGATTACAAGCGGCAGGGCTCCGACTGCGGCTGCCAGGCCATTACACCGCCTCCTTCGCCACGAACGTGTCGCCACGAGAGCTTCGCGGCGCTAGAGACCAATTCTAATTCCCGGATTCGGTAGCAGCAAGGAATTTGGTGTCGCACACGCATTCACCGCGGCCGGCACGCTATACTGTCGTCGTGTACGCTCAGAAGCTGCGCGTCGAAGTCGTTATAGGCGCCGAGCGCCGTCCCTGTCCCCTCGAGTGGCTTGACAATTTTTGTATGCGCAACTTCACCGGGGAAGCCGAGTTTGATGACACACTTCCTCTTGCAGAAGGCCTCCTGGAAGCCAGTTTCCGCGTCCAGCCCGAGCGCCTGGCGGAAGCCATGAGCGCCTGGTTCACCCAACGTGGCAAGGGACTGGGCCAGCCGGTGCGTCTCCAAATCCGTCCGGCCTAGCGATTTCCCCGCCCAGATCCTCCCATAGCCCGCGGCTCTTCCGCGGCGACGCGCTCCCTGGCAGCTTCGAGTGCGGCTCGCACCCGCGGCATGGCCGCCAGCGTGGCCTCTTCGCCCGCAGCGATCAACTGCGGCGTCTTTGCGAAATCATCCCACGCAAAATCCCGCACGCGCGGCTCGATGACCACGTCGGACTTTACCCGCCACGCCAAATCGGCATGGCGCTGAATAATCGTGAACGAGCGCCCAATCACATCCGTGAAGTTCGTTGGCTTGACCATCGCCTCCGCATCCAGGAAGACCGCGATGATCACATCGGCGCCCATTCTGGCCACCGCCTCCACCGGCACCGTGGCTCCCACGAATCCATCTACCAACGTTCGTCCCTCATATTCGACCGGCTGAAAAAGACCTGGATACGCGCATGAGGCACGCAGCGGCGGGCCTAGCGGACCGTGATCAAAGTACACGGGCTCGCCGGTAATCAAATCCGTGGCCGCAATGGTGAGTGGGATCCGCAGCTCTTCGAACGTGCTGATGTTCAGATACCGCTTGGGATAAAACTCCAGCTTTTGATTGGAAGCCAACCCCAGCCAGGAAAATCTCCATTGCCCGAAAGCGCCGAAGCGCAGCGCAGCCGCCCGCTTTACCACTTCCTCGAAGGGCAGTCCGCTCGCATACGCCATTCCCGCCAGAGCCCCCGCGCTCGTGCCCGCAATATAGTCGATCGCAATGCCGTGCTGCTCCAGAGTATGCAGCACTCCGGCGTGCGCGATTCCTCGCGCGAAGCCGCCGCCCAGCGCTAGTCCCAATTTTGGCCGCACCGAAGCGTTCACCTGCGCCGGGCGTTCTGCGTAGGCAAATTCACGCACGCGTCCGAGTGCCGCCTGCACCCATCCCATTAGGGTTTCTCTCCTATCGGCTCCCATTCTATTAGACAGCATAAGACGACTTAGGGATGCCGTCCTCACACGGGTTGACCGCCTTTGTCTGTTCTGTAACACTCACTGCGCTAGCCTTGGCTCAGGGTGCCTGACACTGAGTTTAAAGGAGTTACGCGCAACCCTATGAGACCCCGCCCTCAGATCAATACTGCCGCCGTACTCGGCGCCGGAACCATGGGCGCCCGCATCGCCGCTCATCTGGCCAACGCGGGCGTCCATTGCTTTCTGCTTGACGTCGTGCCGTCCGAGCTCGCCCCGGAGGAAAAAGCCCGCGGTCTGGTGCTCACGGACCCTCGCGTCCGCAACCGCGTCGTCCGCGCTGGCCTGGAAGCCGCACAAAAGGCACGGCCGGCCGCGTTTTTTACCCCGGCGGCTGCTAATCGCATCACCACCGGAAATTTCGAAGACAATCTCGCCTGGTGTGCCCAAGCCGATTGGATCATCGAGGCCGTGGCTGAAAACCTCGCCATCAAGCGGAGCCTGCTGCAAAAGCTCGCACCGCATCGCCGGCCTGGCACGATCGTAACCACGAACACCTCCGGCCTTCCGATCCACCACATTGCCCAGGGCTTCGATGACGATTTCCAGCGCCACTGGGCCGGCACGCATTTCTTCAATCCCCCGCGTTACATGAAGCTCGTCGAGCTCATCCCCGGCCCCGCAACTTCCCCGGAAGTCCTCGACGCGCTCGGCGATTTCTGTGATCGGCGTCTGGGCAAAGGTGTAGTCCGCGCCAAAGACACCCCCAATTTTATCGCCAATCGCATCGGCACGTTTTCCATGCTCACTTCGCTGTCGCTTATGGCCCGCTTCGGCATGAGCATCGAGGAAGTCGACGCCTGCACCGGCCCGGCCATCGGCTGGCCCAAATCCGCCACTTTCCGCACCGCCGATATCGTGGGCTTGGACGTCCTTACCAACGTCGTTCGCAATATCTATGAGAACGCGCCAGAAGACGAATCGCGCGAGCTTTACCGCGTTCCGCCGCTCGTCGAAGAAATGACGCGCCGCGGCTGGCTCGGCGAAAAATCCGGCCGCGGCTTCTACCAGCGCGTAAAAAAGGCCGCGGAAAGTGAAATCCTGGCTCTCGATCCCCGCACCATGGAATATCGTCCCCGGCAGAAAGCGCGCTTCGGCTCGCTCGAAATGGCGCGCACCATCGAAGATTCGCACACACGTCTTCAGGCCATTCTCGCTCCCGTAATCGCCGGCCAGCCGGGCGATAAAGCGCAGCAATTCCTTTGGGGGCTCATCTCGGAGACGTCGCTTTACGCGGCCCGCCGTGTCCCTGAAATTGCCGATTCCATTGTTGACATGGACCGTGCCATGCGCTGGGGCTTCGGCTGGGACCTCGGCCCATTCGAAATATGCGATGTGCTCGGCATCGAGGCCCTGGCGCGCCGCTGGACCGCCGACAACCGCGACTTGCCTCCCTGGTTCGCGCGCCTGCTCTCCGCCGGCCGCAAATCACTCTACGAATCGTCTGCAGGAGAACTCTCCGCGTTCGATCCCGGTGCCGGAACCCCCGTCAAAGTTCCCGAACCGCCGGGCATCATCGTTCTCAAATCGCTCAAGGAACGTTCGAAAGAAATCGCCAGCAATTCCGGCGCCAGCCTGATGGATCTTGGCGACGGAGTCTTGTGCTGCGAATTTCACTCCAAAATGAACGCCATCGGCGACGACATCACCGCCATGGTGCAGACTGGTTTGAAGCGCTTGAACACCGATTTCGATGCGCTGGTGGTGGCCAATCAGGCGTCCAATTTTTCGGTGGGCGCCAATTTAATGCTTCTCCTCGTCGCCGCGCAGGAACAGGAATGGGACGACATCCACGACGCCGTGCGCCGCTTTCAGAACGCCAATCTGGCCCTGAAGCACGCTGCGAAACCCGTCGTCATCGCTCCGCAGGGAATGGCCCTGGGCGGCGGCTGCGAGATTTGCCTGCACGGCGCGCGCATTCATGCCTCAGCCGAAGCCTATATGGGCCTGGTCGAGACCGGCGTCGGCCTGATTCCCGCGGGCGGCGGCTCCAAAGAAATGATGATCCGCGCCAATGAACACGCCGCAGGGGCTGATTCCCTCGATCTGTTCCACGCTTTCAAGCCCGTCTTCGAAACACTGGCCATGGCCAAAGTTTCCACCAGCGCCGAAGATGCCCGCGGCTTGGGCTTTCTTCGTCCCGCCGATTTCATCTCCATGAATGGCGATCGCCTCGTCGCCGATGCTAAGGCCACGGCGCTCGCCCTGGTTCGCGAGGATTACCGCCCGAGTCTCCCGCCGCCCAACGAGCCCTCCATCCGCGTCTTGGGCGAAGAATTACTGGCGGGCGCAAAGCTTGCCATTCACATGATGCTGCGCGGCGAATACATCTCCGAATACGACGCCCACGTGGCGCGCAAACTCGCCAACGTGCTGGCCGGCGGACCCCTTACGGAATCTCAGCTCGTCAGCGAACAATATCTGCTGGACCTCGAGCGCGAAACTTTCGTCAGCCTGTGCGGCGAACGCAAAACTCAGGAACGCATTGCCCACACCCTGAAAACCGGCAAACCCCTGCGCAATTGATCATCCGATCAGGATGATCATCCCGAGCGACGAACCGGAGCGAGGGATCTCTCTGTGCTTTCGTGGAGAACAAAATCGAGCTTGGCCGAAGGCCCATACGTTAGCAACCCGTCCCCCTAGCAGCTTGGGTGTGTGCTCCCGCCGGCTTCCAGGCTCTCGAGCACCGCTTTGACCTCCTCGATCCTCGTAATAAGGCCCTCCAGCTCTTTCTCTTTCATCTCCACTTTGGTCAGAGTATGAAACGCTGCGTTCATGGCGCGTCGCGCATTGAGTCGGTGCTGTCGCGTCTTTTCTGGCGAATTGGACTCCAACGCGAGTTTGCAGAATGTATCTGCCAGCTCCAGTTCGATCCTTACAAAATCTGCCGCTATATCGTTGTGCCGCTCTAACTCCACCTCGTTTGATTTCGAAATCTCTTTTAGAGTCGCGCGGCTCATGACCACCACCTCATGGAAAAATGATGTCCCCTTCGCTCCTCCGCATCAGTGATGGACATCACACTCCACGCCGGAGCGGCTCCACCCTCGCACCAATCGGCTAAGCGTAAGTCCGGACGCCCCAGCCTGCTAAAAGGAGGTGCAAAAATATCTCCATTGGTACATACTTCTTTGTAAGTACTAATTAATGCGCTTCATTTGGGACGAGTATAAGAATCGTCGCAATCGATCCAAGCACAACGTTAGCTTCGAAACAGCCGTCTTGGTTTTCGATGATCCTCACGCGATTAGTATTCAGGACCGTTTCGTCCAAGGTGAAGAGCGCTGGCAGACACTGGGGCTGATCGAAGGTGTCATTGTGATGCTTGTCGCCCACTCCGTTGAAGTTGAGGGCGATGAAGAACCTATTCGCATCATCTCCGCTCGCAAAGCCACGCCTCGGGAAAGAGAGATCTATGCTCAAAGCCAACAGAAAACGAAATAAGGAAATCGCCGCTCTCAGGAAAATGAAGGACCTCGAGATCGACACATCCGATATTCCTGAGATTACGGATTGGAGCAGTGCCGTGGTGGGCAGGTTCTTTCGTCCGGTGAAGCAGCCGGTCACCGTCCGGATCGATGCCGACGTACTAGCCTGGCTCAAATCAAAAGGAAAGGGTTATCAGACGCGCATCAATCAGATCCTCCGTGGCGCCATGCACCAAAGCAGGACCGGAAAACGCGCGTAATGAATTTTTTCCCACATCCCTCGCTCCGCTTTCAAGGGCACTTTCAAAACGATTGCATGTGCCGGGTGGGCCGCTAAGCGTGTTGCGGGTGCCCCACCCTTGCCGTTGTTGCAAGGTGGGTTGGCGGGGTCTGCTTCTCGCCGAGCGCGGCGAATTGGGCCGCGCTTTCGTAGCGCCGCCTTCCGGGGCGCTAAGCGCAATGCAGCCCTGGGCATCGCAGAGCGCGCCTACTTCTCTTTGAGCTTGAGCTTGCCCTCAGCCTTGTTCTCGTCTAGAAACTTCCGCAAATCGCTGGCGGCGTCGAGGAGGCGTACCCACTGTTCGTAGTAAAGTGTCACTGGGAAGCGCCCCAGCCCGTAAACGCTCACGCCGCCCTTCTCTCCGACCCTGAATTCAAGTTGCCCTCCCCGGCGCCCTGTTTTTTGCTTTTCCAGTTCCGCCACGCGCGCCCGGAGCTCTTCATAGGATGGTTCCGCCATTGTCCCTCCCTCCGTCAATGAGAAGAGAATCATAGAACACGCGTCACTCGTCTTCCAGCCCTGCCCCTTTGCACCCGGTGCTAAAATAGAAGATGACGCTGCAAGCAACGGTCACTGCAGTGGGGAGTCGCGGCGCGTGTGGGCGCGAGATCTTTATGCCCGAGGTCTCGCGAACAGCAGTTGGGTATTGAGACGCCGAAGTCGCTGACGAAGAGGAGGTCGCGCTTTGCTCTTCTCCGGCCGGGGAGTCGTCGGCTTCAAAGGGAGCGAGGGTGCGAATCGAACGTGGAGATGAGGGTACGGCCCGGCAATTATGGTTACGTTCCAAGTTCTCTGTTTTCAACACTTGCATAAATGGTGAAAAGGGGCCACTTAAACCCCTTTAGAATGCGCACTTATAGAAAATGAGGGAGGAGTACCCAGTCCATTGAAGCGCATCTAAGCATTCAGTTATTGGGAGTCTAAACCATGAAAGAAGCTGTGATCGCGAGTTCCGTCCGCACCGCCGTCGGTAAAGCCTACAAGGGTACGCTGCACGCCACCCGCCCCGACGATTTGGCCGCGGTAGCTATCACCAATGCGATCGGGCGTGTCCCTGGACTTGATCCCAAGGAGATCGAAGACGTTGTTTTGGGTTGCGCCATGCCCGAGGGCGAACAGGGCATGAATATCGCCCGCATCGCCTCCTTGCGCGCCGGTCTGCCCGTGGAGTGTTCCGCCATTACCATAAACCGCTTCTGCTCTTCCGGCTTGCAAGCCATCGCCATGGCTGCGGAGCGCATCATGCTGGGCAACGCCGAAGTCGTCATCGCCGGCGGCACGGAGTCAATGAGCATGGTGCCCATGGGCGGCAATAAATCTTCGCCGAATCCCTGGCTGATGGATCATTATCCGGACTCTTATTTGGGCATGGGCCTTACCGCCGAAAATCTGGCCCGCAAGTATCAAATCACGCGCGAGAAAGCCGACGAGTTTTCTTATTGCAGCCATCAAAAGGCCCTCGCCGCAATCGCTGCGGGAAAATTCAAGGATGAAATCGTGCCCGTCGAAGTCCGCAGCACAATCGTCGCCAATGGCGACGGTCGGGGCGGCCGCGCCAAGACGGCCACCAAGGTCTTCGACACCGACGAGGGACCACGTGCCGATACCTCGCTTGATGCGCTCGCGCGGCTCAAGCCTGCCTTTCATGCGCACGGAACCGTCACTGCCGGGAATAGCTCGCAGATGAGCGATGGCGCCGCGATCTCCGTGGTCATGAGCGCCGACCGCGCCCGCGCCCTCGGCGTGAAGCCTCTGGCTCGGTTCGTCTCCTTCGCCACAGCCGGCTGCGCCCCCGAAGAGATGGGCGTGGGCCCGGTGTTTGCCATTCCCAAGGCGCTGCGCCTGGCAGGTTTGAAGCTCGAGCAGATCGACGTCATCGAGCTGAACGAAGCCTTCGCCGCGCAGTCGCTTTCCGTGATCCGCCTTGCGGGTCTCGATCCCGCGCGCGTCAATCCGAATGGTGGCGCCATCGCTCTCGGCCATCCGCTCGGTTGCACCGGAGCAAAGCTCACCGCCACCATTGTGCGTGAACTCCAGCGTCGCAAGGCGCGCTATGGCATGGTTACCATGTGCATCGGCGGCGGCATGGGCGCCGCCGGCATATTCGAGTGCCTCTCGTAATTCTTTGGAGGAGATATGGCTACTACGGCGACACCCGGAACCCTCGCACCCGGAGGCGGCTTTCTCCTGGAATCACCCCGCGCGGAAGACGTCTTTACTCCCGCTGAACTGACCGACGACCAGCGGCTGATCGGCCAGGCCGCCGAGGAATTCGTTACCAAGGAAGTCGCTCCGCTCATCCCCGAACTCGAGCAGCACAAAGAAGGGCTGATGGCCCAGCTGATGAAAAAAGCGGGAGAGATCGGCCTCTTGGGCGGCGGCGTGCCGGAAGAGTATGGCGGCTCGGGGCTCGACCGCATCTCCTCCACGGTCCTCTCGGAGAAGATTTCCTCCTACGGCTCCTTCAGTGTGAGCGTTGGCGCGCACTCGGGAATCGGCACGCTGCCCATCGTTTATTTCGGCACCGAGGAGCAGAAGAAAAAATATCTGCCCAAACTCGCCACCGGCGAATGGCTGGCCTCTTACTGTCTCTCCGAGCCTCAGGCAGGTTCCGACGCGCAGAATTCCCGCACCCGCGCCGCGCTGTCTCCGGACGGCCGCCATTGGATCTTGAACGGCCAGAAAATGTGGATCACCAACGGCGGATTCGCGGATGTATTCACGGTTTTCGCGAAAGTGGACGGCGAAAAATTTTCCTCCTTTATCGTCGAGCGCGGCTTTCCGGGATTTTCGGTCGGCGCCGAGGAAAAGAAAATTGGCTTGCGTGGCAGTTCCACAACGCCGATCTTCT
>Ga0209802_1003200_pt1 | contig 11043 bp, 13 predicted proteins | sample GraSoiAngelo_129_FD_185886 | JGI IMG/M metagenome (GOLD analysis project Ga0209802, IMG submission 185886) | Grasslands soil microbial communities from the Angelo Coastal Reserve, California, USA - 14_0927_12_40cm (SPAdes) (version 2) | ecosystem: Environmental > Terrestrial > Soil > Grasslands ... | reverse complement strand
GATGCACGATGCGATGATCGCCTGCTTGTCGTCGAACAGCGCGTAGAGCTCCCGCTTCGAGACCTTGGCCCGGGTCGCGATCTCGAGCGTGGTCGCTTGCGCGTACCCGCGCTCCTTCACGATCCCGAACGCCGCCTCCTGGATCCGCTTGCGGCCATCGTCCGCCGTGTCGCTCCGCTTGTGGCGTTGTCAGTTCTACCATACTAGTATACAGATCCAATCTCCCGCGATGAACCACGTCGCCCGCATCGACCGCAGGCAGATGGCTGCGCCGCAGGTATACCGCTATCTGCATGGCCAGATCGTCAGCGGCGAACTCCGTCCGGGACACGCATTGTCCGAAAACGCGGTGGCCGAGCAACTGAACGTCAGTCGCACGCCTGTGCGCGAGGCGTTCATCCGGCTCGCCGACGAGGGTCTGATACGTGTGTTCCCACAGGTCGGCACGCGGGTCTCCTCTATCAGCCTCGCTGCGGTGGCCGACAGCCAGTTCCTGCGCGAGTCGATCGAGTGCCGAACCATCGCGGAAGCGGCCAGGCGAGCGACAGCGAGCGATCGGACTGAGCTGCAGCGGATAATCGAACGTCAACGCGAATGCGTTCGGGCACAGGATGGGAAGGGGTTCTTCCCTCTAGACGAGGAAATGCACCAGTATTTGCTTGCGATGGGTGAGCGGCAACGTTTGTGGCGAGTCCTCTCTGACGCCAAATCGCAGCTCGACAGAGTCCGGCACCTATCGCTCGAGGACCCGCACTGGCTGCGCAAGGTATTCAAGGAGCACGAAGTAATCGTCCGCCGCGTTCTGGCTAACGACGAGGCGGGCGCGGTGGAGGCAATGCAGACGCATCTGCGCAGTGTGTTCGACGCGGTGCAGAAGATTGCTGCAGCCAACCACGAATACTTCTCCGACGAAGATTGGCCGTCGCATAGAGCACCGCGAGGAACTTCATCGCCGCGCACATAGGCAGGCGACGCTTTCATTCGATTAACCCAACCGTGCCTAGCGGCGCGGCAAACATGGAGGACAGCATGGCCATGACCAAGACGACGAAGCGGTTGACCGCGGCGCTCGCCGGTGCATTCTTCGCAGGCGCAGCGCTGGCGCAGACACCCGCGTTACCGCCGCCCGGCGCGAGTTCGCGCATCGACGCGATCAGGAAGGCCGGCGTCTTGCGCGTCGGCGTGCTGGCCAACGCGCCGTGGCTCGTGGAGAACACCAGCGGATCGGGCGAAGCGTGGAGCGGCCCGGCGTGGATGCTGGCGAAGGAGTACGCCAAGCGGCTTAACGTCAGGCTGGAGCCGGTCCCCGTGAGCCACGAGACGAAAGTGCCGGTGCTCGCTTCTAATCAGGTCGACATCTCGGTGACGCCGCTTGCGGAGACGCAGGAGCGGCTGAAAGTCGTCGATTTCATCATCTATTCGCGTACCAGCGTGTGCATGTTCGGCCTCAAGTCGAATCCGAAATTCGCGCAGGCGAAGAGCGTCGACGATCTCAACCGGCCGGACATCACCGTGGCGTACTACACAGGCGGGGGGGAAGAAGGCTGGGTGAAGGAGCGCTTTCCCAAGGCGCAGCTCCGCGGCGTCGCGGGATCGGGGGTCGCTCCGGTCGAGGAAGTGATGGCGAAGCGCGCCGATGCGGTGCCGGTCAATCGCGTACCGTGGGTAGCGATGGGCCGCAAGCTCACGCAGCTCGCCGTGTTGCCGAAGGACAACAACTGCCAGAACAGCACCGAGAAGAGCGCGCCGGTCGGCATGGCCATCGACAAGAATCAGGCCGCATTCCTGCAATGGGCGCGGGTGGTGGAGAAGGAGATTGAGCCCGAGCTGAAGGCGGATGAGGCGAGGGTGGTCGATACGATGAAATAGCGAATGACTTTCGACCTCTCCGTCATCACGGACCACTGGCGCTTCCTCGCCTATGGCATCGGCGTGACCGTCGCGCTCGCGGCTGCGTCCGGCGCCGCGAGTCTCGCTCTGGGTTTCGTCGTGGCGCTGGCCCGACTCTTCGGGCCCCGATGGGCGAAGCACGCGGTCGTGCTCTACATCGACTCGATGCGCGCGGTGCCGGTGCTCGTCGTTATGGTCTGGACGTTCTTCGCGTTGCCGATCCTGACCGGGCTCACGATGCGGCCCTTTGCTGCGGCGCTGATCGGGCTCACCGTGCATCTCGCCGCGTACGCCGCCGAGATCTATCGCGCGGGCATCGAATCGGTGCGGCCCGGACAGACCCGCGCCTCGCTCGCGCTCGGCATGTCCCGGGCGCAGATCCTGAGGCGCATTGTGCTGCCGCAGGCGCTGGTGCGCATGCTGCCCGCATTCGGTTCGCTCCTGTCTGTCACCATCAAGGATACGGCAATCGCCTCGGTGATCGCCGTACCGGAGCTGATGCGGCAGTCGGAAACGCTCGCGGGCCAGAGCTTTCAGCCGATCGAGGTCTATAGCTTCGCGATGCTCGCGTATTTCCTGATTCTCTTTCCCGTGACGCGCGGCGTGGATCGCCTCTATCGACACGTCGCCCATCTCGGACGCTCATGAATTTCGACTGGAGCGTGGTCGGCGCGCACCGCGACGCGCTCGCCGCCGCCACCGGCACGACCGTGCTGCTGACCGTGACAACGATGGCGATCGCGGTTCCGTGCGGCATCGTCGTCGCCAGCTTACGGCTGTATGCGTGGGCACCGCTCCGCGCGATCGCGACGGCCTACGTGGAGCTCTTCCGCAACCTGCCGCTAATCCTCGTCGTCTACTGGGCGTTCTACGTCCTGCCGATCGCCACGGACTTGAGGCTATCGCCGTTCGCGACCGGCATCGCGGCGCTGGCGCTCAACGTCACTGCCTACAACGCCGAGACGTTCCGCGCCGGCATCGGGTCGATCCGGCGCGGCCAGCTCGAAGCGGCGATGGCGCTCGGGATGAGCCGTACGCAAGCCGTGCGGCGAATCGTGCTGCCGCAGGCCGTACGCCGGATCCTGCCGGTACTCGCGAGCACCTGGGTGTCGCTGTTCAAGGACACGTCGCTCGTCTCGGTGATCGCGGTCACCGAGCTCGCGTACGTGGCGATGCAGATTCGCGCCCAGACGTTTCGCGTGCTCGAGATGCTCACCGCGATGGCCGCGATCTACTGGCTGCTGGGATATCCGCAGGCGAAGCTCGTCGACTGGATCCAGCGCCGCTACGCGGTGACCGAATGAGCCGACGCGCGAAGGAGAACGGCGCCAAGATCATCCGTTATCGAGGCGTCACGAAGCGCTACGGAGCCTTCGAGGCGCTCTCCGGCGTCGATCTCGACGTGCACGCCGGCGAAGTGGTCTGTCTCATCGGTCCGTCGGGTTCGGGAAAGTCGACACTTCTTCGATGCACCAATGCGTTGGAGACGATCGACGGCGGCGAGATCGAATTCGAGGGCGCGCAGCTGCCGCGCGACGAGCGGGCGTTACGCGAGGTCCGCCGCAGGATGGGGATGGTGTTCCAGAGCTTCGAGCTCTTTCCGCATCTCACCGCGCTCCACAACATCGCCGAAGCTCCCAGAACGGTGCTGAAGGCTCGGCGCGCCGAGGCGGAAGACCGCGCCCGGGCGATGCTCGCCAAGGTCGGACTCTCGGACAAAGCGTCGAACTATCCCGCCGCGCTTTCCGGCGGACAGCAGCAGCGCGTCGCGATCGCGCGGGCGCTGGCGATGGAACCCGACGTCATGCTCTTCGACGAGCCGACGTCGGCGCTCGACCCCGAGACGATCGGCGAAGTGCTCTCGGTGATGAAGGCGCTGGCCGACGAAGGCATGACCATGGTCGTGGTGACCCACGAGATGACCTTCGCGCGTCGCGTCGGCGACTGGGTGGCCGTCTTCGACGCCGGGCGCATCGTCGAGCAGGGACCGCCGCGGCAGATCTTCGATGCGCCGACGACGGAGCGCACGCGCGATTTTCTGAGCCACCTCGGCTGGCACGGCGCGACGCTCTAGCAGCTATTCGTCACGACATACTGATGGCTCCTTAGACGATGGTTCGAACCAGCGACCATTGGGTTGAAAACCCAATGAGGTACCGGCCGTACCTCAGAACATCTCGATTTCGTGTGGTCGCCGTACATCGCGTTGAATCCGGCGCAGTGGGTTATGAACCCTTTTCAAATCAAGACTGGAGCCAACGAGCCCAAAACAACACGGCGTAAATTAGCGCTTCTGACGTATGCGGCTTTGGGTCCCTTTGGCTCCCGTTGGGAGCAACTTCCTGGGTAATTCCTGGGTGAAGTCTGGGTCGGTGATCCTCGATGGAGGCGCGCCCAACCGACCCCACCCATGATTGATTCAACTTCCCGTCTCCGGCACCGTCATGATCTCCAGCAGGTGGCCGTACGGATCCTCGAAGTAAATGCCGCGCCCACCTCTGCGGGTGTAGATCTGGCCGTCGGTGTGGTGATCGGGCCCACTGCCGTACGGGATCCGGCGGGCCTTCACCCGGCTGAAGATCTCTTCGAACTCCGCGTCGCTCACGTGGAAGGCGTAGTGATGGCTGTTGCCCGTCCTGGGGTCGAAGCCCGGGCCGCCCCATGCTTCTGGCTTGTCGGCGAAGTCGAAAGTCAGGCTCTCGTTGATCTGCACCTGCGCGAAGTAGCCGTCCCCCGGCTTCACCGACAATCCGAAGATCTCGGCGAAGAATGCGGCCGAGGCTCGCTTGTCCTTCGCAGGAACGATGGTGTGATCCAGGCGAATCGTCATTTGCCCACCTCCTGGTTGTCGCTCTCAAAGATGCTCTTGTCGAGGCCCGCCCCACCGCCCAGTACATTATGGAGTGCCTGAGGCAAGTAACCGAGATCCATTCGCTGAACCTGAGAATCAAGGATCCCGAGCACCTGTTGGCGAAGATCATTCGGAAGAAGATCGAACGCCGTGAATTCGTCGTCGCCAGAGATTCGTATCCCAGCCAGATAACCGACCTAATCGGAATAAGGGCTCTTCATCTCTTTTTAAATGAAGACGGAATGAAAGATTCTTGCACCATGGATGGTTTGGCGCGTGCCATGGATGGTAGAGTGCAATCGAGCTGGCTACAGCTTGGAGGAGGCATCATGAAACGTACAGGAGCGCATCACATCGGACTGGCGACATACGACTACGAGGGAATCGTTGACTTCTATACGCGAGTCCTGGGCTGGGAGATTGCTTGGCAGGATCTGATGACCGGCCCAGACGGGACCGTCTTCATGAAGCACGTGTTCTTCGATACGGGAGACGGTTCTTACGTGTCGTTTATGTGCCCTACGGCGGACATGCCGGACCATCCGAAGAAGTGGGCTACCGACATCAATTCAGGTCTTGGCGTCATGAACGGCGCCTACCATTTCGCCTTTTGGACCGAGTCGGTCGCAGAGCTGGAAAATAAGCAGGCACGGCTCCGCGAGCATAACCATCCGGTGACTGAAATCATAGATCATGGGTGGGGCAAGTCGATCTACTTCCGCGCTCCCGACGGACTCTCGCTCGAGTTCTCCGTGACGACGCGTAAGCTTACGGAAGAGGACAAGCTGCTGAAGCATCGCCACCAGCCAGGCAATCCCATATACCGGGAAAGGCCGGATCTCGCAGCCCGCGACGCGGCGATCTTGGGAATGCCCCCGCAACGGCTGATCGAGGTTTTCGGTTCAGGCGAGCGCGAGATGCACCTTCACAACGAGAAAAGGTAAACTCCCTGAAGAGCCGTGAGGACCGCGACCTGCCCCGAACCTCGCTGCAGATGCCGGAAAAATTGGCTTACTCCCCGCCTTGATTGTTGGATCACTATTGTTTGCGTTTTTTGGAGCTAGATTTCTGAAGCCTCCGCGCGGTGCCGGCGTTGGCGATCGCGCGCTTTCTGCTTCTGCTCGACGTTCGACGGCCCCGCGTGGGTGTTCGGTGTGGGGTGATGCGGGAGCTGGGAGACTCCTCAGCTACGATGTTGAGTGGTGGACGAGCTCCTCGGCACTATCCTCGTTGCGATCATGGACGCCTTCCCTCCGGTGGTTCTTGATCGAAAGCCAGACTCGGGTCAACCGCCCAAGCGCCGGCTCGAAGTCAATTGGCCTTGGGTCTTTGCCCTGCTCGTTCTCGTTCTCTTCGGGCTGCTCCTGAGGCGACTGCACTGACGTGCGCCGTCAGTGGCTGCGGAACTGGAAGACCTTGACGGTCGTAGCGGTGATCTTCTTGGCCGCCGGCGCGCTCGTCGCCTACTGGGAACGCAGTGGTTACTGCGTTCGGTGGGCGACTCGCGTTGACGCTTCCAGAGGCGGCAGCTTCTTGACGTGGGCACTAATGCGAATGCGCTACACGGTCTTACCGTGGACGGAGATCGTGCCCCCGCATCCCGACGACGATCGCGCCGAGGCCCCACGAGGTGTCGAGCCAGGTGCGGACGATCTGGATCTCAGGCTCGGTGCTCCTTACCCGCACCGCAGCGAGCGCGGCGTAGAGGAGGGCGCGGCGACGGTCGATACTCAACTGAACGCCTCCTCTGGCCGGGCCTCATCCGGCGCACTCGAGCCCTCGACGGATCACGCGCGGGATGAAGACATCTCCGACAACACCGCCGGTCTCAAGCTCGACCTGTTTAGCAGGATGGTCGGCGTGGCGATCGCGCCAGCGGGCAACCTCGTTGGAGGGCATCATCGACGAGGTCGCGGTGTCGACTGAGTCTTCTCGAGCTCCTGCATGAGGGCAGCAATGCGCTCTTGGAGGCCGCGTTTCTCCTCATCCAGGCGCCGGACCTGCAGCCAGTGGCTCGCTCGACCTCGCAGCAAGAAGCCGACAGGAGGCAAGCCATGTCCTACAGCACATCGACCTTGCTGACCCGCAATCTTCAGGACGTCTTCGGTGAAAACGACCCCGCGCGCCGGCGTGCGGCCATCGAGGAGATCTTCACCGAAGATTGCGTGTTCTACGACCCCAGCAGGGGCGTGTACAGTGGCCGTGACGAGATCGATCGCGTCGCGGGCGCGACCAGGGCTACTCACCCTGACTTTCGATATCAGCCAATTGCAAAACCCGAGGAATTGGGCAATGGCGGGCGGGTCCAATGGGTATCGGGCCGCCCTGGTAAGGCGCCAGCTTACGCCGGGACTGATTTCATCATTGCCCGGGACGGCCGGATTGCCGCCCTCTATCTCTTTTTCGACAAGCTACCCTGATCGGAAGGCGACCAGCTGCGTTCACGCCGAGCGTGCTCGATCGTTTTTGGGTGGCGGCGCCCCCCGACGTCAGCGTTGCTGATGCCTTGAAGTGCGAGGCTGTAGCCCGAACCCTCATCGATGATGCGGCGCAGCTTTTGGGTGAGGGCGATCCTCATCGCCCGGTAGAGGTCGATATGCGGCAGAGGCATCGGCGAGGCGGGCCCGTCGTCTTGCGGTACCTGATAGGCTCAAGGCCATGGCGACGATCCGGATCAACGGCACGGAGCGGACGGTCAACGCCGCCGACGACATTCCTCTACTATGGGTGCTACGTGACGAGCTGCACCTGACCGGCACCAAGTACGGGTGCGGTGTCGCCCAGTGCGGCGCCTGCACCGTCCATATCGACGGCCGCGCCGCACGATCGTGCGTGACACCGGCGGCCGCGCTTCCAGGTCGTGACGTCGTCACCATCGAAGGGGTCTCGGGCGCCGTCGCGCGAGCGGTGCAGGACGCGTGGCGCACGCTCGACGTCGCCCAGTGCGGATACTGCCAGTCGGGCCAGATCATGTCGGCGATCGCCCTGCTGTCGGAGATACGCCGTCCGTCCGATGCCGACATCGACGTCGCCATGGCGGGCAACGTCTGCCGCTGCGCCACGTACGTCCGGATTCGCGCCGCCATCCACGAAGCGGCCAAGACGCTCGGGGCGTGACCGTGGTGACGCGGCGCTCCTTTTTGCAGACTACGGCGCTCCTTGCCGGCGCGCTCGTCGTCGGATTCCGACTGGATGGTCGTCCGGCGACTGCGGCCGAGGCTCTGGCACCGAACGCGTTCATCCGCATCACGCCGGACAACACCATCACCGTCATCAGCAAGCACACCGAGCTCGGACAGGGCAGCTATACCGGGCTCGCTACGATCCTCGCCGAAGAGATGGACGCCGACTGGGGGCAGATCCGTGTGGAACCCGCGCCCGCCGATGCCAAGCGGTACGGTAACCGGCTGGCCGGTGGCGTGCAGATGACGGGCGGCAGCACCTCGATGGCGGAAGCGTGGGACGAGATGCGCCGTGCCGGCGCGACGGCGCGCGCGATGCTGGTCGAGGCCGCCGCGAGAGAGTGGGGCGTGCCGGCCTCGGAGATCACCGTCGACGGCGGTGTTGTTTCCCATTCGGGATCAGGGCGACGGGCGACGTTCGGCGAGCTGGCCTCGAAAGCCGGAGGGCTCACGCCGCCCGCGCAGGTGACGTTGAAGGACCCAAAGGACTTCAAGCTGGTCGGCAAGCGCGTCGCGCGTGTGGACAATAAGCCGAAGACCGACGGCTCGGCGCAATTCACGGCGGACTTCACCGCGCCGGGTCTGCTGACCGCCCTTATCGCGCGACCGCCGCGCTTCGGCGCCACCGTGAAATCGGTCGCTGCCACCGCCGCCCGACGCGTGAAGGGCGTGACCAACGTGGTGCGAGTTCCGAGCGGCGTCGCCGTCGTTGCGACCGGTTTCTGGGCCGCGCGCAAGGGACGCGAGGCGCTGCGCGTGACGTGGGACGAGAGCCGCGCGGAACGACGGGGCACCGAGGAGCTCTACACCGCGTATCGCATCCTGGCCGCCCGCCCGGGAAAGCCCGCGAAGCGAGTCGGCGACACCGCCGGCGCCCTGCGCGGCGCGACGAAGATCGTCGAAGCCGTCTACGAGTTCCCGTATCTCGCGCACGCTCCGATGGAGCCTCTCGACGCGGTCGCTCGGATCGACGCTGGTGGCGCCGAGCTGTGGGCAGGCTCTCAGGCGCCGACGATCGACCAGCAGGTCGTGGCGCATGTCGCCGGGTTCGCGCCCGACAAGGTGCGCATCCATACGCGGCTCGCGGGAGGCAGCTTCGGGCGGCGCGCGACACCGGATGGCGACATCGCCAGTGAAGCGGCCGCCGTCGCGAAAGCGATCGGCGACGGAAAGCCGGTCAAGGTGATGTGGACGCGCGAGGACGACATCCGGGGCGGCAAGTACCGGCCGCTCTACGTCCACCGCCTGCGCGCGGGTCTCGACGCGAGCGGCGCGATCGTGGCCTGGGAGCAGCGCATCGTCGGACAATCGATCCTGGGTGGCACGCCGTTCGAAGCGGCGATGGTGAAGGACGGGATCGATCCCACGTCGGTCGAGGGTGCGGCAAATCTTCCGTACGACATCCCGAACCTCACGGTGGAACTCCACACGACGAAGGTCGGCGTGCCGATACTGTGGTGGCGGTCGGTTGGCAGCACGCACACCGCCTATTCAACGGAGACTTTTCTTGACGAGCTGGCGCACGTGTCGGGCCGCGATCCCCTCGAGTTGCGGCGCGCGCTACTCGCCAAGCACCCACGACATCTCGCAGCGCTGAATCTCGCCGCCGAGAAGGCCGGCTGGGATCAAGCTCTCCCAGCCGGCCGTGCGCGCGGCATCGCCGTGCACGAGTCATTCAATAGCGTCGTCGCGCAGGTCGCGGAAGTCTCGCGCCGCCCGGACGGCTTACCGAGCGTTGAGCGCGTCGTGTGCGCCGTCGATTGCGGCACCGCGATCAATCCTGACGTCGTACGCGCACAGATGGAAGGCGGCATCGGTTTCGGCCTCGCTGCGGCGCTGTGGAGCGAGATCACACTCGTCCAGGGACGTGTCCAGCAGCGGAACTTCAACGACTACCGTCCGCTTCGAATCGACGACATGCCGGCGGTTGAGGTCCACATCGTGCAGTCGGGGGAGGCCCCGACGGGCGTTGGCGAGCCGGGCGTGCCGCCGATCGCGCCCGCCGTCGCGAACGCGTTCTTCCACCTTAGCGGTCAGCGAGTGCGACGGCTGCCGTTCGCACGGCTGTCACCCGCCGGCACGCGGACCATATGACCCAACGTATAGCGCTCGTCGCCGTTCTCGCCGTCATCATTGTTGCCCCCACGTCGCGCGCGGACGAACAGCGCACGCTTCGATCTCCCGATACGTTCGCCGGCATCGCCGATCCCACCGCGCGCTCCGCGGCTCTTTTCATCGAAGCGGGTAAGGTGCTCCGACATCCGCGCTGCCTGAACTGCCATCCGGACGGAGACCGTCCGTCGCAGGGCGACGGCTATCCACATCAACCACCGGTTCAGCGCGGCGACGACGGCCACGGCGTCACCGCGATGCGGTGCGCGACCTGTCACCAGAAAGCGAATTTCGATCCCGCTGGAATTCCGGGTCATCCCGAATGGCACCTGGCGCCGCGATCCATGGCGTGGCAGCACAAGTCGCTGGTCAACATCTGCATGCAGCTGAAAGACACCTCGCGCAACGGCGGTAGGACGCTGAACCAGATCATGGAACACGCGGCGCGCGATTCGCTGGTCGGCTGGGCCTGGAAGCCGGGAGCCGGCCGCGAACCCGCACCCGGGACTCAGGCGTCGTTCGGCGCCCTGATGCACGCATGGGCGGATTCCGGGGCGGCCTGCCCGGAACGGTAACGTCGGACCGCCCGCGGCTTCGTCAAACGCGCCAATCGCCGCCGCCGTATCTGTCGGCGAGGTATTGAACGCCACCCGCGGCCCAGACGCCGCCTGGATCACTGCGTTCACCAGCGCCTCGGGCCGTCCTGGTGAGGCGCCAGCTTACGCCGGGACTGATTTCATCATTGTCCGGGACGGCCGGATTGCCGCCGTTTATCTCTTTTTCGACAAGCTACCCTGACCTGGACTCGCTGGCTCCATCGACGTCAAACATCACCTTGCCGCCCCGCTGAACGTGGGCGACGGCTTCGCGGAAGGCGGTGAGCGGATAGGTCGCTGCGATAGGCACTCGAATCGCGCCTGAAGCGACGAGCGGCGCCGTCTCGCGCAGCGCGCCCGGTATTTTCAACTCGACATCAGGATGGTTGAGGAAGAAGCCCTTGACGACGAC
>Ga0209802_1003199_pt1 | contig 11046 bp, 9 predicted proteins | sample GraSoiAngelo_129_FD_185886 | JGI IMG/M metagenome (GOLD analysis project Ga0209802, IMG submission 185886) | Grasslands soil microbial communities from the Angelo Coastal Reserve, California, USA - 14_0927_12_40cm (SPAdes) (version 2) | ecosystem: Environmental > Terrestrial > Soil > Grasslands ... | reverse complement strand
ATCCGGTCCGGTCGCTTCGCGACGGGACCACCTTCCCCAGCGAGTGGGGAAGGGAAGACGGGACCACCTTCCCCGGCAAGCGGGGAAGGGAGGAGCGGGGAAGGGGAGAGTGACGAAGCGGGTCGCGCAGAAGGCCGATGGCCGCTACCTGATCTACTTCGAGAAGACGCCGGCCGCGCGCAGGGTGACTTCATAGTCATGTCGGAACTACGTTGGCATCCGCTGCTCGAAGAATGGGTCACCGTCGCTCCGTGGCGCCAGGACCGGACGTATCACCCGTCCGCGGAACACTGCCCCTTATGCCCGACGCGACCTGGGCAGCCGGAGACGGAGATCCCGGAACCCGATTACCACATCGTGGTTTTCGAAAATCGTTTTCCCTCCTACACGGGAGAGCAGGGACGCTGCGAGGTCGTTTGCTACACGCCCGATCACGACTCGTCGCTTGGCGAGCAAAGCGTCGACCATATCCGCGACCTCATAGAGGTGTGGCGCGACCGCACCAATGAGCTCAGCCGCCTGCCCAATGTGAAATATGTGTTCGTATTCGAGAACCGCGGTGAGGAAATCGGCGTCACGCTGAGCCATCCGCACGGCCAGATCTATGCGTATCCATTCCTTCCCCCGGTCTTGCAGCGCGAGCTCGCCGCGGAATCACGACACATGCGCAAGACCGGACGGTGCCTGTACTGCGACGTCATCGACGGGGAGAAGGACGGCGTGCGTACAGTGCTGCGAGACGAGCGCTGGATCGCCTTCGTGCCGCCATTCGCGCGGTGGCCGTACGAGGTGCACCTGGCGCCGACTAACCATCGGGGCGGTTTGATCGACCTGGACGAAGAAGACGATGTTTCGTTCGCGGCGTGCTTGAAAGGGCTCCTCCAGAAGTACGACCGGCTGTTCGAGAAACCTCTTCCTTATGTGATGGCGATGCACCAAAGGCCTCCCGGACGCGGCGGGCGTCACCACCACTTCCACATCGAGTTCTATCCACCCAACCGCACGCTCGACAAGCTGAAGTACCTGGCCGGCTCGGAGCTCGGAGCCGGCGCGTTCGTCCTCGACGCTCGGGCCGAGGACACGGCGGCGGAGCTGCGTGCGCTCTGAGTCGACGTGGCACGGCAAGGCTCCCGGCCGGGTGAACCTCATCGGCGAGCATGTCGACTACCTCGGTGGCATCGTCCTGCCCGCGGCGGTGGACCGCTTCACCGAGGTCACGGGTCAGGCGTCGGCGAATTGGTCGATTGCGAGCGACGTCGAGGGCGGGCTGGCTTACGTGCGCGCTGTGGGCGAGGAGCTTGGCGTCGTGCCCCAGGACGTGCACGTCAATTCCCAGATTCCGCCCAACGCGGGCATCAGCTCCTCCGCGGCGCTGCTGGTCGCCGTCGCCGCCGGCCTGAGGCCGGACATGGATGGAAGAGAGGCCGCACTCGCGTGCCAGCGTGCGGAGCAGAAAGCGACTGGAGTCCACGTTGGCGTGATGGACCAGTTCGCATCGGCGCTCGGGCGCCAGGGCGACGCGCTGCTGCTCGACTGCGCGACCCTGGAGTATGAGTTGGTCCCTTTTCCAGACGAGGTCGCGATTGCGGTGATCGATTCCGGTGAGCACCGGTCGCTCGCCGCGACGCCGTACAACCAGCGGCGTCGTGAAGCGGAAGCGGGCGATCCGAAGCGCATGCGCCACGTCCATTCGGAGATCGCGCGGGTCCGCGCCTTCGTCGCCGCGCTTCGCGAACGAGACTTCAACCGCCTGGGCGAGCTGCTTAAGGAGTCGCACGCGAGCCTGCGCGACGACTTCGAAGTCTCGACGCCAAACGTCGGATGCCCTGGTGGAGCGTGCGAGCTCCATCGACGGCTGCTACGGCGCGCGCATCATGGGGGCGGGCTTTGGGGGCAGCATGCTGGCGCTGCTCGACCGCACCAAGACGCAGCCTTTCGTCGCGGTCCTGGGCAGACCCGTGCTCATCTGCTCGACGGCTGACGGCGCTTTCGCGCCGGCGCGCGCAGGGCGCCCTCCAGATTGAATCCGCTATGAGCGATTCGCTGTTCATGCCCCTGACGCAGCGGGCCGCGGGGCGGCGCGAGCTCAGCGGCTGGGAGGCGGTGTGGGTGCCGCTCGGCGAAGGCGAGGCAGAGGGCCTGACGATCGGGCGCGGGACCGGCTGGAAGCCGATCGAGGTGCCGCGCCAGCTCGCCGCGCGCGAGGGGCGCCAGTCCGTGTGGTACCGGGTGGAGTTTCCGCGGCCGGACCACGCGGGTCGAGTCGTGCTGCGCGTAGGCGGCGCGTTCCTCGCAACCAATGTCTGGTTGAACGGACGCCTGCTCGGTTCGCATTACGGCTACTTCGCCCCGTTCGGCTTCGACCTCACGCCGTACCTCAAGCCCGAGAACATGCTCGTGATCTGCTGCGAATCTGCGGTCGAGACGCAGCCAGAGAAGAAGCGCCACATCATGGGCCTGTTCAACGACGGAGACCTGAAACCCTACCCCGCGTCCGCTTACTCGAGCCTGCCTGAGCCTTACGGCGTCGAGGTGCCGCTCGGCCTGTGGCAGCCCGTGCAGCTCGAATATGTCGGACCCATCGCGGTGGACTGGCTGCGCTTGAAGCCAACCTTCGAGGCGGGTGACGGCCGGCTCGAGGTGGAGGCGCGGCTCCGGAACCTAGACGGCCGCCAGATGGACGGCGAGGTCGAGCTCATCCTGCCGTCGCCGAGCAGGGATGTGCTCCGGCTCCGCCGTGACGTGCGCCTCGCCGGCGGGACCGAGGAGACGGTGACGATGCGCCTTGCGTTCCCCGAGGCCAAGCGTTGGCAACCGTGGAGGCTCGGCGAACAGCCGCTGTATCGCGCCGAGGTGATCACGCGCACCGCTGACGGAGTCGAGTCTTCGCGCGTCGACGACGTCTTCGCCTTTCGCGAGCTGAGCTGGGATATCGGGCCTCGGCGGTGGAGCTTTTCCGTGAACGGCCGCCCGATGTTCTTACGCGGCGCATGCTATGCGCCCTCGAACAGGCTCGATGAGCTGACGGCCGAGACGTTCGCGGCGGACATAGCAGTCGCCAAGCAGGCGAACCTCGACGCGCTGCGGGTCGTCGCCAACGTGCTGCCCGCCGACTTCTACCGGCAGGCCGATGCAGCCGGCATGCTCGTCTTCCAGGACCTGCCGCTGATCGGCACGTACGTCTACCACGGCCGTAACGACGAGGCCCGTTTCTTCGAGACGGCGGCGCGCGAGCAGCAGGCCGAGATGGTCGCGATGCTGCGCAACCATCCGTCGGTCGCGCTGTGGATCGGCCACGATGAGCCGCCCTGGCTGGCCACCAACTTCGACCTCGGCGACGTGCACGCGGTGCGCCAGAACCATTCCGTCGATCAGGACCTGAAGGCCGGATTCGATCGGCTCGACCCGAGCCGACCATCGATCGCGGCGTCAGGCGACGTCGACCTTCACCTGATGCTCGGCTGGTCTGATGGTTCGTGGCGCGACATCGGCCACATCGAACCGTTGATGGTCACGGCGTTCGGGTCTCAGTCACTGCCGGACGTCGACTCGCCCGCGTGGGAGAAGATCGGCAAGCGATGGCCCGTCGCCGATGACGAGCCTGCATGGCGACATGCTGGATTTCAGCCGGTCAACTGGGCCGAGCGTGGCGTGGGCCTGCCCTCGTCGTATCAAAGCCTCGACGACTACGTGGAAGCGTCGCAGGAGTATCAGGCGGGCCTGGTCCGCTACGCGGCGGAGCACATGCGCACACGAAAGTTCGAATCCTGCTGGGGCGCCTTCGCCTACCACCTGGTGGATCCGTTTCCTGGCATCGGATTCGGGCTGCTCGACGGAGCCCGGCGGCCCAAGCTCGCGCTCGAAGCCCTCGCCATCGCCTTCAAGCCAACCCGCGTGATCATCGAACCGCTGGTCTTCGAGGGGGCGCGGCCATTCGGCGTGCTGCAGAACCCACGCGTTCCGTTTGCCGCGCGACTTGTCGTCGTCAACGACGACCCGAGCGTGACGGGCCGCGGGGTCATTCGCTGGTCGGTCTCGAGGGAGAAGGCGGCGGGCGCTCGCGGCCTTGACCGCATGCGCGACGTCGTGCAGAAGAAGTCGTACTCCGGCTCGGTCGAGGTCGAGGTGCCGACCGCGTTCGAGCCCGCGGTCAGCGCCACGACGCTCAGCCTTCCGCTGGCAGCGGAGGGCGAGTACCGGCTCGACGCGACGCTCACCGTGTCCGGGCGTGAGTTGGATCACGCTGAACTCACCTTCATCGTGTCCTCGGCGCAGTCAGCAGATCGGCCCCGCCCCGAGATTCCTCGTTACCTTGCAGAGCGGCTCGCCGACCTGAAGAGCCTGCGTCCCGAGAATCAGGGCTTGAGCTTTGCGCTCGAGAATCGGACCCGCCCGGCGGTGTTGGTAGGCGTCACGGGTTTGCGCCTCGATGGTGTTCTCGTCACCGGGCATCAGCTGCAGATCGAAACGAATGCGGGCCTCGCGCCACTGCCCAAGCGTCTCGACATGCCGCTGGGCAGGCGCATGGCGCTTTACGTCGTGACCGGCGAGCCGATCGCTGAAGGCGCCCATTCGCTCGAGGCGGACATCACCGTGCCGGGGGTGGCGTCGGGAAGGCTGGTGATCGAAAACGGCGCTATGTCGCGTGGCGGTGGCTGACCTCGGTGGCATACTTCTGCACTACGCATTTGTCGCTTAACGCCAAGGATCCACTGCCGCAGTAGGCGAGAAGGGAGGCTCCCCACCGTATGCCCGTTGAATACGCAGACATCATCCTCGCGGTCGCGGCCCTGATCGCCGCCGCGCTGTACCTGAGGACCAGACGCCGCCGCAAGAAGAAGTCCGCCCCTCCGGTTCGCCCTGCCGCCCCGACCAACCAGACGGCCGGCGTGGCCGCCACGTGGGCGCCGCCGACGCCCGCGCGACCGGCAATGACCCCGGTGGCGCCCACGATCGTCTCTCCGCCCAACTCTGGGTGGGCAGCTGCCGCCGCGGCCAAGCCTGCAGCGGGCGGCTGGGGATCGCCTGCCTCGCCCGCGGTCGCCTCTTCTCAGGCTTCGTCGACCTCGCCGTCATGGGGCGCGCCGCCCGCCTCCGCGCCGCCTCCGCCAGCGGACTCGCCGACCTGGGGTGCGCCGCCGCCGGCGCCACCTGCAGGCGGGGCCCCGACATGGGGCTCGCCGACGCCGGCGCCACCGCCCGGCTCGGCCCCTGCGCCTTCGTGGGGCGCACCGGCCGCGCCGCCGCCCGCGTCGCCCCCGGCCGCCGAGCCGGCTCCGTCATGGGGAGCCCCCTCGGCTCCAGCCCCATCCTGGGGCGCGCCGCCGGCTGGGGATCCCGCCGGACAAGCCGCCCCTTCGGCGCCGTCGTGGAATCCGCCCGCCGCGCCGGGCTTGGACGCCTCCCCGGCGGCTCCACCTCCGGCCCCGTCTCCGGCGGAGGCTGCGCCTGCGCCGTCGGGCAGCGATTGGGGGGCGCCCGCCTCGGCCGCGTCCTGGGGCGCGCCGCCGGCGGCGGCTCCGGCGCCTCCTCCGACTGTCGCCCCGTCCTGGGAGCCGCCGGCAGGCGGGTCGGCGGCGGCCGCTCCGTCCTGGGGCGCGCCTTCGGCCGCGCCGGCGTGGGAACCCCCGCAGACCGAAGAGCCCGCGGCACCTCCCGCTCCGTCATGGGGAGCACCCCCGGCGTCCGCCGCACCCTCCCCCGAGCCTCCGCCCGCCGCTCCCGCGCCTCCGCCCTGGAATTCGCCGGCGCCGGCCTGGTCGGCCGCGGCAGCAGCGGCTGAGCCCGCACCTCCGGCTTCAACCGACGCCGAGCTTGCTGCGGGCGCCGAGGCGGCTCAGGCATCACCTGCCGAACCGGCTTCCGCCGAACCACCCGCCGCGCCGTGGCAGGCGCCGCGTGTCGCCGCGGGCTCCGATGTGGCCGAGACGATGGTCGCGCGGCCGCGGATCGACACCGGCGGTGCGGAGCGTGAACCCACCACGCTGATGCCCGCATGGCAGCCGCCCCCGCCGGCCCCCCCGCCGCTGCCCGAGACGATGGCGATGCCTGCGAGGAGCACCCAACCGGGCGCTGCAGCCGTGGGCGCCGGCCCCCAGGCCGAGATGACGATCGAGACAGGACCTGACGCCGGCCACAAGCATCGCGCCGGCGACCACGCCATGCGCCTTGGCCGCTCGCCCGACAACGACGTGATCCTCCGCGACCCGGCGACCAGCGGGCATCACGCGCGCCTGGAGCGTCGCGGCGATCAGTTCTGGCTCGTCGACCTGGGCAGCACGAACGGCACGTTCGTCAACGGCGAGTCCATCCAGGAGAAGCAGCTGAACCATGGCGACCGCGTGACAGTTGGCCAGAACTCAGTCCATTTCTCGGTACTCGAGGCGTAGTGCCGGTCCGGCTCGTTAGTTAGCACGATGCGTCTACGTATCGCGTGGGCCACAGACCCAGGTCTCGAGAGAGAAGAGAACGAGGATTCTGTCGCGGTCTGGCGCAACAAGGCCGGCCTCGACACGCTGATCGTGGTCTGTGACGGGATGGGCGGCCACGCGGCCGGTCAGCATGCGAGCTCGATCGCAGTGAAGACCGTGACCAAGGTTCTGGCGGAAGACGGGCAGGAAGGGCCAGACGTCGAGCGCCTCAAGCGTGCGTGCAAAGAGGCGAACACCGCCGTGTTCGCCGCCGCGCGCGACAACCCGGAGTGGGCGGGCATGGGGAGCACGATGACGATCGCGGCGATTCGCTCCGGCGAGATCGGCTTGCTCAACGTAGGCGACAGTCCGGCCTACCTGTTTCGCAATGGGCTGGCCAAGCTCATCTCGCAGGACCACTCATGGCCTGCGGAGCAGGTGCGTCTCGGTTTGATCAAACCGGAGGAGGCGGCCAGCCATCCGCTCAAGCACCGCCTGACGCGCGCGGTCGGTGTCTGGGAGCAGATCCAGGCGTTCACGGACAAGATCAAGCTCGTGGAGGGTGACGCGATCGTGCTCTGCAGCGACGGCGTCGAGACGGCCGGCGTGAGCGTCGAGGAGATGGGGCGCCTGCTCCTCGCCGACGGCAACCTCGACCGCGGTGCGGAGAGGGTAATCGAGCGGTGCCGCGAGCTGGGCGCCCCGGACAACGTGACGCTTGCGGTGGCACGAGTAGAGGTCGATGTGACGAAGACTGCCGTTCTGCCCAAGCTGAAGATCTAGAAGGCGCGCGCCAGCAGCTCCGACACATGCTCGACCTTCATCGTCGAGCCTCTTTTGCGCAAGCCGGCGGCGAGCTGCATCTGGCAGCCCGGGTTCGCCACCGCGACGACGTCGGCGCGCGTGGCGATGAGGTCATCGAGCTTCTCCTGCAGGATGAGGTTCGACATGTCGGGCTCCAGCGTGCTGTAGAGGCCGGCCGCGCCGCAGCAGATGTCGGGGTGGCGCATCTCGGTCCAATCGACGCCGGGCAGGGCCCGCATCAGGTCGCGCGGCTCCTTTTTGATTTTCTGCGCGTGCGCCAGGTGACAGGCGTCCTGATAGGTCACTCGCATCTTTACCTCTCGCCTGGGCGCGGGAAGCCCGACGTCGGCCAGCCACTCGGTGAGGTCCTTGACACGTCCTTTCAAAGCTGGATAGAAGTCTTTCAGGTGCGCGCCGCACCCCGCGGAGTCGACGATCAGCGCGTCGAACGTGCCGGCGTCATAGGTCCGCATGTTCGCCTCGCGCAGTCGCTCCGCTCCTTCGAGGTCGCCGTTGTGCGCGAACAGCGCGCCACAGCATCGCTCGCCTGGAGGAAACCAGACCTCGCACCCCGCGAGCTGCAGCAATTTCACGGCCGCCTCGTGCGACTGGGGATAGAGGATCGGCATCACGCATCCGACGAGAAACGCGACACGGTGCTTGCGTTCGCCGATTGCCGGCGCGATGTTGCCTTCGGGCGCGCGGTACTGAGGCGATAGTGGCGGCAGCATGCGGCCGGAGCGGGCGACCGACGTGAGGCGCAGCTTCTGGGCGAGGCGCGTCGCGGCGCCGGCCGCCTTCAAACGCCCTGGATGGCCGACCAGCTGGCGCAGCGCGGCACGGCTCACCGCGCGCTTGAACGATGGCCGGCGAATGTCTTCCACGTCCGCGCGCCCGGCCTCGATGATGCGGCCGTACGGTACGCCCGACGGACAAACTCCCTCGCACGTTCTGCAGCCGAGACACAGGTCGATGTGCTTCACCTGCTCCTCGTCAAAGGCAATCGTTCCGCGCTTCCACTGGGTCATGAGGTAGATGCGCCCGCGAGGCGACTCGGTCTCGAGTCCGGTAACTCGAAACGTCGGACACGCGTCGAGACACAATCCGCAGTGGACGCAGGTGGCGAGGTCGTCGTCGGACAGACGAGCGAAGGGAGCTGTCAAACTACGAACCTCCCGGGATTCAGGACGCCCTTCGGGTCGAAGGCCTTCTTGAGGCGCCGCATGATGTCGAGCGTCGCCGGCGCGGCGCCCCAGGCACCGACCTCGCGGATGAAATCGTCGGGCGCCGCCAGAATCACGAGCGTTCCGCCGGCCTTCTCGGCCCTGGAGCGCAGGTTGCGGACGGATTGCGCGTCGGTGGAGATCGCCCAGTGCGCGACGCCAATGCCCGGTGATGCCCACCACTCCGCGCCGTCAGGCAGTGCGTCGACGATCTTGTGCAGCTCAGAGCGCGGCGCTGCGATTCGCGCCCAGCGCTCTGGCGCGCGGCGGGCGTGGTCGTCCCACGCGGCGGGGTCGGCGCGCTGCCAGCCAAGCTCGTCTCTCACGCGCTTGACTGCCGCGGGGCTGCCCGCATAACGCGCGAGCACGCGGCCGTCCGAAAGGACCTCGAGCGCCGAGGGAGCAAGCGGCGTCGAAAGCGCGCGTTCCGCGGCGGCCCAGCCGCCCGCTTCGGAAAGCGTCTCGTCTTGCAGCGGCTTCGGGAAAACTTTGAAAGATGCGGCGACGATCACACCGAGCGATCCCAGCGCGCCGTAGTGCAGCTTCATCATGTCGTAGCCGCTGACGTTCTTCACCACGCGCCCGCCGCCGGTGGCCAGCTTGCCGTCAGGCAGCGCCACGCGAATGCCGATCAGGAAATCGCGCGGCGACCCGTAGCCTAGTCGCAGCGGACCGGTCCAACCGGTGGCGAGCAGCCCGCCGATGGTGTGGCCCGGCGAGTTGAAGGGATCCACCGGTAGGAACTGGCCTGCCTTGCCCAGCTCCGCCTGGAGAGCCTCGAGGGTGATGCCCGCCTCGACGCTGACCACCATGTCTGCCTGCGAGTGCTCGATCACGCGGTCGAGGCGCGTCGTCTGCAGCAGAACATCGCATCGCTCCAGCGGGTCGCCCATGCCACGAGCGCGTCCGCCGCCGGCCGGTGCGACTGCCAGATTCGACACCGCTGCGTCATGCAGGCGCCGGGCCAGCTCCTCGGCCGTGGCCGGTTTTTCAACTGGTGGTGCCTTCACCACCATTTGGCTTCGATGGCCAGCCCGGTGCGGCCGGCAAGGTGGACCGCCTTGCGTGATGGGTCGGGGAAAATCTTGCCCGGATTGAGAATGCCATCTCCGTCGAAGACGTCCTTCACGCGGTGCATCGCATCGAGGTCGTCTTCGCTGTAGATCCACGGCATGAATGCGCTCTTTTCGAGCCCGATGCCGTGCTCGCCCGAAAGCGCACCGCCGAGCTCGACCACCGCGCGAAGCATCTCCTCGCCCGCTCCTTCGACCTGGTGAATGACCTGGTGGTCGCGCATGTCGAAGAGGATGTTGGGATGCAGGTTTCCGTCGCCGGCGTGAAAGACATTGGCGACGGGCAGCTTGTAGTGCTCGCCGATCTCGCCCACGGCCGAAAGTACCTGCGGCAGGCGTGAGCGCGGCACGACTCCGTCGTGCAGGTAGTAGTTGGGCTTGATCCGTCCTAGCGCGCCGATCGCTCCCTTGCGCCCGGCCCACAACAGCTCGCGCTCGGCCGGGGTCTGCGCTTCACGCAGCGCGTAGCCGTGGTTCGCGGTGAGGATCTCGCTGATCGCGGCCGTGAGCTCGCGCGTCGATTCCGGAATTCCGTCGACCTCGACCAGGAGGACGGCACCAGCGTCGGTCGGATAGCCCGCGTGGTAGTGCGCCTCGACCGCGCCGACGGTCACACGGTCCATCATCTCGAGCGCCGCGGGCACGATCCCGTGTCCGATGACAGCCGAAACAGCCTGGCTTGCGGTGTCGATGCTTGGGAACGCCGCGAGCAAGGTTGCCACGCTCGTCGGTATGCGCAGCAGCTTGACCTTGATCTTCGTGATCGCGCACAGCGTGCCTTCCGACCCAACCAGCACGCCGCACAGGTCGAGACCCACGCGGTCCGCAGAGTCGCCGCTGACCCAGTGCACGCTGCCGTCGGCGAGCACGACCTCCATGCCGAGCACGTGGTTGGTCGTGACGCCGTAGTAGAGACAGTGCGGGCCGCCTGAATTTTCGGCCGCGTTGCCACCGATCGTGCAGGCCTTCTGGCTGGAGGGGTCGGGCGCATAGAAGAGTCCGTGCTGCGCCGCCACGAGAGAGAGCTCCTGGTTGACGACCCCAGGCTCGACCAGAGCCGTCTGGGCAACCGGGTCGATCTCGAGGATGTGGCGCATGCGCGTCACCTGCAGCGCGATGCCGCCGCGGATCGTCACGGCTCCTCCGGACAGTCCCGTGCCCGCGCCTCGTGGCACGACCGGAATCCTGTGCTTGGCCGCGACCCTCATCACGGCCGCCACGTGGTCGGTCGACGAGGCGAGCACGACGGCGTCCGGAAGGGCGCCTTCGATCGAACCGTCGCGCTCGAAGATGCGCAGGTCGTTCGGCGCATCGATCACGGATTCACGTCCGACGATGCGGCGCAGCGCTTCGGCGACGCCGGCTGGGAGCGGCATCAGGCGATCGGCGCCTCGCGATCGGGGCTGTGCTCGAAGGCCTCGAAACGCCGCGTCATCGCGCCAGGAAGACCGGGCGCCTCGTTCGCCTGCGCACCGACGATGAGCAGGTCGAGCCAGCGCTTGCATTCCTCGTCGCTCGGCATGCCGTCCTCGCGCT
>Ga0209802_1003198_pt1 | contig 11047 bp, 10 predicted proteins | sample GraSoiAngelo_129_FD_185886 | JGI IMG/M metagenome (GOLD analysis project Ga0209802, IMG submission 185886) | Grasslands soil microbial communities from the Angelo Coastal Reserve, California, USA - 14_0927_12_40cm (SPAdes) (version 2) | ecosystem: Environmental > Terrestrial > Soil > Grasslands ... | reverse complement strand
ATAACTTCTATTTTTCACTTGGCGCAGACGATTCTACTCTACCTGACGTGGTCAAGCGCATCGGCAGCAGTAGGCTCATGATCGGCAGCGACTATCCTCATCCCGATGGGACTTTCCCCAACACGGTGACGATGCTCGAAACACGCGAAGGACTGGCCAAGCAAGACATCGAAAATCTGCTGGGCGGCACGGCGGCAAATTTTTTCGGCCTCGATCAATATCTTTGAATTAGTCCACCCTTCGACGCGCTCAGGGCGACAGTTCGGAACTTAAAACTATCACGCTGACACTCCTGGCACGGCGTTGACACAACGGGGTTGTCAGCAGTCGCCCTTAGTCGAATCAACCATTCAGAGAACGCAAGGAAATCCCGCTTCTTTCAATACGTTTGAGACATGGCAGCGCCATGGCATGTCACTTGCTTCATTCGCAGTAAGAAGGAGACGAAACATCGAGCCATTTTTGACGTGCGACTCTCAAGCAATCCTAGTTGAGGATAAAAGCTTTCAAGCGGCAAAATGCGATCAATGCGGAGCCAAGATGTACCCCCAGTCGCTTCTTCAACCGCACCTCACGCGTCATCAACGCCGCCAGCGTTTGTTAATGAGGGAGCTTAGAAAGCTTCGGCACACATTCACCCATATGAGAGATATCGCGTGAGATGCCCGGCCAACTCACGCTTTTTTTTCCTGAACGACATTGCCTTTAGCCTTTTAGCCCTAAAACTATCGACCTCGCAGTGAAAAAAAATAAGATCGCTCTCTTACCCTCCAATCAGTCATGAATCTGCTTTGTCTTCCGTGAATCCAGCCCCAGTGCTTCTCGCTCGATTGTTCCGGTGGCTCAAGCTGACATTCTCGGCTTCGCCATTTTCAGGTGTAAAGTTTCGACCTTGTTCACTCAAAGAACGCGCCTTCAATCAGCACCGCTTTCGCGGCGCCTTGCTCGTGCGTTCTGCCGGGGATTGGCGTGCCATCGGGGTTGAGGCGCATGTCCTGTTTGTCCGAACCGGCGCCGATGCGAGCCATCACAAGCGGAGTATCACCGGAATTGCAGAACTGATAGTAGCAACCCGCCGGCAGAACAACGGCTTGGTGCTTGCTCGCCTTTAGTTCCTTTTTTCCGTCCCTGCCGGTATTAAACCGCGCCGTTCCTTCTAAAACCAGAAAAATGTGATCCTCTTTGGTGTGGGAATGGAGCGCGTTTTCTCCGATGCCCGGCGCATAGCAATGAATTCTCAAACTCATCAGATCCGTTTCAGCCAGTAAGTGTCGGGTGTGACCCTGGCTCACGAGCTGGGTTTTCAATTGCACGACTTGAGCTGGGACTTCCTTACTGTTTTCCATAGATCCTCCCTTTGGGTTTACGATCAAGCCGATACTAGGCCAGCTCAGGCTGTTTTCGCAAGAGGAGTCGCCGCCAGTGGTACTTGCAAATTCTGGTTGGCTCGGATTAGCTGGATTTTTTTCCCGTCGGACGAAACGAGAGCAGGCCTTTGATTCCTGAAATTGTCGCGATGTTTTCCGCCATGGGTTGGGCCGGAGATTCTGTGTTGGTGCGCCTGGGCGTGCGCCGATCGAATATCTTTGCAGCGATGCTGATGAGCTATCTCGTCTCGGTCACCTGCATTTGGACGTATCTAGTTGCGACGACACCGTTAGTCTTTCTCCGCTCGCGCGCCATGGTGTACTTTTTGATCAGCGGCTGCCTTCAGCCGCTATTCGCTCGCGCGCTGTTCTATGAGGGCATCACTCGCATCGGCGTGGCGCGAGCGGGACCGCTTCGCGGCGCCGAGCCTCTCTTTGCCACCATCATCGCAGTTGTCCTGCTGCACGAACGGCCAGGTATCATGGTTTATCTGGGGACTGCGCTGATCATGGGGAGTCTCTGGCTCATCTCCGGTAGTCGAGGTGGTGCTGCCAAGTGGCGGCTCGTCGATGCGGCTTTACCTTTGGGGGCCGGCTTGGTTTCAGCGATTTCACAGACCTTGCGAAAAGAAGGACTAAAAATTCTACCCAATCCCTTCGTTGCGACGGCGATCGTCACCTCGACCTCGTTAGCGTTGCTCATTAGCTTCATACTACTCACGAAAAGGGTGAACCTGCTCCGCATGCCGCGCCAGAGTTTTCTCTTCTTTGTTGCTGCCGGTTGTGTTGCGGTGTCGGCTCAAGTCACCAATTTCATCGCAATAGGACAAGGCGATCTGTCCGTAATCATTCCACTGCTCAACACCACCCCGCTGTTTACGGTGCTGTTTAGCGGACTATTTCTCCGCAGCCTGGAAACCCTGAGTCCGCGAATTGTTGTTGGCGCGAGTCTGATGGTGGGTGGCGTCGTGCTGATCACGCTGCGCTGACGAATTTTCGATGAATGAGTTTCGCATGGATAGTAAAAGCTGCCGCGCTGCCGAGATGGAAAGACTACTTCTCGTAAAGCTTTTTAATGAACCCGCTTTTGTCGAGCTCTTCGACGAAGCTCGAGTCCGCGAATTCTTCAGGTTTGTGCTTCCAGACGTCCGGGCGAGTGGCCGCGACGTATTCGAAGCTAACTTTCATTCCCGCTAGATTCGGATAGGGCGTCGGTAAGAACATTTTGGAAAAAATGTCATAAGACTCGTTAATCAACTCGTCATCATCTATCCGCAGCGTCTTCTTGATCACTTTTATGCCGAAGTCACGATCCTTCTTGAAACGGGCGATGCCTTCGAGGTGCGCTTTCATATAATTCATGATCGTCTCGCGGTCGGCCTTGATATTCGCCCGACGCGTCGTGATTTCCATCCAGGGATAATCAAGCTCCTTCGCCGAGTCCCAGAGCATGGTGAAGCCCATTTTTTTGGCCCGACCGTATCCCGGGTGGGACATCGCCGCCCCGTCTACAACGCCGCTTTTGAGCGCCACAATGCGATCAGAGTCGCTGCCGGTCTGGATTAGAGTCAAATCGCGGTCAGGATTGAGCCTTTTTTTCTTGGCAATGGCACGGACCAGGAAGTCCGTGAGGGAACCCAAGCTGGATACCGCGATCTTTTTCCCCTTCAAGTCCTCAACCCGTTTGATCTCAGGCTTCACCATCAGCGCGTGAACCACGCCGGGCATGGTGTGAGCCAAAATAACCATGTCCGAACCAGCTAGATCCGCGGCGATAACGGTCGGTGTCGCAACCGGCACGATATCGAGATTTCCGCCGATCAGCGCCTTCGATGCGATGCCGGAGCCGTTGATCGCAATAACCTCGGCGTCGAGCCCATACTTCTCGTAAAGTCGCGCCTCTTTGGTGACATAAATGATAATGTTAGCAACGCTGACGGAAGGAACTCCGACGTGGATCTTTTTAAACGGCTTTCCTTGAGAGAAAGCCGAGAAAGGAAAGGCTAGCGACATAGAAAAAAAGATACCCAGAAAAAGCCTGACGCTTCGCGCCGCCATATCCTTATTCCCTCGCAATTCTATCAAACTTTTCGCGTGCGCAGCTGCGCGATTCGAATCGCCGGGGTCCACGGTTTTTCCGCCCAGGCTGCGCCCGTTCGCCTGACCTCGGCGTCGATGAGATACGGCTTACCATCCTGAGTGGCCCTGCGCGCTCGGGCGAGAGCCTCTTTGAGTTGCCCGGGGGATTCGACCTTTTCTCCTGAAACTCCGAACCCCCTCGCGATATCCGCCATGTTCATGTTCGGATCGCCGAGATAATCGTGGAAGAACTTCCCGGTCGCGACCATCCGTCCATCGGGTACGTTTGCAATGGCACGGCTATGCGGGCCCGCGTATGCGTGATTATTGTAGACCACGGTGACTACCGGCAGCTCCAAGCGCGCCATGTTCCAGAGCGCCGTCGGGCCGAAAATGAAAGAACCGTCTCCGACTAAGCAAATCACCTGCTGGTTGGGTCGGGCCAGCTTCACCCCAGCCGCAGTTCCCACGCCGGAACCGAGGTGCGAACCGTAATAGAAAAACAGCTCGCGTCCACCGATGGGGTTAAAGTCGAAACTGTGGAGTCCGATGGATCCGGCTTCATGAACGATGATGGCGTCCTTTTCCGCGAATTGCGCCACCTCGTAAGTCAGCCGGTCCGCCAGTAGTGGACTGTTGTTCCAGTCGGGGTTCTTTACCAACTGCGCTCTAAGCTTCTTATTGCGCTCTGTCGCTTTGCGGACTTCTTCGCTCCGTTCTTGCACCTTGGCTTTAATCGCCGGTGTCATCATGCCGTCTACCGCAACCATAAGATCGTCGAGGCCATAAGCGACGTCGGCAACCAACGGCGCCTCGGTGGTGATGACGTTTCCCATGCTCCAACTATCATTCCGTAAGTCGATGAACTTGACCTGGCGTGGAACCATGGGCGCAGTGCTGTTATGTTGGAGTTTGTTTCCGACGTTGATCACCACGTCCGGGGTTTTAGGAAAAGCGAGAGTGTCGATCCTGCCGCCGGGAAGCGCGCCGACCCACATGGGATGGCTCTCCGGAAAGCTGGCGAATATCTGTCTTGCCTGGGTCACGGGCATGCCCAACATCTCCGCCAGCTTGACCGCTTTGCTCGCCGCCTTGGCTTTATAAACTTCATCACCGACAATCATCAGCGGAGTCTTCGCCTCAACGAGAACTTTGGCCGCCCGTTCGATTTCCTTGGGATTCGGTCTTACCCGCATGCGCGGATCGACTTTATCCTGCGTGATAATCTCGGTGCGGATCTTTGCCTGGTTAAAATCGGCATGCCATGAGGCGTAGGTGGGACCGTAGGGAGGCGTCCATGCCGCTTTAAAGGCGCGGCGCACCGTCTCAGGAAGCATTTCAGGGCGGCGGGCCAGCCAATAGTATTTGGCGAGCGGCGCAACGATCTGCTCCTGATTCGCCACTTCTTCGAAGCCGTCACGTCCTGCGGCGCCGCTTTGTTCCGACCGATAGCTATAGAAAACCAGCGGGGTCTGCTCCTTGAAAGCATTAAACATCTGCCCCATCGCGTTCATCAGACCGACGGAACCCGCCTGCATCACGATGGAGGGCTCCCCCGAAGCCTTCACGTAGCCCGCCGCCATGGCCGCGCCCGGACCTTCATGCGGAGTTAAAATGTATTGAAGCTGCGGCCGGTCAACGAGCGCATCATAAAACTCGGCATCCTCGCTGGCAGAGTTGCCAAAGACATACTGGACGCCCGAGGCGATCAACTGCTCCGCGAAAGCCGCCGCCGCGGTGCCTTGAAATATCTTCACTCCTTCCGGCCCGCCCCTGCGGACCTCTTGCGCCTGGGCAACCGCGGAGACGGAATCGAGTATGGACTGCGCGGCAGCGATGGACACGCCCGCAGTGGTCAGTCCTTTGAGAAAACCGCGTCGAGAAATCGATTCTGACAGGTATCGAGCGACTAATTCTCTCATCGCAACCTCCTTTGGCCAGCCCGCATTACTTCGACGTCTTGCCGGATGTCGGTCCAAAAACTGTGCTTAGATAGGTAGCCATACTCTCGATCTCATCGTCAGTCCAAAGCGCTCCCCGTCCCATCATCCGGTAGAGCACTCCTTCCCATGCCGTTTTGTCCTGGTGGAGATTTCTCCAAATTCGATCGTTGTGACATTGGAAACAGCGCGACATAAGCACGTCTTTGCCCGGACCGTCCGGGAACGCTGGATCCTCGGCTGACTGCGCCAACTTCCCTCCTGCCATGAAGCCAATTAGAAGTCCTGACAGAGAAAAAAGAAAAAACACGCGGTCCAATGACATTATGCTCCCTCCTAAGAATGTACGAACGCGCAGAGATTACTGCCATGCGGATCAACGTGTCAACGGCGGCGTTTAAACAGCCTGAATGTAAACATCCACCAGCGCCGGTCGCTTTTCTTCTTTGATCACTCTCAGAGCGCGATCCAACGCGGGGCGGATTTTGTCCGGCTCGGTGATAGGCCCTTCGCCGGCAATGCCAAAGGACCGGGCGAGATTGGCAAAGTCCACGGGCGGTTTTTCCATGCGCATCCCGACGACTTTATTTTCCGGCGGGCGGCCGCGTGCGATAGCAATTTTTTCCTGGTGTTCTTCGTCGTTGTAGTAAGTGCGATTGTTGGTCATCACGGTGAGCAACGGCACGCCGGTGTTTGAAGCCGTCCAGAGAGCGCTCGTGGTGTAAAGCAGTTCGCCGTCGCGTTGGAGATTGACGCAGATCGTTTCCGTCCCGCGGTACGGAAGCGCCGCGCCGACCGACGCCCCCGGGCCGTAGCCTAATCCGCCGCCGCCGTAGCCGCCGAGAAAGAGTCCTGGCTTGTCCCAGTTCCACAGTCTGCCAGGCCAGCCTCTGAAACCGCCGGCCACAAGCAACCACGATTCATTCTTAATTGCTTCCCAAACTTCGTGGGCGAGCCGCGGCGGCGAGACCGGCCTCTCATCCCAGCGCTTCTTGAGGTCGCTCTGCCAGCGCGCGCGGACCTCGTCGTGCTGGACGGCAAAAGTTTTGCGCCTCTCCTCGACTACGCTCCTGGAAAATTTTCCCTGCCGCTTAATCTCTTCAATTAATGCCGGGAGAAAAACTCTGGTGTTGGCCACAATCGGCAGATCCACCGGCGCAAGCTCTTGAAAGTCGGTGGTCCAGCCGCGCATGGAAATATCCGCGAGCGTTACATGAATGACTTTGCAGCCCGGTTTGATGGCCGGTACAGTGCTGTGCGCGGCAGGATCCTGCCGCACCAGCGAGCCAAAGAGATCCATGACGTCGAGCCCGAGAACGACATCGGCGTTGCTTACCAGCTCGCGATTTTTACCGGTGAGGTTAAGGGAATGCGTGTTGGGAAAATTCAGCCGCGCACCGAGATCGATGACCGGTATCGACAGGAGATCCGCCAGCTCCACCAGACTCAACACCGCCCCATTATCTCTTCCCAGATAGTCGGCGAGAATCACCGGGTTCTGCGCTTCGGAAAGCAACCGCGCCGCTTCTTTGATCGCATCAGTCTCTGCCTGCAGCGGCGCCGGCGGGCGAAAGCGCGCCGGATCCGGAAGCGGAATTTCTTTTTCCAGCGCCGACTCTTGATCGGTCACATCGAAGCAAAGATAAATCGGACCGGCTGGGTCGCTCATAGCGATGCGGTAGCCACGCATCATGGACGAAGGAATGGATTCGATACCAACGGGTTGGTCGTCCCATTTGACGAAGTCGCGCACCAAATTTCCCTGAACCAGCGCCGTGTGAATCCAGTCGATCCACGGCCGCCGTTTGCTCGTGTTCATGGGGCCGGTGCCGCCCATGACCAGGATCGGCGTACGGTCACACCAGGCGTTGTAGATCGCCATGGAAGCATGCTGCAGACCAACGACGTTGTGCACGATGGCGGCCATCGGCTTGCCGGTAGCCTTGGCATAACCGTGAGCGACCGCGACGGCGATTTCTTCGTGGCAGCAGAGAATGATTTCAGGATTGGCTTGGCAGCCGCTCTCGTAATTAACGAGAGAATCGTGAATGCCGCGAAAGCTCGAACCGGGATTAAGCGCGACGTATTCGATGCCCAGGACTTTCAGCAGATCGACGATGAGATCCGATCCATAACGTGCGGCCATAAGAACCTCCAATAAAAAAATCAATCCCCCTCTTACATCTCCCCCGTCACGGGGGAGAGAAGAGAGGAGCTAAAGTTTTGAAGAGCCGGTCGCTCCGATGAAGTCAAAAATCTTTAATCAATGAATTGCGGCCGATTGGGACACCGCCTCTAACGGCTGGGGGACTTCCATGTCGTAGAGCTTCGCCACGTTCGTGCAGACAAGTTTCTTGCGCACGTCTGCTGGCAAGTGCCCTAGGTCGCGATCGATATATTTTTTAGATTCCGGCCAGGTCGAGTTGCCGTGCGGATAGTCATTGGACCACATGCAGTTGTCCTGACCCCACCATTCGAAACTATGCCCAGCCACGGTGTCTCGGAAGAACGTCCCATAGACTTGACGGTTGAAATATTCGCTGGGGTTTTTCGTAATCGGCGGAGGATTCACACCCTTGAATCTGTTGTAGTAGTAATCCCACTGCTGCAGCATAAACGGCATCCAACCGATCTCGTTCTCCACACTGACGAATCGAAGCTTAGGGTAGCGCTCCAAAACTCCGTAAAAGATAAGCTCAAAAAAAGCATCCGTAATCTCCTTGAGCTTGAGGTTAACGCTGCCTCGGTAGTGCTCGACCCCCGTCCTCTTCTTACCGAACACGGTTTCCTTGTGGTAGCCATGCCCGGTAAGGATATGCAAGTTGACGGGCATGTTCAGATCCTGGGACGCCGCCCAGAACTTATTGTAATGCTCCGAGTGAAACGGCAGGTCCGGATGCGGCGCTTGCCAGATGATCGATCCCTTAAGGCCAGCTTTGGTACAGCGCTCGAGCTCTTTTACCGCCTCATCGATGTTGTAAACCGAGATAGCGGCAATACCGATCAGGCGCTTGGGCGCCACCTGACAATACTCGATCAACCAATCGTTGTACGCCCGGAAGCAGGCCTCCTGCAGTTTAGCGTCGTCCATGGCGAAGTGCGGCAGCAGATTGGTCGGGTATAGCACTTCTGCGCTGAGACCATCGGTTTCCATCTCTTTGATTCGACACGTTGGATCAGACCCTCCGGGATGGGTCTGAAAACTTTCTCCGACTTTGAGCACAGGAAAAATAGGAGCTTGGTCTCGCAATGCCGGCGCAACCCTCTCCTTCAAAGTGTTGGGTGGCTCCATCACGTGCGAGTCTGAAGAAATCAGCACTTCTAAACCTGAGTCATTTCCATTTCCAGACATGAACTTTTCCTCCTTGGCGCTTGATCTCTGTCACCTGAGGTCTACCACCAGAGGGCTTGAACGGTCAAGATTAGGCGGCTCACGGGACCGCAAACCGCATGAGGAATGCACCGGCACGCCGCTACGAATCAAGCACCATCTCTCGAAGGTTTTCGGTCCTGGCTTGACGAGTCGATATTCAAGTCGAAGTGCCAACCTTGCGGACTCACGAGCTTCTAACATTTCGGCAATGAGCCGCCCGCGAGCAAGTCTCGGTTCTGTGCAGGGTGAATCGCTTCGCGTCCTGGAAGATCAAAAAGTCGAGCGGCTAACTAGATGGGCGACGCCGCCCACTTTCAAAATTGAGACACAATACCGGGCGTTCGCATACCTCTGATCTTCGCCTTTCTTAGTACTTCTGCGACCCTTTACGTCCATGCGTGTCCAGTTCTGCTTCGGCCCCGCCATTGCTCCCTTAGGGCCAGCGCGCAGGCGAGCCGAGCGAGGCAACAAGCGCAGCCGAACCCCTGAATGCTGCCCTATCGAACTTTGGCACGTAGGACCGCGAATATGGAAATACGCTCTAAGTTTTCAAGACGGAGGAAAAAAAAGGATCCTTCTTTACGGATCAAAGTCGCCTCCGCGATCGAGATCTTTATTTCAATCCATGGATACGATTGGCTGAAGAATGGGAGCACGGCTGTCGTGCTCCGGGACGACCACGCACTATTCGTAACGCGCGATGTGGAGGGGATAAATCGCGAAAGCGTCATCGCCCTGGTCTATCTCAAACAGATGTACTCTTTTCAAGAGTTTAAGACCATCCAAGCCGATGCTCATCTTCGCGCCACTGCGCTCGGCCAATCGGTTCTAAATCAGTTAGCGGATCAGGTGGCAAGTCAACTCTCCAAAGTAGCGGAGAGAGTTGTGTAGCAGGCGAGGGATAAATGGTCAATTAAAATTATCTATCATCGGCCGCAATGAATGACCTCGATATCCTTGTTTTCCGATCGGTTCTCGTCACCAGGCATACTTGGCGTCGCGCTGAGCCTCTATCTATTACGGGACAATCTTTGGTGGTTCACCGGCGGATTAATTCTCGTACTCATAGGACTTTGACTCGATGCCATGAGTCTCTCCACGAGGATTTAATTTTCCAAAACTAATGGAAACAATCATCACCTGCGACATGTGCGGCCTCACGCAACGTGTGGATGAACTGGAGCCGACCTTTATGGCCGAGTGTTGTCGCTGCAGCTCAATCCTCGTCAAGCGCAAGATCAACAGCCTGGCACGAACGGCAGCGTTTTCGCTAGCGGCGCTGGTTCTTTACGTTCCGGCCAACATCTATCCGATCCTGCGCATGAATTACTACGGCGCCTATTCTGAAAGTACCGTTTGGGACGGTTGTGTGACTCTCTTCAGGGACGGCCAGTGGCTGGTGGCCGTGATCGTTTTTCTCGCCAGCCTCTTGATTCCATTGTTCAAGCTGTTCGGTCTTTTCTTTTTGGTGAGCACGACAAAATTCAACTCCCTGCGCCTGCGGCGGCAACGGACCTGGCTTTATAAGACCATTGACGTGATCGGTCCATGGGCGATGGTTGACGTGTTTCTCCTGTCGATTCTGGTGGCATTGGTTAAGCTGCAGCAGATCGCCACTGTCCTTCCGGGTCCAGGTCTGTTGGCGTTTGCCGCGATGGTGGTGTGTACGATCTCGGCTTCGGCCAGCTTTGATCCAAAGTTGATTTGGGATGAAACGGATCGATCGTCATGAACGAGTCGCAAGAAAACCTTGAAGCGGCCGATGAATTGCCCAAGGCAAAGGTGAAGCGGAGCCGATGGCGCTTTCCCGTCGTATGGGTCGTTCCTGCGATCGCCGTCATTGTTGCGGGCTACCTTGCATATGGCCGGCTCGAGCAGCTCGGCCCGAAAATCACTATTAGGTTCAAAGACGGGAACGGCCTGAAGACGGGCCAAACACCGATTAAGTATCGCGGTGTGCAGATTGGTGAAGTGACGGCGGTCGAATTGAGCCCCGACCAACAAGCCGTGGTGGTAAGGGCGCGTTTGCAACGCTCGGCCGCTTCCGTTGCTAAGGAAGGAGCCGTGTTCTGGATTGTACGGCCTGAGGTGGGTATCGGAAACATCACCGGCTTGGACACCGTTATTACTGGACCGGAAGTTGACGTATTGCCAGGCACCGGCAAAGAGCAATCGGAATTTGTCGGCCTGGAAAACGCGCCCGTCGCGTTAGAAGAAAGGGGGCTGAAAATTATTCTGATTACCCCGCGGCTCGGATCGTTGCGGCCGGGTTCGCCTGTCTACTACCG
>Ga0209802_1003196_pt1 | contig 11051 bp, 10 predicted proteins | sample GraSoiAngelo_129_FD_185886 | JGI IMG/M metagenome (GOLD analysis project Ga0209802, IMG submission 185886) | Grasslands soil microbial communities from the Angelo Coastal Reserve, California, USA - 14_0927_12_40cm (SPAdes) (version 2) | ecosystem: Environmental > Terrestrial > Soil > Grasslands ... | reverse complement strand
ATCGCGCGCGATGCCCGCTGCGACAATCGCGTCCGTGCACGGGCCAGTACGGCCCGCGTGGCAGCACGGCTCCAGACTGACGTACAGCGTTGCGCCGCGCGCCCTCTCGCCGGCCGATTTTAGCGCGACGATTTCAGCGTGATCGCGCGACTCATACCGATGAAAGCCCTCGCCGAGCACTTCGCCATTGCCGACAACGATCGCACCCACCATGGGATTCGGGCTGGCGAGGCCCGTGCCCTTGCGCGCCAGGTCCAGCGCGCGCTGCATGAACGGAATGTCGTAACGATCCACTGCTTTAGTCGAAGAGGGAATTGACGTAGGTCTCCGCGTCAAAAGGAACGAGATCGCCGATTTGCTCGCCGGTGCCGACAAAGCGAATCGGCAGGCCCAGCTCGCGGGCGATGGCCACGACGATTCCACCCTTGGCCGTGCCATCGAGTTTCGTCAGAATGATGCCGGTCACGCCGACGGTAGAGGTGAACTCGCGCGCCTGCGCCAGGCCGTTTTGTCCCGTGGTGGCGTCAAGCACAAGGAGCACATCATGAGGCGCTCCGGGGACCACTTTCGCCGCGGTGCGTTTCATCTTCTCGAGCTCGGCCATCAAATTGGATTTCGTGTGCAAGCGGCCCGCGGTGTCCACGATGACGGCATCGGCGCCGCGCGCTTTGCCCGCAGCCACGGCGTCATAGACAACCGCGGCGGGGTCCGCTCCCGCTTTCTGCTTGATCATTTCGATGCCGTTGCGCTGCGCCCAGATTTCGAGCTGCTCGATGGCCGCGGCACGGAAAGTGTCGGCCGCGCACAGAATCACGGTGCGGCCATCCTGCCGCAGGCGATTCGCGAGCTTGCCGATAGTCGTCGTTTTGCCCGCTCCATTCACGCCGACGATGAAAATCACCCGCGGGCTGCTGCCATTGGCGGACCCCGCCAACACGGTTGCAGATCCCGCCAGGTGAGGCGAGGTTTCTGAGAAGATCTTGGCGATATGGGCTTTGATCTCCCGCTTCAGCGCGGCCGCATCGGCTAGCGCATCGCGGTGCATCTTTTCCCGCACGGCGTCGAGAATCTCCCGCGTGGTGCCGACGCCGAGGTCGGCGGCGATGAGCGCGGTCTCGAGCTGCTTCAGCAGCGACGGATCAATGCGCCGTTCTCCGCGGAAGATGTCGTCCACCGTCGCAGACAGCGCGGTGCGCGTCTTGCCGACCGACTGTTTGAGCCGGTCGAGCAGCGAAGGCTCTTTCTTTTCCTCTTTGCCAAATAGCGAAATCATGTGCATGCGCGCTGTGCGGCGCGCTTGAACAAAATTGTAGCAGAACAGTTCCATCGGGGCTTGCGGGCAGAATCTATTTGGCGAACTGCTGGCGGACCTGCTGCGATTGGGAACCAGTCCTTCGTGAACTGTATAGCTCTGTGACTCCGCGGCTGATTCCCCTCTTCGGTCAGACCTGCACTTCCACGGCGGTCATGCGGATCTTGCCGGAGTGGATGGAGGCTTCGAGGGCGTTGACTACGGCGCCGTCGAACCTTGTCCCGGTGAGCTTCTTGATTTTTTCGAGCGCGAAATCCAATTCCATCGCCGATTGATAGGGGCGATTCGTCGTCATGGCGTCGAGCGTGTCCGCGACGGCGATGATGCGCGCCATGATGGGGATCTGCGGGCCCTGCAAACCGTATGGATAGCCGCGGCCGTCGATGTGCTCGTGATGCAGCTCGATGCCGGGCAGCATCTCCTTAAGCTGCGAGACCGGCCGCATAATGTTCGCGCCTTTCACGGTATGCTGCTTCATCAGGTCGAACTCTTCGCTCGTCAGCGCGCCGGGCTTTTTCAGGACGCGGTCGTCCACGCCGATCTTGCCGACGTCGTGCAACAGCGCGGCAATGCGCAGCTTGTCGATTTCCTCCGGCGAAAGCCCCAATTCCTGCGCGATCAGCAAGGAATATTTCGCGACGCGGCCGGAATGGCCGCGCGTGTAGGGGTCCTTTTCGTCGATGGCGGCCGCCAGCATGCGGATCGAGCCCATAAAGAGCTCGCGGTTCTCCTCCGCCGCCTCTTTCAATCGCTCGATGAATTCCTCGATGTCCCCGGCCATGCTGTTGAAGGTTTCGGCGAGCTCGCTGATTTCCGTCGCGCCGCGCACTGGCGTTCGCTGGTGGAATTCGCCGCGGCTGATGGCGCGCGTGGAGGCAGCTAAGGATCGGATCGGCTCGCTGATGCCCACGGCAAAAAAGTAGCCGACGAGGATTGCCGCGAGGATGACGACAGTCACGAACGCCAGCGCTTGCCGGTTCAGCTCTTTCACGCCAGCGTCTTCGCGCGCGTCTTCCAGGCTGCGCTGCGCCACCACCGCCCAGTTCAGCTCCGGCATGGAGCTGTACGTCCCGATCATCTCGACTTCGCGATTTTTCACCTTCAGAGTGAAGGAGACCGTCGCCGTGGCGCGCAGATCCTGCGGCAGAGAACGGATCTGCTCCACGATCTTAGACGCGCTCATATCCGTGCCGGGAACGAAGTCGTGGGAGAACGGGTGCGCTACCGCGTGCCCGTAGCGGTCCACAATGAAGACCGTGCGCCCGCGCACGCTCGTCTCCTGCAGCCGGTGGAGCAGGGGATCGAGCGACACGACTGCCGCCAGCATCCCTGTGAACTGATCCTCTACCTTCAACGGAACAGCGATGACGAATGCAGGGCGGTTATCCTCCTGCGCCAGGGCCAGAGGGTCGCTGCGGAACTTCAGCGCCTGTTCGCACGCGAAGAAAGCCCTTTGCATCGCCCGGCTCACAAAGGGGTCCTGCTCCGGCCGGAAATTCCCCTGCGCAGCGGCCGAACCTTTGCCCGTGCGCCCCACGGCCGTAAGGTACAGAAACGTATTCGGGTTGCTGGCGAGGAAATTCTCGAGCAGGCGCGATACCTTGGGCTGCGCGGGGGGATCTTCCACGTCCTGAATCAGGCCGGTCAGCGTCAGGATCTGGCGCTGGCTGATAAGCTGCTGCGTTAAGTTAGATTCAAAGAGATTGATTTCGTCGGCCATCGAACGCGTCAATTCGCTCTGTTGCACGCGCTCGGTATCGACCAGCTTTTCCTGGCTCAACTCCAACACCTGGCGGTGGTAAAGCCCGATGGGGAGGGCGCTGACGAGCAGCAGCGCGCCCAGAACGAGCCATAAGATGCGCACCCGTCCGGCGCGGAGTCTCTGCACTTTGCTGGCGAAGGATTCGGGCATGAGCCTTACTATTTTACGATGGCCGCCGGGCCCGCGGGCGGACGCTTCCTGCGAGCGTCACCGGACTGCCAATGGGACTTTCGTACTACAGTGATCGGGGAGGCCCGAACGGTTATTCGGGCTTGAGGGGCCGCTCCATAATGGCGCGGATGGCGTCGCGGGCCGACCGCTCCGCCCGCAGGATCGCCTGTACCTGCCCGGTGATGGGCATTTCCACATTTGCCGCCCGGGCAAGATCGACCAAAGCATCCGTTGTGCCGACGCCCTCCGCTACCATCCGCATCCCGGCGAGAATTTCCGCCAGCGGCCTTCCCTTTCCAAGTTCGACGCCGACGTAGCGGTTCCGGCTCAAAGAGCCCGTGCAAGTCAGAACCAGGTCGCCGAGGCCCGCAAGTCCGCCGAGAGTCTCCGGCTTGGCGCCGAGCTTGACAGCAAGGCGGGTCATTTCGGCGAGGCCGCGCGTGATCAGCGCCGCGAGCGAATTCGAGCCCAGCCCGATTCCGTGACAGGCGCCGGCGGCAATGGCGATCACGTTCTTCATCGCGCCGGCGAGCTCAACGCCCAACACATCGTCGTTCGTATAGAGGCGGAATGTCTGCCCGGCAATCTCCTTCTGGAGCTCACGCGCCAGTTCCTGATCGTGTGACGCCAGCACCACCGCCGTCGGGTCGCCCCGCGCCACTTCGGCGGCAAACGACGGCCCGGAAAGAACGGCGATGCGCGGAGAAAACTTCGGGGAAAAGCATTGAGTGATTATCTCACTCATGCGCTGATGCGTTTTCGGTTCGAGGCCCTTCGTGGCGCTGACGAAGGTGGCGTCGCGCCGGACGTGGGGCAAAACCATCGCGTACACGTTGCGAGCATGCGCCGTCGGCATCGCGCCGAAGATCACCTGCGCGCCGTCGAGCGCCTCAGCGGCGTTCACAGTAATTTGCGCCCCGCGGGGAATCTCGAAGCCCGCCAAATAGGCGGCGTTCACCCGTTCGCGCCGCATGCTTTCGGCGAGGCGAGGGTCATGGACCCAGAGAGAGATGGCGTGCGCTTTGCGGTTGCTCGAGAGGAGGATCGTCAGCGCCGTACCCCAGCTTCCGCCGCCGAGAACTGCGATGCGCATCAATTGTCCCTTTGACGTCCGAGCCCGACGCGCGGCTCTTCACCGGCCACGAGTCTCTGGATGTTGGCGCGGTGATTCCAGACGATGAGGACAGCGGCCAGGAGCGTGCCGAAGCTGACGGGCAGCGGCGGAGCATGGCCCGGAGCCCACAGAAAATACATGAGGAGCGGCATAGCCGTGGCCGCAGAGATGGACCCCAGGGAGACATAGCGCCAAGAACCCACAATAGCGAGAAACAGGAGAACCGCGCCGAGCGTAGCGAGCGGGCTGAGGATCAGGAAGACTCCTGCGGCCGTGGCCACGCCCTTGCCGCCGCGAAACTTCAGCCAGACCGGAAAGCAGTGGCCCGCGAGTGCGGCGATACCCGCAATCATCATCCACGCGGCGTTTTCTTCAGAATAGCGCGCGGCCAGCCATACAGCCGCGGAGCCTTTGCCGGCGTCAAAGATGAGAGTCAGAATTCCGGCGCTCTTCCCGACCACGCGTGCCACGTTTGCCGCGCCAATGTTTCCGCTTCCGGCCGCGCGCACGTCCGGCCCGCTGAAGAGCCGCGCAAAAAGCAGCCCGAACGGAATGGAGCCCAACAGATATGCGGCGATGGAAATGAGAACGAGATTCAACGGGATCTCACTCATTCGCCGTTAGGCCTCCACGGACGCCAGGGGAAATGTTGCGAGGGAAGTGTACTCCGCGCCGGCGGGTTTCAGGCGGCTTTCGACGAGACGAAACTCCGTGGCGCGCAGCTCCCCGAAGTCCCGCGAATTGTTCTCCCGCACTGCCGCACGCAATTCCTCCGGCAGGCCCGGCGTGGGGAAACGAGCCAGAGTCAGGTGTGGCGTGAACGCGCGCTCCTCCGGGGCGATACCAAGCGGCGCGAGCGAAGCTTCGATCTCCGCCGCCAGCCGCGCCAGACCCGCGCCGGATTCGATTCCAGCCCAAAAAACTCGCGGCCGCTTCTCGTTGGGAAAAAAGCCGAGCCCGCGGAAGCGCAGCTCCAGCATGCCCTCGCCGCGCAGCCGCGCCAGCGCCGCGCGAATCGCTCCTGCCTTCTGCGCCGGCACCTCTCCGATAAATTTGAGCGTCACGTGAAGTTTTTCCGCGCGCACCCACTTCGCCTGGGGCGCGAGCGGACGCAGCTCTCGAATCAGAGCGGCAAGGTTTTCGCGCACTGCGGCGGGGATTTCCAGCGCGACGAATAAGCGCACGCCTTACCCTCGCGCCCCGCTCTTTGCGCCGTTGTACAGGAAATGGACGCGCACCAGGTCCAGCGCGATTTGCGTGGCCTGCCAGCGGACGGCTTCCCGGTCGCCCGGATAAATACGGCCGATTTCCTTGACGCCGCCCGCGTGCGCCAGCGCGATGTGCACGGTTCCGACAGGTTTTTCTTCGGAGCCGCCGCCCGGCCCGGCGATCCCCGTAATGCCGACGCCGAGCGTGCTGCCCACGTGCCTGCGAATGCCGTCCGCCAGGGCAGTGGCCACTTCCGTGCTCACCGCGCCTTTTGACTGAATCAGCTCCGTGGGCACATTCACCCACGCGGTCTTCAGTTCGTTGCTGTAGCTCACAACGCCGCCGAGAAAATACGAGGAACTGCCGGCGATGCTCGTCAGTCGCTGTGCCAAAAGGCCTCCCGTGCAGCTTTCCGCGGTCGCTATCGTCGCGGTATTGAGCGTGAGCTGCCGCGCCACGACCTCCTCAAGCGACTCCCCTCCCGTCGAGAAGATGCGGTCGCCCAGCGCGATCTGAATTCCCTCGACGATTTCCTTCAGGGTCTTTTCGGCGTGCGCGGAATCATCCGTCCACATCCGCAGATGGATCTGGATCTCGCCGGGCGAAGCAAGCACTGTCGTGTGCACGTCCCCGTAGCGCTTGTAGATCGGCGCGATGCGCTGCTCGACGTGCGATTCCCCCATGCCTGCCACACGCAGGTCGCGGTGGAACAGCCGTACGCCGGAGACGCGCCGCGCGAGCCGCGGCACAATTTTCTCCAGGAACATCGGCTTCAATTCGCGCGGCGGACCGGGAAGCAGCGCGATCATCCGGCCCTTCTCCTCGATCCACAAACCCGGCGCAGTTCCGCCCGGGTTGTCGAGCGGCTCGGCGCCTTCCGGCACCATCGCTTGCCGGACGTTTACCTCGGGCATTTCGCGGCCAAAGCTGCGGAAGCGCCCTTGGATGGCGCGGAGAATCTCGTCGTTGCGGTGCAGCCTGCGGCCGAGCAGATCGGCCACGGCTTCGCGCGTTAGGTCGTCCTCGGTCGGGCCAAGCCCTCCGCTCGAAATCACCAGCGGCACGCGGTCGAGCGCATCCCGAAACGCCTCGCTCAAAAGCCCGCGGTCGTCGCCGACGATCGTCTTGCGCACCACCTCGATGCCGAGGCGGTTCAGCTCTTCGGTAAGAAAGAGGGAATTGGTGTCCAGCCGGTCCGGAGTGAGAAGTTCCGAACCCACCGCTATGATTTCTGCCTTCATCCGTTCGAAGATCCCGAGAGCGGCAGGCCGCGAACGTCCCAATCGAGAGTGAACAGGGCGCCTCCAACAATTCCGGAGCCGCTGACTACAAGGCTGGTGGCGATAATCGCGCGGCCGGAAGGTTGCAGCGCGAGTCCGACGATTCCGGAGCCGCTGAGTACAAGTTCCGCGCGGCCCTGCGGGGTGATGCGCACGACGCCGCGCCGGCCCCCGAGCGATGCCGCAACGTAGAGATTCAGCTCGCGGTCGAATGCTAATCCTTGCGGCCGCCCCAACCCGCGATAAAATGCGGTCACCTCTCCGCCCTTCGTGATGCGATAGACGCGGTCGAAACTCGAAGTCGTTGGCCCGGCAACGTAGAGCTCGCCCGAGGGGTGAAACGCCAGGTGGTAGGCGGCGATGGACGGCTCCAGCGTGGCGAACACAAAAACCTCGCGGCTCGAGCTGATCTTGAAGATCGTGCCGCTGCGATCGCCGACATACAGGTTTTCTTCGCCGTCGAACGCAAGTCCCGTGGCAATCCCCATTCCTTCCATCCACTTTTCAGGCCGGCCCTCGGGCGTGATGCGATAGATGGTGCCATCGTTCCGGCAAGAGACGAAAAGGCTTCCCGCGCGGTCAAGCGCCAACCCCGTTGGATTCATCAGCGCCGTGACGTACGGCTTCACCGCATGGTTCGCCGTAATCTTGTAGAGCGACACGGGCACGCGCTCCCCGCGCTGCCCGCTGAAGGTCACGTAGATGTTGCCGCGGGCGTCCACCGCCGGATTCGCCACCGGATGCAGGTTGTCTGCCACTTGCATGCCGATTGCCACCGGATGCGGCCGGCTCTCGTTCGCCGCCGTGACGACGCGGACTGTGCCGCCGCTCGCCCCGTCGGGCACTCGCGCGATCAGGCGATTCTCCGTGGCAAGGAGGACGCTGCCCTCCACTTCGCCAAAGCGCACAACCGGCCGCGCGCGATTGTGCGGGGAAAAACCGCTGCCCTGGATAACGAGTTCGCCGCTCGGTATCACGGCGGCAGGCGTGACGCTGTCAATGCGGGGAATGCCGTTCTTCGCTGCCGATTCGCCGAATTTCATACCAGGCCCAGTTGGATCGCCAGCCGCAGCACCGCTGCCGCGTAGACTGCCGCCATCCAGTCGTCGGCCATGATTCCCCAGCCGCCGGGGAGTTTCTCCAGTTGCCGCACGGGATACGGCTTCCAAATATCGAAGACACGAAAAAGTATAAAACCCGCCAGCAAGTATTTCCAGTTGAGCAGGCTCAGCGCAGAGTAGAGCGCGAAATTGGAAGCAACAGCCGGCTGGATGAGGTGCGTCGGCAACCCGACAGGCATGAGCGCCAGAACGAGCGTAAGGTGCTGGCCCGAGACTTCGTCGATCACTACATACTGAGGATCGCTCGCTCCGGCGTACGCTGCAACACGCGTCGCGCTCCAGGTACCGGCCAGGGCCACAAGGAGAAGGGCAATCAAAGACGGAAGCAGAAACAGCGCAGGCGCCGGATGCCCGAACACCATGGGCGTGTCCATCCCCAACCCGGGAATCAGCAAAAGAAGGCTGACAGGGTCTGAAAGAACAGCCACTGCAATCCCGGCCAGCGAGCCAACCGTTCCTGGAATCTTGGGCACATAGCCGAGGCCAAGCGACGTAGCGATGGCCAGCGTCAGGCGCGGCTTCTTGCCGGCCGGCGGAACTTCGTCAGTGTTCGGTTTCATTCGGATTGGGCGTTTCGTCCGCGTCTTCGTCGATCACGGACTCCGAGATCACGTATCGCTCCGCAGCCCAGTTGCCGAGATCCAGCAGCCGGCAGCGTTCGCTGCAGAACGGAAAGTCCTTGTGGACCTCCGCGTCCGTGGGTTTCTTGCAAATGGGACAACGGTGCTTCATACGACCAAGGCCCGACATTCCCAAGGCAGGGCCGATGCTCTCCAATCGCCCCTCACTCCGGCCCACGCGCTCCAAGAATATTACCCCATCACCCGGAGCGCCGCTCCCGTAGTGATGCGGGTCAGCCTTTCCGCAGGCGCTCCGTAAACCTCTGCGACAATCTCGCGCCTGACTGGGCGCGGAAGAATCTCGACGACGCGGCCGATCAGGTCGTACGCGTCCGTCTTCGTAATCTCGACACGCACGGCATCGCCGGCCCTCGCAGCGTCATCGCCCACTTCGACATCCGTGAGATACAATTTGCCGTCAATCTCCGGCGCCATGCCTTGGAGCCGCGCTTCCCAAACGAGCGGATTGTCCTTCGATGGCCCCTCCACCAGCGCCGTATGTTTCTTGCCACGAAACGCCCGCAATTTGCGCCGCGAAATCTGTTTCTGAATTGCCATCAGCTGGTTCCGCCGCCCGGCGATTGTTTCGGCGTCCACTTTCTCTTCCAGCGCGTAGCTTGCGGCGTTCTCCACGTCCGAATACTCGAACGCGCCCATCCAGTCGAATTGCGCCTCGCGGACAAAATCGCACAGCTCGTTGAAATCGGCCTCCATCTCTCCCGGAAAACCGACAATGAACGATGTGCGCAGGAAAACGCCGGGGATCGTCGCGCGGATTCGTCCCAGCAGTTTCAGAAATGCATCGCCGCTCGAGCCGCGCTTCATCCGCGCCAGCACGTTGCGGCTGGCGTGCTGCAAGGGCATGTCCATGTACTTCGCCAGGCGCTCGTGCGCCGCAAGAGTATCGAGCAGGCTTTGCGTCACGCGATTCGGGTAGGCGTACAAAAAACGCACCCACAGCAGGTTCTCTGCGCCGCCAAGCCGCGCCAGCCGGTCAAGTAGCCGCGCCAATCCGTCGCGCAAGCCGAGATCTTGGCCATAGGAAGTCGTATCCTGCCCGATCAGTGTGATTTCGCGCGCGCCGGCCGCTGCCAAATTCTCCGCTTCGCGCAGGACGGACTCGAAGCGCCGGCTCCGGAACGCCCCGCGAAGCTGTGGGATGATGCAAAAACTGCATGGATGATCGCATCCTTCCGCGATCTTGATATAGGCGGTATGCCGCGGTGTGGTGACGACACGCGGCGTCAATTCGTGGTACAGAAAAGTCGGCGCCGCGCCAGGCAGCACTTTCAGCTCGCCCTCGACGGCTTCGAGGATTCGCTCGATTTCACCCGTTCCGACCACTGCGTCCACTTCCGGTATCTGCTCCAGGATTTGGTCGCGAAAACGCTCGACGAGGCATCCGGCGACAATGAGTTTTTTCGCCGCTCCAAACTTCTTGTGCTCGGCCATCTCCAGAATCGTTTGGACGGACTCCTTCTGCGCCGGCTCGATGAAGCTGCACGTATTGACCACCAAGACGTCCGCCTCATCCGCCCGCGGAGTGATCTCATAGCCGCCTCGCGCGAGAATGCCCATCATCACCTCGCTGTCCACGAGGTTTTTGGGACAACCCAGGCTGACGAATCCAACTTTCGGCATAGGCGAAAAATTTTGCCCGCGGCGCAAATCTCAAGTGTAGCACGCACAAGTGCGGGCCGGGCCACCCCGCCTGAGAGGGAATCAGTGCCCGCGAAGCGCCCGCCGGATTTGTTGAAGGAGATCCTGGAGCCGCGGCGCATCGCAGGGCGCGCCGCCAAATCTCGCCTGCGCGTATAGCAGTGTGAATTCCCCCAGGGCGGGCGCGAGCGCCGGTGAAGATACTGCAGCCGCGAATTCGAGCTGCGTTTGCGACTCCTGATGGCGGAAGCCGCGGCGGGCTAGCAGGCGCAACAGCTCTTCATAGAGCAGTGATGCGAGTTGCGTATCGGGCCGGGGCTCGCGTCCTGAGCGCGCGCGCCATTCAATACGCAGGCGCCGAAACGCACGCCGCACTTTGTCGAAGTTCAATGCCAGGAGAAACAACACAATCGCAACGGGCAGCAAGGCGCGCAGCGCCAGGCGGCCCGAGTTCCAGGAAAGAATCCAGTCTTTGCCGCGCCGCTCCGCACCCTCGAAAAAGACCCGCGCACGGCTGCTCCATGTCCGCGACGCGCGATGCATGCTCTGGGCGAGGAAGAACTGATGCGCAAAGTCGTAGTTGACGATCCATTCGTTCCACGTCAGTTGCAGCCAGTCCCAATAGGCGCCGACCCTCGAAAGAAGCCCTTCGGCGTCGCGCCCCGGCGGCGTGGGGTCGAACGTCAGCCAGCCATAGCCCGGGAAATAGACCTCCACCCAGGTGTGCGCGTCACTCGCGCGCACAATGTAGTCGCCCCCGATATCGTTGTATTGACCCGGAAGGAAGCCGTTCACCACTCGTG
>Ga0209802_1003190_pt1 | contig 11070 bp, 12 predicted proteins | sample GraSoiAngelo_129_FD_185886 | JGI IMG/M metagenome (GOLD analysis project Ga0209802, IMG submission 185886) | Grasslands soil microbial communities from the Angelo Coastal Reserve, California, USA - 14_0927_12_40cm (SPAdes) (version 2) | ecosystem: Environmental > Terrestrial > Soil > Grasslands ... | reverse complement strand
ATATCTCTTGATCGAAAGCGTCGGAACTATCCTGTACAGCACGGTGCTCCTTACACATTTCAGTCCCGCCTGAGTATCGTCCACCTTGACCCCTGCAATGATCCTAGCCAATACATTGAAGGCCAAGCTCAAGAATCGACGCTCAGCCGGCGCCTGCACCAAAGATAGAGGATGACGCTTAGAGCCTATCGCAATATCCGCAGCCCCATACCTCACTGCATCAACAAAATCTCGAAGGTCCCTGGCCCAAATCTCGCTATCACTATCAGTCAATATCGTGTATTCACCAGTAACACTCTTGAATCCAGTCCTGAACGCGCTGCCTTTACCCAAGTTACTATCATGATTGATCAGTTTCACATGACCATCTAACCCGTAGAGGACCTCACTGACAATTTTTTGGGTGCTGTCTATGCTGCCATCGTTCACAACCAGAATCTCGTAATCGTCTGTTAACCTGCTCAGTTCATCGTTGATTCTAAGAATCGACTGTCTAATGAAACGCGCCTCGTTGTACGCCGGCATTATTACAGAGATTCTCCCCTTGACAAATCCTTCAGCCAAGCCTGACAGCGGTGGCGGCGATTCTGGAATAGACGACGACTGAACAGTAAGCGTCTGCAAGCTCCTCGCCTCGGCCTTGCTTACTTGGACGCTTCCGTCCAAAAGCTGGAATCTAGGGATGAGGCTGGAATTCATTTGATCCATGGGACCCAACGCGCCGTGACGGCGCGGGCGGAACGCGTTGCCCAGGAATCCCGAACTTGACAGCAGGAGTACTAGGAGGAGAATCGATACTAGACTACGTCGCGTCATTTGAGCAACGCCCTAACGGACTAATTCGACCGGTTCTGCAACTTTGCTTTCGACACCTGTCTTCTTCGTAACCGTAAACGTGCCTTTATTCAGCACGAATCCTTTGAACGCGGAATATGCTGCGAAAGGCATCGCAATGTAAGTCAGTAACAGTCCGAGTGGAAGCCAGTACAACTTCCTGGTTGCTCCGTCTCGGCGGAACCCGATCGCTCCCGATGTAAACGGCACGGCTCCAAGATACACCAGCAAAGGTAACGCGAAATAATACGGCAAGGCTGCTGCGGTCAATGATGGCCAGAATACTCTAGATGCGAGTACAATGCTGACCAATAGCATTGGGACGGCTTGTAAGTAGATGCTCACGTCCATCAGATAGTTCATCTTCGCCTGTACGCCCATGTTCGGACTCTTCAACACCTTCCAACAATATTTCCTAAAGAGTATCGTCGTGCCCTCTGCCCATCGCATCTGCTGACGCAACCACTGTCTCAACCTTGAAGGACACTCGGCACTCACACGGATCGAATCATCATACAACACCCGATACCCTTTCAAGTGAATCTTCACTGACAAGTCCCAATCCTCCGCGATAGTCGGCGAGAACATCTCCACCTCCTCCAACACTTTTCGTCGAACGATCATCGCACTCCCGCCCAATGGAATGAACGTTTTCAGAACTGATCTCGCAGGGAAGTCCGTCAACTGCCATGCAGTATAGTTCACTCTCGCTCCTCTAGTCACCCAGGTCTCGGAATCGTTCAAGTCATGATGCTGGTAACCTTGCACTGCAGCAACTTTCTCGTCCTCAAACCTACTCAACAATTGAAACACTGTATCCGGCATCGGCACATAATCCGCGTCAAAGATCACAGCATGCGTCCAACGAGGATCCGCGTATCGTAAGGCATTGTTCATCGCTCCACCCTTGAACCCCTCACGAGTATCACGATGCACAATCTTCACTCTTGGATTATCCTTCCAAGCATTATACGCCAACAGGGTTTCAGGATCATTAGAATCATCCGCGACAATAATCTCGTATCGTGGAAACTCGGTCCCGACACAAGCGTTCAGTAATCGGTTGATCAATCGTGCCGGCTCATTATAGATTGGCAATAGAATCGTAACAAAAGCCGCCTCTTCCGGAGGAGGATCAATAGGCTTCCAGTTCCTCAAGGTAACGATCGAATACGCATAGTACCGTGTAGCATACACGGCAAACAATAATGATAATCCGAGACTCAATATGGTAACTGCGGAATTAGCCACTAGGAATCTTAGCCTAGACCGTACATATTCGTCTCATCGTCCGCAAAAATGATCCAGCGTATAAGAGCCCTAGCCATAACCTCAGACTCTACAGCCGAAACAGTACGCCGAGTCCCAGGGCCAAATGATACCCTGGATCATCACACCACTCTACTGCATCCTGGTTGCCCCAGTACACAGCCAATCCACTCAACCCAGCCGCCACAGATCGTCCCTCTAAGAGTACGCGTCCAATCATCGACTCCATAGCCTTCGATAGCTTCCCTAGAATCCTTACCAGTAACATCACTAGCTTCCTACTTTGTACAGTGTCTTTGTAGTGGGTCACAGCGTACAAGAGGCCTTTTTCTTCGCGGCCTAAGACGTGCCAGACATTCTTCCGTAATGCTCGATACCGGAACCGATCGATCAACACTCGGCTAATCGGCCCATTACTCGGGACAACGAGATCCCGACTATTCAAATTAGTCTCCTGAGGGCGTCCAGGATAGCCTGGTCGCGCGACCGACGATTACGATAACTAGCCAACGCGATACCAACCAGCATACCCGCTATCGCCGTCACAAAATACCCGTTCAGAAAGAAATCCGCAGGCCAAAAATTCGTCTTGACCCACTGCCGCATAAACTGATTATTCTGATACTCCTCCGACAACATAGCAGCCAATCCAACTATTACGAGAACTTCACCGATGACCAAGGCCTGGAAACGACGTATCGACTGTTCCATCCGCAGTTTAGTAACATCAAAAACCTCCTCAGCCAAGGATCTCTCGTCCCGTCTGAGTTCGCCCGGTTATAACGGTGGCCGATAATATTGATGACGAAAGATAGATCAGGTCTGTATACGGTAATTTGAGAGAGAAATTGTAGAAAATACTTGATCCTACTCCCTGAACTAGAGAAAAGGTAGAGGTGGAAAAAAATAGGAGTGGAATGGGTTACATGATTATGATCAAAATATGCTACGAAAGATGCTCCGTTGTTTCGTGATAGTAGCCTATCCATGGAGAATACGCCCCACTTCGCCCGAATGGAGCGTGTTGCTCTAGAAACAGACACTCTCACACACGAAAAAACAATTTGACTGCCGACCGAGGGGGTAGTCGACTCTCGATGACCTACAATTGTGATCTCCAGCTGAAGAAGACCTTGGAGGCTACATTAAGGCCGAATTTGGGCATTGGCTTAAACCAAGTACAGATGTAGAAGCGCTCGGAGACTTGGGGTTGAACAAGATCCTTATCGCGGTCTTCCTTGCTCTGATTACTGCTTTCTCGATCGTTCCTTCCTTCGCTGCGTTGTCCTTCACGGCGAGTGTGACATGCAAGGGTCCGAAATTCGGTATCATCGGGCAGTCCTTCGGTTACTGGAACTGGACCCAGAACGGAGTACCGATAGGTCCATTCGTGCAAAGTGGAATCATCACAGCCAGTGGGGCCATTAGTTGCAACTCCACGGGGGGAGGACCTAACACCACCACAGCTACCGGGACACAACCATCAAATGCGAACGGCATCATAGCCAGGGTGACTGCGCAAATCAAAGGCTGCTATCATACCGTCTCTGCTGCGCAGTCATTCGCCGCGGGAGAGCACGTTTCGATAACTGTCCGTGCATCTTGCACTGGATTTGCCTACGGCACTGCTGTTACCGAATCAGGCACTTTCACTCTGAAATCCTGACATCTCCCGAGAATAGCATCCTCGATCCTTGGCTCAACCGACTCAGAGTATAAGGAGGCAATTTCGGCACGGACAAGCTAGCTCACTGAACTCTGACAACCAGAACCCTCTGATTCTCCATCTAGATGATAGTCCCTTGTGCTGCACATCAACAAATCGTTAATCGATTACGAATCCATGGGCATACTCGAACGACAGAATCGATATCCTTAACTTCGTGCCGGGTCTTAGGGAACTCCCTTCTTGTGCGAGGCGCCCAAGATTGACAAAAGGACTAGTCCTCGGTGGCACAGTGGTGGGCATCTTGCTGATCTTGGCCGGGTTCGTGTCACTTGCGTCCGTGGAGAATCACCCCACTACATGTAAAGGATATTGCGTAACACCACCATCATCACAAAGTCCTCTCATCGGCGCGACTTTCCTGATGGTCGGCGTCTTCTTGTTCGGAGGCTCGATGGTCCAGTTTGTCAGACAAAGGACAAGACGCAGACTACTCTCTCAAATCTAGTGTTCACTAAGAATAGGTCGGCCGAGTAGCTTCACCTAACAACTGACCCTGGCCAACCTCAGAAGGCATTAATCCCTAACACTCACTAACCCATCAATCAAGGAATAGATTGAGTTCTCGAGCAGTCTCCGGTCCACACAAGCCAACGCTCATAGAAACCATGCTGAACAAACTGCCAGTTCCCTATGTCGTCGCCTGCGCCATCTTCGCCCTAGCAGTCGGACCACTCGGGCAGTTCACCGCCCTCTTGCTAGACACTCGCAGTATCCAGCTTGCGGTCAGGTACACATTTCAGACTGACTACACCGGTGCTTCATACAACAGCCTCCCCGCGGCCGTAATCGCAACCCTCTCCTTCTTGCTCCTAGTATTTTTCGCTCCCTTCCAAGTCAGAAAAATCCGAGAGACAATAATCACGGCAGAACAAGACCTCGCCCCATTACAACAGGGAGAAACGTATGACCGAGTCTTCAACTGGGCTTCCAGCGGTCCCTACCCAATCCTCTTAGCCGTCCCATTCTTCGTCTTCGGATTCTACTACCTATTCTACTCCCTTCCCCAAGAACAGGGCCTCGGCCTCGGCCCCCTCTATCTCGCATACATCATCCTAGCTTCTATTCTCGCCTCGCTAGCATTCGTAAGTTTCGTCTGGATCTACTCCTCAAGCCTCTGGGGACTATACAATTTCGGAAGACAACAATTAAGATTGGAGCCATACTTGAAGGATAGAATACTCGGACTGCGCCCCGTTGGCAGGATATCCTTAGCCCTCACCCGCTCATACTTCATCGCCCTGACATTACTAGTACTCACGGTGCTCATTACCCCTGACGTAGCGAGTATCATATTGACAATCGCAACCGTCGGCCTCGGAATCGGCTTCTTCTTCCTACCCCTCAAGACATGCCACGACAAGCTTGTCGAAACCAAGCGGAAAGCCCAGAGGGACATCGGCCAGGAACTACTCGCTTTGACTGGCGAGAATCCCGGAGACCATCAGTCCAATGATATGTCAAATGAATTATTGGATATCAAGAGGTTGATGATCCTTCAGATGGCACAGGAAAGGGTACAGTCCATTCCAGGATGGCCACTCGAGACAGCTGTCCTCGGAAGGTTCACGGTTCTCCTCGTAAGCGTCTCGGCCGCATTGCTCTCCAGAGTAATTATCAGCTTACTACGAATCCCCTAGCTCTTCCCTCCAAGTCCCTGTCCCACTCCTCTCGCTAGTCAATCAAAACACATAATTGGCCCTCAGGACGTGTTACGCCGATGCCAGCCGACCCCGCGTCTCACGGGGATAACCAAAGCGAGTTCCCGCTTAAACGACTCAAACCGTTCACCCATGTTGTGGACTATGAACCGTTCTGGTCACCCGACGGACAACAAATCATCCTAATCTCAAGCCGTCATGGAGGATTGAAGGTCCACATCATGGACTCAGACTCAATCGACGGAGGCAAAGACATGCAGCAACTAACAACCGGAACAGCCGAGGACGACTCGCCGGCCTGGTCTCCCGACGGCAGAAGAATCGTGTACGTCTCAATCCGGGACGGCACGTCCCAGATCTACACCATGAACCCTGATGGAACTCAGGAGAAACAGTTGACCAAGGGCCTAGGCGAAAACATTCATCCCATGTGGTCCGCAGACAGTAACCGAGTACTCTTCAACACAACCCACTTCAGCATCACTCCTCAAAAGGGCAAGAACGCTCCTAGCGACAATAGAGTCATAGGTGAAAAGATCGATGAACAGATGGAACTCGCAACCATCCGTCTCGACGGCACCGACTTGAAACGAATCACCACCGGCGGCGGATACACGTACGCATCCTTCAGCCCCGACAACAGATTCATCCTACACCGCCGGATAGAAGCGGGAGCTTCACGAATCTTCATCAGGAACGTCGACACAGTAGACTATCAGAATCTCTCCGGATCATCAGACTTGGATGGATGGCCAGCCTGGTCATCAGACGGCAGAAGAGTAGTTTTCTCTCGCCGTGTAAATGAATCCTTCCAGATTTTTGTAATGAATCGAGACGGCAGCGGGGTACAGCAAATTACCGACGCCACGGGTGAATTTACTAATCCTCGATGGTCACCTGACGGAACGCGGATATTGTGCAGTAGGCGCTCGCCCCCAAACATAACTCTGGCTGTGTTTCAAGCGCCGCATTGAGGCCAGGAAGCGACGCCACGACTGCTCTAATCGCAACTTCGAAACATCAGCAAGCTCCTGAGTCGTAGAGAATTTCTCTGCCACAAGTTGATCCATACTTATTGTGAGAGAACCCTGGCGCACTTTAGGTAAGAGTCTCCGTCTCACAAAGCGGGTTCAAAAACTGCTGGTTGACAATGTTCAGAAAAAGAGGGGAAGGGTCCGCAGCCCCCCAATCTAGATCGCGCCATCGGCAAGCCTATGGCTGTATTGGGCAGAGAAAGTCTGCAGCAGGGTTTCGTGTCACAGCGACCACTCCAGCGTTTTGGGCGGAGAGAACTGCCTGCTCTGATGTCAGTAGTGCTGGTGTTTTTCCTGTGTTGAAGGTTACAGTGAATACCTTCCAATGACCGCCGTGATAGTCTAAACTCCCAGGAGCAACGGATGCAATCCCAAACTGGCCTGCGGCACCGTTTGTTACCTTGTAGAAATTGTCTAGGCCTGCGTTGGGAAAAGCCGCCGGCGGAACCACGGTTCGGACTATCGTCCCGTTGAAGTACAGATTACCAAAGCCAGGCGTAGCAGCAAAAACCGATGTTACCGGTAGAACCATTGCGATGACCAGCGCTGAGAAGAGCGCCATGGTGAAAGTTTTCATTCTTACAATTCACCTCCACGGATTCTTGGAGGGAGCCTTGCGAACCAGATATTTTACAGGTTTAGCGAGATTCGGTGCAGATTAGGTCTAGTAGTCAAAAACGGTCATGCTTCTCTCTCACGAATGGTTTGAGCCGTGGTAGGCTTCCACGTTCAGACTTTCTCCGGGTTTTGCTCTCTTGGAGAATCGTTCGCAGGGCTTCTGAATAGCTTCTCAAGGATTTTTCTCTTTTAATTCGTTCAAGCAATTTCAAAACGTCCCGGTCGACTCTGACAGTGGTCTTGGATGCCATCTTAGCCACTGATCAAAATAGGCGTAATCCTATAAAACTACAGCGTGATAGTTCCAGCATTTCCAGGCCCTCACAACACCAGCTAATAATTCGTACAGTTTCCAAAGACTTTTGCCCACCTCTCTGACTAAGCCTAGTTCAACCATTTTCCTCATGTATTTTCGGCATGCCCTATCGACATCAGCCTCCAAATCGATGGGTGAAGGAGGTCCGGTTCTCACGATAGGATTAGAGAAAGGATAGGAATCATTCAATAATAGGAAACCGTAAACATATCCTAATCATGACTAAGGAGGTCGTGGTTACAAGGCGAGGGCAGACCACGATACCCCAAGAGATTCGCAAGAAACTTGACATCCGCGAGGGTACTAGGCTAACCGTGGAGGCTGAGGGTGGAAAAATAGTGTTCAGCAAAGTGCCATCGATTTTTGACCTTGCTGGGAAGAGCAAGATGACCAAGGAAGAGGCGTTTAGGCTTCTTGACAAGATGCGGGAAGAAAGCTAGTGCTCTTCGACACTCGTTATTTCTGGGCGGTATTCACCTCGAAGAACCTTGAATCTTGAAAAAACTAAGAAGTGTTTTCGACGGATCCAAGACCGCATTGCCTCTTCGATAAGCCTTTACGAGGTCTACAAGCTTACGATCAGCCAGGAAGACCGCACCGTCGCAGACATTCGTGTTGACTCGATCAAGAAAGAATTTACGATTGTAGACGTTGATCCCGAAATCGCGGAGGAAGCTGCGAGAATAAGCCACTGTGTCAAGGTCCCGATGGCCGACGCGCTAATAATGGCGACAGCGAGGAAGCTTCGGGTTCCCTGCGCCACCGACGACCCTCACTTCACCGAAGTAAAGCGAATCTGGGTCTAGGAAACTACCCGGTTGATCCAGAAACGATTGTTGAGAAGGGTTCAACCCGAGGCCGAGAGTTAGGGTCTACCTCCAGAGCACGCCTTGATTATTACGCTGGTGTCGAGAAGCAGCTAGAATCGATCCGGCTTCTCTCTCGAAAACGGCCGGGCTTTTCGGTCCAATCCTGCAATACTTTCCAACTTCCTTTCACGCATAGACTTTGGAATCGCTAATGAGAACTTGATGGTGTCCCCTTCCCTTGCCCCTGACTCTTCTAGCAGTTCCTTCGGTATTATCACTGCCATGGAATTCCCTACTCTCCTAACTTTCCCAGAAAATACAGGAGACATGGGAACGGTCCTAGCGTAGTAATTACATAAGTTTCGCCTTCCTTGATCTTCTCCTTCAAAAACGATGCAAGGGCTCTAACCCTGCCCAAACACCGCAATCCAGAGATACCAAGCGATAGCGAATTGTTTAGCATAACGTTAAGAGGCTCATCCCCGCGACCGGCGGGCTGAGAAAATTTGCTTAAACATAACAGAATTTTGACCTTCACAGCAACAGCTGGTCTCCTACTACTCGCAATTATTCTTCCAAGCGCACACGCTTACGGCAACACTGCCCAATGGCAAATCGGATTTTCCGGCAACTGCAAAGATCCTATAGCGTGCGGTCAAGTAGCAGGAACAGAGAGCCTGCTCTTCGGCTTCTGGGGCTGGTGCGAATTTGGCGGAAGCAGCGGAAGCACAGCCTCTGATACTACAGGAACATCAGGCGACTGTCAGGTTACGATTTACTCTCGCACGAGCCTCGGACAACCCATCAATCCAACACATTTGAGCATAGATGTCACTGGCTGGACAATCATGTCGAGCCCAGAGAGCCCCACAGGCACCTCGTTCCACATAACCGCGTCCACCCTTGAATGCACCGGGCCAGGAGCGAAGCTTCCTCCAGGTCCCTTCAGCGGTTGCGCTCTACCGCCAGGCGGAGACACGGGCATTCCCCCCGTTGCAGGCCACTACTCGTTCAGCCCATTCCCCGGCTACAACATCAACATTCAGGTCAACCAGCTGCCTTAAGACAACCCCGGTCCGGAAAACAGGCCGGGAAACCCCCTCTTTTCATCGATGAAGCGAACCTTGACTCGACGAAAGCAGAAACGCCCCTCGAGAAGGATTCAACCCTGATTACCGTATTCTGATCCTATTCCAATTCTTCGCAAGTTTAACCTGAATCGAAGGTGATACAACACTCTGTGCATTTCCCCTAAGCGTCTTCCTGGACAATCTACTAATGCGGTTCTTCGCAATGATCCTATCCGAAAGATAGACTCGGATTTCATCCTCCGTCCTTCCCGCATTGATCATTATCCCTACCTCATCCCCCACCTCGTAACATCTTCTCATAATTCTGATCGTCTTTCTCGATTCCAAGTACTCGAAAGGCACCATCACAAGAATGCTAATACCGTAAGGAGGCAAAATTCCCGAGAACAACATCTTTGCCACAGGCTTCACCAACATCCAACCCCAACGCCCCACGCTTCTCCGCAGAAACACACTCTCATACCGAAAAGAAGACAACAGGCCATATTCGGAGAAACGCTAGTCCATCGAGCACACAACTATTCTCGGATCAATAACATAAAGAACGATCAGTACACCGGCGAGAGCAATTCCAAAACCAAATCCATGATACAAAGGACTACCGATCCATTGTGGATTGCTAATCGTGTAGACGATACTGGCAAAGAAACCGGCAACACTCAATAACTGTGAGAGTTGAGGGAAGCCTCCTAATCCTCTCGATTCTGCCTTGGCCACAGCCACTATCTCCCTTTGAAAATCGCTAACCATCAAAGCAAGCATCTTGAAATAAGAAATTCCCCCACACTGAGGTAATTAACCAGTAGGCCGTAGGTTCGATTGAAGCATAGAAAGAGATGGGAGGCCTCATCAGCCGCTGAACGGAGCTATGGCTGAAGGCTCCGACCCTTGCGGGAGTTAGTACCGCCGAAATAAGTTAGGGACAGCTAACTTAAATATCGAGTCCACCGAACCCTCGTATAAGTTTATGCGCTTACTCTCTCGCAAGAAAGATGCAGTTGACGGACAAGTCCGGCCAGAAGCCGCTCTAACAGTAGAACAAACGCTGGAGACGAAACGAAGCGGCACAGGTTATCGTTCACTCTTCGCCTACATGGGTCCAGCACTCATCACCAGCATGGCCTACATGGACCCGGGAAACTTCGGGACAGACATTGGGGCCGGCGCCGCGTTCAACTACGGTCTGCTCTGGACTGTCTGGCTGGCCAATCTAATGGCCATGCTTCTTCAGTACCTCTCAGGAAAACTCGGCATAGCAACAGGCAGGAGCCTCGCTGAAAACGTCAGAGAATCTCTTCATTCCAAACGTGACATCTATTTGAACTGGATTGGCGCTGAAGCAGCAGCTGCAGCAACCGATCTCGCCGAATACCTAGGCACAGTCATCGCACTGAACATACTCTTCAACGTCCCACTCTTCTACGCATCATTATTCGGAGCCGCCGACGTCCTGATACTTCTCGCTCTAACCACGCGTCGTTTCAGAGCAATAGAATACTTCTTCATGCTATTCGTATCGATAATCGGCTTCGGATTCCTCTATGACATTGCCATTGCGGGCCTAAACGTGCCACAGATTGCCCACTCCTTTATCGCCCCATCCTTTGGTTCGTCCAGCATACCTCTGATAGTCGGCATCATCGGCGCAACCGTGATGCCACACGCACTCTACGTGCACTCCGCCCTTACCAAGAATAGACTGACAGACGGAT
>Ga0209802_1003187_pt1 | contig 11077 bp, 9 predicted proteins | sample GraSoiAngelo_129_FD_185886 | JGI IMG/M metagenome (GOLD analysis project Ga0209802, IMG submission 185886) | Grasslands soil microbial communities from the Angelo Coastal Reserve, California, USA - 14_0927_12_40cm (SPAdes) (version 2) | ecosystem: Environmental > Terrestrial > Soil > Grasslands ... | reverse complement strand
TGCCGCCGCGCCCGCGGTAGGTCGCGTAGACGTTCTGGTCGCCCGCCGGGTAGTCGAGCTCCTTCGAGCGGGTCCCAACGAGCGCGTAGGCATTCGAGGTCTCGCCGTAGTAGATCTCGGGGCGGGTGATCTTCGGCAGCCCGCCGGTCACAGCAGGGGGCATGTCCTTCACGAAGAACTCGGGCAGCCCCTCCGGGGTGATGCGGTTCACCGGCCCCGCCACTAGGCCATAGCCGTGGGTGAAGGTCAGGTGCTCGTTGATCCAGATCCGCGAGGGTAACTTGTCGTACGCCATCTCCCGGGGGGAGAGCATCAGCTGCCGATACTCGCCGTTCAGGCGATAGCGATCGATGTCGACGTCGAGGAACTGATAGTAGGTTCGGATCTCCTGGAGCTGGGCAAACGTCCGTAGGAGCGGCCGATGGTCCCAGAGGCGAATGTTCTTGATCGTTGCGTCATTCCGCTCGAGCGCCGCCCGGTCAAGCGACTCCGTCGCCGGGAAGTCGTGCGCCTCGATTCGATCGAGTCCGTAGGCCTGCCGGGTCATCCGGATGGTGTTGGCGATGAACGGGCGCTCGGCCGCCAGCTCGTTCGGTAAGACACGAAACCACTGGAGCAGCGCGGGGTAGACACCGAGGCCACCGACCCACGCGACGACCAGGACGATGACCCCGCCTGCTACCAACCGCACGCCCGGCCACCGGATCTGGACCGCGAAGGCGCCGGCGCACAGTAGGGCGAGCACCGCGAGGGCGTCCAGCATCGGCAGCGAGGCGTAGACATCGGAGTAGGAGGCGCCGAACACGACGCCCCGTGGCGAGTAGACGACCTCGAAGCGATCGAGCCAAAAGCCCACGGACTTCAGGAGGAGGGCCAGAGTCCCGAGCAGGAGCAGGTGTGTGCGGGCGCCCGCTGTCAGGCGTAGGCGGCGCGCGGTGATCACGAGGTTCCGCTGCAGCACGCTGAGCACCAGCATGAGCACGAGCGTGGTGAGCACGAGGGCCATCGCCCACCCGTGCACGAGACGCCAGAAGGGCAGGGTGAAGACGAAGAAGCCGAGGTCACGGCCGAATAGCGGATCGGTGGCGCCGAACGGCATCGCGTTGACGAACTGGAGGACCGTCTCCCAGCTCACCATGGCGCTCAGCCCGGCCACGAAGGCGATCACGGCGGCGGCCAGGGGCAGGAAACGCCGAATCAGGGGTTCGATGACCGCCCACCCGGGGAGCCCGAGCTGATCCTCCAGTTCCCAGTAGACATCCGGGGCGGCCGTGCGTATGGCGAAGGTCAGGTTGCTGTAGAGAAAGATCAGAAAGCCGATGCTGACGATCAGGAAGAGCCAGCCGCGTGACGACAGCATGGTCAGAAATACCTGGGAGTACCCGACCTCCTGGAACCACAGCCAGTCCGTATAGAGCGGGATGAGCTGCGCAGTTGCGATGAGAATCACCAAGGCCAGAGCCCCGAAAAGCACCGGCTTCGTGGACGATCTGGGAGTCGGCAATCGCCTGACAGTCGGAGGGGGTGTCAGCTTACGGCCCGACCTCTCTCGGCACCAGCAAGACCGTCTTCGCTGGCGAGATCCCCCGCTTCACCGTATGGACGAGGTGGCGAGCGACGACTGGGAACCGGATAATGGCTCCTTTCGCGCCCTCATTGTCGTCCTCGCGCTGCCACTGACGCAAGGCGGGTCGAAGCCATGTCAAACCAGAAGCCCGAGAAGAATCTGCCGGCGCGCCGTCCTGATGTTACACGCGCTTTAAAGCGCCATCCTCGAGACCCCTGCTGGATTTCCGTCTCGCTCGCCTCCCTCCAGGGAGGTTGTGGTCCCGGCGGCGCACTGCCGACGGCGAACGATCCATCGCCGCCGTGCTGGGGATCTGAAATCCAGACCCTCGCGAATCTGAGCATATTTGATATCGGTGGTTGCGGCCCCGCAACCAGGCAAATCGCGGGAACCAAGACGATGTGGGGCCATCGAAGAGCGGCCCCGACGCTTAGCTTGTGAGACGTTCCCCCGGCACCTTGGCGGTCTCGTGCTGATCCTTTCTATGGCGTCTCCCGTGTGATTTTCGAGCCCCCGGTGAAAAAGCAGTGAAAATCGTCCCGAAAAACACCGTGAAAGTCTCTGCGTATCTTTGAGTCATGTTCGCGTGTTCGCGATAACCTCCCCACTAACCCACACTCATAGGTCGAATGAGGGGAGGGAGATCGACAGGGTCGCTATGCTTACTGGGGCTGCATTGTTCTCACCAGTGTCGAAATCGGGCCCCGGCGATCGACTAGAGGATGAATGAAATCGATCGTGCAAGGAAACAGGCCAGTAGCGCCGGAGGATTGTCCAAGGCGCGGCTCGGCCGCATGGCCGACGTCATGGCGCGCTGTGTCGAGCATCGGATCGCCCTGCTGTCCTTCAGCATCTAGGGAAAGCACGTCGTGTCGCCGGGCCTGTCGATCTCGAGGCGCATTGTTCGTCTATACAGTGAAGAACAAACTAAGGAGGACACCATGGGAGCCAAGGGAGAAGCGTTCGCCAAGCAGTTCGAGGCCAAGGTGGGGGAGGCCACGGCTCTTCTCGAGAAGCTGAGCGATGCCGACTGGAAGAAGACGACAGCCGAGAAGTGGACGGTCGCAGTGACAGCGCACCACATCGCCAGGAGCTACGAGCCGGTCACCCACATCATCAAGACGATCGCCGCCGGCCAGGCGCTGCCGCACTTCACCCCCCAGATGCTCGACGAGATGAACGCCCAGCATGCCAAGGAGTTCGCCGGCTGCACGAAGGCGGAGACGATCGCGCTCCACAAGAAGGGGGCCGCCGCGGCGGCCGCGGCCGTGCGTGGCCTCTCCGATGCCGAGTTGGCGAAGACCGGCACCGTGTTCACGGGGATGCCCCCCATGAGCGCCGAGGAGATGGTCAAGCGCGCCCTCCTCGGCCACGTTGACGAACATTTCGGCAGCATCCGGAAGACGATCGGCGGCTGAGTCTCCCGTTTGCGAAAGGAGGCATGGCGATGATCACGGGACTGCGCGGAGCGAGCATCTGGAGCGAAGACGTGAAGAACCTGCTGCCCTTCTATCGCGACGTTCTAGGCCTCAAGGTGGGATTCGAGAGCCCGGGGTTCGTCGTCCTCGGCGAGCTAGGGACGCCGGCGCTCGCGCTGGGGACGCACAGTCAGGTGCACGGGCGCAACGCCGACCCGGCGCGGCACATGGTAGGCCTTGCGACCGACGACGTCGGGACGGACTGGAAACGACTGAAAGCCGCCGGGGTCGAGTTCGTCGAGGATCCGACGGACTACGGCAACCTGCGGATCGCGACCCTGAAGGACCCGGAGGGGAACCTGGTCCAGCTGCTGGAGCCGCTGAAGACGTGAAGCTCTTTTACCGCGAGCTGGGGGAGCGACCATGGGAACACCCACAGCGCTGGGGGCGCAAACTACGAGCGAATTTTAGGCCCGGAGTTCCCGACGTTTAGTCAACACTACCTAACTTCCGTCGACCATTGCGAAAGCGCGTGGCGGACATGAAACACGGGTTCAAATACTGTCGACCGGCAAGAGATAACTGGGGAAGCTCCTCAGCCGCCCAAACCGACGACCGCCACCAGTGCATGGCCGGGCCGGTACGGGCCGGTAGTCGATGATCTGCGACGCCGAGCCAGCGAACGGCGATCTCCGTCCTTGGCTCGGATTCCGGGCATCGCGGTGCGTGCCGGATCGTCGGATCAAAGCGAATCATCCGAGCCCGCCTCAGCCCTTCCTGCTGACGGACGTGCAGCCCCGCACACCGCGAGCGAGCTGGCGCCGGTGGTGGCGGTTTTCAGAAGCGTTCGGATGTCTCCTTTCTGCGCGTGATCACTCCGCGGCTCGCCTGAAAGCCCACTCCGCGCGTCCGGCTCCGGCCCGCTCCATTCGCCCCGCCTGATAAAGCGCCGGCGTGGCTCCCGTGTAGTCGCCGGACGAGCTCCGTGACGGCTCGCTGTCTTCGCGAAGTGATCCCGACTTCGAAAGGAGACAGCAAATGAAAACCACCACCACCTCCAACCAGCGCAGTGATCTTTACACACGCGTGACCGAGCGCGTCGTGGCCGATCTTGAGCGCGGCGTCCGTTCCTGGCTCAAGCCGTGGACCTCGGGCAATACCCGCATCACCGTTCCTAGCCGGCACAACGGCATTCCGTACCGCGGGATCAACGTGCTGATCCTATGGGCCGAGGCCATCGATCGCGGCTACATCTCCCCACTGTGGATGACCTACCGCCAGGCTATGGAGCTCGGCGCGCATGTTCGGCAGGGCGAGCATGGTTCCACCGTCGTCTACGCCGACCGCATCGTCCGCAAGGAAACTGACGATGTCGGGACCGAGATCGAGCGCGCGATCCCGTTCCTCAAGGTTTACACCGTGTTTAATACCGCGCAGATTGAGAACCTGCCGGCGCCGTACCTGCCGCAGCCGGAGCCGGCCCGCGACAAAGTCGTGCTGATCGCGTCCGCTGAAACCTTCATCGCCGCGACCGGCGCCACGATCTGCCATGGCGGGGACAGCGCGTATTACAGCCCGCGGCTCGACATCATCCAGATGCCGCAGCCCGAGGCCTTCCGCGATGCCGAGAGCTACAGCGCGACCAAGGCGCACGAGCTCACCCACTGGACGGCCCACGAAAGCCGCCTGAAGCGGGAATTCGGCGCCAAGCGTTTCGCCGATACCGGCTATGCACGGGAAGAACTGGTCGCCGAGCTGGGATCCGCCTTCCTATGCGCAGACCTCGGCATCACCCCCGAGCCGCGCGAGGATCATGCCTCCTACCTGGCGCCCTGGATCTCAGTGCTGAAGGAAGACAAGCGCGCTATCTTCGCCGCCGCTGCGCACGCCCAGAAGGCTGTCGATTACCTGCACGGGCTGCAGCCGGACGCCCGGCCGCTGCCGGAAGAGGCACATGCCGTTGCACTGGACGCGTCCGCGCGGTCATGACTACGCGACGGTATCGCCTCAAGCTCGCAACGTGGACAGTGGTCCGGGAGCCCGGCGCGCCTTCTCCTCGGACCTTGGACAGCCCCGCGGCAGTAGCGGAGCTCGCTCGCGACTTTTTGCGGGACCACGATGACGACAAGGAGCACTTCTGGGCGATCTTCCTGAATTCCCAGAATCGCTATCTCCTGCACACGCTGGTCTCACTCGGGACGCAGTCTGCGACGCTCGTGCATCCGCGCGAGGTTCTAGGACCTGCCCTCCGGGAAGGCGCCGCCAGTGTGATCCTCGTTCACAACCATCCGAGCGGCGATCCGAGCCCGTCGCGAGAAGATTTGCGCCTGACCCGGCAACTCGCCGACGCCGCGACACTCCTAGATCTCCGTGTGCACGACCACATCATCATCGGCAATGGCACCGGAGCTTGGGTGTCACTCGCCGAGCGCGGTCAGATCTAGAACCCGTTCAGTTGAATGCCCCGGCCGGGCTGCTCGCCCGGCCGGGCACGCGCCCCTACCAGCGAAGCGCGCAGAATCGATCGGGAATGGCCTTGATCTGAGCGCCCGCTCGCTGCAAGTCGCAACTGCCCGTTGCACGTTGCCGCGTTCGCCGCCCTCCGAATCCTCACGTCGCCGCCTCCCGCCGGTTGAATTGGTCCGCACTTAGCTCTCGCTTCGAGCCGTGGCACCGCATTTGGAATGCAACGCGCTTCGAGTGAAGCGCGTGATGAAAGACTCGAACCCGTACGTCGAGGCTCGACGAGAGTGGAACGATCGATACCTCGATCTGGCCAGAGCGCGCCGCTGGTGGCAGCTCGCGGCGATCGCGGAGCTGGCGCTTGTCGGAGTGCTGGCCAGCGGTCTCGTGGCGCTGAGCCTGCAGCACAAGACCGTACCGTACGTCGTCGAGGTCGACGCCCTCGGCGCGGCGACCGCGGTCAAGCCCGCGGACGCTGCGGGGCGCCCTACGGACGAACGGATCGTTCGCTACCAGCTCGCGGCGTTCGTTCGCGGCACTCGCGCGGTGATGACCGATCGCGCGGCCATGAAGCGGAGCCTCGATCAGATCTATGCGTACGCCCGGGGCTCCGCGCGGACGTTCCTCGATGATCACTACAGGGCGAACAACCCCTTCGAGATCGCGAAGACGTACACCGTCCTTCCGGCCGTCACCAGCCTGCTCCAGCTCTCAGAGCGATCGTGGCAGGTGCGGTGGAGCGAGGAGCAGCGCGGCCTCGACGGCACGCTGCTCGGCAAGAGCACATGGGAGGCAGTGCTGGCAGTGGAGACGGTGCCGCCCACAGCGGCCGACGCCATCCAGGCAAACCCCTTCGGGCTATTCGTGACGGAGATCCGATGGACCAAGCAACTCTGAGCCGGATTGTTCGCAGCGCCGCGGCTCGGGCGGCCCTGTGGGCCGCCCTCGCCTTGCTCGCCGGCTGCGCCACCCAGACGACATCGCCGGCTCCGCTCGACGCGAATCTCGTCCGGGCAACGCCGCTACCAGAGAAGTCCGAGCCCCAGCCAAACACGGCGAGCGCAGAGCTCGTCCCTCAGGACGACCCGGAGGTTCAGGCGGCGATCCGCGCCTGGAAAGGGGGCCAGTCTGCGCCGATCATCCGGACGAGCGAGTTCATCCAATACCCCTACGGGCTCACAGAAGCCATCGTCACCTGCGAGCCCCTCCGAGTTTGCGACGTCGAGCTCGACGCCGGCGAGGAGATCCAGAACGTGTCCATCGGCGACTCGAGCCGCTGGCTGGTGCATCCGGCCTTCAGCGGCGCCCGAGAGACCCTCACTCCGCACGTCATGGTCAAGCCCACGGAGTACGGCATCGTGACCAACGCCATCGTCACGACGAACCGGAGGACGTACTATCTCGGGCTCGTCTCCAAGGCCAACGGCGACCCGGGGTACGTCAGGCGCGTGAAGTTCTACTACCCGCTCGATCTCGTCGAGCAGGCGAACGGGACGTTCCGCGCGAAGGCGACGCTCGCGCAGCGGGCTTCGGACGCGACCGTGGCGCGAGGGCCGCGCCTCGCGGCGGATCGCCTCTCGTTCGGTTACGAGATCGTCGGGGGGCAGGGGCTACCGTGGCGACCGGTCCGCGTCTTCGACGATGGACAGCACGTTTACATCCAGATGCCGACTGCGCTCCAGGCAAGCGAGGCGCCGGCCCTGCTGGTGCAGAGCCGCGGCGAGTCGGCGCTCGTGAACTACCGGGTTCGACTCCCGTACTACGTGGTGGACCGCCTCTTCGACACTGCGGTCCTGATCGTCGGCGTCGGCCGCCACCAGGATCGCGTGACGATCCAGCGGAAGGCGGACGGGCAGTGACGTCGCAGCGCGACGACCCCGAGCTGCGCGGCCCTGCCCGGTTGACGCCGCCGCGCGTGCCGGTGGTGCGGCTCAATCGCCGCGTGCTCTATGTCGTCGGCGCAGTCCTCGTCGTCGTGGTCGTCGCCGGGCTCGTTGCCCTGCGGGCCCAGAGCTCGCGGCTCGCGCAGGACAGCAACTCGGCCCGGGCCTCGCAGCTCCCGCCTGCCGGCGAGCGTTGGTTCGACAAGGTGCCGGACCGTGAGCCGAGCGGTCCGCTCGCGACCACCGGCACGCCACCGACGGGGCCTGCGCCTGCGCTCCTTCCATCGACACCGGCGCCTGGCAGGACACTGAGTGACGCAGAGCTCGAGGCCCAAAGACGGGATCGCGCGCGGCGCGCCGCCATGGCGGCGCCCATCGCGGCGGTGGCCTTCGAGGCGCGGTCCGTGGCGTCCCGGGCTAGTGGCCCCGAGCGATCTACGACCGCTGTCGAGACCAGACCCGCGACCGCCGGGTCGATAGTGCCGGCCGCGGCGCTGGCAGCGGCCCAGGCGGCCGCCGCCAGCCTGCCGCCGGCGGCGCGTCCAGCCGCGCCGCAGACAGAGCGCCCGGACGTTCTCCCCGCGACTCTCCGCGAACCCGTGAGTCCTTACGAGGTGAAGGCCGGAACCATCATTCCTGCGGTGCTCTTGACGGGGATCAGCTCGGACCTCCCGGGGCAGCTGATCGCTCAGGTGCGCGAGCCCGTCTTCGATACCGAGTCCGGTCGGCATCTCCTGATTCCGCAGGGTGCTCGCCTGCTCGGCCTCTACGACCACCAGGTGGTCTACGGGCAGGAGCGCGTCCTCATCACGTGGAAGCGGGTGATCTTCCCGAACGCTACGAGTCTGAGCCTGAAGGATGGGATGCCCGGCACGGACACGACTGGAGCCGCCGGCTTCAAGGATCAGGTGAACCATCATCTGATCCGGGTCTTCGGTAACGCGCTCCTCCTTTCGATCATCAGCGCGGGTGTGCAACTGAGCCAGATTCCGGACTTCGGTCGGGGCTTCGCCGGGCCGAGCGCCGGGAACGTTCTCGGTGGCGCCGTGGGGCAGGAGCTGGGCCAGACCTCGAGCGAGCTGATCCGCCGCGGTATGAACGTTGCCCCCACGATCGAGATCCGTCCCGGCTATGCGTTCAACGTCATGGTGATCCAGGACCTCGTGTTCCCGGGGCCGTACGACGACACGGCGCGCCCATGAAGCTCAAGCCGGTCCAGACCTACCCCACAGCGCTGCTCAAGGGACGTGTCACCGGCGAGCTTCACATCGCGCTGACCGACTACACGGCGTACTACCGCGAGACGACCGGCCAGACGATCGAGCTCTGGCCCTTGATTGTGCAGATCCTTCAGCAGTTCCTCGACGCGGATAGGGACTTCCAGGCGTGGCGGCGCCGGACCCAGAACGGGCCCGCCGGCGGACCGACGACGAGCTAGTGATCGGATCCGGGGAGAGCGAGGCGGGAGGAAGAGGGAGATGGTACAGCAAGATAAAGCTTCACCTCACATGCGACCGAAGTCCCCATCACTTCGGATGAAGTCATGAAGCACGCCCCTGGTGGAGTACTTCGTGGTCTTGGCTCCGTCGCGGCGCAGGTTCGGTGTCGCCGCGGGTGCCGCCGGACATGCGAACGAGCCCTGGTCGGCGTGTTGCTCGCGGGCGCTCTCGCTGCCGCGGTCCTAGGCCTCGGACTGCACGTCAATCTCTCCGCGAGCGCGCCGCGCGGCCTGTATCGCGCCATCCCGGGAACCCCCACTCGAGGTGCCTTGGTGGCGGCCTGCGTGAGTGTCGAGGCCGCTGCACTCGGGCGTGCTCGAGGCTACCTCGGGGCCGGCCCATGCGTAGGTGGCGTGCAACCGGTCATCAAGCCCGTCGTCGCCCTCACCGGCGACGTGGTGGAGCTCGGGCCGGAGGCGATAATCGTCAACGGTCAGCCCCTTCCCGGCAGTTCGTCTGCCGAGGTAGACAGCCTCGGCCTGTCGTTGCCACACGCGGTCTGGGGACGGCACGTGGTCGGCGCCGACCAGTTTTGGCTCGTGAGCACGCGCGTGCCGAACAGCTGGGACAGTCGGTACCTCGGGCCCTTCTCGCGATCGCAGGTGCGCGCAGTGGCGTGGCCGGTATGGACGTGGAGCGGCGCCGGCTCCGAGGCGAGCCGATGATGGCACTCGCGAGCGACCACCTCGAGCTCGCCGCGCGACTGGGCTCGCGCCATCGCCGACGTCGCCCTCCGTTGCCACGCCGTGCGCGCCGCAATCGCTGGCGCGCCGGCCGACTTGGGGGCGGACGAGGCCGCGGCCGTGCGTTCCTGACTGGGGTGGACGCTCGCTGGCAGCGCAGCACCGTGAAGGCCTCCTACTCTCGGAACGGCCGGAGCGCTTCATGGGCCGCGCACGGCACGTACCTGGCGCGGGAAGGTGCCCAGCGCGAGGGCGGGAAGGGGCGCGGCTTCAGCGCCGAGCGCGAGGGCATCGACCTCACCGCCACCCTGAGAGGCTGGCAGCGGGCCGGCGACGCACGCCTCTGGAAGTTCATCGTTTCGCCGGAGCATGCCGATCGCCTTGATCTCAAGGCGCACGCGCGGGCCCTCGTGTCGCACATGGAGCGAGATCTGGGAACGCACCTCGAGTGGGTGGCCATCGACCACTACAACACGGACAACCCGCACGTGCACCTTCTGGTGCGCGGTCGAGACGCACGCGGCCAGGCCCTCCAGATCCATCCGGACTACCTGAAGCAGGGGATCCGGCGGCGCAGCCAGGACCTGGCGACCCAGGTGCTCGGGTATCGCTCGGAGCGCGAGATCGTCCAGTCGCGCGGGCGGACCGTGGAGCGGCTCAGGTTCACCGAAATCGACCGGGCGCTCATCCGTCACGGGGGAACCCGAGGCCTCGTGACGATCGATGGACCAACTCCAAAGGCGCCCGCAGCGCGGGCATTCAGACAGCAGGAGCTGCGCCGCCTCCAGATGCTCGAAGACCTTGGCTTGGCCGAGAAGGTCTGGACCCGCACGTGGCGGCTTTCGCCGCAGCTCGAGACCGCGCTCCGCCAGGCCCAGCTCAGCGGCGACATCATCAAGGCGCGCGCCCGTCACCAGGCCCGGCTGTCGGACCCCAGGCTGCCCGTCACAGTGACGCGGATCGAGGCGGGAACCGTGATCACGGGGCGCGTCATCGGCACCGGATTGGCCGACGAGCTCCGAGACCAGCGCTACTTGCTGGTGGAGAGCCGAGACCGCCTCCATTACATCCCGCAGCCGGCGGCCGTCCAGCGGGCGCGCGGCGGCGGCCAGCTCCGCATCGGAGACGTCGTCACTCTCCGCGGAGAGGCGATCGAGAAAGGGGTGCGAGTCATGGTGGAGACCCGCGTTCAGGCGCTCGAGCCGGGTCAGGGTGCGGGTGGCAGGGACGGGTCACGGCCCGCGCGGGTGCCCGAGCCCGCGCGGCTTCCAACGCTCACGGCGATGTCGCGCAGCGAGGGCCGGCAGGTCAATGTCGCCGAGCCGCTTGTCGGCGCGATCTACCGAGGACGTCTCGTTGGGTATGGCCGGGACCGCGCCGGTCATCGGTATGCCGTCCTGGACACAGGTCGCGAGCTGACCGCGTTTCGCACGGATGATCTTGGCGCCGTGCAAGGGCGAGAAGTCAGGGTGCAGGGTCACGAGCACGAGGACGACCGGAAGCGAAGGGTCCTCGTCTGGCGGCTGGGCGACGACGAGCGCGAACGGGTTCGGGGCCAGACACG
>Ga0209802_1003186_pt1 | contig 11079 bp, 9 predicted proteins | sample GraSoiAngelo_129_FD_185886 | JGI IMG/M metagenome (GOLD analysis project Ga0209802, IMG submission 185886) | Grasslands soil microbial communities from the Angelo Coastal Reserve, California, USA - 14_0927_12_40cm (SPAdes) (version 2) | ecosystem: Environmental > Terrestrial > Soil > Grasslands ... | reverse complement strand
GGCGGATTCGTACGGGCTACAGATACTGCGTCCGAATATCGCCTTGTAATCGCAGCACTGGGAATTATTGCCACCGCCCTCACCGCGGGTTATTCTCTGATGGCAATGAAGAAGATCTTCTTTGGAGTGCCAAACTCGGATACCTCCAATGTTAAGGAAGCGCCCTGGACAATCACGCTACCACTCATCACTCTCAGCATCGTCACCATAATCCTAGGTATCTATCCTGAGCCCATACTTGGCCGACTCTTGTCCGCTGCAAGGGCAATAGTGGGGTCATAGAGGATTGGATAGCTCTCTTCTCGCATGGCTCATCTGGACAACGCCTCTAGCAGGCGCTCTTCTGACACCGATATTTGCGAAAATTCACTCTAGACTTCGTGATATAGCAGCAGTTGGTTTCACTCTAGTCGCTGCCCTGTTGGCGACCATAACAGCCCTGGCGGTGCCTGCTCGGGACTATATGGTCAGTTGGATTCCATCGCTGGGAATCACCGCGGGCGTTCTCGTCGATCCTCTTAGCCTCTTCATGGCAAACATCGTCGCTTGGATCAGTCTCCTCATCATGATCTACAGCGTTGGTTACATGAAAGCCGAATTCGGTATGACGCGATACTGGTTCTTCATGAACCTCTTCATCGGAAACATGCTCTTGCTAGTCCTCGCCGACAATCTCCTTATGATGTTCTTTGGTTGGGAGGGCGTAGGCCTTTGCTCGTACGCACTGATCGGCCACTTTTACCGGGACGAGCCACAATACTGGGTAGGTAGCCCCGGCGACACAGCCCTAGGCGTTTCGGAAGAATACTCGCCAACTAAGGCGGGGATGAAGGCGTTCGTGATGACAAGGATCGGAGACATCGCGTTGCTGATAGCAATCTTTCTAATCTTTGCCTTCGCGAGGACCTTCAACTACAACCAGCTAGTTGCGCGTGTGGGTGACTCGGGGAGCTGGGCTGCGAATCTCGCTCGCCTCGGGCTCCTACTTCCCACGGCGCTGCTGTTCTTTGGAGGACCAATCGGGAAGTCGGCGCAGTTTCCCTTACAGGAATGGCTCCCGGATGCGATGACTGGCCCCGCTTCAGTTTCCGCCCTAATACACGCTGCAACAATGGTCAAGGCCGGAGTCTTCCTTACCGGAAGGATGGGACCCATATTCTTCGTCGCCCTCTCTCAGTTCAACCAAGTATCACAATTCTTCGGTGTCATCGCCTGGATAGGAGCGTTTACAGCACTCTTAGCGGCAAGTCAGGCCGCAGTCGCTCGCGAAATAAAGAAGGTACTGGCTTACTCCACGATCTCGCAGATCGGCTATATGATGCTGGCCCTCGGAATGGCAGGGCTCAGCGCCAACTTTCTCGCAGGCTATACTGCTGGACTCTTTCACCTTCTCAGCCACGCTGTGTTCAAGGCTTCACTTTTCCTCGCCGCGGGATGGGTATTACACGTCGCAGAATCCCGTTTCATGGACGAAATGGGAGGACTCTCAAAGGCGATGAAGTTTACCTCAGCTTCGATGCTCCTAGCAGGGCTCTCCCTAATGGGCATTCCACTTTTCAGCGGGTTCTGGACGAAAGACGCGATACTTTCTCTAAGCTTTCTCGGAGGACAATACATCCTCTATGGACTAGCGCTCATCACCGCATTCGTTACAGGTTTCTATACAGTTCGAATGTTGGGCATCACGCTTGCAGGAAAGCCTAGCAAGCATGTTGAGGACCTCATGGAAGGTGGAAAGCATCCACACGAAGCTGGCCTCACGATGCTCATTCCCTATCTTCTTCTCGCCGTTGGCAGCCTGGGATTGGGACTAGCCTACCCGTTCTACAGTGGTCCTCTGACCACGTATATTGCGGGTACTTTCAGTTCAACGCTCTACAAGTTTCCGGCGGCAATCAGCTCAGCTTCCGCTCTTACTGACCTCCTCTTGCTGTCCGTGAGCACAGTTGTCGCTGCGGCCGGGGGAGCAATTGCCTACCTAATTTACTTCCGGAAAGACTATGTTTTCAAAACTGGAATGAACCCGATCCAGCGATTCCTCTACAAACGCTGGTATCTCGACGCCATCTACTACAAAGTCTTCGTTTCCGGCCTACTCGCCGGCAGCCGAGGTCTCTACACGTACGTTGAACAGGGGATCTGGAACAGGCTAAACAACGCAATTGGCCGGGACATAATGGATTATTCGCGGGCAACTGATCAACTTGACACTCAGGTTGTCGACCGAGCCGCAAACGAGGTAGCATCGTACGGATCCAGGCTCAGCAACCTCCTCAGAAAACTTCAGTCGGGGGTGACCGAGCAATACGTCATCGCGTTCGCCATCGGAATAATCCTCCTCCTCGCCTACATGCTATTCGTCGTCGGGGCTGCCTAGATGATCGGACTACTGTCAATCGCAATCTTTCTTCCTGCAGCGTTTGCAGCACCGACCTTTCTGCTCGGCAGGAAGAACGCCAAAGTGGCAAAAATTCTGGGAGTGGGGACAACCGCCGTCGTATTCTCGATTTCAATCCTAATTTTGGTTGTTTTCCAATATGGTCAGCCTGGGTTCCAACTCTCCGAGAGTGCTCCCTGGGCAGGGTCCTTTGGGCTCAACTACAAGGTCGGAGTTGACGGGATCAGTCTTCCACTCCTGATGATAGCCACGTTTCTGAGCCTCTTGTCCGCGGCAGGGTCTTGGGATCAGATTACCTTTAGACACGCGGAGTACTATGCGCTCTTTCTCATTTTCGAAACAGGAATCATAGGCGTCTTCACTTCCCTCAACCTGATTCTGTTCTATCTTTTCTGGGAGATCGTTCTCATTCCAATGTTCTTCTTCATCGGAATTTGGGGCGGACCCCGGCGGAGATATGCCTCCCTGAAGTTTCTCATTTTCACCTATTCCGGTAGCGCTGTGATGCTCTTTGGTTTTCTTGCTCTATACGCCTGGACAGGAACCTCGGCCTACCCGGGAGGTCCCTCGTTCGATTATGATGTTCTGGCGGCTAGAATTCCGAATCTTTCGCTGCCGCTCCAACTCGTCGTAGCTATCACAACTTTCGTCGGATTCGCTGTGAAGCTTCCGATCTTCCCACTTCACACTTGGCTGCCTGATGCTCACGTGGAGGCCCCAGCGCCAGTCAGTGTTCTCCTTGCGGGTTTGCTTCTCAAGATGGGAGGATACGGATTGATTCGATACAACCTGCTACTCTTCCCTAAGGCCGTGAGTGTGCTCTGGCCCTACTTCACTACCATCGGCCTCATCACCATGATCTACGGCGCATCGGTCGCACTCGTCGCCAAGGACATCAAGAGAATGATTGCCCTTACGAGCGTCAATCACATGGGTTACGTTCTACTCGGAGCGTTCACTGCAACCGTTGCCGGCGTCTCAGGAGCTGTGTTCCAGATGTTCAGTCATGGACTTGCAGTTGGAATGCTCTTCCTCATGTCAGGATACATTCATGATCATACAGGAACCCGAAATGTCGACGAGCTGAAAGGGCTGAGAGGAAAGATGCCTCAGACAGTTACGCTCCTCTTTTTGGCCTCGATGGCTGCCATGGCGGTTCCAGGTTTTGCCAACTTCATCAGCGAATATCTCGTAATCCAGGGTGCTCTCAGCGTTAGCTATCTTTTCGCAATCGCCGTCGTCGCGCCTGCTCTAACCGTCGGTTACTTTCTGTGGATGCTGAGACGAGTTGCTATGACTCCCCCGGTCGGTCCCAAGAACGAGTTGCGCCTTCACTCGATCCTAATTCTGATCGCGTTTCTTGTGCCATTGTTGCTCTTTGGAGTGTATCCTCCGCCCTTACTAGGGAGCGTGATAACCCCCACGGTGGGAAAATTCTTTGGAGCGAGGTAATCGGAAACGGCCCTACTTTCGCTGACCCCGTTTCTTAGCCTAGCCGTATTCGGACTACTTGCCACTCCTGCTGGATTTCTCCGTTTCAGAAAATCGAAACTTGGCCTTGCGCCCTTCATCTGTATCTTAGGTCTCGCCATTGCCTTGGTATCCACGGTATGGCTTGGGTTCACCAGCTCTTCACCAGTATCCTTCGGAGGATTCCAAGTTGATCTTTTTACCCTGTTCTTCTCAGGAGTCCTACTGATAGTAGCAATCTTCGTGACAATAGCTTCGCTACAATACATGCGAGAGGACCCTAACAAGGGACCGTTCTTCGGACTCTTGCTTCTTTCGACCCTCGGTATGATTGTCCTGGCCGCTTCAATGGATCTGATACTCCTCTACGTGGGCTGGGAGTTGATGAGCATTCCTACCTATGCCTTGACAGCCTTCAGGAAGAAGGATCCGAATTCCAACGAAGCGGCTATGAAATTCTTCGTGCTCTCCGCACTCTCCTCTGCACTTATCGTCTACGCCATTTCCCTGGTTTTCGGCGTGACAGGCTCCACTGGGCTAACGGCCATCGCGAGCTCTCTTTCGACTGCGGGACCCGATGTTCGTCCATTCGGCGTCCTCGCTATCGTCCTCTTTATCGTCGGGTTCGGAGTGAAGATGGCAGTCGTTCCCTTCCACATGTGGATACCTGATGCTTTCGAAGGAGCCCCCGTGACAATTGGTGCGTTCTTGGCCGCCGGTGCGAAGATGGCGGCCTTCGCCGCGGCCTTTCGCGTGTTCATCGTGGGAATCTCAGCTTTCAACGTGGATTTTTACTCGACCTTCGCGATTGTCGCTGTAGTGACAATGAGCGTTGGAAACGTTGCAGCTCTGATGCAAAAGAGCTTCACGCGACTCCTCGCCTATTCCAGCATTGCCCAGGCTGGTTACATCCTAATGGCGCTGGCGACTCCATTCACCGTAACCAAAGTGCCGTTGGGTCTGGCTGGGGGACTCTTCCATGTTCTGAATTACGCAATTCTGAAGACGGCCGCGTTCGTCGCTGCGGCGGCTGTTGCCACCAGGCTTTCGGTTACGGATCTTGAATCTTTCAATGGGTTATCTCGAAGAATGCCACAAACATCCTTGAGTATCGCGGTAGTTTTTCTCGGACTCGCAGGAGTGCCTCCCCTAAACGGGTTTTTCAGCAAAGTAATGCTGTTCACAGGCTCGATCTATTCGCCGTACAGCTGGGGGGGCTATCTAGCACTGGCGGCGCTGATCAACAGCGGTTTCAGTATGAGCTACTACGGTTGGGTCATTAAGAGAATGTATTTTGACGAACCGGCAGATCAGTCCAGGATTCCAGAACCCCGCGTCTACATGTCCGTTCTTTGGGCTGCGACAATTCTGATCTTCGCCATAGGACTTTATCCTGACCCGTGGATTCGACTGGTTCAAGGCGCTGCCGCGGCACTACTCCCCTCGTGAGACCACTAGTCGTGCGTTGAGAAGATCCGCTATCTCGGAGATGTCGCTGATCACCTTTTCTCTCTGAAATTGTCTCTCTTCATGACCGAATTCAATTTGGATGGTCTCAACGATGAAGTTGCCTTTTGCATCCCTACGGTTGGAACTCGTGACTATGCTTCCAGACTCGACCCCCTTGTTCTGGTTGTTCACCTTCACCATGAAATCTTTGACCAACCTCGACCTCACTAGCTCGGTCGTGGAGTCAGAACACGTCTGCCCTGCAGTTATCACAATGTCGACACCCGACTCCTTCTTTCCATGGATGTCCAGAAGGTATCTGATTCCATCTTCTGCTATGAAGCCCTCGATGCTCTTTCTGAACTCTAATTGAGCGGACTGAATCCTATTCAGATCTAGGAACTCTCTACTTACCTTCCCGATCACAGCATAGGATCTCGAAGTCAGTGCCGCTTCCTCAACGATTGTTCCCGTGTGAAGGTCCGCGTCAGGGCTCGCGGAGTGTGGAGCCGTTAGGAGAACGAGTCCAAGACCGACGATTTCGACATGATCAGGGTGAATGATCTTGACGGGCACTCTTCAGTAACCTTCTATGTAGAATAAAGTGTCGGAAACTGTATCAAAACCCTTCTTCGAACAGTTTTATAGCGCGCGTCCAAGGGGACATTCGAAAACGCAGTCTAATGGTGTCTTTGGAGCAGAAATTCGCTTGTCCGGAATCGAGGCTGTAAGGAAGATTGTGGAAACTGAGGCACAAGCGAAACATATGGTCGAAGAAGCGGAGTCAAGTGCTCAAGATATTCTAACCAATGCTTCAGAAAAAGCCCGGAAAGTCCGGCAAGCCTCGACAGCTGAAGCAGAGCAGCGAAAAGTCCAGATGCTACGAGAGACCCGCGAGAAGGCTGAAGCTGACGCGAGAAGCTCAGACGTGGAAACCGAATCTCTTCTTGAGAATTACAAGAAACTCTTCGAGAACAAGAAAGATGCGGCCACCAAGAAAGCCGTTGATTTGATTCTAGGTGAGTGAAAAATGGCAGAGTCTTTGGACAAGCTTCATAATCGAATACTATCAGACGCAAAACTGAAAGCCGCGGGAATCGTCGAACAGGCAGAAGAAAAATCGAAGCAGATCCTTGGGGAGGCCCAGGCCCAAGCTCAAAGGGATGCGGACGATATCCTATCGAGGGCGAGCTTAGAGGCCGAGAGCATCAGAAGAAGTATCCTTAGTTCCAGAATCAGGGCCAACCGCTTAACTATCCTTGACGAGAAGAATAAGATCGTTCAGAGCATCCTAAAGTCGGTTGAACAGAATCTCTCCGACATCCCGAGCTCGGACCAGTTCGAGTCGATACTGAAACGCTTCGCAGCAGAGGCGGTAGAAGCGGTGGGAACTGATGACGCCGTTGTAAGGATCGGCTTTCGGAACGCGGACAAGAAAAGGTTGCAATCCATAGGGCAGCTGCTGCCGAAAAGAACAAAACTCCTTGCTGAGGAGACTGCAATCGATGACTTGGGGGGCGTAGTTGCGAGCGACCCCGAGGGAAAGATGATCTTCAACAACTCCTTCAAGGCACGCATCGAAAGACTTGACAATCAGCTCCTGACGACAATTTCTTCCACCATATTTGGCGAGTAGGTCTCCATTTCTTGCTCAGACCAGAGACAATGCATCAGGTCAGCATCATAGTTGCAAAAGACGAGCTGCCCAACCTCCTCTCCTACGCTGGAAGAGAACAAATGATCCACCTCGTGACAGTTGAGGATGAACAGCTCCCACCCGGTGCGGCGCCGTTCGAAGCCACGGGCCTGCTATCGAAATCCGCGACTATCAGGAACCGCATTTCCGCGCTGGCCTCGGCTCTTCAGCCGATTGAGGGTCAACCGGAGAAAATTGAAGCTCCGATTCACAACATCGATGAGCTGGCCCTCTTCCTTGACCAAGAAACCTCAAAACTCGAAGGGTCTGTCCGCCAACTAGAGGAATCGCAAGGCAAATTACTAGCTGATAAGGAGAGAACTTCGGAACTCTCACGTTTTCTTTCAGGATTAGAAGCAGTCGGAATGCCACTCGGTACCATTGGAAGCAGTGGATTCCTCGTCACTCTTGCCGGAGAATGTGCAAGAGAGTCCACGGTTTCGATCCAGAGAGACTTAGATGAGCTAACATACGGAAATTTGATCTTCGTCATTACTCATACTGCAGAGAAAACTCAGACTTTCTTGGCGATTTTCCCCCGAGCCTTCGAAGATGATGCAAAACAAGCGGCCACAGCATTAGGTGCAAAGGTCGAAGAGCCTTGGGCAGAACTCCCTCCAGACCCAAAGGAAGCCAAGGAATTCACCGACGTTAGACTTGCGGAGATCGAGGATGAAGGAAAGAAGCTTGATCACCAGCGTGAGCTCCTTACAAAGGAGTACGGACCGAGGCTCAAGACTCTCGAGTATCTTACTGAGATTCTGGAAGCCCGATCTAGAGCTGTTTCAAACTCTTCTACTACCGAGTCGACCTACATGCTGAGAGGATGGGTCGCCGAGGATCGGGTCCAAAGACTAACGAAAGGAGCTTCGGAGGCTTGCAGCGGACTCGTTTCCTTTCATGTAGAGAAGGGACAAGAGGGGGAGGAGGTCCCTCATGGAAATTCACCAGAAAACGGCCTTGAGGCCAAGAATCATCAAACTCCACCAACGCTAGTAAGAGTCCCTGGATGGACCAAGCCTCTACAGTCTGTAATCGACAATTTCGGCATCCCGTCTTATCAGGAAACAAACCCCCTGGTTTTCATGATTCTCACTTTTCCTCTAATCTACGGATTGATGTTCGGAGACTTTGGTGAGGGTCCACTGTTCTTGGCTCTAGGTCTCTTCCTTTTGTGGCTGAAGAGGAGGAAGGTCAAGATCTTCGAGATCGGGCAATTGTTCGTTAACGGTGCCGAACTCATCATTATGCTCGGCATTGGCATCACAATTTTCGGGTTTCTCTTCGGCGACTTTTTTGGCTTTGAGGCCCAAGCGGTCTTCGGCTTTCGACCCTTCTTCAACCCGAACGAGGGAGCCTTCGCAGCGACCCCGGATATTTCCCACCTCCTTATCTATATGTCGGTGATACTCCTGTTCGGAGTAGGACACTATCTCTCCGGCCTAGTAATAAGCACGTACAACAAAGTGCGGAACCACGAGATCAAGCACGCATTCTACGGACCGATTTCTTGGGCTTGGTTCTACATTATCTTCATCTATCTCGCAGCACAGGTCGTGATCTCAGGCTACAAGTTCGGAGTGCTTCTTCAGAACCCTGCACTGCTCGTACTGTTATTCATACCGATGGGGATCATGGCAGTGAAGGAGGGACCACTCGAGTTCTTCGAGGTGTTCATCAGCGCAGGAAGCAATACGTTATCCTATCTTCGAATCTGGGCTCTCAACCTGGCAGACTTTGCTATAAAATTCGCATTCTTCACTTCGTTCGGAATAGCGGGGGCCGTAGCCGGGAATCTCTTGGTGATGATTCTTGAGGGTTTGATCGTTTTCGTGCAGACTCTAAGGCTTCACTGGGTTGAATGGTTTAGCAAGTTTTATGAAGGATCAGGATCGTCATTCGCGCCCTACCAAGAACCGACAAGTTGGACCGTGTAACCAAGTGGTTGACTGCGCTACCCTGACATCTGTTACTCTATGTCCCACATTTTGGGCCGGACTCGGTGGCGGACTAAGCGTCCTCCTCTCCGCTATTGGTGCAGGAATCGGAATCGGAATCTCTGGGCCGGCTATCGCTGGTGCCGGGGTAGAAAGGCCTGAGGTCATGTTCAAGACCTTCATCGCGACGATCCTCGCGGAAGCCCTCGCGATCTACGGGCTCGTGGTGGGCCTTCTCTCGGTCTTCCACATCACCGACACCCTTACCCTCGCTGGCTCGGTCAGAATCTTTGCCGGAGGATTGACGATGGGCGCGGCCGCCCTCGGCGCAGGATTCGGCATAGGTACTTCCGGGAGCGCTTTAGCCGCCGCTACGGCAGAGAAGCCGGAAATATTTTCGAGGGCAGTTATCACTCTGATATTGGCGGAGGCTCTGGCGATCTACGCCCTCGTCACAGCTCTTCTGCTCGTTCTACAAGCGAAGTAACAGCGACCCACCGTGGGAACCGAGGTCCTATCGCATATCGTTCGAGACAACTACATTATCGCAAAGATACGGGGAGAAAAGGGCAAACTTCTAGAACGGCAACAGCTCCATTCCCTTGCAGAGTTCCGGACCCAAAGCGAGATCTTGGGGGTCCTTGCAGACGGGCCGTACGGCAAGGAGCTCTCGGAACTAAGAGACGGCTCTTCCCCCATAGAGACCGAGAGAGCTGTCCGTTTAGGATTCGCTCGAGGAGTCAAGACACTGATTTCATCCTCCCAAGGATCAGCTCGAGATTTTCTCAGCGAGTTTAGCAGGCGTTTCGATGCCTACGACCTTGCCGCTATAGTGGTTTTCAAGGCTCAGGGAAAGAGCTGGGAGGAGTTCGTGTCGACTCGTCAGCCTCTGGCTCTCCTCAAGGAGGCTGAGCTTCACCGTCTCTACTCGATGGATGATCTCCAGACAATCGTGGGAATTGTCGGCGACAGAGCGCTCGTGAACAGGGTGAAGAGCTTCTCCATGGAGGACCTTGCCGGCGAAAGAGCATCACTAGTCCGAGACATCATTACCGGTTGGGGAGAGGAACGCTTCTACAAGTATGTTGACGACAAGCTCGGAGGGTTCGACCGAGAGAGTTGTCTTCCCATAGCCGGAGGAACGATCGACTTAGCAAATCTGACTATCATTCTAAGAAGTAAACTGATCGGAATCCCCAACGTCCGCGAGCATCTTATACCGTCTTTCTGGAAACTTGACAATCGAGCAATAGACCAGCTCCTAGTCGCTCAGGACGTCACTCAAGCTCTCGATCTAGCATCATCTCATCCATACTACCACAGCATTCTCTCCGGTGCTAGGCAGAAGTACGAAGAAACAAAGTCCCTCTCCTTCCTGGAAGTCGCGTCAAGAAAACACTCTATCCATATTAGCAAGAGGATATTCCTCGGATTCCCATACACCTTGGGAGTTGTTCTTGCTTTCCTGATTGTTAAGGAGAACGAAGCGAGAAACCTCGCGGCCATCGTCGCCGGAGTTGGGGCTGGAATGAAACCAGACCAGATCAGATCCTTAGTCGCAATTCCCGAGTGATTCCTTGGGCTCTCATGTTTGGTTGCCGACTAGAGTTTCTTGACGAAATAGTAGTACGTGTATGCAAGTCCGGTAACTGATCCGAACACGAGTCCTATTCCGGACCCTGCGCATGGAGCGATCCATGGCGACGCGGCTACCACTCCCACGCAAGAGCCAAATCCGAATAATGGTCCTAGGACTATTCCGCCTAGGAAATACCCGAGGACGAGAAAGGTGAACAGGCTGCCCATAAATTCCATGACTCGAAGAGCAGTAGGGTCGTAGATTCGTCCGGCACGCTTCTGAACCTTGAAGAACTGGGCTCGTCGGCTTCTCTGGGTCGAAGACTCAGTAAGCGCATTCGTCTCTGCATTGTTCCCCTGCTGGGGCAATCTCAATATTGCGCCTTTCAAGCACTCGCTAATGCTGGAGCGAGCGGGGTTGGGGTCGTTATGGCTTCTATTGACCTGACATGCCAGGGTTATGATCGCTACAGAGACAAACTCTTCCTCGCTTTGTAGGATTCTGTCTAGAATGGAAGTTTCAATTCCTGATATTTTGGCGAATTCTTCTT
>Ga0209802_1003183_pt1 | contig 11086 bp, 10 predicted proteins | sample GraSoiAngelo_129_FD_185886 | JGI IMG/M metagenome (GOLD analysis project Ga0209802, IMG submission 185886) | Grasslands soil microbial communities from the Angelo Coastal Reserve, California, USA - 14_0927_12_40cm (SPAdes) (version 2) | ecosystem: Environmental > Terrestrial > Soil > Grasslands ... | reverse complement strand
GAGGGGCGCGGCTCGTACTACGAGGAGTCGGGCGCGCTGCGCGACATGGTGCAGAACCACATGCTCCAGCTGCTCTGTCTGATCGCGATGGAGCCGCCGGTGACGTTCGACGCCGGCCCCGTGCGCGACGAGAAGAACAAGGTCATGCACGCGATCCGACCGATCGACCCCGCGAAGGTGGACGAGGTCGCGCTGCGCGCTCAGTACGGCCCCGGCTACGTCGACGGCAGGCCCGTGCCGGGCTACCGGCAGGAAAAGGGCGTCAAGCCGGACTCGACCACGGAGACGTTCGCGGCGCTGCGGCTGGAGATCGACAGCTGGCGCTGGGCGGGCGTGCCGTTCTACCTGCGCACCGGCAAGCGGCTCGCGAAGCGCGTGAGCGAGATCGCCATCCGTTTCCGGCGCACGCCACACATGATCTTCCGCCGCGACCCCGCCGGGGTGGAGCCCAACCTCCTGGCCATCCGCATCCAGCCCGACGAGGGCATCTCGCTCACCGTCGTCGCCAAGGAGCCGGGGCCGGATCTCAAGCTGGCGCCCGTCACCCTCGACTTCAAGTACGGCGAGGTGTTCGGCGCCGAGCCGCCGGAGGCGTACGAGCGGCTGCTGCTCGACGCCATCCACGGCGACGCGACGCTCTACGCGCGCGGAGACTGGGTGGAGCAGGCATGGGCGCTGCTGGAGCCGGTGCTGGAGGCGTGGAGCCGGACGCCCGCCGCGCTGCCGACGTACGAGGCCGGCTCCTGGGGACCGCCGGAGGCCGATGCGTTCATCGCGCGCGACGGCGGTGCCTGGCGCCAGCCGTAAGCGAGTGGTCACGCCCTTCGAGGCCCTCGCGGCGGCGCGGCGGCCGCGGCATCGCACGCGCGTCGCGCTCGTTCCGGTGGCGCTCGCGCTGGTCGTGGTCGCGGTGGCGCCCGCCGCCGGCGCCGGTCGCGACAGCACCGGCGGCGCCACACGCGCGCCGCAGTTCGCGGACTATCCGGCCGGCGCCGTCTTCCGGGGAACGCCGGCGGCGCCCGACTTCAAGCGGAATCCCGCGGCGGAGCGCTTCGGCACCCTTCTGCGCGAAGGCGCGCGCCGCGGGCCGAACTTCGCCGGTCATCTCCGCGTCGTCGAGTGGAGCTGCGGAGCGAGCTGTCAGTCGTGGATGATCGTGAACACGAAGACGGGACGGATCCAGGATGCGCCGGAGCCGGCGGCTTTCGGGCTCGACTTCCAGCTCACCAGCCGCCTGCTCATCGTGAACACGTTCGCACGATTCAAAGCCGAGGATCCGCCGTGGGGGGTGCCCACGGCGAAGTACTACGTCTGGCGCAACGACCGCTTCGAGCTGATCCACACGCGAGCGACGCCGAGGAGCCGCCCGCAACCTCGCTAGCGCCCCCGGTCGGCGGCGTTACCGCTTCTTGCCGTCGTTCGAGGCGTAGTAGCTCTGATAGTAGCGGTAGTAATCGTAGTAGTAGCCGTCGCGCTTGAGGTTGACGCTGTTCATCACGACGCCGAGGATGCGGCCCTTGACCGCCTCGATCTGCGCGGTGGCGCGGCGGATCACGTCGTAAGGCACCTTGCCCGCCTGCACGACGAGCACGACGCCGTCGGTGAACGCGGTCAGCGCGATGGCGTCGGCGACCGAGACGACCGGCGGCGAGTCCAGCATCACCAGGTCGAACTCCGCGCCCGCGGCCTCCAGCGACTCCCGCATGCGGTTGGAGCCCACCAGCTCGGCCGGGTTCGGCGGCAGGGGGCCGCTGGTGAGCACGAAGAGGTTGGGCACCGCCGTCGGCTGCGCCATCTCGGCGAACGGCACGGCGTCGAGCAGCGCGCTGGTGAGGCCGCGCGCGTTGCCGAGACCGAAGATCCGATGGAGCGTCGGGCGCCGCAGGTCGGAGTCGACCAGGCAGACGCGCTGGCCCGTCTGCGCGGTGACGACGCCGAAGTTCGCCACGGTGGTGGACTTGCCCTCGCCGGGGCTCGACGACGTGACCACGATCGTGCGGCACTTGTGGTCGAGGCCCGCGAACTGGATCGACGTGCGCAGGCTACGATACGACTCCGCCGCCGGCGACTTCGGATCGTAGTGGGCGACCAGGCTTCCCGCCGGGCCCTGCGGCATCTTCCGTGGTGGCTCGGCCATGCTCAGCGCCTCCCGGCGAACATGGGCACGATGCCGATGACCGGCAGCCCGAGGTAGCGCTCCACGTCGTCGGGGGTCTTCACCGTGGTGTCGAAGTACTCGATCGTGAGCGCCACGCCCACGCCGACGAAGAGCCCGACCAGCACGCTGACGACGAGGTTGATCGTCTTGCGCGGCCGGATCGGCGCCAGCGGCACCGGCGCCTCCTCGATCACGCTCACGTTGTTCGTCTCCAGCCCGCCCGTCACGCCCGTCTCCTTGAGACGCTTGAGGACGGCCTCGTAGAGCTGCTGGTTGGAGTCCGACTCGCGCTGCAGCGCGAGGTACTGGATCTCCTTCTCGTTCAGCTCCTGTCCTTCCTTGCGCAGCTGGTTGACGTTGCCGAGCAGCGTCTCCTCGCGCGCCCTGGCCACGCGGAACTCCGTCTGCACGGCGCGCAGCATGGTCTTGATCTCGCCGTCGATCCGCTGGGCCACCTGGTCGATCTGCGCCTGGACCTTGAGGACCTCGGGATGCTTGTCCTTGTAGGTCTTCAGCAGCTTCGACTTCTGCACGTCGAGCTCCGCCGCCTCCTGCTTCAGCTTCTGGATGAGGGTGTTGTCGGCCACCGTGAAGATCGTCTGGATGCCGCCGCGGTCGGCGGCGATGCGCGCCAGCTCGTTCATCTTCGCCTCGACGGACAGGCGCTGGGCCTGGGCCTCGAGGTAGGCCTTGTTGAAGTCCATGATCTTCTGCGCGGTGATCTGGCGCTGCTCCTGCAGCCCCATGATCCCGGACTTCACGCGGTAGTTCTGCAGCGCCACCGACGACTCCTGGACCTTGTTCTTGAGGCCGCTCATCTGCTCGGTGAGCCATGCCAGCGCGTCCTGCGCCCCCTTGAGCTTGAGGTCCAGGTTGTACTTGGCGTATTGCCTGGCCAGCGCGTTGGTGATCTCCGCGGCGAGCGCCGGATCGCGGTGCTCGAACTTCACGAGCACCAGGCGCGTGTTGCGCTTGGGCTCGATGGTCACGCCCGCCTGGAACGCGCGGATGGGATCGGCCGCGCGGGCGAGCTCGGGCACGCGCTGCTTGAGGTTCAGCGCCTCGATGGTCTTCTCGACGATCGGGCGGCTCGTGATGATCTCGTACTGGGTGCGGTAGTAGTCCTGGGTGGGGGCGCCGATCGGCGTGACGTCCTGGATGTTCAGCACCTTCGGCGGCTCGGGCTCGATGAGCACCGTCGCCGTCGCCTGGTACATCGGCGTCTGCAGGAACGTCCAGATGGCCACCGTGAGCACGGTGACCAGGAACAGGCCGGCCACCAGCCAGCGGTGCTTGCGAAGGATCCGCCAGTAGTCCTTGAGGTGCGCCTCGCGCTCGCGGGGATGGTGGACCTGGTCAGGTGAGATCAAAAGAAGCTCTCCGGTACGACGATGACGTCGTTTTCGATGATGCGGAAGGCCTTGTCCCGCTGGCCACGGCGGATCACGTCGTTCATGTCGATGCTCAGCGTCTGCTGGCCGCGGTCGGTGGTGCGGATGACGCGGGTCCGCCCGGGCGCCGCCTTGTCGGTGAAGCCCCCGGCGATGGTGATGCCCTCGAGCACGTTGGTCTCCTTGTCGAGCTGGTAGGCGCCCGGCTTCTTGACCTCGCCGAACACGAAGAACGTGTTGCCCTTGGGCACCAGCACGGTGTCGCCGTCCTCGAGGCGGAAGCTCTTGTCGCGCGGCACCGCGCCGGCGAGGTCGAGCGAGATCGTCTCCTGCCGGCCCGCGGCGGTCCGCCGCAGCACCTTGACGCCGGCCGGCGCCGCCGTGTTCGCGAAGCCGCCGGCCAGCGTGATGGCTTCGAGCACCGACGTCTCCTTGTCGAGCGGGAAGGTGCCGGCTTTGCCGACCTCGCCCAGCACGAAGATGGCCGACGCCTTGGGGACGAACATCATGTCACCGTTCTCGAGGAAGATGTTCTCCTTGGTGTCGCCCGCCTGGATCTTGCGGAGGTCGAATCGCAGGATGCTGCTGCCCGCCCCCGGCGTGGCGCGCACGACCAGGACGTCCTTGCCCGCGCTCTTCGACAGCCCGCCCGCCTTCGACAGCACCTCGAGCAGCGTGGTCGGGCCCGTGAGGTAGAAGAGACCCGGCTTCTCCGCGTCCCCGATCACGTGGACCTTCCTGGAGAGGTATTCCTTCACGGCCACGATGACCTGGGGATTGACGAGATAGTCCTTCTCCAGGAGATCGCGCAGCCGCTTCGCGAACTCCGTGGTGGTCAGCCCGACTGCGGGCACGCTCCCGATGAGCGGGAACGGCACGCGACCGTCCAGCGTGACCGGGTACTCCTTCGAGAGGTCGTCGTGGCCCCAGACGGTGACCTTGAGCACGTCGCCGGGACCGATCGTGTACTCCTGGGCGGCCGTGGGGCGGACGGACGCGCCCGCGACGATCACGAGCAGGACGACGGCGAGCAGGCGAACCGTACCACTCATGCGCATGCTAGGACTCTCGCGGTCGGGACGACGCGGACGGCCGGTCCACCGCCACCGCTAAAACGAGAGGGTGACCTTGGCCCCGACGATATCGTTCTTGAAATCGAAGTTGTCGAAATTAGAGTCTCGCCGGGTGTGCGTGTAGTCCGCGCCGATCCCGAGCCAGCGCTGGATCTGGTAATCGAGGCCGACGCCCAGGCCGGCGAGCTCATCGTAGCGCCACGCCCGGACGCCGTTGAGCTTGGCCACCTTGTCCGGGTACTGGTTGATGCCGCCGAAGAGCCGAACGGTGCCGGTGAGCTTCGGCGTGAAGCGCTGCTCGATGCCCAGCGTCACCATATTGGCCAGGTACCATAAGTTCGTCGCGAAGATCGACTCCGCCACGAACCGCTCGGTCAGGAGCGTGATCCGCGTGCGGCCGGTCGGCGTCCACACCCAGTCGCCGCTCGCCACCACGCCGCGATACGCCGTGCGGTCGCTGTCGCGAGGCTCGCGGTCCTCGTAGCCGACGCGGAAGGTCGAGACGAGCCGGCTCGTGATCTCGCCGCGCACGCCGACGACGCCGATGTAGCGGTCGACGTCGCGCTGCGACTGGTGGTCGAACTCCTTGAAGCCGTACGAGCCGTTCGCGAGCAGATCCGTCTTCGGGGCGACCTTCCAGAAGGCCGTCAGGCCCCACGTGTGCTCGTCGCGGTCCAGCCCGTTGGCGGCGGCCAGGTCGAAATTGACGTGCGTCCAGTTGTAATCGGCGCCGAGGGCGAAGCGCCGCGCGAGCGCGTACTCGACGGACGGGGCGAGGACGTTGGTCGTGCTCTTGATCCGGCCCGTGAGCTCGGTGCCGGGCGGATCGGTCGTGTGCGCGAAGTCCTCCTTCACAGCGAGCGACAGCCCGCCGGGGAAGTTCAGCGCGAGCTTGCCGAGCAGGAAGACGTGCGTCGCGTCCTGCTTGTCCATGTCCATGAAGTGGAGGAACTCGGCGCGCACGCCGAGGTCGAGGCGGTGCGCGCCCAGCGGCAGCTCGAGCACGATTCCGGGGATCGTCTTGATGATGAGGTCGTCTTTGGCGTGGCTGGGCGTCTGGAAGACGTTCGACTCGTACTCGGCGCGCTCGGTGACGAAGGGCGTGATCTTGAACCCCGGAAGGTCGAGGTCGGGGGCGACGGCGTTCATGTCGATGGCCGCCGCCGGCGGGACCCGGAGAGCCAGCGTCGCGCCGAGCGTCAGGAGTGCAACAAGCAAGATACCGGCCGACCGCCGTCGAGTCATGTCGTGTCGAAAGCCCCCCGCCCCCGGTGAACCTACGGCCCCCCGCTCGGATCCCGGCGTCACCCGATGCGGTCAGCCCACATCGGAATGACAGTAACTTTAGGATGATACGGAAGCTGAACGCATCGAGTCAACGATGATTACTTAGGGGTTTGCAAGACACGAGCGGTGGTGTACTCGGCATATGTATACACCCCCATCCATCCCTCCCACAGCAAGACCTGGAGGGAGGTGCCCTGCTTCTCGTAGACCTGAACGATTCCGTGCTGCGCGGTCTTGGTCGTGCTCAGGTGCCGCCAGCCGTTGGCCTCGAGCGTGGTGCGGGTGGCGGTGGCCAGGCTCTCGATCTCGACCCGGCCGCGATAGACCTCGCGGGCGGCCTGCACCGTGGGCGTCTCGATGGCCATGGACTCGCTCGACAGGTAGGTCATACCTTTCGACACCGGGATGTCCTCGAACTGGCTCTTCACGATCCGCGGCGGATTGCTGGCACACGCGGCCAGCGCGAGGGCGGCGGCCGCGACGGCGATGAGACGGGTGGAAATCATACGATGATCCTAGCAAAGCCGGCCGGTCGCCGACCAAGGAAAAGCGGTCAGCGGAGCCGGATGAGCCGGGCGAAATCGGCCTCCACCGCCCGCGCGACCTCGGTCACCTGCTCCGGGGCGAGGTCTTCGTCGAGGAGCAGGACGACGATGGCGCGGCCGCGCTTCGTCTTGCGCCCGACGTGCATCGAGGCGATGTTGACGTTGAGCCGTCCGAGGATCGAGCCGATACGTCCCACCATGCCCGGGCGGTCCTCGTAGGACAGGACCAGGATGTAGCCCTCCGGCGTGAACTCGATGTGCAGGTCGCGCAGCTGCACGATGCGCGGCTGGCCGTCGAAGACGGTGCCCGCGATCAGCTTCTTGCCCTCGGCCGTCTGCGTGCACACCGTCAGCATGCTCTTGTAGGCGCCCGTCGACTCCGTGCGGTGGATCTCGACCTCCACGCCGCGCTCGCGCGCGACGAGGTGCGCGTTGACGAGGTTGACGGGACCCGCGGTCACGGGATCGAGGAGCCCGGCCAGCACCCCGCGCGCGAGGAGCTCCGGATCCGTCTCCGCGATGGCGCCGGCCACGGTCACCTCCACGCGCGCGAGGTGCTCGGGGTCGAGCTGCACGCAGAAGCGGCCGAGCACCTCGGCCAGCGCGACGAAGGGGCGCAGCTCTTCGACCGTGGTGGCGTCGGCGACGGGGATGTTGACGGCGTGCTCGACGAGGGCGCCGTCGCGAAAGGCCACGAGCTGGCGCGCCACGTCCACCGCGACGTTGACCTGCGCCTCCGCGGAGTTGGCGCCGAGGTGCGGCGTCACGACCACGCGCGGGTGTGCGATGAGCCGGCGCAGCGTCTCCGAGCGGGGCGGCTCCTCGCTCCAGACGTCGATGGCGGCCCCCGCCACGTGGCCGCTCTCCAGCGCGGCGAGCAGGTCCGCCTCCACCACGATCCCGCCGCGCGCGCAGTTGACGACGCGCGCGCCCGGCCGCAGCAGCGCCAGCTCGCGCGCGCCCGCCATGCCCTCCGTCTCGGGCGTGAGCGGCACGTGGAAGGTGACGACGTCGGCCTCGCGCAGCAGCGCGTCGAAGTCCGGCACCAGCCGCGCGCCGACGTCGCGCGCGCGCGCCTCCGGGATGTAGGGATCGTAGACGAGCAGTCGCGCGGGCTCGAACCCGCGCAGCCGCGCGGCCACGCGCAGGCCGACCTTGCCGAGCCCGACCACGCCGAGCGTCTTTCGGTGGAGCTCGGCGCCGTAGATCGAGCGGTCCCACTCGAGCGCCTTGAGCCGCGCGTGCGCATCGGGGATGCGCCGCACCAGCGCGAGCAGCATGCCGACGGTGTGCTCCGCCGCCGACACGACGTTGCCGTGCGGCGCATTGACGACGACCACGCCGCGGCGCGAGCACGCGTCGACGTCGATGTTGTCCACGCCGACCCCCGCGCGCCCGATGATCCGCAGCCGCGGCGCGCGGTCGAGCAGGCCGGCCGTCACCGCGGTGGACGAGCGGGTGACGAGCGCCTCGCAGTCGGTGAGCGCCTCCGCCAGCGCCTCGGGCGACGGCTTCATGAGCTGGCGCACGTCGAAGCCGTGCTCGCGGAGGTAGGCGATGCCCTCCGGCGCGATGGCATCGACGACGACCGTGCGCACGTCAGCCCTGGATGGAGTAGCCGCCGTCCACGGCGATGGCGGCGCCGGTCACGAAGTCCGAGGCCGCGCTGGCCAGGAAGACGGCGATGCCGGCCATGTCGTCGATCGTTCCCCAGCGCTGGGCCGGCGTGCGGCGCAGCACGTTCTCGTTGAGACCGGGGACCTCACGCTTGGCCGCGGCCGTGAGGTCCGTCTCGATCCAGCCGGGCAGCACGGCGTTGACCTGGATGTTGTCGGCCGCCCACGCGGTGGCCATCGACTTCGTGAGCTGCACGATGCCGCCCTTCGAGGCGGCGTAGGCAGGTGCGAACGACGCGCCGAAGATCGACATCATCGAGCCGATGTTGATCACCTTACCGCCCCCCGCCTGCTTCATGAGCGGATACGCGGCGTGCGAGCAGAGGAAGGCCGAGGTGAGGTTCGTGTCGAGCACGCGGCGCCACTCGGCCAGCGTGTACTCGTGGATCGGCTTGCGGATGTTCGTGCCGGCGTTGTTGACGAGGATGTCGAGGCGCCCGAAGCGCTCGCGCGTCGTGCTCACGAGCCGCGCGACCGCGGCCTCGTCGGTCACGTCGACGCTCACCGCGAGCGCGGGCGCGCCGAGCCCTTCGATCTCCGCGACCGCGCGCCTGGACTTGTCGGCGTTGCGCGCCGCCACCACGATGCCGGCGCCCGCCGCGGCGAGACCACGCGCCATCCCGAGCCCGATCCCACCGTTGCCACCGGTCACGACGGCCACCCGCCCCTTGAGGTCGAACACGCTGGCCTCCCGTTCGCTGTAAGGATTACATCTGCCGTTTAGGCGTTGTAGTTCTTGCAACCATTCGGAGATCGCTCCGCTTATCGGACGCGCGGTTGCGGCGCGTTTCCCCCTGGCATGACGGGTGCACCGGCACGCGCGCGAAGCACTCAGACTCCGACCGCCGACGGAGGGTACCTCAAATGATCGCCGGCGTCCGACTCTTTCGCCACGGCGCCTCCGTCGGCTCGCGCGTGGCGCCTCACCTCTGGTGCTTCGTCCTCGCCGGCGGGACGCCGCGGCGCGGGCCGGCAACGCTCAAGCGCGCGCTCGAGCGCGCCACGCGGCTGGCCCCCGCGCATCGCGTGGTGGCCGTCGTCTCGCGCGACTCCGCGCCGCACTGCGCCGGCCTTCTCGCCGAGACGCCGGACGTCGCGACCATCGTGCAGCCCGCCTACCGCGGCAGCGCGGCCGAGCTGTTCCTGCCGGCGCTGCTCGTCGCGCGGCGTGATCCCGACGCGGTGATCCTCGCGCTGCGCGCCGACGAGACCCACGACGGGCCGGTCGCGCCGTGTCTGGCCCGCGCGATCCGTGCCATCGGCGTGCGGCCCGATCTGACCGTCCTCGTCGGCGCGCGCCCCCGGACAACGCGCGCGCCCGACGGCTTCGTCGAGCCGGGCTCGCCCCTGGACGGCCTCGAGGACCTCTCCCTGCTCGCCGTTCGCCGCTTCGTCTACGAGGCCCCGCGGGGGCTCTGTGCTCGCGGCCTCCTGGCGCCGGCGGCGCTCGCGGTACGGGCGCGCGCGCTGGTCGCGCTCGGTCGGCGCTACATTCCCGAGGTGCTGGAGACGCTCGAGCCGCTCGAGGACGTGGCCGACGCGCCCGAAGCGACGCTGCTCGCCGAGGCCGTGTACGAGTGCATGCCGTACGCGAGCCTGTCGCGCGAGTTCCTCGAGCGCGTTCCCGACCTCGCCGTGCTGCCGGTGCCCGACGCGCTGCGCGAAGTCGGCGAGGCCGTGACCCAACTCGCCTCCTGAGAGGACGTCGCTCACCGAGGTCGCGGCGTTCCGCCTCGGCCGCCGTCGCGGCCACGCCCACGCGGTCTGGGCGCCCTCGGGCGTGCCGGTCACCGTCGCCTCCTCGTGGCCGCTCGGCGTCGCCCTCACCGCCTGGACCGCGGCCGACGCGCTGTTGCCCGACGCGGTCCCCGGCCGCTCGGCGGGTGCCTACGCCGCCACCGCCGTGGCCACGGCGGCCGCGCTCGCACCGACGATCGCGCTCCACGAGGCGGCGCACTGCGCGGTCGCGCGCCGCGCCGGCGTCGGGTGCGGCGCATCACGCTGTCGTTCCTCGGCGGCTCGTTGGAGCTGGCGGAGCCGCCGGCGACGCCCGCGGTCGAGGCGCGCGTCGCGCTGGCCGGGCCGCTCGCGAGCGCCGTCGCCGCCCTGGTCGCGAGCGTCGCGCACGTCGGGCTCGTCTCGGCGGGCGTCGACCCGCTCCTGGCTGCGGCGGCCGCCGTGGTGGCCTTCGGCAACCTGCTCGTCGCCGCCTTCAACTGCATCCCCGCCCTGCCGCTCGACGGCGGGCGCGCGCTGCACGCCGCGCTGTGGGCCCTGACGGGACGCGCGGCGACGGGCGCGCGCGGCGCCGCCGCCGGACGCGGGCTGGGCCTCGCGTTGCTCGTCCTCGCGGTGGTCGCGTCGGCGTCGGGCGACGCCGCGCTCGCGATCTGGCTGGGACTTCTCGGCCTTACCGTTCGGGCGGCGTGATCGAGGCTAACGCGCGGCCGGCAGCCGGAGCGTGACCCGCGCGCCGTCGGCCAGCGACTCGAACTCCAGCGTCCCACCATGCAGCCGCGCCACCCGTTCGACGATGATGAGCCCGAGACCGCGGTGGCCGGGCTTCGTCGAGTGGAGCAGGCGGATCAGCAGCTTGGGATTGGTCGTCCGCAGTCCCGGTCCGCGATCGCGCACCGCGAGCAGCGCCTGACCATCGGGCCCCGACGTCCCCGAGACCTCCGGCGGCGCCGCCCCCGTCGGCGTCGCCTCGACCGCGTTGGCGATCAGCTCGCCGATCGCGCGCACCAGGAGCGCCTCGTCCCCCGTCACCCGCGGCCACGGGCCCGCGCCCAGCGTCACCCTCGCGTGCCCGCGCGCGTCGCGGGCGCGCTCGGCGAGGGCCCTCAGATCGTGCGTACGCGGCGGCTGCGGCTCGAGCGCGGCCACACCGAGCGCGGCCGGGAGCATGTCGGAGAGCCGCGCGAGCTGCTGCAGGACGGTACGCAGGCTCTCGGCG
>Ga0209802_1003177_pt1 | contig 11095 bp, 11 predicted proteins | sample GraSoiAngelo_129_FD_185886 | JGI IMG/M metagenome (GOLD analysis project Ga0209802, IMG submission 185886) | Grasslands soil microbial communities from the Angelo Coastal Reserve, California, USA - 14_0927_12_40cm (SPAdes) (version 2) | ecosystem: Environmental > Terrestrial > Soil > Grasslands ... | reverse complement strand
CAAACCCGACGTCAGGGACCACGTGACCACGACCCCGGGCACGGCCCGACCGCTCACGTCCACCGCCGTCACGCTTAACGGCGTGGGGAGCGGGTTGTTGAAGTACCAGTTCTGTGCGTCTCCGCCACTCTTTAGGAGGTCGAAGGGCGGACCGGCCGGCTGGGTGCCGTCCCCGTTGCAAGCCCATGCCGAGACTCCGGCCAGCAGGGTTATCACTCGCTTCGTCGTCATGGATGTAAGAACAGCGCTGGGAAGCGGGTCCGCAAGCACCCGCTCCCCGCTCCCTGCTCCCTCTCTCGTTGCTTAGTGCAGCACCTTGACCGTTCCTTCCATCCCCAGGTGGATGGTGCAGTGGTAGGCGTAGGTGCCGACGGTGGTAAACGTCGTGCTGAACGTCGTCCCGCCCGCCTGGGTCGGCGAATTGGCCGGCAGCGTTCCCGGGCCGCTCGAATAGGTGACGTTGTGCCCGGTGTTTCCCGAATTCCACGTCCACGTGACCGTCCCCCCGACCTTTACATTCGCCGTTGCGGGACTGAAGGAATTGTTGGCCACGCTGACTCCGACGGCCGTGGGCGCTCCGGACGCGGTCGCGGTGAACGTGACGGGTGTCGCCAGGCCGCTAAACGTCGCCGTGACGGTCTGCGGGCTGGTCGACCCGATGCTATCCGCCGTGGCCGCCACGCCGCTCGTGCCGGTCGTGCTCTGGGTCGGGCTGACCGCGCCGCCGCCCGACGCGACCGCCCAGTTCACGACGACACCCGGAACGGCACAGTTGTTCGCGTCCCGAGCGGTGACGTTCAAGGCTGAGGGGAGCGGGTTGTCGAAGTACCAGGCCGGCGGATCCCCGCTGGTCTTCACGAGCTGCGTCGCCGGGCCCGGGGTGCAAGGACCCGTGCCGCCGCCACCGCCGCCACCCCCGCACGCCAGCAACAGCCCCACCACGCCCAGCGCGGGCAATCGATCCCAACGCACGTCGCTCATCGCTTCCTCCTACTCTGGGTCGCATCTAAGGAAAACAAACCGATGTCGGTGAAACACTCAGGGTGGGACGTGGTTCCCGGCGCGCCGGGCACCACGCCCCACCCCGTCACGTCGACGCTTACTGGAACCGGAAGAGCTGCCCGCGAATCTCTCCACCCTGGTTCACCTTGGTGTGCACGTTGACGTACGTCGTGTCGGCGCGGATCTGTGCAAGGATGGCGGCCGTAACGGCGACTGTGCTGTCGATCAGGAGCCCGCTGAAGTTCGAGTCCGTGGAGACTCTCGGTGGAACGTAAAGGTTCTGAATGACTCCGCTGCTAATGCCCGCGCGTCCATGGTGAATGTGAGCCAGGAACGCGCTGTCGATGTTCGAGAGCTCGATTCTATAGTGGATCGAATCGCCATTGACCGTGACTGTCGCGAGGCCTTGAGCCGCCGTCGTGATCGGAGTCGGCTCGTTCGCTCCGCTCAGAAACGCGATATAGCGCTCCGGGGCAGGCGGTATCGAGGTCAGCCCTACGTCGTCCTTGCAGCTCCCGGCGACCAGAGCCGCCGCCAGCGTCCCTACGCCAAACATCAGACGGCCTCGCATAGCAAACCTCCTTAAGACTTTGGGGTCCGCACGCCCAAGGAGCCTTAGGCATACGCCGGCGGCGAGGCTTGTCAAGCGGTCATTTGTAATAGAATTGTCAGGGCGGCGACAGGCGCACCCCGCGCCAGAGAAAGCGATGGATCAACCAGTCGAGCCAGCGGTCGGGGATCCACAAGGGAATCCGGTCGAGCCACCCGCGCGGGGTGACCATCACGCGTAGCGGTGGTCGCCGCGCGTTGAGCGCTCGCCACACCGCCCGGACCACCTTGTCGGGCGGCGGCGCTCGCTCCGCGCCGCGCAGCGACGCCCGCCGGAATCGCTCGAGCACGCCCTCGTACGGCGTCCCCGCATAGCGACGCAGATCCATTGCTTCCACCTTACTCCAGATCGCCGTCTTGAAACTTCCCGGCTCGATCACGATGACTCGGACACCAAACGGCAACAGCTCGCGTCGCAGACTGTCCGAGATCGCTTCCAGGCCGAACTTGGACGCCGCGTAGGGCCCCAGGAATGGCAGAGCGCCGCGCCCCGCGACCGAGCTGATGTTGACGATGCGACCGCGCGACGCCTTGAGGAGCGGCAGGAACGCCTGCGTGACCGCGACGGCACCGATGAGGTTCACTTCGAGGATTTGCCGGAGCTCGTCGAGCGGGAACAGCTCGAGAGGACCGGCGGCGGGAATCCCCGCATTGTTCACGAGTGCTATGAGCGGGGTGGTTCCCAGGGCACGCTCCACCTCGCCCCGTGCCCGCATGATGCTTGCGGTATCAGTCACATCCATCCGCACAGGCGTCACCCCATCGCGCGCCAGCGCAACCTCGTCCTCGGCGCGGCGCACCGTGCCGAACACGCGAAAGCCCCGCTCGGCGAGGTGCCGCGCGATGGCGGCACCAAAGCCGGTCGAGGCTCCCGTCACCACTACACCCCCGTTCACTCCGGGGAATCTACGACCTCCGCGCGAGTGTCGCCGCGCGCGCGCGGAGCGCCGCGTCGATCTCGGCCAGCGAGACCGGGGCCGGGACGGTCCACGACCCGCGCTGCATCGTCGGCACGCGGATAGCCGTCACGTCGCCGTCCGGTCCCAGGTCGACGACGGCCGTCGCGGCATCCTCCGGGCCCTGGTTGGCTTTGATCACGAGCGTCCAGGTCCCCTCCGAGGGCCACGTGCGCTTCAGGGCGTGCACGCCTTCGCGCGAAGTCTCGGCGAATTCGAGCTTGAGGGAGCGTCTCTCTCCGCCCACGATCCCCTCGGCCGTGCCCGAGACGATGTATCCCATCGTGGTACCGTGATGGAACGCGTGCACCAGCAGAAACGCGCCCTGCATGGACCGGTCGTACGGGTTGACGGGCAGTTCGATCGAGATCCAAGGCGGGCCCTTCAACCCGAAGGCCGGGGCGGGGGCGGCGACGAGCGCGCACGTGAGCGCGGCCAGGGCGAGGCTACGAATTCGAATGCGCATGGCAACCTCCAATGGTCGGTTGCCATTGAGATGCTGCTCGGTGCGGGAAGGTTTAAGGCGCCGGAGCGATCCGGTAGATACTGCCGCCGGCGGACAGCACGTACAGCTCGCCGGCCGCGTCCTCGCCCAACGACGTCACGTTGCCGAGGCTCACGTCGAGGGTCCAACTGGTCCGCCCGGTGACGGCACCATTCGCGTAGGCAAAACTGCGCAGCCACCCAGAACAGTAGTCAGAGTAAAAGTATTGCCCGGCCAGGGATGGCCAGCGGCTGCCGCGGTAGACGAACCCCCCGATGATTGAGCAACCCTCCGAGTGGTCGTACTCGATCACGGGCAGCACGAGCCCGGTGGAGCTGCACGGGTTCTGTCTGTAGCAGTGGGCTCCCTCCATGATCGGCCAGCCGTAGTTCACGCCGGCCTGGCTCGCCGGCGCGACGTCCACCTCTTCCCAAGCATTTTGTCCCACGTCCGCGATGTACAACAGGCCCGTCGGGCGATCGAACGCGTACCGCCACGGGTTCCGCAGACCGATGGCCCAGATCTCGCCTCGCCCGCCGCCTCCAGCGTACGGGTTGTTCGGTGGATTGATGTAGGGATCGCCCCCGTCCACGTCGATACGCAGCAGCTTGCCGAGCAACGAGTCGGGGTTCTGCGCGCGGTTCTGTGGGTCGCCTCCCGAGCCCCCGTCGCCCATGCCGATGTAGAGCAGGCCGTCGGGCCCGAACATTACGAGCCCGCCCTTGTGGTTAGGGTATAGCGAAACGGGCTGCGGCTGGGTGATCTGGAGAATCAGCTTGTGGGTGGAGCTGTCCGCGACGTTCGAGTCGGCGCTCACGCTGTAACGCTCGATCATCGAGTAAACGGTATCGCCGGCGGCGTTGCGCCGTGTGTAATCGACGTAGAAATAATGGTTCGTCGCGTAGAGCGGGTGGAACGCGACGCTCAGCAGGCCTTCCTCACCCCCGGACAACACGCGGCTGGTGATGTCCAGGAAAGGCATCGCGAGCAGCTGCCCGTGTTGCACGACGCGGATCTGCCCCGCTTGCTCGACGACGAACAGGCGTGCCGTGTCCCCCGGCGGCGCGGTGAGATACACCGGACTGGAGAGCCCGCTCGTCACGATGGGAACGAGCCGCAGGCTGTCGCTCGTCGGTGGCGGCCCGGTCGCGGGAGCGTTACTGCACCCGAACAGCACCACAACAGCGAAGGATCCGGTCAGCGTCTGGTAGCTGGTCACTTGGGTCCCAGCAATATGGGTCCCTTGAAGCTTCGGGCTGTGATCTGGGCTCCACTCCCTGCCGGCCCGCTTGAAAACCGCAGCTCCTGCCCGCCCGTCGCTCGCTGCTTCGGCTGCGCGTCGGCCAACTCGTTGGTGATCCTTCCGCCGATCGTGAGCAGGTCGAAATCGGCGACGGTGCTCGCCGGCACGCGCACCTCGATCGTCCCGCTCTGACTCTCGAGCTCGACGACACCGCCCCGCCCCACCTCGCCATCGAAGCGGATGTCGCCCGTCACGGACTCGAACTTGCCGCGCTGCACGGCAGTCCCGCCGCGTTGCCATCCCGCGGCCCGAACCACGATGCGGCCGCTCAAGGTCGTTGCCCCGAGGTCCTGACTCGCTCCGCGCAGCAGGATGTCGCCGCTCACGGTCTTCACGCGGGCGCGCGCCGTGCCACCCGCCAGCTCCACGCTCCCGTTCATCGTCTCCGCGGTGACGTCCTGCGGCGTGCCCAGCACGCGGATGCTCCCTCCCTCACTGCTCAGATCGAGCGTTCCGTCCACTCCCTCGACGTCGATGTTCGCCGTGGCTGCCTTGACCCACACGGTCGCGCCCCGCGGCACGTGGACCTCGAGGTCGGCGCCCGCTCCTCCGGCCGCGGTATCCACGCCCAGCTTCCGCACGTGTACGTCCCCGGCCGCGAAAAATCGACCGGCCCGGCGCTCGAGCCGCGCCGACACGGCGAGGCTGTCGGCATCCCAGCCGAGCACCCGGACTCTCCCGAAGGGATTCATGATGCGGACCGACCCGCCCGAGTCGAGCGGCCAGCGCTCGTCGGTCCGGGTCTGAGCCGTCGCCTGACGCGCGAGCAGCGCGAGCGCGAGCGCCAGGCACCCTCTCATTCTCCTCATGACCCCTCCGTCCTCATGTCAGCTCGCGGCGGCGCGCGCGGCCCACCGCAGCAGCTCGACCTTCTGCCGCGCCGCCGCGCTGAAGAGTCGGTGCAGCTCCGCGTTCGCGGGATCGCCCGCGAGCGCGGCGCGGGACTCCGCGACCGCGGCGTCGATGACCGCCAGATTCCGCTCGAGCAGCGCGAAGGTCTCGGGCCGCAGGCGGTCCCGCTCAGCCACGAAGATGCGGCTCAGCTCCTCGGTGGCGCGGTCGACGTCTGCCTGAACCGCCACCCAGCCCTGCCCCACCGGGCGGTAATGGGCGGCGGAGGGCGGCACAAGGCGGTAAATGCCAAACGCGACGACGAATACCGCGGCGGCGGCGAGCGCGCGGCGCCATTTGATCCATTGCACGTTCCATGTTGCACGTGGCCGGATGCGATCTGCGATCGCGGGCCAGAGATCTCGGCCCGGCTCGATACTCCTCGGAAGGCTGGCCGCGGACGCGGAGAGCGACCGCAGCTCGGCGATCGCCGCGCGGCACCCGGCGCAACCCGACAGGTGGGCTTCGAGCGACGCCCGATCGGGGGCGGCCTGTGCGCCGTCCACGTGCTCGTTGAGCTTCGCTTCCATGTGCGGACACATCATCGGTTCAGCGCCTCGCGTAGCAGCCGCCGCGCTCGGAACAGCTGCGCCTTGGACGTTCCCACTGCGATGCCGGTGAGCCTGGCGATCTCTTCGTGCCGGTACCCCTCGACATCGTGTAACACGAACACCTCGCGCGCTCCCACAGGTAGTGCCGCGATGGCACGCTCGAGATCGAGCGCCATCCCCGCTCCCCCGATCGCGGGCCGGGGTCGCTCGAGCGCCGCCGGATCGTCGGCAGTAACGATGCGCTGCTCCCGTCGGTGCTCGGCCCGCCGTCCGAGGAGCACTTCGTTCACGGTGAGCCGATAGAGCCACGAGGAGAACGCGCTCTCGCCCCGGAAGGTGCCGAGCCGTTCCCATGCTCGAACGAAGGAGTCCTGCGTCCGCTCCTCGGCCTGCCCCGCATCCGCCGTAAGGCGCAGGCACAGCGCATACACGCGACCGACGTGTGCGCGGTACAGTGCCTCGAACGCCGCCCGATCGCCCTGCTGCGCGCGGTGGATCAGATCGGTCGGGTCCACGCTGCTAGGATGCCAGCCGGCGCGGATTGGTTGGGACCCTAGCTGGTGATGACAAGAGCATTGGGCACATGATGCCACCGCGTGTGATTCGCGGCTGAAGCCGCGGCTCGGCGTGTGCCGCTCAAGCGGCAATGCTATGCCCGTTTACGGGCAAGTGCCGAGCCGCGAGTTCACTCGCGCACGTCGGGCGGCGGTGACTCATGGTGACGACGGAAGCATCCCAAAGCACCGCTACGGAGTCGGCCTGCTCGGCACCGGCCGCGCCAGCAGACCGGTCGTAGAGACGCGCACCTCGAACGTCGCGGGCCGCGTCGCCGCGACGAATGTCGCGGACCCGTACTCCGCATCCACCAGCGGCCCGAGCAGGCGCCGGCGCGCGATCGAGTAGAGATCGACCGGCTTGGAGCGCGCCAGCTCGTACGCCGTGTGCGGCTGCGTCCGCTCGTCCCCCACGGCGTTGTAGCGGCCCGCGACGCGATCGAGCTCGTACACCGTGTGCAGGCCGAGCAGGTTCGCCCAGGGGTGCCACTTGAGGATGTGCGCATCCATGTAGAACGCGTCGCCCGCCAGCTCGTACATCGCCAGGCGCTGATCGGGCAAGGTGATCGTGGCGCGGAAGCGTTGGGGCGCCACCGGCTCGGTGCGCACGGTCGCCGCCACCTCTTCGAAGCTGAGGGCACGGTACCCGTGGAGGCCCACCGTCAGGGTCGCCGCCAGGGCGGCGAGCGCGAGCAGCAGCAGCGCGACGAGCCCCCGGATCGTCCCCCCCAGCCAGTGCCGCTCGCGGGCCGCCCGCACGGCCCGGACGCCGACGAACGTCCCCACGAGGAGGAGACACAGTGCGGAGACGATCAGCGAGGCGGTCATAGGGGCCGTCTAACCTAGCAATTATCTTTCCCTCATGCCCGCGAGCGACCCCGGCATCCGCGTCCTCACCACCCCGCCCTCCGGCGGTGCCGAGGTTCTAGAGCCTGCGGCGCTCCAGTTCCTCGGCGCGCTGGCCCGCCGCTTCGAGCCGGAGCGCCAGCGACGGCTGGCGCGGCGCCGCGAACGCCAGCAGGAGCTCGATGCCGGCCGGCTGCCCGACTTCCTGCCCGAGACGAAAGAGATCCGCGATCGCGACTGGACGGTCGCACCGATCCGTCCCGACCTGACCGACCGCCGCGTCGAGATCACCGGCCCCGTGGAGCGCAAGATGATGATCAACGCCCTCAACTCGGGGGCGAACGTCTTCATGGCGGACTTCGAGGATGCCAATGCACCCACGTGGGAGAACAACCTGACTGGCCAGCAGAACGTGCGCGACGCGGTCACCCGCACCATCGCGTACACCAGTCCCGAAGGGAAGCGCTACGTGCTCGAGGCCAAGACCGCGACGCTCGTCGTGCGGCCCCGCGGGTGGCACCTGGTCGAGAAGCACCTGACCGTGGACGGGCAGCCGATTTCGGCGTCGCTGTTCGATTTCGGGCTCACCTTTTTCCATACCGCGACAAAGCTCGCCGCGAGCGGCTCGGGCCCCTACTTCTATCTTCCGAAGCTCGAGAGCCATCTCGAGGCGCGCCTGTGGAACGACGTGTTCGTCTTCGCACAGGATGCGCTCGGGATCCCGCGTGGCACGATCCGCGCGACGGTCCTGATCGAGACGATCCTCGCCGCCTTCGAGACGGACGAGATCCTGTGGGAGCTGCGCGACCATTCGGCCGGGCTCAACTGCGGGCGCTGGGATTACATCTTCAGCTACATCAAGAAACTGCGCCGCCGGCCGGAGTGCGTGCTCCCCGACCGCGCGCGCGTCACGATGGAGCAGCCGTTCCTTCGTGCCTATGCCGACCTGGTCGTCCGCACCTGTCACCGCCGCGGGATTCACGCCCTGGGCGGCATGGCGGCACAGATCCCCATCAAGCGGGACGCGACACTGAACGCGCAGGCGCTCGAGAAGGTCCGCCAGGACAAGCTGCGGGAGGTGCGCCAGGGTCACGACGGCACCTGGGTGGCGCACCCCGGTCTCGTCCCGGTCGCCCGCGAGGTGTTCGACGCGCACATGTCCGGGCCCCATCAGATCGGACATGTGCGCGACTCCTGCCGGGGAAATCACGGCGGATGGCCTGTACACGAATCTCAGCATCGCGTTGCAGTACCTCGCCGGGTGGCTCGGCGGCATGGGCTGCGTGCCCATCAATAACCTGATGGAGGACGCGGCGACGGCCGAGATCTCACGCGCACAGGTATGGCAATGGCTCCACCACGGCGCGCGTCTGCAGGACGGTCGACCGATAACTGCCACTATGGTGCAACAAATCATCGCCGAATTGGTGCAGGCCCTACCCGAACGGGTAGGGCCCGGGGGCCCCGGCTACGATAAGTTTTCGATGGCGGGTCGGATTCTGGCCGACCTCGCTACCGGCGCGGACTTTGCGGAGTTCCTCACGACGGTAGCGTATGAGTATCTCGACTGACACCGCTCGACCATCACGGACGGGTACCATGGATAAGCAACAGTTCATCACCTCCCTCGAGCACGCGTGGAAGACGGGGAGCCGCTGGCGGGGCGTCACGCGACCGTATACGGCGGGCGACGTGTACCGCCTGCGGGGCTCGATCGACATCGAATACTCGCTCGCCCGGTACGGCGCGGCCCGCCTGTGGCAGCTGTTCCAGGACGACGACTACGTCGCCGTGTTGTCCGCCGTCACGGGCAACCAGGCGATTCAGCAGGTGCAGGCGGGGCTCAAGGCGATCTACGTGAGCGGGTGGCAGGTGGCCGCCGACGCGAATAATGCGCTCGAGATGTACCCCGACCAGAGCCTGTATCCCTCCGATTCCGTGCCCGCCCTGCTCCGACGTCTCAACAACGCCCTCAAGCGCGCCGACGAGATCGCGCACATGAAAGACGACGAGTCGACGCACTGGTTTGCGCCGCTCGTGGCCGACGCCGAGGCGGGGTTTGGCGGCCCGCTCCACGCCTTCGAGATCATGAAGAACATGATCGACGCCGGAGCCGCCGGGGTGCACTTCGAGGATCAGCTCGCGTCGGTGAAGAAGTGCGGCCACCTGGGTGGGAAGGTGCTCGTGCCGACGAGCGAGTTCATCACGAAGCTGGTGGCGGCGCGCCTGGCGACGGATGTGTGCGGGGTGGACACAATCCTGATCGCGCGCACCGACGCCAACAGCGCGACGTTGCTCACGAGCGACTGCGACGAGTACGACCAGCGCTTCGTGACGGGTGAGCGGACCGCCGAAGGGTTCTTCCGGGTGCGGGACGGCGTCGACGCGGCCATCGCGCGGGCGCTCGCCTATGCGCCATACGCCGACCTGCTCTGGTTCGAGACGTCGAAGCCCGATCTCGCGGAGGCGACCAAGTTCGCCGCGGCGATCCACGCGAAATACCCGGGCAAGATGCTCGCGTACAACTGCTCGCCCTCGTTCAACTGGCGCAAGCACCTGAGCGAGGCGCAGGTCGCCTCATTCCAGAAGGAGCTGGGCGCGCTCAGTTACAAATTCCAGTTCGTCACGCTGTCCGCGTTCCACGCGTTGAACCACAGCATGTTCGAGCTGGCCAGGGCGTACAGGGACAAGGGGATGGCCGCCTACTCGGAGCTACAGAATCGCGAGTTCGCGTCGGAGAAGGACGGCTACGCGGCGGTGCGGCACCAGGAGTTCGTCGGCGTGGGCTATTTCGACGAGATCACCCAGATCGCGACCGGCGGGCAATCGTCGGTGACCGCGATGGAGGGCTCGACGGAGCAGCAGCAGTTCCACGAGCCGTCGCCAGAGCGCCGAAAGACAGCATCCCGGCGGTAAGGTCCCGCCCTCCCAAAAAACCGGGCCTGCCTCGCGGCAGGCCCGGCGTCTTTTGGACCGTCGCTATCCCCCGTTCAGGAGCAGGAGGGCGGCGTGACGAGGTCCTGCACCAAGTTCGCGACGTTCGGCGTTCCCAACCCTGTCGCGTCGTCCCAGCCGGTGGCCGCGGGGAACCCGGCCGGCGTTCCCGACAGCTGGTTGTTCCCGACCGTGATGTCGTGGAAGTCCGCGCCGTACCGCGCCGAGCATCCGATCTTATAAAGCGTCGGATTGATGAACCCGACGGGTCCGCCCTTCAATTGATTGGCGAGCGCCACGACCGAGGCCCATTGCGGCGAGCCGGCGCTGGTACCGCCAACGATGTAGATACCGGCCTGAGCCGGAATCGCCGTCCATACCACCAGGACGCCGCCGTTGATGGCCGCGTTGTAGGCGACATCCGGGATCGTTCTCGTCGTCAACCCCAAGCCGCTCTGGTACGAGGGCACGCCGAACAGGTTGCTCGGTGCGCCGCCCGTCGCCACACCGAAGACCGGCTCGTTCCAGACCTGCTCGCCGCCGTAGCCCGCGGCGTCGCATGCGGGCCCGGAGAGGGAGCCACCCGAGAGCGTGGCACACGTGCCGCTGATCCTGGCGAGGCCGACGTTGCAGGGGCTCAGCGCCGGAGAGCAGCTCGAAGCGGTGAGCGGTGGCAAATAGGGATTCCCCTGCGTTCCCCCGACGCCCGTGACGAGCGGATCCGAGGCGGGGAAGGCGGCGTTGGCCGTGCCGAAGCCGTTGGTCGCACCGAAGTCCCCGGCGGAGGCCAGTACGGTAATGCCCGCCGACTGTGCCGCCAGATAGTTCTTGTGCGCCTGTTGGATCTGAGCCTTGTTCGCCTGGACGAGGATTTCAGGAATCCCGAAGCTCTGCGACATGATGCTGCCCGGGTAGCGGTGGATGGCAGCCGCTTCCGCAACATTGATCGCGTTTCCCGAGCAGCA
>Ga0209802_1003173_pt1 | contig 11108 bp, 12 predicted proteins | sample GraSoiAngelo_129_FD_185886 | JGI IMG/M metagenome (GOLD analysis project Ga0209802, IMG submission 185886) | Grasslands soil microbial communities from the Angelo Coastal Reserve, California, USA - 14_0927_12_40cm (SPAdes) (version 2) | ecosystem: Environmental > Terrestrial > Soil > Grasslands ... | reverse complement strand
TGGACGTAAAGGTTTTCGAGCGTTCGAATGAGCTGCGAGAGAGCGGCGCCGGATTGATGATCTGGCCCAACGGCACACGTTCGCTGCAAACGCTGGGCGTCGAGGTCAGACGGTTGGCAGTCGACCGGATCTCTTTCCGCGACTGGCGTGGCCATGAGCTCATCGACATCCCGGTGGACATGATCTCGAAGCGCTACGGCTCTGGCATTGCCTTCGTCTCCCGCACCGACTTGCAAACAGCCCTGATCACCAGGCTCGGCCGGCGACCGCTGAATCTTGGCGCCGAAGTCTGTGGCTTCGAGGACCCCGGAGATCACGTAGACATCACATTTGGTGACGGTCACTTGGCCACGGGCGATCTACTCGTCGGGGCAGATGGCCTTCGCTCCGTCGTGCGCCGCGAGTTGCTGCGCGATGGCGAACCGTTCTATCTGGGTTCGACAATCTGGCGCGGGGTTGTCGACAGCGACGGCCTGGCGCTCGATCGGGGGCATGGAGTCAACTGGGTCGGTCGTGGCTCCGAATTCCTGGCATTCGACCTTCCGGATGACCGCATCTACTGGGCGGCCGTGACCAGGGAACCGCCTGGCGAGAAGCCTGGGCCAGAGGGCCACAAGCAAGACCTCCTGGAGAGGTTTGGCCGTTGGCAGGATCTCGTACCCGCCTTGATCGCGCGAACGAGCGACGCCGCGATCGTGCGCAACGACATGTACGACCGAAGGCCTTCGAGTCACTGGAGCCGAGGTCGAGTCACGCTGGTCGGCGATGCAGCGCATCCCATGACCCCGAATCAAGGCCAGGGTGCGTGCCAGGCATTGGAAGATGCCGTCGCCCTCGGATGGTGTCTCACGCAAACTTCGAACGCGACTGATGCTCTCCGGCTGTACGAGCGTCAGCGTTTGCGTCGAGCCAATCGAGTCGTCAGAGCATCGCGCCAGGCCACGCGTGGGGTGCAGATCGACAACCCGGTCCTCTGTGCGATTCGTGACACGTTGGTGCGCCTTCTGCCGCGAACACTGATGCTGCGGATGTTGGACGATACTTTGTCCGCAGCGCCCTTGGTCGGCTTGAGCTGACCTCATTCATCCGAGCCCCTACCTGAGTCATACACGGAGATAAGCGGGTTGGCCCGGCACGGACTCGAACTTTTGGAGGCTGACAAGAGCTGCACCAAAGCGTCGATAAGCCCACGGTTTATCCAGGACCTCGTGCACCACAAAGGTTGGGCGAGGAGCAGAGTTCGAAGAGCGTCCACTAAGGGGAGCCAAATCCGTGTACAAGTTCGGCTGACACGTCTCAAAGGGCCTTCGGCTGATGGGTTACACACCGTCGGCTGAGGCGTCACAGCTACTTCGGCTGATTTGTCACGCTCCACCCATGAGGAGGTGAGCGTGACGGAGCTGACCGGTCCCTGTTTAGTGGTCCAACCCTCAATGAGGGTTCGGGGTTCCAATCCCGGTCGGTTCCCAAACCGGCCGCACGAGCATAAGGACGGCGATGGCGACGAGCCACGAGAGCGCGAAGACAACACTGATCGGTCCAGTGATCCCCCCGACCGTGCCCGTGAGTAGCAGTTGCGTCGGTACAGCCAGGAAATGCACCAGAGCGACGACGAGGCCGAGCCATGCGATCGGCGCGGGGAGCAGGCGCGTGAGCAAGATCAGCGCGGACACGCAGCCGAGAGCGATCGCGAAACAGAAGCCGTCCGTGAACGTCATCACATGGACGAGCTTGAAAAGTGCGACTACTCCCGCATCGCTTCCGCTCTGCTGGGCCGTATCAGCGAGCGCCCACGTAGTCCCCGCTTTGACCCAGCCGATAGCCATGAAGGCGGCCACGGACACATACGCCCCCACAGCAAGAATGCCGCGGCCACGAATGAGCCGGATCAGGAGGACTAGCGCGACTGCAAGGAGGCTGTTCTGCAGCCCATACACGAACCCAGTAATGGAAATCCCGGATCCGTTGTGAGCCGCCCAGTCAACGATCTGATGTGTCGAGAGCGTGGCGAAAAGTTTGGTGCTGGTACCGGCCGGGTCCACGAAGCTGGCGGCTAAACTGACCAGCAGAAGGACTCCAACGAGCCGCCCGATCAGCGGCCTGCGGCCGTCTTCCCACTCCGCCACCGCTAGAAGGTACATCGACCCCTGTGCGTTGGCCTAGTTACCGCGCGTCGCGCTAGTACACCGAATCGATGCTGACGGGCTCGGGCGGCTTCCATTCCTTTAGCAGCTCGCCGTCGACCGCGGATACCTCGACCCCGATCGGGTGGCAGTTCGCCACCGGATCGGCGCCTTCTGGTCCCCAGCCCCACTCCGAGAGGTCGCCGCTTGGGCACGTCGAGATGGCGCACAGCAGGTCGATCTCGGCAAAGAATTCGAAGAAGTCGCCTGGTTTCGCGGGGCTTGGTTCCATGAAATAGATCTCGTGCACGGGGTCGAGGCCCGTGACCTGGAAGACGTTCAACACGTCGTGAACGTCCAGCTCGGTCAGGTGGTAAGCCGCGACCGCGCGCGTCAGGTTGTTGTGGCACGTGACGTCGTAGTCGCGGTCGTCGAGGAGCTTATAGAGGTAAGGGTCGCAGCGGCTCCCGAGGAGGTCGTGGCACCGGCCCCCATTGGCCGTGGGCGTGGTCGGCAGCGTGTCGTTTGTGATAGTAGCCATCGGCCGCAGATACGGAAGGCAAGACCAAAGGCGGTCGAACGTGGTCACGTGCGCGCCCTGCAGCTGACGCGTCCGTGCCGCCCAGAACCGCTCGCGCGGGTTGTTCATATTCCAGAGGTTCAGGTCGCAGACCTGAGGCCCTTCGACGGTGAGCAAGCGGACCAATGAGCCGGCCTTCACCTGCCACGCGTATCCGCTGCGAATCGGCACTATGTGTGCATGCACGAGCTGCTTCTGATCGGTCTTCGCGATCCGCTCGTAAAGGCCGCGGTCGAAATCCAGACGGCCCGGCGCGTCAGGGTCGCGGTACAGCCGCATCGCACATCATTCTGACCCGCGTGCCATGCTGCGGCCGTGCGGGTCGATGTCACCACCTGGAGCCTCGAGATGACCGCTCCCTCCGAGCTGCGGCCTTCGCTTGAGCCCGCCACACCCGTTGAGATACGCAGGGCAACGGTCGTGTCTCCGGAGCTCGGACGCTTCCTCTACACCGCCGCGGGCGGAAACTGGTATTGGATCGACCGCCTGTCGTGGTCGTATGAGCAGTGGCTCGAGCGGCTGAGCCATCCGCGCGTCGAAACCTGGGTGATGTACGAGGGCGGTGCGCCCGCGGCCTACTTTGAGCTCGACGGCATCGCAGACGGCGATGTCGAGATCGCCTACCTGGGGGTGCTTCCGGCGTTCATGGGCCGCGGGCTCGGCGGCTGGCTCCTCACCGAGGCGATCCGGAGGGCGTGGGCGATGGGAACTCGCCGAGTGTGGGTCCACACGTGCACGCTCGATGCCCCGCACGCACTTGCGAACTATCGCGCTCGCGGGATGCGCGTTTCCAAGGAGCACGTCGAAGCCGTCGAGCTTCCGGATGTGCCGCCGGGCCCGTGGCCTGGCGCGGGCGTCATCGGCCCGCACGCGTCGTTGTTGCGATCAGGCAATTGAAGGGGAGGGATTCAATGTCGCAGGTCGAGGATCGTCTCGCGAAGCTGGGCCACAAGGTGGCCGACCCGGGGACGCCCATGTTCAACTACGTGGGCGCGGTCAAGACAGGCAACCTGGTCTTCCTCGCGGGCCACGGGCCGCGCCGAGAAGACGGCGAGTACATCTACCGCGGAAAGGTGGGGCAGGACATCGACGTCGACGCCGCGCGACAGGCGGCCGAGCTTGCCATCCTCAACTGCCTCGGCAGCCTCAAGCAAGCGATCGGGGACCTGGATCGAGTGACGCGCATCGTGAAGCTCCTGGGCATGGTCAACTGCGCACCCGACTTCGAAGAGCAGTCGAAGGTGATCAACGCGGCTTCCGACATCCTGGTCGCGGCGTTTGGGGATGCCGGCAAGCACGCGCGCTCGGCGGTCGGGATGAGCTCCCTCCCATTTCAGATCTCGGTCGAGATCGAGATGGTCGTGGAGGTACGAGGCTAGTCCGGCAGCTGGGCGATCGCTTCGATCTCGAGCAGGAGCTCGGGGCGGACAAGGGCGCTCACCTCGACCAGCGTGCTGGCGGGGCGGTGAGGGCCGAAGAACTCCTGGCGCACGGGGTTGATGAGCGGGCGTTGGTCGACGTCGCGCATGAAGATGGTCAGCTTCGCCACGTCGGACGGTGTCGCGCCGGCCGTCTCGAGGATGCGGCGCAGGTTGCGAAAGATCTGCCGCGTCTGCTCGACCACGTCGCCGGCTCCGACGATGTTCCCTTGCCCGTCGGTCGCGACGAGTCCTGACACGTACAGGGTTTTTCCCGCGATCACCGCGTCGGCGAAATGGCTGATCGGCTCCATGAGCCCGGGCACTCGCAGCGGCCGCGGCGGAGGCACGCCCCAAGGTTAGACGACTCGATCGGGCTAAGATCAGCTACCGCCGCCCATGACACAGAACCCGACAGACACTCGCCGGCTGGGGGGCAGGGTCGCGGTCGTGACAGGGTCCAGCGGCGGGATCGGCCTTGCGATCGCGACCGAGTTCGGGCGTGAGGGCGCCGCCGTCGTGGTCAACTCGCGTGACGCGGAGCGCGCCGAGAAGGCGGCGTCGACACTCGCGCAGGAAGGCCTTCGCGTTTCCGGATTTGCGGCCGACATGCGCCGCCCGGAGGAGGCACGTGCTCTCGCCCAGACTGCGGTGGCGCGCTACGGTCGGCTCGACATCTGGGTCAACAACGCCGGGATCAACGTCATCAAGCCGGCGCTCGAGCTCGAAGCGGACGAGTGGGCGGCGGTGATCGACACGAACCTGAGCGGCTGTTTCTATGGCGCGCAGGCGGCCGGCCGCTTTATGGTGCCGCAGAAGAGCGGCGTCATCATCCATATCGGTTCGATCATCGGCGAGGTCGGCCTGCCGCGACGAGTTCCGTACACGGCGGCCAAGCATGGGTTGATCGGCCTTACAAAGGTGCTTGCCGCGGAGTGGGCGAGGGACAACGTGCGCGTCGTGTGCCTGGACCCCGGCTACATCTCGACAGGGCTGGGTGTCAAGAGCCAGACCCACGGCGGCGCTTTCACTGCGGCGGACATCGAGCGCAGGACGCCGATGGGTCGATTCGGTGAGGCCGCTGAGGTGGCCCGTGTTGCCGTGTTCCTCGCGTCTGACGATGCGAGCTACATCACGGGCAGCCACATCACGGTCGATGGAGGCTGGGTTGCGTACGGGGGTTGGTGATGCTTGACTTCAGTCAGTCGGCCCCAGGACTCGAACCGCCGACGGTGGTCGACCATGTGCTGCTTCCAGTCGAAGACCTCGACCAGGGAGCGCGGGGCATCCACGAGCGGTTCGCCCTTCAGGCAGTTCCAGGTGGCCGTCACCCGAAGGTGGGGACCGCCAATCAAATCGTGCCGCTGGGACTTCAGTACCTGGAGCTGATCGCGGTCGTCGATCAGGACGAGGCGGCCGGCAGCCGGCTCGGCGTACGCGTAGCGACGGCGCTGAACCAGGGCAGGACATTTGTCGCCTGGGCACTCAGGACACGGGACCTCGATGCGGTTCGCGCGAAGCTGGAGATGGCGGGCTGGGACCTGCCGGCGGTCGTCGAAGGCTCGCGGAAGCTGCCTGACGGTCACGTGCTCAGCTGGAGGACGCAAGATGTCGACCAGGGCCCGAATCCGAGCCCCCTACCGTTCGTCATCGAGTGGAGGATCCCCCAGGGTCTCCACCCGGGACAGGTTGGGGCGTCCCACGGCGGCGGGCCGACAGCGCTGCGCCGTGTGATCGTCGGGTCGAAGGAGCCCGACCGAGTGAGAGAGAAGGTCGAGCTTCTCCTCGGCCCGTCCTCCATGTACGAAGTGCGCAGGGCCGACGTCGACGGCGTCCAGGAGATCGTCCTCGAAAACGACAACGGAGAGCTGATCGTCACTTGAGTGGACGGCTCGAGGGCCGCGTCGCCGCGATCACGGGGTCGAGCCGCGGCATCGGGCGGGCAGTCGCCGAGGCGTTCCTCGCGGAGGGGGCGAAGGTGGTCGTCAACTCGCGGCAGCAGAAGGTGGCCGACCGCGTGGCGGGCGAGCTTGGTGAAGGCGCCGCCGGTGTCGGTGCGGATGTCGCGACGGAGGCAGGGGCGGCGACGCTGGTCGATCGCGCGGTCGACACCTTCGGGAGGCTCGACGTGCTCGTCAACAACGCGGGCATGGCGGTGGCCGCGGACACCCGTGAGCTCAGCCTTGAGGCCTGGAGCAGGGTCGTCGACCTCAACATGACGGCGGTGTTTCTCTGCTCGCGCGAAGCTGCGCGCCACATGTCCGCCGCCGGCCGCGGTGTGATCATCAACACGGCCTCGGTGCAGGCTTTCGCGCCATTCCCGCGCCGCCTCGCCTACGGCGCGACGAAGGCGGCCGTCGTGATGATGACTCGGATCATGGCGGCCGAGTGGGCGCCCGCGATTCGGGTCAACGCGGTCGCACCCGGATACGTCCGCACTGCGATGACTGAGAAGCTGCGCGCCGACGGCCGCATTGATTTCGACGCGATCTCGCGCCGCACGCCGCAGCGCCGCATCGCCGAGCCGGCCGAGGTCGCCGGCGCTTACACCTACTTGGCGAGCGATGAAGCGTCGTTCGTCACCGGCGAGACCATTGTTGTCGATGGGGGTTGGCTGGCGTTCGGTGCCTTCGAGGGAATCTGAAGCCGGCTAAGGCCGAGAGGTCAGCATCAGGCCTTCGACCGGGATCTCAGGCTTCTTCCCGTCGATGAGGTCGGCCACGATGCGGCTCGACCCGCACGCCATCGTGAATCCCATGTGCCCATGACCGCTGTTGATGTAAAAGTTGTCGGGTCCGGCCTGGCCCAGGATGGGTGGGCCGTCGGGGGTCATCGGCCGGTTGCAGGCGCGATAGGTGCCCTTGTCGTACTCGGCTGCCTCAGGAAGAAGGTCTGACGCGAGCTTGCGAATCAACCTCAGGTCGTGGTCGTCGTAGGTCGTCTCGTACCCGGTGAACTCGGCGCTCGACGTCATCCGCAGGCGGTCGCCGATCCGGCACCAGGCGACCAGCAGCTCTTCGTCGACCGCACCGATGCGCATCTGCGGACCGTCGTTGGTCTTGATCGGGAACGTGGCGCTGTAGCCCTTGGCCGGGGCGATTGGAAGTCTCACCCCAACCGTGCGCGCGATCTTCGGACTGTGGACGCCGGCGCTGAGGACGAACACGTCGGCGGCCAGCGATTCGCCTCCCTGCAGCGTCGCCGAGCGCACCTTGCCGCCGCTCGCCGACAGCTTCGTCACTCCTTTACCCAGAAGGAACGTCGAGCCCATCCGCTCGCAGACTGCCTGCACCCCGCGCGTGAACTTGACGCTGTCGCCGCTCGAATCGGTGACCCCGTAGATCGCTCCCGCCAGCTTGTCTTTGACCGGGGCGAGGAAAGGCTCGGCTTCGACGACGCCGTCGGCATCCAGGACGTCCTGCTTCTGCCCATGCTCCTGAACGAGCTTCATCTTTTCGATGCCCGATTCGAAACGCTTCGCATTGCGATAGAGGTAGAGGATCCCCTCGTGGATGTCGTCATAGTCGATGTGTTCGTCAGCCGCGATCTGATCGAGCATCCGCTGGCTGTACTGCGCGAGACGCAGCTTGACGAGGGTGTTCTTCGTCGCGCGCTCCGCGTTGCACTCGCGCAGGAACCGCAGACCCCAAAACATCATGCCCGGGGCCTTGAAGGGATTCACGCGCAGCGCAGTGTCGTCGACCGTCAACGAGCGCAGGAGCTCTTTCGGCGCGGAGGGCGATGCCCACGCGAACGAGTGACCCGGCGCGATGAGGCCCGCGTTGCCTGCGCTGGCCAGCGTCGCGGCCTCGGTCTCCTTCTCGACGACGGTGACCTCGTGGCCGGACCTTGCGAGGTAATAGGCGGTGGTGACGCCGACCACACCCGCTCCGATGATGACCACTTTCATCAGAAGCGAGCCACCGTCATCGCGTCCATGCGCTCCCAGTCGACCTCGACCCCGAGACCAGGCTTCTGAGGCACGCAAACCGTCCCGTCTGGCTCGAGGTCGATCTCGTCTCGCATGCCCGCGCCGTACCCGCCTATCGGCATCGGAAACTCGAAGTACTTGCAGTTGGCGACGGCTCCCATCACCTGCAGGTTCGCGGCCTGGGCGAGGGTGTATCCGAAGCTGTGGATCTCGCAGCGCAGGCCCAGGCCTTCGGCGAGGCTCGCGGCCTTTTTCGTCGCCGTGATCCCGCCGGAGATCGCGGCGTCGATGCGCACGATGTCCCAGGCGCCACGCGTCAGGTAGTTCGCGGCCTCTTGAAACGTCCTGGTGTGGACCTCGCCAGACGTGACTGCGATGTCGAGTGCGCGGGAGAGGGTCCGGTAGGCCTCGATGTGTTGGTCGCGCAGCGGCATCTCGAACCACTCGTAACCGAGCTCATCAAGATGACGGCCGACGCGGATGGCGTCGCCGAGGCTGTAGGACCCGACTGCGTCGACCATCAAGGCAACGCTGGGTCCGACCTGGTCCCTTACGGCGGTGCACAGCTCGACGTCCCGCTCAGGGTCGCCCCAAACGTGGAGCTTGATCGCGCGGAACCCCTTGCGCAGCCAGACGTCGATCTCGTGCTGGAAATCGGCGAGCGTCGCGTAAGTCAGCGAGCTTGCGTACGCCGGCAGCCGGTCGCGCTGGGCCCCGAGCAGCTTGTAGACCGGAAGGCCGGCCGCGCGGCCCGCAAGATCCCACAGTGCGCAGTCGACGATCGCGAGCGAGTGCGGCGGGACCATAAGGATGCTGACCTCGTTCAGGCGTTGCCAGATTCGCTCCCGGTACAACGGGTCCTCGCCAATGAGGAGTGGCTTCAACTCGGCGAGCGCGGCCGCCACCGCCTGCGCGCCAAGGTACGTGCTGCTGCCGGCCACGCCCTCGATCCCTTCGTCCGTGTGGACCCTGACGATGACGTTCGCCAGGTTCATGATCAACCGCTCGGCGAAGAGCATGGTCACGCCCGCATCGACCACCTGGACCGAGACGTCGGTGATCTTCATCGCTCCCCGCGCAGAAGATACCCCGCCGCGAGATCAGCTGACGTAGAAGTTGATCTTCCGCGGCCGCAGCCGTATCAGCTCGCCATCGCCCGGGTGCCCGCCGCGACTCCAGACTTCGAGATACTCGCGTCCTTTGACCTCGCCGAGGTACCTGATCGCCAGGGCGCTGATGAACTCGATGCGCTCGTTCTCCGGCAGCCGTTCTACCGTGGCGTCGCCGACGACGCTGACGATCAGGTACGGTCTTTCGACCGTCGAGACGCTGAGCGCGGCGCGGCCGTCCCTCGCGAGCGCGCGTCCTTTATATGCGCCGGCCGGACTGCCGATCAGCAGATCGCCGTCCCTGTGCTCGAACCAGACGGGCAGGACGTGCGGGTAGCCGTCCAGGCCGATAAAGCCGAGCTGGCCGACGATCGGGCGGCCGAGGATATCGGCCGCGCGTGGGTCCAAAGCGCCGCCATTCTAGGCGTGGACCGCGGCTACCCGGTCCGCTCGGTTCGAAGTAAGGTTCTCGCGATGCCTGTGCAATCGAAGGTGAGGCTGCTGACCGACCACGACCTCCCGTACACCGACCTCGTGCCGGGGCTCGAGCTCTCGCGCGCGATCACACATGCCGGCACCACGCAATTGGGCGGTGGCTACATGCGATTCTCAGCAGACGCCGAATTTCCCGACTGGACGTTGAAGTACGACGAGGTGCTTTTCGTGCAATCGGGCGAGCTCGAGATCGTGAGCGATGGGGCGAGCGTAAAGGCGAGCGTCGGGCAGGCGATCCTCATCCCCAACGGTGCCAAGGTCACCTATCGAGGCCGCAAAGGCACGGTCGGGTTCTTCGTGCTCTGGCCTTTCGACTGGGATAGGAAGATTGGGGCCTAGCGGCGTTCGTCAGGTGGCGACCGGCTTGAGATCCTTCTCTGACGCGTCCTCGCCGAGGTCGGCCGCGAGCCGGTCGAGGTTCCGCATCGAGAGCTCGTCGGCGGCCTGACGCGGCGGGATCCCCTGCGAGTCGGCAAGCTCCAGCATCCTTCTGACCGTCTCCCGCATCACGCGCGAGACCTGCTTGAAAGATTGGTCCGCGTCCGGTTGGATGACGCCCAGCAGCGTCCACCACCACCATGCGTTCGCCCCACCGTTGGCCACGTAGTCCGGGATCACGACAACTCCACGCTCGTACAGTCGCTGTGCGGCGTCGTCCGTGGTCGGGATGTTGGCGGCCTCGACGACCATGCGTGCTTTCACGTTGTCGGCGTTGCCCGCTGTCAGCACGTCGCCGATCGCGGCCGGCACGAGGATGTCCGCGTCTATGTCGAGCCAGCTGTCGCGAAGACCCTCCTTGTCTTCGCGGCCAAGCGTCGAGCGGTCGACCTCGCCCAGTGCGCTGCGGGACTCGAGCAGCCGCTCGACGTCGAGTCCGCCCGGATTGCTGATCGCGCCGTTGACGTCCACGACGCCCACGACCTTCACGCCCAGCCGGGAAAGGTACCGCGCGCTGGAGCCGCCCATCGTTCCGAAACCCTGGATGACCGCGCGCATCCCGGACAGCGTCCAGCCCTTGTACTCCGCGCACGCGGCGGCCGCCTCGGCGACGCCATAACCGCCGATGCAGTCGGCGAGGCCGATGCCCTCCACGTTGATGGCCAGCCCCTGGACGACCCGGCGGCCAGCCGCTTGCGCGTCACCGGAACGGTCGAGCATGGCCTGCACGGTCAGGCCGACCCCCTGCTCGGCGAAGACTTCGGTGAGCAGCTCCTGCGTCACGCCGAGATCCTCGGCGGTCCCCCAGCCGCTGCGGTACAGGGGCCGCATCGCGCGCACGTATCGAGAGAGCATCCCGCGCGCCTGTGGGTCGTGCGGATCGATGTCGACCCCACCCTTGGCGCCGCCCCCTGGCAGGTTGAAAGCGCCATTCTTGTACGACATCGTGCGCGCCAGACGCTCCACCTCAGCGAGGGTCACGCCGGATCGCATCCGTGTTCCACCGCCGGCCAG
>Ga0209802_1003165_pt1 | contig 11118 bp, 13 predicted proteins | sample GraSoiAngelo_129_FD_185886 | JGI IMG/M metagenome (GOLD analysis project Ga0209802, IMG submission 185886) | Grasslands soil microbial communities from the Angelo Coastal Reserve, California, USA - 14_0927_12_40cm (SPAdes) (version 2) | ecosystem: Environmental > Terrestrial > Soil > Grasslands ... | reverse complement strand
ACGAGCGGAACCGCCGGCGCCGAGGATGACCACGTTCGCGCCGCGGGGCTCGACGCCGACGTCCTCGATAGCGGTGCGGATGCCGACCACGTCGGTGTTGGAGCCGACCAGGCGGCCACCATCGTTCGCGATCGTGTTGACTGCTCGGGCGCGCAGCGCTTCTGGATCGACCGAGTCGAGGCGATCGATCACTGCGACCTTGTGTGGGATGGTGACGTTCGCCCCCGCCACGTCCGATTCACGCAGTCGTGCGATGGCGGCGGGTAGGCCGCCCGGCGCGACGTCGAGGAGCTCGTAGGTCCAGTCGAGACCGAGCGCGGCGAACGCGGCGCTGTGCATCGCCGGGCTTGAGGAGTATGAGATTCCCTCGCCGAGCAGGTAAACCTTCAGCTAGCTGCCGCTCACGCCATACGTCTGCTTGTCGCGCTCGAAGTCCTGGGAGTTGGTCTCGAAGTGCGTCACGCCGTTGCGGTCAGCGAAGTAGTAGAGGTACTTGGTCGACGGCGGGTTGATGCACGCGAGCAGCGCCGCCTTGCCCGGATTGCTGATCGGCCCGGGCGGCAGGCCGGCATGGTTGCGCGTGTTGAATGGACTGTTGGACTGCAGCTCGGCGTAAGTCGGCTCGGGTGTAAGCCGGCCCAACGCATAGAGAAGAGTGGCGTCGACGCCCAGGGGCATGTTGATCTTCAGGCGGTTGTAGTACACGCTGCAGACGTTGCCGCGATCGGAGTCCTTGTTGGCCTCGCGCTCGACCATCGACGCGAGGATCACGATCGACTCCAGGTCCTCCGCCGGCCGCCCGGTGGCCGGCTGCTTGATCTGGTCGCGCAGCGTCGGCGAGAACACAGTTCCGAACTGCGTGAGCTGCGCCTTGATGAGCTCCTTCACGCCCACGCTCCGATCGATGAGGTAGGTGTCCGGGAACAGGTAGCCCTCGAGCGGAGGGTCGGCGGTCGCCGGCCGAGACGCAAGGAAGTCGTACGCGGCCGCCACGGCGGGATCCTTCGCCGCGCTGATGTAATCGGCGGCCGTGCCGATGCCGGACTTCTCCACGTACGTGGCCTGGAACTTGAGCGGGAAGCCCTCGGGGATTGTCACCACGAGCTGATCCGGCTTCCCGTGCTGGAGTGCGTCCACGACCTGCACCATGCTCATGTTGCGGTTGAGCAGAAACGTGCCGGCCTCGAACCTCGGTGCGGAGTTGTTCAGCCTGATGTAGAGGTCGAAAGCGTTACGGTCTCGAATAAGGCGTTGCGTATACAGGTCCTCGCTGATCTGGCTGGCCAGCTCGCCCTGGTCGACGTGGAAGACGACCGGCTGGCTCGATTGGGAGACTGGCGTGCTGAGGTTGTAGTTCCACCAGTCCAGCCCGCGCGACGTGCCGAAGCCAAGGACGACGAGGACGACCAGGATCCCCGCGAGCCTCTTCATTCGACCTGGTCCTCTTCCAGGGCCGCGATGACGTGTTGGAACTCTTCACCCTCGACGGTTTCGAGCCCGTTCCCCGCCTCGCGCAGCAACAAGACCTGCTCGGGGTCGTCGACATTTTCGACCAGGTAGTACACCCCGCCCTCGTGGTCGAACGCATCGTGGAGGTGGAACTGGCGCTCGCGACCCGACTCGTCGATCAGGGTGATGTGTTGTGGGTGTTCTTCGTCTTCAGCCAGGCTTCTGTCTCCGCCGGTGGTCGAGATGACTCTGAAGCAACATCGTAGCCGCCACCCGGTCGATGCCCTGGCGGCGCTGTTCGCGCTTGACGCCGCCCGCGATGAGCGCGCGCTCCGCCGCGGCGGTTGTAAGGCGCTCGTCCACCAGCTCGACCGGCAGGCCGGATTCGCGCCGGATGGCGTCGGCGAGCCTTCGCGCGGCTGCCGCCTCGGGCCCATGCGTGCCGTCCAGCCGTACGGGCAGCCCGACGATGAGACGTTCGGCGGCGTGGGTTCGGGCCACGGCCGCCACGCGCGCGGGCAGGCTTTCAACAGGCTCGGCGGGCACGGTCGCCAGCGCCTGCGCGATGGTTTCGGTAGGGTCGCTCAGCGCGAGGCCGATTCGCTTGGAGCCGGGATCGACCGCGAGTATCCGCACCCTACGGACTAAGGCGATGCCGACGGCGATGGCGATGGTTCGAATACCGACGGGTTGGCCGACGGGAGGGCAGTGCCGGACTCGACCACGTAGTGGATCGCGATGTGGTTGGCGAGAACAGGCATCAGCGGCAGTGGTATCGGTGACTCCTTGATGACCACCGACTTCACGCCGAGCGACTGGAGATAGATCTTGGCGCTGGTTACCTGCCTGCCCACGATTTGACCGTGCCTACGAAGGTGAGATTGCCGCCCGCACTTGCGCTCAGGAGCCGGTAGCTGACCTGCGTGCCGCTCTCGGTGAGCAGCTCCTGGTCGTTGGGCACGCGCTGCGCGAGGTAGTTCTGGAAGGCCTTGGTGACGTCCGAGTCGAAGTAATAGTCGCCCTCGCCTGTGACAGTCATGGTTCCGCTGAAGCTCTGGACGGCGTCATTGGGCGAATGGTCGGTGTTGAACTGCGGAGCGCCGTAGACGATGCTCTCGCTGAGCTTCTCGCCCTTCTGCACCCCGGCGCCCAGCTGCTGGGCGATCGCCTGGTGCAGCTGCTGCTCCATCTGAGCCCGCGCCGCGTCGAAGTCCGTCACGGTCATCTGGGGCGTCGATGAAGGGTCGGTGCCACCACCCGTGGCCTGCGGGTTGTCGACAGTCAGGCAGGGCCACGGGTTTTGGGCGATCTGGGTGATGACATGGCTGCCAACATTGCCCGCGGAACCGGACGTCACGGCAATGACGTTCACCGTCACGCTCTTGCCCGCGGCGACGTTCGCATCACCCGACGTCTGGGCGAAATCCAGCTGGTTGGCCGGGTCGTAGAGTCGCTGGCCCTTTGGCATCGTGAACGTCGGGTTGTTGTGCGTGCATGAATTCGTGTAGACGACCTGGCCGATCGCAGGAGCGAGCGGCACCGCCTTGACGCCGGTGGTCTTGAAGCCCTGGGAGTCTGAACGCGAGATCGAGCTCACGCGCACGCGGATCGGCGCCTTGTTTGGCTGGGCCTGGATCTCGATGTCGCGCTGCGCAAACGGCTGAGCCTGCGCGATCAGGGTCACCGACGCTGTGGGCACGAAGATGCCCGCCCCGACGATGCCGACCAGCAGGATCGTCGCCGCCACTATGTACAGCAAGGTTCGGCCAGGCTTGATCTCGGTGGCGCTCTTGGTCAGCAGCTTGGTCGGCGCCGCAACGCCGACGTGCGTCATGGGTGGGGCGATCCGGCGGTGCCAAAACTTGCGCGGTGGCGGCGGCTGCTCGGGCTCGGAGTCGATGCCTTCGCCCATCGGGCCTACGGCACCGAATACCGGGAAGCCGCTCTCCGACGCCATCTTCTGTACCGCTGGGTCGTCGCACACCACGGTGACGTGCTTACCCATGCGCGCTGCGTAGTTGCGGAGGAGCTGGAAGTTGAATCGGCTCTGCCCGATGCGTGAACGCATCGGCAGCACGAGCATCGTGTCGTCGCCGCGGTAGCGGCGAATCCGCTCAACTAGCTCGGGAATCTCTTCCTCGGTTTCGACGTAAATCGGAGTGGTTGCCATGGCGTCTACAGGTCTCCTGGCGAGGCGGATTTCATACCTTTATACCGCTTAGGACCCGACGCATGACGGTGTTCATCCGGGCGCGGTCCTCGGCTTCGGTCCTCAAGGCATGGTTGGCGAGACCCATCGGAGCGATGTCCTGCGGGCTCGAAAGCTGGCCGGTGGAGTCGGTGAGATTGCGAACGTCCGGTGGCACGAGATGACGTATTCGCGGTTCGCGCGGAAAGGGAAGGCCCGTGGCCCAGTGGTTCTTGACCATCTCCAGCGTGAGCTCCGGCAAGAGACTCCCACCGCCGCAGAGATAGATGTTGGTGGGCAGCCGCTCGCCGCGCGACAGTTCCTTGAGGCTGAGCGCGAGTCCCTGCAGGAGCACCTCTGCGTCGGCGCCGAGAAGCTCGGAGACCTGGCGGTGCTGCTCGGCAGACAGCAGGCCCTCGGAGTGCCGGAGCTTGCGCGCCTCCGCCTCCTCGTAGCTGAGACCGAACGCGAGCGCCAGGCGGCGCGTGAACGCGCGCCCGCCCAGGTTGAACATTCGCGTCCCCTCGACGCCCCCATCCCGCACGAGCGCGACGTCGGTGGTGCCGCCGCCGACATCGACGAATATCCCGCCCTCCGCCCACGTCTCCTCGCTGGCACAGGCTCGCGCGAGCGCATAGGGCTGCGCGACCGCGGCCGCCAGCTCGAGGTCGAGCTCGCGCACGACCGTGTCGATGGCGTCGATGTGCGTCATGGGCGCAAACGTGTTGAAGACGGTGAGCTCGAGGTTCTTGCCTGTGAAGCCGACGGGGTTGGTGACCGGATAGCCGTCGACCCTGATGTTGGTGATGGCCGAATGCACAAGGCGCGCCTCGAGCTGGCCGTAGCTCCGCTCGAGCTCGAGGAGATGCTGCGCCTCACGCAGCGCGCGCCGCTGCACCATCTGCAGCATCGCCGAGACCTCGCCGGACTTGACGCGGCCTTTGGAGTCCTCGCGCGGGTAGGCGATCGTGGACGAGAAGCCCTTGATGAGCTCGCCGGCGATGCCGACTACGACCTGGCCGGGAACGGTCTTGGCCATGTCCTCGGCGGCTTCGAGGGCGCGGTTGCATGACTGGATCACCGACTCGATATCGGCGATCGCGCCTCCCGACATGGCCGCCGGCGCCTGCGGCTCCCTCCCCACTCCCAGGACCTCGCCGTCGAGGCCTTCTCGGCGGACCACCAGGACCTTGATGAGGTCGGTGCCGATGTCCAGCACGGTGAAGTGTCGGTAGTAGTCGCTCCGCTTGCGGAGGAATTTGAACTTGGTCACGTGAGCGCCTGTTCGAGGCGCTTGAACGCCTCTTCGGGTGAGCCTTTGAGCGTGCCGCGCGCGAGCTGCGGCCGACCGCCACCCTTGCCCAGGAGGGCCGCCAAACGGGCAGCATCGTATTCAGGCGTCAGATCCTTGGACACCTTGATCACAAACTGGTCTCCGGCCACAACGGTTACGACTCCCGTCTTGACGAGTTCGAGGTACCGGTCGGCGTAAGCCGCCAATTCCTCCTGGTTCGAAGCGTCCACGGTCTCGATCACGAACGGTACTTTGCCGGTTTTGACGGCGAGGCCGTCGCCTCCTTTGACTTTGGCCGAGCGCAGTTGCTCCGAAAGCGCCTTCAGGCGCCGCTCGGCGTCCTTGAGCTGGCTCCGCAGCGATTCGACCCTCTCGGGGAGGCGCTCGGGGCCTGTGTTGAAGGAGCGTGCCAGCTCGGCCAGCAGCTTTCGCTCGCGCCAGACGAGCTCGTCCGCCGCTTCGCCGACCACCATGTCGATGCGGCGAAGGCCCGAGCCGATGCTCGATTCCGAAACGATCACTGCCGGGCCGATGTCAGCGGTGTTGGCCACGTGCGTGCCGCCGCAGAGCTCGCAGGTCCAGTCTCCGAAGCACACGACTCGGACGACGTCGCCGTACTTCTCCTCGAACAGGTGCATCGCGCCTTCGGCCACCGCCTCTTTGTATGGCTTGTGGCTCTCGTGGAACGACAGCGCCTCGCGCACCTTTTCCATGACGCGCCGGTTGATGCGCTTCAACTCCTCGTCGGTGATGGCGCGGTTGAACGGGATGTCGAAGGTCGTGTGGTCAGGACCAACCCAGGAGCCCTTCTGCTGGACGCTTTCACCGAGAGTCTCGCGCAGCGCCCTATGCAGCAGGTGCGTGGCCGAGTGATGGCGAGCGATCTGACGCCGGCGCGGCACGTCGACGGCCGCGGTCGCAGCCTCGCCGACTTTCACCTCGCCTGTCACCACCGAGCCGATGTGGGCGATCACGCCATCCGCCGGTTTCTGCGTGTCCTCGACGCGCACGCGCCCGCTCTCCGTCGTGATCGTCCCGGTGTCGCCGATCTGCCCGCCTGACTCCGCATAGAAAGGTGTGCGCTCCAGGAAGACCTCGACCTCGTCGCCTTCGCCGGCCTGGTCGGAAGGCTGTCCGTCCTTGCGCAGCGCCACGATCGACGTCTTCGTGGTCAGCTCCGTGTAGCCGGTGAACCCCGACTTCGGGAGATTCTTTGCGAGCACCCATCGATTGGGCAGCTCGCGACGCGAGCGCTCCTTCTGCGCGGCCATCGCCGCCTTGAAGCCTGCCTCATCGACCTGCAGCCCGCGTTCCGACGCAAGCTCCTGCGTCAGCTCGAGCGGGAACCCGAATGTGTCGTGCAGGCGGAATGCCTCGCTTCCCGGGATTGTGTTGCCGTGCTTGGCCGCGACCTTCTCGAACTGCTCCATCCCCTGTTCGAGCGTGCGCGCGAATCGCTCGGTCTCGTTGTCGACCACCTCTTTGATCTGCCGCTCGCGCGGAACCAGCTCGGTGTAGTGGTCGCGAAACATCGAGACCGTTAGGGCTGCCGCTTGGCTCAGCGCAGCCGACAAGCCGACACGCCGCGCGTGCACGGCTGAGCGGCGAATCAACCTGCGCAGCACATATCCCCTGCCTTCATTCGACGGCACGACGCCGTCGGCGATGACGAAAGTCGCCGCGCGCATGTGGTCGGCGATGATCCGCTCCGAGAGCGTGACCGGCTTGGCGCTCGACTCCCGCACGAAATCCACGAGCGGCGCGAGTATGTCCGCCTCAAATATGTTGCTCTTGCCCTGGAGGATGTACGAGATGCGCTCCAGGCCCATGCCGGTGTCGATGGCCGGACGCTCGAGCGGAACGAGGCTGCCGTCCGGCTGCTGGTCATACTGCGGGAAAACGAGGTTCCAGAATTCCGTGAACCGGTCGCAGTGGTCGGGAATGCAATCGTCGCGGCCGCACCCCGCCTCTTTGCCGCGATCCCACCAGATCTCTGAATCGGGACCGCATGGTCCAAGGCCCAGGCCCCACCAGTTGTCGTCGAGGCGAGTGATGAGCTCCGCTTTCATGCCGGGCTGCTGCATCCAGATCTCGTGGGCCTGGTCGTCGGAGGGATGGATCGTGACGCGAAGCCGGTCTACCGGCATGTCGAAACCCTTGGTGACGAGGTCCCACGCCAGCGGGATCGCGGTCTCCTTGAAATAGTCGCCAGTGGGCGCAAAGTTGCCGAGCATCTCGAAGAAGGTGTTGTGACGGTCGGTCTTGCCCACCTCATCGATGTCGCCGGTGCGCAGGCATTTCTGACAGGTGACGAGCCTGGGCGCGGGCGGACGCCTCAAGCCCAGGTAGTAGGGCTGGAGCGGTTGCATTCCGGCCGAGATGAAGAGCGTGCTCGGGTCCGCCTGCGGCACCAATGGCGCGCTGGGGAGGATCTGATGCTCCCGGCTCGCGAAATGCTCTAGAAAACGTCTGCGGATCTCGTTCCCGGTCACGGGGCGGGGTTCAGTTTAGGGGGCGAGACGCTCCATCCGCCAACCGCCTTCCCTTCGGCGGACGTAGCGCAGCCGATCGTGCAGGCGATCCTCGCGGTTCTCCCAGAACTCGATCCAGTCCGGGCGCAACGCGTAGCCGCCCCAATCGGAGGGTAGCGGCACCGTTTTCGGATAGCTGCGATCAAGATCGGCCACCGCGTTCTCGAGGTCAGCGCGCGAGGCAACCACACGGCTCTGGCGCGAGGCAAGCGCCGATAGCTGCGCGCCACGCGGGCGCGAGTGGAAGTAGGCGGCCGACGCAGCCCGGGACAATCGGCTGACCCGGCCCGACACCCTCACCTGGTGGCGCGTCATCGACCAGTAGAAGACGATCGCAGCGCGATTGTTGGCGGCGAGGTCGAGGCCTTTGCGGCTCTCGTAGTTCGTATAGAAGAGAAATCTGTCAACACCGACTTGGGAAGCTCGAGTCTCCCCACCCGGCCGCAAGAGCGGCCGACCTCCCCGCACGGCGGGGAGGTGCATAAGACCCTTGTAGAGCACCATGCGGACCGAGGGAGTGCAGTTCGCGTCCGCCGTCGCCAGGGCGATGGCGTTCGGCTGGAGCGCGCCCCTGTGCTCGGCTGCGCGATACCAGCGCTTGAACAGGACCAGCGGGTCCGCCGGCGCGCGCGACTCCAGCAACGCCATCTCTAAGGCGTTTCTTGTGGGACGTACTTGCGCAGCTGCTCGAGAGCCGCTCGCTGCAGGCGGGAGACGTGCATCTGGCTGATGCCCAGGCGGCGCGCGATCTCCGACTGCGACATCTGCTCGTAGAACCGCATGGCCATGATGGCGCGCTCTCGGGGCGTCAGGTGCTCCATCGCGCGGTTGAGGAGGTCGCGCATCTCGACCCGATCCAGCTCGGGATCTTCATCTCCGATCTGCTCGGCGATGGAGCGCTGGTCCTGTCCATCGCTCGAGCCGATCGGCTGGTCGAGCGAGAGCGGCATGTAAGCCGGCCCCATTTCCATCGCTTCCGTCACATCCTCGGGCGTCACCCCCAGCCTGTCGGCGAGCTCAGACACGGTCGGCTCGCGGCCCAGCTCGTTCTTCATCTGCTCGTTGACGCGGACCACCGACTGGTGGAGCTCCTGGAGGCGGCGAGGAAAACGAATTGCCGTGCCCTTGTCGCGGAAGTGGCGCTTGATCTCGCCGGCGACGGTCAGTGTGGCGAATGTCGTGAACTCGTAGCCGAGGTCCGGGTCGAAGCGGTCGATGGCCTTGATCAGGCCGAGATATCCCACCTGCACGATGTCTTCCAGGGGCTCACCGCGGTTTTGAAACTTCCGGGCGAGGAAGTAGACAAAGTCCCGATAGGCGTCAACGAGCTGTGCGCGAATGCGATCGCGTTCTGCGGGATCCGTGGTCTCCTTGTACCGACGGTGGAGAGCCCGCAGCTCCTCGCGGGACAGCCTCGGCTTCGCAGCCAATAGTTCTAGTTTGGCGCGGTCAGGAAGCCAGGTACTTGACCATGCGGAAGCGGACGTGCCCCGTGCGCGGCTCGACCTCCGGCCGGAAGTCGTCCACGAAGCAGCGGATCATCTCGTAAGCAAGCCTCTGGAGCTCCGCATCGACCTGCGGTTCCCTGGCCGCCATCGTCTTCAGATGTGCCTCGCCTGGGACCAGGTCGACGTCGACCACAAGCGCGCGATTGGTGGCGAAATAGTTCAGTTTCAGCTCCGCCGGTCCGTCAAGGTCGCGGGCCGCCGCGATGGCGCTGTCGCACGCCTGCGTCAGCGCGATGGACAGCTCGTCCAGGTCGACGAGGCTCAAGCCGAGCTGTCCACCGAGAGTCACGGCCACGCGCTTGGCGACAGGAATGAATGCCGCAGTCGCCGGGATCTTCAGTTCAGCGAGATCGCGCTTGGCCATACGCCGTGCCTATTTGGCTTCCTCGCCGTTGATTGCCTGCATCTTGCGCGTCGCCGCCGCCTCGAGTTCTTCACGCTTGCGCTTCGCCGCCGCGACGCCGTCCTGGATCGCCTTGCCGACCGGGTGCTCCGGATCGGTCATGATCTGGCGCGCCTTCTGTGCAGCTTCCTTTGCCTTCTGCACCGGCTCGCTGCCCGACAGCTCGATCGTCTTGCTCCGCAGGTTGTCGACCTGGCCCCGACCAGGACCCGACGCGATGTAAGCGCCGGCGATCAGTCCGATCAGACCGCCCAGGATGAACCAGCCGAATCCACCACCGCCGCCATTACTTTCGTCGGCCATAGCTAACCTCCTAATACCTGGCGAAATAAGCTCCGACCCGCCACCCTCACTCCATACGCCGCGGCCTTTATGCCGCGACCTACCGCGGCGGCGCCCGTGCCGGCCGTCCGAAGGCCGACGTTCACGCCCGCGGTGATGTCGTTGACGTTGCCGATCGTTTGCCGCACCTCAGGCAGCGTCTCCTTCATCTCTTCGTTGGTAGTTTCCAGCAGTTCCTCCACAGTTCCAAGGGTTCGGCGCAGCCGCAACAGAAGTGCGGCAAGGGCCAGCGCCACAACGAGGGCGGCGATCCCAAACGCCAACCACATGAAGTTCTGCAATCTGGTGAATACCCCCTATTCCGACCCGGTAAACAAGGCAATCTTAAGTGCGCGGCTGCCCGCCCGCCGCCGGGGCTGGTGGTTCTTTGGGCTGACGTTGAAAACGGGGCACGAATCGGGCCAGCGGCTGAAGCAGCAGCGCGAACGCGACGGCGGGCAGGATATTGGCCTCGCCCATGCGCGCGGACGGGAGCCCGAGGTAATCCCAAAGCTGCCCGAGCCCGAAGCCGATCGCGGTCATCAGCAGGATCGGGAAGTAGGCGCGGCGCCGGTACCGCAGGAACGCATAGAAGAGCTGGGACACGATCAGCACCGCGAGCACGGCCACGACCAGCCCGGGCGGCACCAGCTTCAAGATCGACTGCAAAAGGCTCCCTCCGGGACGCGGCGGTGGGTTGTCCTGAGAAATCTCAGGTGGGTCCCCTGCCTTGGCTTTCCAAGTCCCGTCTGAGGGGTCCCCGCAAAATCGAAGATTTCGTGGGGCTCTCGTGCGGGCTTTTGGTCGGCTATCCGGACTCCGGGGTCCCGAACGATCGTCTGTTGGGCAACGCGCACGCTACGCGCGCCCCTTCGGGAGCAATGCCATGTTACCGGGCTGGTTTCTCGGGCGGCACCACCTGGATGTGCAGCTCCTTCAGCAGCTCTGGGTCGACAGGGCCCGGCGCGCCGAGCATGAGGTCCTGGTGGCTTTGCGTCTTCGGGAACGCGACCACGTCGCGAATGTTGTCGGTCCTGCTCATCGCCATCAGCAGGCGGTCGATACCGGACGCGATGCCACCATGCGGCGGGACTCCGTACTCGAATGCATCGAGCAGGTGCCCGAACTGCGCGTAGATCTTCTCGCGGCTCATGCCGAGAATCTCGAAGACTCGCTCCTGTAGCGCGCGGTCGTGAATACGGATGCTGCCGCCGGCGATCTCGAGCCCGTTGACGACGCAGTCATAGGCACGGGCGCGCACCGCGTACGGCTGAGAGTCGATCAAGTGCATGTCCTCAGGCCACGGCGAAGTAAAAGGATGGTGGCCGTAGGTGAGCTTGCCCTGGTCGTCTTCTTCGAAGAGATACATGGGGTAGATCCAGGTGAACTTCCACTCGCCTTCGCGCACGAGGTTGCGGCGTCGC
>Ga0209802_1003164_pt1 | contig 11126 bp, 13 predicted proteins | sample GraSoiAngelo_129_FD_185886 | JGI IMG/M metagenome (GOLD analysis project Ga0209802, IMG submission 185886) | Grasslands soil microbial communities from the Angelo Coastal Reserve, California, USA - 14_0927_12_40cm (SPAdes) (version 2) | ecosystem: Environmental > Terrestrial > Soil > Grasslands ... | reverse complement strand
GCATACAGAAGGAACTCGATTGGGTAAAGGAGAACACGAAAAAGTGGGAAAAAATGCGGTACTAGCGATTTGGCCGTGACTCCTCGGGTACGCGTCTGTCCCCTGCAACGTTGTGCTGCCCTAGATCGGGACAGAGAGACACCCGGAGGGTGCTGGTAGGTATAGCGGTTGGAAGTTTGGATAGACGTCAACACACCAAAGCAGGCTCTATTCCTAACCCCCCTCGTGGAAGAGCTCGACAAACGCGGGCACGGAACACATGTTACATCGAGGCACTATCGGGAAGCAGAGGGTTTGCTTCGCAAGTCCCCTTTTGAGGTTACGTTCGTAGGAAAACACGGAGGCGCTTTGCTTCTCGACAAACTCATCGCCAGTAACGAGAGAATACGAGGGTTAGTCGATCTCGTGCCTGGATGGAGTCCCGGGTTGGCCGTGCATTTTGCGTCACCCGAATGTGCGCGGGTCGCCTTTGGACTAGGAATACCACAGGTTTGCATTTCTGATTGCCCCCATACCGTAAGCGTCGACAGGCTTACACTACCTCTAGTCGACCGACTCGTAACTCCACGTGTGATCCCCTACGAGGCGTGGAAGAACTACGGTGTTCAACGCAAGACCATAACAAGATACGATGCGCTCGACCCTGCGGTGTGGTTGAAACGGAGAAACATAGAGAAGCTCAAGATAGAAGAATTGGGAGCCGACCCAAATAGAAGGACAATAACAGTAAGGTACGAGGAGAGCTACGCGTCGTACCTACTCGACAAGGATGCTTCCTGGGGAATCGACGTACTCGACGCCCTCACGTCAAACTTTGAAGAATACAACGTCTTGGTTCTAGGTAGGTATGAAGAACAACTCAGCCACCTCTCCGAGAAATTTGGCGACAAAATAATCCTGCCCAAGGAAACGGTCGACGGTGCTGCTCTTCTCAAGGCTACCGACTTGTTCGTCGGAATGGGCGGAACCATGACCGTTGAAGCGGCACTGCTTGGAATCCCTTCGATCTCAGCATATCAAGGCGGACCCCTATATTATATCTCATACTTGGTCAAACAAGGACTCACTTACGAGGCCCATAGCGTAAATCGCCTGGTGGAGTGCGCGAAGGAGTTACTAGCGAGCGAGACGAAGAGAAAGTTGCTTGCTGAGAGATCAAGGATCATACTAGAGAAGATGGAAGATCCTATAGAAAAAATCATGACAGTGTTGCAACAGTTTTGGAAAAGCTAGCAAGCATGAGTGCAACAACCGTAAGACCTCCCCGAAGCGATAAGTGGGGCGGGCGACCAAGCCGTTTGGTTTCATGGCTCACCATCGAAGTTGAGGAGTCGAAGGACGCTTTCCCAAAAACCGGATGCCACGGCACGTCGGTGAAGACTTTCTCGAAGCTTACCCAATGCTGAGAAGAACCCGAGAAGAGTAAAGGCCCACCCCATCTCATGCTTCACGAGCGAGAAACCGCTCTACTTCCAAGTACTTGGAAAAGAAAGGCTTGGTCAAGACGATCCAATCTCCCAGAGAGATCACACTATTGGTCAGCAGGAGCCTGTCCTCGGACGAGGAGAGAAAGCAGCAGGAGAGGCGAGGGACGAAACTACTCCACGAAATGGAAGACCCGATCAAGGTCATCTCTGCGGTAGTCAGGAAGACCTGGAAAGAGACCCAGACCTAGGCCACGTCCGCCCAACGCTTTGACAGTGTGCGAGCGGCAGATGCTTCAACCCCAGAAAGGCAAGTTGCCCACGCATGCAATGCTAACTCCTCTCCAGCCGACCGAAGAAAACACTCCGTCCCTCTTTGTTGTCACCATTCACGGTTACCAAACCCGTTACTAGTCGAGAAACCTCAATTCCACTTGGCACGCGCGACACAAAACTCGAGTCGGGAAGGGAATTAACAAAACGTAACCTCCTTGTCCACCCCGATCTTCGAGAAAGAAGCCCGCAGACTGTTCTCTTTCAAACCCGACAAGGGTAGAACAAGCCCCGATCAGAAATCGGGGCAGGCGATTTGAGCTTGCGACTTTTTACCGTTGACCTCTACGCTTAATTCACGATTTCGAAAACGTCGGATCGATGCATTCTGGGCCCTGAAGTCTGAGACTCGCGCAGAATAGCTTCAACTGGCGGGACCCCCCTCTGAAAAATCTCAAAAGCAGTTACTCCCCATGACACAGATCAGCTTTTCGGGCGTGACAGGGAAAGTTTGTGGTTCAGGTTTAGGTTCCGATTGTCTGGTCGAAGATCGGTCTGAACTCGTCCAGCAGGCGTTTCAGGTCGTTCTCGGTCTTTCCTTCCACGTAGATTCGGATTAGCGGTTCTGTTCCGCTGGGTCTGACAAGGAACCAGCCTCGGTCTCTGATATCCACACGTACTCCATCTATTCTGCTCGTCACTCTGTCTCCGAGACTCTGACGAATCCTCTTCATAGCCTTGTGCTTCTTCTCATCGGGACATTTGCGCTTCTCTTTTGCCATGAAGAATTTCGGCAGCCGAGCCATCAGTTTGGAGAGGGAGGTCCGATTCTCGAGTATGGAGTTGAGGACCAGCACCGTAGCCATCGTCCCATCTCTTACGGGCTGGTGGGGGGCGTAGAATAATCCACCGTTCTCCTCTCCGCCAAGAATCGCGTTCTCTCGAACCATCGTCCTCGCCACGTGAATACTTCCAACTTGAGTCAGAATCACCCTTCCTTTTCTCCGTCGAGCGACCTCTGTAACAGACATTGATGAATTAACGGGAGTAACGACCTTGGCTCCCGGATTCTTCTTGAGGATCTCGTCGGCAATGAGCGTTAAGCTATTGTCTCCCGACTGGACAGCCCCCGTCTCATCGACGAATACTGCTCTGTCTCCGTCGCCATCATGGGCAACACCAAACGTCGCCTTCTCTTGTCGTACGAGAGTCGACAGGGGTCCCAAGTTTTCCGGTCGGGGTTCAGAATTGCGGCCGGGAAATCTGCCATCAATGTTATCGTTGATAGTGACCACCTGACAGCCGATGCGTCGGAGCAAGAGGGGAGTAGTCAATGATGAGACCCCGTTGCCCGTGTCCACCGCGACCTTCAGCCGATTGGTAAGCTTCTCTTCCATAACGTAGCTCTTGATACTTGACGAGTAGGGTTCGAGAGGTAGAACTCGCTGCTCACGCTGCCCCGGGATCCTACTAACATTCCAAGAATCTTTCATGACTAGGTCTTCAATCCGTTCCTCCTTTTCACGCGGAATCTCGATCCCATCAGAGTCCACGACCTTGAAGCCGTTGTACTCGGGAGGGTTGTGGCTTGCAGTAATGACCAGTCCGGGAGCGCTGCTAATCTTTGCCAGGAATTGCAGTCCCGGGGTGGTTATGACTCCGCAGTCCTCTACGCCATTTCCTCGTGCGAGTATCCCCGCAACCGCCCCTTCCGCGAGCATCTGGCTGGAGGTCCGTCCGTCTCGACCCACGAGTATTTTCTTGCTTTTGAAAAGGGAAGCGAGGCTGGACCCGACTCCATACGCAAATTCTGAGGTAATGGTTTCGCCAACAACTCCGCGTATTCCGTTCGTCCCGAAGAGCCGGGGCGCGGTCAATTCTGGTCCTCTCTTCGCTCGAGATCGCTTGTCATTCTAGTTCAGAATCACGGAACCTGGTCTGATGACTGCTCTGTCGGGGATGACTACTTGGCCCGCGATTATGGAACCCTTTCCGATCCTCACTTCCTTCCCAACCGTGACTGCCTCTCCGATAAGTGAATCTTCTATCATACAGTTTTCGCCTAGGCTCGTTTGCTCAAACACTATCGTCTCACTGGCCTCTGTGCCTCTCTTCACACTCACTCGCTCCGACAGGATGGTGTTGGGTCCGAGTTTCGCGCCATCTTCGATTGTGGAGTCCCTCCCCACGTACGATGGTTGTCTTATATTCGCCAGCATTCCGGTCTCGGCGTTCGCTGTCTCTCGGAATTCGGCCCTTTGCAATAATTGTCGGTTAGCGATTACGTAATCTGGAATTTTCCCGATGTCATACCAGAATCCCATATGCTTCCAGCTTCTCATTTTCCCTTGGCTTGCGAGTGTCGGAAAGATTTCCCGTTCAAGGCTTACTGGACGTCCGTGTGGGATCATCGCAATCACTTTAGGGTTTAACGCGTACACTCCTGCGTTAATCCAGCCGGGACTTTGAATAGTCTCGGATTTCTCTTCAAATCCGATGATTCGATCATTCGCATCAAGAGTCGCCAACCCAAACGGCCGCGGATCATCCGCTGAAACAAGAGCAATTGTTGCTTCTGCCCCGGATCGAACATGCGAGATTATGAGTCCTCGAAGATCAATGTCGCTGATTACATCCCCGTTGGCAACGATTAACGGATCATCTTTGTCGAGCATAGGTCTTGCAAGGCTAATTGGTCCACCCGTCCCGAGAGGAGTCTCCTCAACTGACAATACAGTCTTGGTGTCAAGCTTCCTTCGACTGACCTCAACCCTCAACTTGTCCGACAGATGATTGACCGCAAGTATCACTTCGCTAACGCCTCCTCGGGCAAACCACGCGGCCATGCGATCTACAAGCGGTACGCCTACCAGTGGAAAGAGTAGCTTCGGCTTAGAACAGCTCAGCGGTCTGAGTCTTGTCGCAAATCCTCCAGCAAGAATCAGCCCTTTCAACGTGTCGACTCCGATTGCCAGCGGAAAGTGCGCGGTTCAAAGTAATGTTATAGCCTTTATTGGGCATCTCCATGACACGAGATCCCAAGATCTACTTGGAACCCGGAGGAACTGATCCGTTAACGCGGGCCAACAGAAGGAGAAACGAACGGAAGGGCTTGGAGGCAATCTTCAGCTTACAGAAGGAGGGAATGAAGATCGAAATCCTCACTGGTGAAGCTGGCATCATGGCCGGCCTATTCCTTTCTGTCTTTGCGTTATTTCGAGTGGATGCGTTGCAAGCCCTCGGACAGTGGGGAGACACCATCTAATCAGCTCTCTCGTTTGGATCACTTGGAACATTCTTAGTGATATGCGGAGGTGGCACAATGATCTTCGCGATTGCACATCGCGAAACCAAGCTACAGGACACATCAGTCTCCCCTGCTAATGACCTTGATCTCTTAGGATTTGAGAAAGATCACGAAGGGCCCGACGAATGTTTGGTCCAGGTTCAAGAGTTGGCGCGATAGCGTTCATCCAGAGTGTTGCAATAGTCAAACTCTACTCGGACTTTGTCCAGGAGTATGAATCGAGCGCGACTATGCAAAGTTGCGTCAGCTCAAATTTTCCTATTGGACAGCCTCTTCTGAGCTGGGAGCGCGTCTTAATCCTCTCAGTCTCCCTTGGTCTCCTATTAGTTCAGTTTCTACCAGGGCGGGTTCTCTCTGAGTAAGAGCTCATGCAAGCCCAAATTCGATCTGCCCAGTGCGTTCAGCTAATGCCCACCATCAGTTGCCTTTTGTGAAGAATCTACAAGATCTTGCCACCGCAGTTCTTGCAGAACTTTGCCTCCACGGGGTTCACTGTTCGACAGGTTGGACAGTCGGTCGAGTCTAAGAGTGATCCGCATTTGATGCAGTGTTTGGCTCCTTGGAGAAGTTGAGCGCCACACTTTCCGCAGCAGCGGACTCCCTGTATCGTATCGCCTGGCCTCGCGGGCGCGAGAGCGCTTGGAGAGAAGACGTCTGCAAGAATCACCACATCTCCAACGGTCGCGATCTTATCGTGTGAGACCTCAAACTCTCTCGACAGGTCTCTATCGTCGAGTAGCGTCTTGAACTGTTCCTTGTCCACCGAAAGCAGCAGAGATTTGATATCGCCAGAATCATTCGGGATCGCCTTTCGGACTCTTCCTACCAATATTCCGTGCGAATCGACGACTTGCAGCCCACTCAGAGTCTCTAGTCTGGAGTGAGCGTCTTTTATGAAAGGCGTCTGAGAGAAATGGTCCACGTATTTTTCACATCCATAGCAATACCATCTTTTCTCATGGGACTTGGTTCGAACGAATGTCAGGGATTGATTACAGTCTGGGCAGCGGGCCTTAGGCTCCTCTTCAAACATGCTATCCACGCTAGGTTTCAACGGTAGGGGTTATTCGAAGCCCTCCGTTACTCTCCCTTCTCAGTTAATATCTTCGCATATTCTCCGAAACATTCGTCTTAGCATCGATAGGAAAATCGAACGGGATTCGCGATTCGGGACGATAGGCATTGATTTCTTTTAGTCAATATCCGTGAAAGGACAAACTTCGACGACCTAGATACGCGTTCAAGGACATTCCTACTTTATTTAGGTAAAATAAGCAAGCAATCCGCGCGGGAAGAAAGACCGATGAAACTCCAATCCTGACCCAAAGACGCGTTAGGGTCATCGAACGAGTAGAGGTTTTCAGGCCGATTCGCTGGCTCTCGCCAATGGACGTCTTTCCTCAGACCCTCTGACAGTCTCCTCATTCTTAGAAGTTGCACTGAGAATAGTTTGGAATAGTGCAATTGGTCCTTCACTTCATTTAGAACGGGTTTGGCCAACGACAAGTCAAGCTTCAGCATTCTCGCCTTGCAATATCACAGGTTTCTTTCGCATTTATGATTCTGCCAGAGACCCGCTCAGGATCGGTTCAACCGGGGTGGGAGTGGCGCTAGGCACGGGAGTAACAACGATGGTCAGTCTTCGACGGACGCGACACCCGCGTATCGTAGCTAGATTCAATGGTGATCAACTGACTACGGAGGCGGTTTCGATTGAAGTTGCCAGAAGATACTGCGAGCTTGATGGGAGATCATGGAACACCGAGATCTCTCACCAGAGCGCCGTCCAGTCAGGGCTCGGATATGGTACGAGTGGGTCAGGTGCACTCAGCCTGTCCCTCGCCTTGAACGAGGCGATGGGATTGTCTCTTTCAATGCCCGAGGCAGCTCAGATTGCTCACTTATGCGAAGTGGAGTGCAAGACGGGCCTTGGGACGGTCGCCTCCGTATTCTCTGGAGGGCTCACGGTTAGAACCGCACCCGGAGCTCCGGAAATTGGACAACTACGAAAGCTGAATCTCCCATCCTCCTTAAGCGTCGTATCGGCGAGCTTCGGGCCGATTTCGACCCGAAGGGTGCTCGCAGATCATCACCTCAAGAAAACCATCAATGCTTGTGGACAGGCCCTCATTCAAAAATTTCTTGGAGACGCTTCTTACTCCAATTTCATGACCATATCTCGAAAATTCTCGAATTGTGTCGGACTCATGTCTTCCCGGCTTAGACGAGCCGTGAGTGCACTGGATTTGTCAGGTTACACCTGCAGCATGATGATGCTGGGAGAGTCATTGTTCTGCCTACTCCCACACGAAGACGGAGCGCGCGTAGAGGCAATCCTACGCAGCCACGGATTAACCCCGACGACATCGATACTATCTCAGTCAGGAGCACATCTAATATGAATCTCTCCCCTCATCATCCACGTTTTTTGTCCCTCAAGACACGGGACGATCTAGTCAAAGCCGTAGCAAGCGGCCTCGTCGCTCCTCAAGGGTTAATCGCGCAAGGAAGAGGGGAAGCCTTTGACTACCTCATAGGGGAGAGAACGATGCCAACTGCCTCCATTGCAACTTTGGCCGCGGTAGCGCTTCTTCTAGAGGCAAAATCGCCAGTGATATCAGTCAATGGAAATGCTGCAGCACTTGCCGGAAAGGAAATAGTAAACTTGGCATGCACCGTTTCCGCATCCATTGAAGTGAACTTATTCCATAGGACACTCGAGCGAGAGGAACTGATCGCTCGCCATTTGAAAAACTTCGGGGCAAAAGTGATTCTTGGCGTGGGCTCTGCGGCAAGCAAGACCATCGGAGGCATTTCGAGTCCTAGAGCGAAAGTGGATCCAAACGGGATTGGGAAGGCAGACGTGGTTCTGATTCCTCTCGAGGACGGCGATAGGGCTCAAGCTCTTGAGAACGAGGGAAAGAGAGTCATTGCAATCGACCTAAATCCTATGTCACGAACATCTCAGGTCGCTTCCGTAACGATTGTTGACAATCTTGTAAGAGCGATTCCAGCCCTGATCGAATCCTCTCGGAAAATGAAGAAACTCCCCCCGAGTCAACTGGAGAAATACATTTCGAGCTTCAATAACGAGAGAAACCTAGCGAATGCGATGGAACAGATTGTTCAATATCTCCAAGGATGGATAAAGAACTGAAACCCAGCGACGACCCGGATAGGAAAAAGGTGTCTTCCACCTCATTCATGAGGATGAAGAGCGAGGCACGTAGAATTGTCATGGTGACATCGTATGACTACCCGACCGCAGCGATTGCAGACGTAGTGGGAGTCGATTCAGTTCTCGTGGGCGATTCTTACGGAATGGTTGTCCTGGGCTATGAGAACACGATTCCAGTAACCGTAGAGGAGCTTTTACCAGTTTGCCGAGCCGTTAGGAGAGGAGCGACTCGCCCTCTTCTAATCGGCGATATGCCATTCATGAGCTTTCAGATCTCACTTGAAGAAGCCGTTCGTACCGCGGGCAGGTTCGTAAAGGAAGGAGGTATGGAGGCGGTCAAGGTTGAAGGAGGTAGCGAAGCGTCAAAGGTGGTGGAATCCATCACCCGTATAGGAATCCCCGTGCTGGGCCACATCGGCGTCACTCCCCAGACGGCAACATTGCATGGAGGCTATAGAATTCAGGGGAGAAACGTCGCTTCGAGCGACAAGCTCGTTGAAGATGCCAAATCGCTCGAGAAAGCGGGCGCATTTGGAATTGTTCTAGAGATGATAACCGAGGAGGTTGCTAGGGTCATAACCGAAACCGTGTCCGTTCCAACGATCGGGATAGGGTCAGGGCGGTTTTGCGACGGCCAAGTGCTGGTACTCCATGACATCATCGGATTGTACCCGAGCTTCAAGCCAAAGTTCGCTAAGCGTTACGTAGACGTTGCGGCTATGATCAAGAACGCCCTTCAGAACTTTGCAGCTGATGTTCGAAACGGAGTATTCCCTGAAGAACAGCACGTATTCAGAATGGAAGAAGACCAACGGGCAAAGCTCGATTCTAAACGGAAGATCTAAACTTTTGCGGATCGCCATTGTCGGTGCTGGAGCAATCGGCTGTCTTTTCGGAGGCCGGCTGCAACGGGCCGGACAGAGCGTTCTACTGATCCATCACACAAGAAGTGTCGCAGCCGACATTGAGAAGAAGGGCATTAGAATTCGGGAGCCCTCGCGAAAGGTTGTCCGCACGCGCATCACTACACGGACGAGGCTGTCAAAGCATGACAAGCCAGAACTTGTAATGATCACAGTGAAAGCCTACGACACGGAGGGAGTCGCGTCACTTCTCATGAAATTAGCCATGCACAATGTGCCGGTATTGAGTCTTCAGAACGGACTAGGAAACGTTGAGACATTGAAGGCTCGCTTGGGCTCAGATTCTATCATTGCTGGAACAACTACTGAGGCCGCCTTGACAACTGGGCCAGGTAGCGTGATTCATACCGGAAGCGGGATGACATGGATCGGAGAAACGAACGGTAGGAACTCTGAACGATGCCTAGCTATTGAGAGGGCGTTTCGCAGAGCCGGGTTCTCTACACTCATCAGCAATAATATCAGTGGAGTACTCTGGGCTAAGGCCATTGTGAATTCAGCAATCAACCCCATCTCAGCTATAGCACGCGTGAAGAATAGGGATGTACTCAAAACACCTCAGCTCCGAGAGATTGCCTCCAAGGTAATTGACGAAGGTACGGCCGTAGCCTGTGCAAACGGGATTGCTCTCAGGCCCGCCCCGAGACAGATGTTCGAAAAAGTCTTGGCTATGACATCGAGGAACAAATCTTCGATGCTCCAAGATATTGAAGCAGGTCGAAAAACTGAGATCATACAACTGAACGGTTCGATCACTCGGCTGGGAAGCAAAGCTGGAGTGAGCACACCATTCAATTATCTACTGACAATGCTTGTGCTCTATCTAGAACGGTCCCAAGGTAACCTTTGACCCGGCCCTGTCCAACTCGATCCTATTCTGGAGGATAAGATCCCGGCCGACAAAACACTTGAGATAATACCGGCGCCACTAGGCCTCAGGGTGGAAGTAATCCCAAAAAACGTACCTAGGCTATTTATTCTACGCAGACGGGAGAGGCAGACCTCTGCAGTCCACTCTTCCCTTGACTCTGCGAATGAAGTTCGGACACGCAAAACACTGGACAAAGGATACGGTCTTGTTCAAAACGGGGCAGGCGACCGCTTCCTTTTTCATTCTAGCTATCTGTTTCCCTCCCGCGACACCCTTCAAATCCTGAACGAACTGCTTTGGGGTGGGTGGCGGCTTCTCTGGCACAACGATCTGAACGACGTATTTCGTTGGCGGAGGTTCTTCACTCATCGACTTCTCCTCGAGCAAGAATGGACCATCTAATTATTTCTTTGTTACTGGGAAGGTCCAAAAGGCCTCCGTCAACCCCCGGTTATTGGCATTCCCGATCCCAGGCTGAGGATTCGGACTGAGTATCCTAACCCAGAATTATTTGAAAGGTTCGAGACGATACGAGATCCACATTTTCCTTGACCAAGATCCAGAAAGTCAAAACAGCCCAATTTCGAAAACCTGAAGAAAGACGGGTGCGGAAAAACAAGAATCTCTACTCTCCTTAACGGGGGCTATGATTGCGCGTGAGTCTCCAGCGTGGAACGCTTAAACCCGATCGGTAACGCATTGGTGTTCGATAAGAGTATTGCAAAGGCTTACCGGTTTGCCGACCACGGCGGTCGTTCTGTCAGGCGGCGAGGGTATTCGACTGAGACCCATAACGGCAGACTTGCCCAAAGGTCTCGTCAAAGTAGGTGGAAAGCCGCTTTTGCAATGGGTAGTCGAGTGGCTCAAAGCAAATGGAGTATCGAACATTGTGATGGGTGTCGCTTATCTGAAGGAGCAGATAATCGATTTCTTTGGAGACGGAGCACGCTTCGGTGTGAGTATCCAATACAGCGTCCACACAGTACCGGGAGGAACAGGAGAAGGCTTCAGGCTAGCTATAAGCCGTTACGTTGATGATCAGACATTCTTCGCTCTGAATGGCGACCAGATCACCGACCTCAAGCTCAAGACCATGCTGGCGAAACATTGGAAGGACGGTCCGCTGTCCACAATCGCTGTTGTCCACCCG
>Ga0209802_1003161_pt1 | contig 11134 bp, 9 predicted proteins | sample GraSoiAngelo_129_FD_185886 | JGI IMG/M metagenome (GOLD analysis project Ga0209802, IMG submission 185886) | Grasslands soil microbial communities from the Angelo Coastal Reserve, California, USA - 14_0927_12_40cm (SPAdes) (version 2) | ecosystem: Environmental > Terrestrial > Soil > Grasslands ... | reverse complement strand
AGCCCGACCCCACGGGCCATGGTCGCGGACAACGATCTCGCGCTGGGCCAGATCGTGGAGCGGCTCTCGCAGTCCCCCGCCTGGCCGTCTCTAGCCATCTTCGTGCTCGAGGACGACGCGCAGAACGGTCCGGATCACGTCGACGCCCACCGCTCGGTGCTGCTCGTTGCATCGCCCTACGCCCGCCACGGCGTCGTGGACAGCACGTTCTACACGACCGCCTCCGTGGTGCTCTCGATCGAGCAGATCCTCGGGCTCGCCCCGCTGAGCCAGTACGACGCAGCGGCCACCCCTCTCTGGAATGCATTTTCGCGACGCCCAGACTCGACGTCGTTTGCGCACGTGCCGAACGTGTGGCCGTTGAGCGAGCTCAATCCTCGCGCCTTTCGATCGACGATTCCTGACGCCGATCTCGCCGAGGCAGACGTGGCCGATGAAGGGGAGCTGAACCGAGAGATCTGGGAGAGCGTGCGCCCACACCAGCGGCTGCCCGCTGCCCGGCGGGCGATTCTACACGGCCGCTAGGCCGCTCACGTCCTCGGCCCGGCGCAGATGCACGTGCGCCACCCGTCGGGCTCGGCCGAGCAACGCACGAATGTCGCCCCGGGCCTGTGCCGCCTCCAGCCGGCCGAACGTGGTTGCCATCTCGGGGATCTCGACATCCTCCGCCGGGTCAGCCGTCACGACGAGGAACAAGCCGGTGTTCGGTCCGCCCTTGTGGAGCTGGCCCGTGGAGTGGAGGTAGCGGGGGCCGAAGCCGAGGGTCGTTGCGCATCCGAGCGCGCCCGCCCAGGCGGTGCGGACGGCCTGGAGACGCGCGGCTATTTCCGGCGTCGGCGGCAAGTAGGCGAGGAGGGCGAAGTAGTCGCGCGGGCGGGCGGCCCGCCGCAGCTCCGCTGGCGTGAGCGTCGCGGGCGCCGACTGCTGGCCGGGCGCCCGCGCGAGCTCCTTCCGGGCCAGGGCCTTCGCCTCCTCGACGTCGGGTTGATCGAACGCGTTCACACCGAGCCGCGCGCAGAGCTCGGCCGTCGCGTACTCCCACGTGAGGAACTCAGCGCCGAGGTCGAGCGGGTCGTCGGCGAAGTCGCGCACGATCTCGCTGTCCGGCCCCGGCGTCGGGAGCGGGTCGTCCACCACCGGCACCACGCCGCGCCCGTCCTTGCCCGTGCTTTCGGCGACGAGCTGCTCGATCCAGTCCGCGAGGCGGGCAATGGTTGGGGGCGGCCGAAGCACGAGCTTGTCGCGTCCGGCGCGCGCCGCCGACGCCAGGTGCGCGCCGCGGGCGCGCGCCGCATCTGGATCCACGGCCAGGGCGCGCGCGAGGAGCTCCCGCCCGTTCACACCGATCAGCGCGGCGGGCAGCATACCCACCACGGTGAGGGCGGCGTAGCGTCCACCCACGTCGACGGGATGCGGAAACACCGCGCGGAAGCCTCGCTGGCGCGCGAGCGTCTCGAGCGGCGTTCCAGGATCGGTGATCGCCACGAATTGGTTGGGGTGGGCGCGGCCGGCGAGATAACGATAGAACGCGAGCGTCTCGACCGTCGTACCCGACTTGCTGCACACCACGACCAGCGTCCCGTCGAACTCCGGGGCACGGGCCACGGCGAGTACGGCGCTCGGGTCGGTGGAGTCGAGCACGGACAGCGCGGAACTCGCGAAGCTCGACGCGAGCACCTGGGGCGCGAGGCTCGACCCGCCCATGCCGCATACGACCGTGCGGGTCAGCCCGTCGTGTCGCGCCGCAGCGGCGAAGCGCTCGAGGTCGCCCCATTGTGCGACCGACTCGCGCGGCGCGACCCTCCATCCCAGACGATCCATCGGGCGCGAAACATAACGCACCCTCGCGACCTGCGGCGCGCGCCGTTAGGTTAGCGCGAAGGTCGCTCGTGCCACGCCTCGACCGGCAGACGCGCGCGCTGGTGTCGATCGCCGCTGGCTCGTTCGTGGCGATGGTGCTGGCGTATCTCCTGTCCCCCGCCGACCGTGCGGTACGGGCAGCCGTGGCCGACGTCTCCTCGACCTGGGCGACGCTCTACGGCGCCCTGTGCTGCGCCGTCGCGGCGCGGCGCCATCCCGCGCCTGATCAACGCGTCGCCTGGCTTTGGATGGGCGCGGGCTGCGCGCTGTTTCTGGTGGGCCAACTGGCCCGGGATTACTACGAGCTCGTGGCCCGCGTGCGTCCGCCGTACCCGTCGTTCGCGGACGCCGGGTACCTCAGCGTCTACGTCTGCTTCCTCATCGCGGTGACGAAGCTGGTGGGAGCGGAGCCGCGGCGTCGTTTCGACGTGGGCGTGCTGATCGACACCGTCCTCGTCACGCTCACCGCCGGCGCGCTCGCGTACGAATTCCTTCTCAAGCCGTTCTCCGAAACCGGGAGCGGCGTTGCGCCCCTGGTCACGAGCATCGCGTGGTCCATCGGCGGGATCGCCGTGTTGTGGGCGATTCTGGTCGAGATGTTGCGCCCCACCCGCGTTCACGCGGGGACCGTGGGTGTCGTGTTCGCCATCGCCGTGCTGTGCGTGACGAACGTGGTGTACGCCATGGCGTCGCTGCGAGGGACCTTCCACTCTGGAGGAGCGGTCGACCTGGGCTGGGACGCGGGGTTACTGCTGCTCGCCGCCGCCGCGGCGCTCGCACCGGCCCAGTCCTCCGCGGACGACGCCGGGGCCGTTTCGCCAACCGTCTCGGGCCACATGGCGCGGGTGGCCGCCGTCGTCATCGGGCTTGCGGGCATTGCCGCGGTCGCCGTGTCCCGGGCCCTGTCGCCCGAGGCCGACACCGGCTCCGCGATCCTGATCGCCCTCGCCGTGATCGTCATCGCGTGGCGGTTCACGCACTCGCTCCGCGCCGATTGGCGATACACGCAGCTGCTGGAGCAGGAAGTCGCCGCCCAGACCCGCTCGCTGATGGATTCGCTCGCCGCTACCGCCGCGGCGGAGCGCAACATGCGTCTCCTGATGGATTCCGTCCCCGACGCGATCGTCGTGGTGGATCGCGCGGGACGTATCCTCGAATCCAACGGGCCGACTCGCACCATCGGGGCGCTGGTCGGGACCACCGAGAACCGCAGCCTGGTCGACTTCCTCGCGCCGGGCGCGGCAGCGACGGTCCGCGAGAAGCTCGCGGCCGCATTCCAGGGTGGGGTGCAACGCCTCGACATTCCCTTCGTGCGGTCCGACGGGAGCCAGGGGGTGGCGGCCGCACATTATGCGCCGATTCGCGAACGCAGCGGCATCACACGGGTGCTCGTCCTCCTGCGCGACATCACGGACCAGCGGCGCAGCGAGTCTCAATTCCAGCAGGCCGAAAAGCTCGCCGCGATGGGCCAGCTGGTGAGCGGTGTCGCGCACGAGATCAACAATCCGGCGGCGATCATTTCGGGCTTTGCCCAAACCCTCCTCCTGGAAGCGTTGAAACCGGAGCAGGGTGAGATGTTGCAGATGATCTACGACGAGGCGACGCGGATCGGACGCATCACGTCGAACCTCCTGGCGTTCGCCCGCGCCGGTGGAAAGCAGCGCGCGTTCGTCGACATGAACGACATCGTGCGCCGCACCTTCGCGCTACGCTCCTATCACCTCTCGACCCTGAACATCGCGGTTTCGCTCGACCTGGACCCCGGCGAGCCCAAGATCTGGGCCGACGCCTCGGAGCTCCAGCAGATGCTGCTGAACCTCCTCATCAACGCGGAGCAGGCGCTCGTCACCGTCGACGGGCCACGCACGGTCACGGTCCGTACCCGCGCGGACGAGCGGGAGGCCCGGCTCGAGATCGCCGATTCGGGTCCCGGGATTCCAGCCGAGATCCGCGATCGGATCTTCGATCCGTTCTTCACGACCAAGCCCGAAGGCGTCGGGACGGGGCTAGGGCTCTCCATTTGCTATGGGATCGCGCAGGAGCACGGGGGGCGAATCGGGGTGGAGTCGGAACTCGGGCACGGAGCCCGATTCAGTATCGTGCTGCCGCGCGATCCGCGTCCCGACACCCGACCCGCGATGGAGCCGAAGCTCCCGACGTCCGCCCCCGCCGGCGCAGCCTCCGACCTCAGCGTCCTGATCGTGGACGATGAAGACTCGCTCCGGGATGCCCTGCTGCGGTTCCTGCGGCGCCGCGGGATCCGCGGCGAGGGCGTCGCGGACGGCGCGGCGGCGCTTCGCGCGCTCCGCGAGCGAACCTTCGACGTGATCATCTCCGATGTGCGGATGCCGGGCATGAGCGGGCGGGAATTCCTCGATCAGTTGCGCCGGGAGCGGCCGAACGCCCTGCCGCGCCTGGTCTTCTCGACCGGCGACACCTTTGCACCCGACACCGCCGCGCTGCTCCGAGACTCGGGCGTGCCGACCGTGACCAAGCCGTTCGACTTCGCCGAACTCGAGCGGGTGATCCGTGAGGTCGCTGCGCGGACCGCGGCGGAGGGTACCACCTAGGCCTGCCGTCTCCGCAGGTCCACCACGTGCCTCGTAGAGTTGTCCCGTAGCGGCATCGAGCAGGGTGATCCCGTAGGCACGCGCGTCCACTGGCGTTCCTGGAAAAAGTCGGACCTAGGCAGTGCGCGACGCAACTCCCCTGGCGCGGCGGTCGGGGACGAGCCGACGCGGCACGGGCGAGCGGCGCGGTCTCGCGCGCCGCTCGCGGCCGGCCCGACGGAGCAGTCCGGTACGTCGCTCGTTCAAGACGGCGAGGGCGGCCCGCCGCCGATCGCCGGGAGACCGCCGGTCGACGCCCGAGCGACGGTCGTCGAGTTGGCGGCGGTCCGTGGGGGTGCGGCGGTCGGGCAGCGGTTGGTAGGCCATGATGCTCTCGCGGGCCGCAGGGTGGGGCCCAAACCTACCGGCCGATCGCCGCCGCGGCTAGTGCGCGCGGAGCCGGACGTCGATATCGGTCATCACGTCGTCGGCGTGGCCGTTGCGAGCCCAGCCCTTGTGCTTCCCATGGTCTCGTCTTTCGGAGAGTCCCCGAACCGCCACCCGCTCGCGGTCCGGCGACACGAACACCCGAACGATCTCGTCGTCGTCGTCGCGACGGTGCGCCCAGACGATGCGATTGGGGCCGTGCGTCTCGACCCGGTACACGACATAGCCTCGCTGCACGAGAACCTCACGGGTCACGACCACGACGCGGTCCGCCGGCACAACGTATTCGTACCGCGCGGGCTCCGCATACACGACTTCGGCGCGAGTATAGCCCCCGGGCGCGCATGCGGCGACGACCATCGGGAGCAAGAGGTATGAACGATTCATTGCCAGGCTCCTCCTTTGGTCTCCTGAAGACTCCGCAGGCCCGCGAATGTTTCGCCCGTGTGACGGAGATCACACCCGCGGTGCTAACTTGGACGCTGTCATGGACAACCTCGCACACACCTTGATCGGCGCCGCGCTGGGGCGCGTCGTGGCGGGGCGCGAGCTGCCAGCGGCGGGCTGGATCGGCGCGGTGGCGGGGAACGCGCCGGATGTCGCCGAGTTGCTCCTGCGCCCCAACTCTTGGTCGCCGGATGCCGGCGTGACTTACCTCGTCTTCCATCGCGGCATCACGCATTCGCTGGTGGGCGCCGCCCTCGAGATCGCCGTGCTCGCGGGCGTGATCGGTCTCATCGCTCGGCAGTGGGGAGGAGCGCGCGGTGCCGCGACGTCCGCTCCCCCGTGGCGCTGGATCGCCGCGTGTGTCGCCGTCACTGTTGCGAGTCACCTCTACCTCGACTGGCAGGGCTCCTACGGCCTGCGCCCGTTCCTTCCGTGGAGCGAACGCTGGTACTACGGGGACTGGGTGGCGATCGTCGATCCGTTCTTTTGGATCGTGCCGCTCGTGACACTCGCGTGGGGCGAGCGCCGCCACTGGCGGCCCGCGCTGGTCTATCTGCTGGCGCTCCTAGCCGTCACGGCCCTCGTAGGAGTACGAGGAAGCGGCGTGGTCGTCTGGTGGGTACGGCTCTTCACCGTCTCGGCTGCGGCAACGGGTGTCATCGGCTGGGAACGGCACTGGTTCGGGGTCGCGCGCCGTCGCCGTGCCGCGGCGTACGGGTTGCTCGTCCTCGTGGTCTACATCGGAGCGAGCGCGGCTGCGGGAACCCTGGCGAAGCGAGAGGCGCGCGCGGCCGCCACTAGGCGGTTCGGACCGGACGCTCGTTGGGCAGCGCTCACCGTGGTGGGACGGCCGTTTCACTGGGAGCCGCTCGCCGCGTCGGCCGACACGGTCGCCGGTCCGGGCTGGTCGACTCCCCGGCACCTCGACGATCCCGTCGTCCGGGCTGCCCTCCACACGCCGTCCGGCAGGGCGATGAGCCAATTTGCGCGGTTCCTCGTCGCGTCCATTGACTCGAGCGCCGACGGGCGCTGGGTGGCGCTGTGGGACGCCCGCTTCCATCGCGCCGCGCCCCCGCGCAACGGCTGGGCCGCGGTGCTGATTCCCGTTCCGTCCGCACATTAGATTGGCCGCTCCATGACAGCACCTACCCCCAAGCCGCCGAGCCTGCCGGCCCCCCCGGCACCCCCCATCGGGCCGGGTGCCCAACTCCTGGAGGAGGTCGCCGCGGCGCTCGAGCCCGCCTTCCGGCTGGCCCTGGTGGCCGCGGCGCCGGAGCGCGTGGTGTACCAGGCATGGGACCGACTTCTCAAGCGGTACGTGGCCCTTCACGTGCATCTCGAGTTAGACTCGCCGAGCCGTGCCTGGTTCCTGCGCGAGACGGAAACGCTCGCCGCTCTGGATCACCCCGCGATCCGGCACGTCTACGCCGCGGGGATCTCCGGCCGGTTCGCCTACCGCAGCGCTAATTGGGTGGATGGGGAGAGCCTCGCGGACGCGTTGCGCCGTGGCCCCCGCCCCCTCCCCACCGCCCTGGGGTTGGTGCGCGACTTGCTCAGCGCCGCCGAGCACGCGCATGCGCGCGGTGTGATTCTGCGCCGCATCGTGCCGACCACGCTGATGCTCGAGCTGTCCGGACGGGCCGTGATCACGGACCTCCGGTACGCAAACTGGTGTCTCCCATACGTCCCGCCTGATGATCGCGGCGCCGGGGGCTCGTTCGTCGCGCCGGAAGTCCGGGCGGGCGGCGCGGGCGAACCGGCGAGCGACGTCTTCGCCGTCGCGGCCCTCGTGTACTATGTCCTCACCGGCCAGGCACCCGACGCCGATCCTGCGCGCCTCACGCCGCCGCGCCAGCTGCGGCCCGCGGTCCCTGCGGCGCTCGAGCGCGTCTTGTTGCGGGCGCTGCAGACTGCGCCGGGCGACCGGTATTACACGGCCACCGAGATGCTCGAAGACTTCGTGAGCGACGCGGGGGTCTTCCATGAGCCCGCCGCGCCCCCCCAGGTGGCCGAAGCGGGGTTCGAGGGTAGACTGCGGCGCGCCCTGGGCGACGACTACGAGCTGCTCGACGAGGTGGGGGCGGGCGGCTTCGGCCGGGTGTACCGCGCACGCGACCTGGGACTCGAGCGTGACGTGGCGATCAAAGTGCTGCACCCCTCGCTCACCGCCGATCCCGCGGTGATGGAGCGATTCCGCCGGGAGGCGCAGCTCGCCGCTCGGCTCCGTCACCCGAGCATCGTCAGCATCTACGACATCATGAGCCGGGCGGGGTTGCAGTGGTACACGATGGAGCTGGTTCCCGGATCGAGCCTGGCGCAGCTCGTGAGCCGGCGCGGACCGCTTCCGGTCGAGCAGGCCGTCCGGATGCTCGACCAGGGGCTGTCGGCCCTCGAGCACGCGCACGCGCTCGGCCTGATCCACCGGGACCTGAAGCCGGAGAACATGTTGATCGAGCCGGACGGGCGGCTGCGCATCACGGACTTCGGGCTGGCGCTGGCGCTGCGCGGCGACGCCCGATTCGGGGGCGCGACTTCGCGCAGCGGAACGCCGCAGTTCGCCGCGCCAGAACAGCTCTTGGGTGAACGGGTGGAGCAGCGGGCGGACCTGTACTCGCTCGCCGCGGCGACGTACTTCGCGTTGCTCGGCCGCCCGCCATTCGAGGGGGCCACGCCCGAAAGCATTCTCGCCCGCCAGACGACCGACGATCTGCCGCTGCTCCATGCCGCACGGCCCGAGGTGCCGCGCGAGCTCGAAGACGTGCTGCGAACCGCGCTCGCGAGCGATCCGGCCGCGCGGTATCCCACCGCCACGGCGTTCCGCGAGGCCGTGCGCCGGTCGCGGGGGTTCTGGCGTCGCTTCCAGACCATGCTTCGCGGCTAGGAGCCCGACCAGGGATGTCCCGTCCCCATCCGGCACGACGTTCCGACACGTCCAGTTCTTGAGAGGTCACCCAGGGAGGTACGTTATGCGCGCGCGGAGTCTGGTGTTCACGGTGGTATTGGCCACGGCCTGCGGCGGCTCGAGCCCGACAGGAGGTGGCGGCAATCCCCCACCTGGCGCGAGCGTCAACATGCTCGAGTACCAGTTCTCACCGGAAACCCTCAGAGTCGCCGCAGGCACGATCGTCCAATGGAGCAATGGGGGGACGACGGATCACACGTCGACGAGCGATGCCTCCGGGTGGGACAGCGGCGCCTTGGCTCCACCCCATGCCCCCAGCACCTGTCCCTACCCTCCGTGCAGCAACGTGCCCGGAGCGACGTTTCAATTCCGTTTCGTCAACACGGGGACCTACCCGTACCACTGCAGCTTCCACAGCGCCCTCGGGATGAAGGGTGTTGTGATCGTCTCACCGTGACTACCGCCAGCGAAAGATCCGCAGCGCGACGACGAAGCTGACGAGGCCCCACGCCGCCACGATGCCGAGCGGCGCGCCGAGCCGGGCGAGCGAGCTGCCGTCGATCATCACGGCCCGGAGCGCGTCGTTCAGTGCCGTAAGCGGCAGCGCCTTCACGAACGGCTGCATCGCGTCCGGGAATCGGGCATAGGAGAAGAACGTGCCGGAGAGAATCCACATCGGGAGCATGACCAGGTTCATGAGGCCCGAGACCGCCTCGATGGTGCGTGCCCGGCTGGCCACCAGCATCCCGAGCCCGGCGAACGACAGGGAGCCGAGCACGGTGATCCCCGCGACGGCGCCGAGCGACCCCCGCACCCCTACATGAAACATCCACCAGCCGAACCCGACTAACGCCGCGACCTCGACGAAGAGGAATACCAGCCGCGACAGGACGAACGACAGGAGGTAGTCGCTTCGGCGCATGGGGGTTGCCATGAATCGCTTGAGCAGCTTCTTGGTCCGGGCCTGGACCACCGAGAAGCCGACGCCCCACAGCCCACTCCCCATCAGGTTCATCCCCAAGAGGCCGGGGATCAGGAAATCGATATAGCGCGAGCCGGGCTCGGTCACTCGCTCGTCGGTCACGCGGGCGGGATCGACGCGTCCGCGGGACCGCTGCAGTGCCTCATCGGCCTCGAGGCGCGCCAGGCGACTCTCGGTGCGCGTCGAGTCGAAGCGATATACCACGGTTTCGCCCGGCACCACGAGCAGCGCCAGCCGTCCGGTGCGGAGCTGCAGTCGTGCCTGGCTCGAATCGAGCACTACGGCCGAGAGCCCGGGAGCGCGGGCGAGCGTCGCGGCGACGGCGCTGTCGCCCGACCCCTGCTGCACGGCCACGCGGAGCTCGCCAGGCCCGCGGTTGCGGAACGCAATGCCGAGCGCGAACGCCAGCACAATCGGGAAGCCGAACACCCAGAAAATTGCCTCGGGCTCGCGGTAGAACTCGCGCATGCGCGCGAGGCTGAGCTGCACCAGGGGATGATCACTCATCGCGGAGCTGCCTTCCGGTGAGCGAGACGAACACGTCCTCGAGCGTGGCATGGTGGGTGGCGAGCAGGGAGAGCTCGGCGCCGCGGCGCTCGAGCAATGCGAGGAGCGCGGGCACGGCGCGGTGCACTTCCTCGACCGTGAGCGCGATGCGATCCACCGCCGGCCGCACCGCGCGCACACCGGGCAGCGCCGCGAGCTCCTCTGTTGCAGGCGCGACCGGTCGGCCCGAACCGTCCGCGAGCGCGAACTCCACCACATGCTCGGCGCCGAGCGAAGCGATCAAGGAGCGTGGCGAACCCAGGGCGATGATCCTTCCGTGATCCATGATCGCCACCCGGTCGCACAGCCGCTCCGCCTCTTCCATGTAATGGGTCGTGAGCAGGACCGTGCCGCCGGCTGCGCGGAACCGCCCGATCACCTCCCAGAGCTGGCGTCGCGACTGGGGGTCGAGCCCCGTGGTGGGCTCATCGAGGAACAGCAGCTCGGGCCGTGAAACGAGCGCGCACGCCACCGCCAGGCGCTGCTTCTGCCCGCCGGACAGCTTCCCCACCCAGGATGTGCGCTTCTCCTCGAGCTCGACAAGCGCGAGCACCTCTTCGACAGAATGCGCCGACCGGTAAAAGCTGCGAAACAGCCGCACCGTCTCCTCGACCGTGAGCTTGTCGGCGAGCTGGGTGTCCTGCAGCTGGATGCCCAAGCGCTCCCGCAACGCACGGCTCTCGCCCGTGCCCCGCGTCCAACGCATGCCGAGGACCTCGACTTCGCCCGAGTCCGGGGCGGTCAACCCTTCGAGGATCTCGATCGTGGTCGTTTTGCCGGCGCCGTTCGGCCCGAGGAGGCCGAAGCATTCGCGCGCCTCGACGGTCAGGTCCAGTCCGGCGACCGCCACGACGTCCGCGTAGCGCTTGACGAGCCCGACACAGCGAATGGCAGCCAGGGCTAGCTCTTCTTCCTGGGCTCCGGCGGTTCCGGCGGGGCCATCGCGTGCTTTATGGCCGCCTCGAGCTGCATGTTGAGGCTGTTCACGGCATCGCTCAACGCACGAATCTTCATGTTGATCCCGCCGCCACGGCCCGCCATGACCGACATCGTCCCCGCGACGTCCGCGATGGTTCCGATGTTCGCGGTGAGCGCGCGCTGGCGCATCTGGGATGAAGCGTTGACGATCTTCTCGCTCAGCTGTTGTATGGTGCGGGTCTGGCCGGCCCGATTCGACTCGAGCTCCTTCACCAGGTGCATGAGGTGCTCGGCGGCGTGTCGGAACTCTTCGATCTCCTCGATGCGCCGCATCTGCTCGGCCGTGAGCTTCTGTTGGGCCACGGAGCCTCAGTTCCCCGCCGCCAGGGCTTCCGCGAGTACCCGCCCGTCGAGCGGCTCGGCGGGGGTCAGGCCGAGCAGTCGCGCGAGCGTGGGTGCGATGTCCACCGTGCTGACGCGCCG
>Ga0209802_1003158_pt1 | contig 11137 bp, 11 predicted proteins | sample GraSoiAngelo_129_FD_185886 | JGI IMG/M metagenome (GOLD analysis project Ga0209802, IMG submission 185886) | Grasslands soil microbial communities from the Angelo Coastal Reserve, California, USA - 14_0927_12_40cm (SPAdes) (version 2) | ecosystem: Environmental > Terrestrial > Soil > Grasslands ... | reverse complement strand
TCCCAAGAAGGTCACACAAGGAGGTCCGAAAGACGACACGCTGGGACGTCATGATGACCTCCTCTGCAGCGGTTCTGACGTCGTAGGGCCGCAGCATAGCTTGGATTGAGACCGCGGTGAAAGCCCTGCGTTGAGACTCTCGAGAACGAGCTCGGCGGCTCTCAAAACGTCAGCGGCCACATCTCGGATCTACTCGGACAGTGATTCTCGCGTTTGTCATTTCTGGTTCTCTTTGATATTGGGTTTCCACAGAGCGAATTTTGTGGCGGGTCGGAGGTAAATTCCGGGGCCCGCGATCAGCCCGACGGCGAAGAGCTTCGTCGAAATCGCGCTCAACTATCGGCGGAATGTCTTGATGATCCCACGCGCGCCGTCGACGCCGATCGGGGCCACGAGAATCGGCAGGTCGACACCGGCGCTGCGGAACGCCGCGAGCTGCTCACGGCAGCGTGTAAGTGGGCCGGTCAGACACACGGCATCGAGAATCCTATCGCTCAGCGACGGCCCTCCGACGCCTTTCTCCATCTGATCCGCCTCGGGGCCGAAGCCGCTGGCACGGAACAGGCGCTGGAAAAAGGGGAAGGTCGTATACAGAGCTAGGTTCGCGCGGGCGGCTTCGCGCATCGCTTTCACATCTTCACCGATGAACGTCGGAAGTCCGAGCGTGACATCGACGTTGCCGAGTCCAGACGCCTTCGCCCGACCGCGATCGATCCACGCTTTGCTCTTCCTGACGCGTTCGGCCGACCACAGAAACGGCATGATTCCATCCGCGAGCTCGCTCGCGAGCTCGACGGTGCGCGACGTCACCGCCGCGACGTAGAGCGGAACCGGCCGCACGGTCGGCCTTTGAGGGAGATGGGTCGCGGGGCCTTCGCCTTTGAGCCAGCTGCGCACCGCTGTGACGTATCGGCGCAACGCGCTCGGCGCGTCCCCCATGTCGATGCCGAGTGCCTTGTTAACCGGCGGATGGCTGACGCCGAGCCCGAGAATGAAACGTCCGTCGGTCGCGTCCGCGATAAGGGACGCGCTCTGCGCGCAGGCGTAGGAATGGCGCACGTAGATGTTGGCGATCCAGGTACCGACCTTGATGCGTCGGGTCGCCGCGCCCATCAGTTGCGCGGTCGCCATGACATCGTTGTTCACCTCGGGCGCGAAGATCGCATCGAAGCCCGCCTCCTCGGCTTCGCGCGCGATCGCCTGGATTTCGCTAGCGCGCCAGCCGACACCGGTGACGACGGCGAGGCCCAATCGTTCGGCCATGGGAGTCTCCCTTCACAGCGGTAGGGGGTAGCCATCGAAATTCAAACTCGTGCGGCAGCATAGCAAGACCGGTCCAACTGGGATAGGGGCGGCCGGGGGTTCACGCCCGCTCTAATCATTCCGCACAATTCGACGATACAAAAGCCATAGAATCCCGTTGTGGTTGTCACAAGGCCACTCAGATCTTACGGCCATTCGAAGCGGAACAGCTTGCGCGCCGCCCGCGATCGTGAGACTTCACGCGTACTGCGGCGCCGTGCCGGTGCCGCGGGTCTGGGCATCCGAGGAGGTGCGCCATGCTCGATCTCGTGATCACCGGTGGGCAGGTCGTGACGCCGCAGGGCGTCGCGGACATGGACGTCGGGGTGCAGGGCGAGAAGATCGCTGCGCTCGGCTGGCCGGGCACGCTGTCCGGCGGTGGTCGCGCGATCGACGCCCGCGGCAAGATCGTCGTCCCCGGCGGCATCGAGCCGCACGCGCACATCAACATCCCCGTGCCGGAGATGTGGGCGGGACAGCCCGACGTCATGACCCAGCCCCCCGAGGCGGCCACCCGCGCCGCCGCCTTCGGCGGCGTGACGACGGTCATCGACTTCGCGGGCGATCTCGACCTGACGCCCTCGCCCAACGCCCCGCGCGTGCCCATCGCCGAGCACGTCGAGCGGCGGCGCGCCGTTTTCCGTGGCCACTCCTACACCGACTTCGCGTTCCACTACATCCTGGCGGGCGAGGTCGCGCCGCAGACGATCGGCGAGATTGGCGAGGCGATCCAGTCGGGCGTCGCGAGCTTCAAGATCTTCACGACCTTCCGCCCGATCCGCGTGCCGTACGGCCACCTCTGGAGCATCTTCGCGGAGGTGGCGAAGCACGGCGGCATCATGGCCGTGCACGCGGAGGAGGATGACGTCGTCACCTACATGACTGAGAAGCTCAAGCGCGAAGGGCGGGCGCAGGGCTACAACCTCCACCTCGTGCACAACAACATCTCCGAGGACTTGGCGTTCCGGCACATCATCCGTCTCGCCTGGCACACGGGGACGGCAGTGTACTTCGTGCACACGACGGCCAAGGAGGGCGTCGCGGCGGTCGCCGAGGCGCGGCACCTGGGCCAGCCCGTGTATGCCGAGGCCCTGCACAACTACCTGCACTTCACGTGCGACGACTACCGGAAGCCCGGCGGCACCGCGATCCACACCTATCCGGCCATCAAGTTCGCGGACGACCGAGACGCGCTCATCGCCGGTCTGCTCGACGGGAGGCTGGCGACGACCGCGACCGACGAGTACACCGTGCACAAGGCCTACAAGCTGGCCGGCAGCACGATCGAGACCGTGTGCGGCGGGCACAACGGGATCGAGACGCGGATGCCTGTGGCGTTCACGAAGTTCGTCGCCGAGCGGAAGATGCCGCTGACGCGGTTCGTGGACATTACTTCCGCCAACGCGGCGCGCATCCTGGGCCTCTATCCGCAGAAGGGCGCAATCCAGCCGGGCAGCGACGCGGACCTCGTGCTGATCGATCCCGCTGTCAGGAAGACGATCGCGCTGGCGGACCTGCACGCCGACGCGGACTACAGCATCTGGGAGGGCTTCGCCTGCCAGGGCTACCCGGTGATGACGATCCTGCGCGGCAAGGTCATCGTGGAGCACGGCAAGCTGGTGGGCAGCTCATCAGACGGCCGCTGGGTGGAGGGCCGGGTTTCGGGCGACGTTCTGGGCCGCCCGGCGGTGTGAACCATGGAGGAGGGCCGTCGAGGCCTGTCCTCTCGCGTGTGACGCTACTGGCCGATGAGGAAGCGCCGCGCCTCCGCGTTGCCGGGGCAGCACCGCTCCGAGGAGCGACCACCCAGACTTCACCCAGGAATTACCCAGAAAGTTGCTCCCAACGAGAACCAAAGAGGCCCAAAGCCGAAGACGTCAGAAGCGCTGATTTACGAGGCGTTGTTTGTGGCGCCTTGGCTCCAGTCTCGATTTGAAAAGGGCTCATAACCCAAAGGTCATCGGTTCAAATCCGACCCCCGCAACCATGAACGACGAGGGGTTAGCGGACGTTGAAGCCGCTAGCCCCTTTCGTTTACCCAGACTTCACCCAGGAATCGGCCCAACTCGCCGGCGCACCCGCGGTTGCCGTCGTCGCGGACACCGAGAACCTCTCCCGCTGAGTGCGGAGCGGCGGCGCGTCCACCTCTGTGGCCTCGACTGGCACGCTACACTCAGTTCCTTATGGTTGATCAAGCTCTTCCGCCTTGGGGCGACGACCCGCTCTCGACCTTTCTCTCCAATGCGCAGTGGAACGAGCGCGCCTTGGGCGTGAACGTGCCGGACCTCTACGCTCTGCTGCAACGCGTGCACGGCGTCTTCGAGCGTGTGGCGGCCATTACCGAGAGGGAGAGCAACGAGCACCTGCTTCCGACGCGGTTCCTGATGGCGCGAGCCCACGCGGCCTGGCTCGCTGCAGTGCGGCTGGGGATGAGCGGCCAAGTCGTTGAGACCTACCCGCTCGTCCGCATGGTCGTCGAGAACTCGTGGTACGCCCTCCATCTGGCGAAGGATTCGGCGCCTCCGACGCGCGCCGAGCTGTGGCTGCGCCGCAGCGACGATGACGCCGCGGAGAGCCGCTGCGCGACTGAGTTCAGCATCAGCAACGTGCGGAAGACGCATGCCGCGCTGGACCCCTCAAACGAGCGCGCCAGGCACGAGGTGTACAGGCGCACGATCGCCTTCGGCGGCCACTCGAACGAGCGCGGCGTTCTCTCGGCCACCACGCGGATGGAGACCGACGAGACCTACACTTCCGCGGTGGCCCAGCTGACCGACCGCCCCCTTCTCATCACGACCGCGCTCAAGGCCACGATTGAGGCGGCCGTCGGCGCGCTGAGGACCGAGAAACTCTTGAATCGCGATATGCGTCATGCTCGTCGTCGCAGTCGCCCCATGCCAGTGTTTCTGACCGGGCGGAATCCACACAACGTCGCCTTCGCGGACCTCCTCGGTCCGACCGCCCCATTGCCGAATCCAGCCTGTGCTAGCCGTCAACCATCGTAGCCGTTCATAGTCTAGGCCGGAATCTGCGAGAGCGTTCCGACGCGATCCGCTCGCGCTTCCCGTCGCGCGATCTGACGCAGCGACAGGCCGTGCAGGATGAGCGACAGCGGCACCGCGAACGTCGGGATCATCACCAGCGGATAGGAAAACCGGTTCGGGTGATCGAACGCCAGCGCCTGAAGCGGGCCGGGTGAGGTCAGAGCGCCGAGCGTCAGCGCGACCACGAGGTCCGTGATCCCGAAGAGGTTCCACGCCACAGCCCTCGCCACGGCATAGCCGGGCCGCGCGATGAGGTATGCGGCGACGGGGAGGGCGAACAGGCCCGTGAGCACGTCACCGATCCCGGCCGGCAGTGCGAACTGCCATGGGGCGAGCCCGCGCGCCAACTGAATCAAGAACACCATGCCGAGCACTCGGTAGACCTGGACGCCGATGAGCCAGGACTGGGGAATCGCGTCGAGCACCGCCGCGAGCCGGGACGAGCGCAGCGCCAGCACTAGACCAACCGTGAGCGGCAGGGCGATGGCGATGGGCAGCAACGGAAGCCCGTCGGGTCGCGGCTCGTAGACTCCCGACCGGCCGAGCCACTCGGCGATCACGAACCAGCTTATCAGCGGCACGGCGGCGCCGAGCCAGGTGGCGATCCTGGCCCTCGGCGGCAATTCGGTTCGATGCACGCCGGCCCACAGCCCCATCAGCAGAACCGCGATGATCGCCGGCCGGATCATGGTTGCGATCGCCACTGCAATGTCGAGGTTATGATCCATGGCTGTTCCTCCCGGCGAATGAGTTTCCGCTCCGTGGACATTGATGGTACTTACTGGTACCAATCATTCAACATTATGGTACCGTGTGGTACCAGTGTCAAGAGAGGGTCGATGGCGAAGCGGGCAGAACGTCACAAGCGGAGCGAAACGGCGGACGATCGCCGCAAGCGGATCCAGGAGGCGGCGTTCGGGATCGTGAAGGAGCGCGGTTACGCGCAAGCGACCACGCTCGAGGTCGCGACCCGGGCCAAGGTCTCGAAGCGGGAGCTCTACGCGCTGTTCGACGACAAGCAGTCGATCATCGCCTCGTGCATCGCCGAGCGCGTGCGCCAGATGCAGATGCCCCTGGAGTTGCCGGCGGTGCGGGACCGCGACGGTCTGGCGCAGCTCTTGTACGCCTTCGGCGCGACGGTGCTGCGCGTCGTCTCCGATTCCGCCGTCACCACGCTGTTCCGCGTCGCCGTTGCCGAGGCGGAGCGCACGCCGGAGATCGCCGCGGCGTTGGATTCGATCGGTCGCGCGGGCAACCGGGCGGTGCTAGCGGCGGCTCTTTCGCGCGCCCAGCAGGCGGGCCTCCTTCGGGAGGGCAGCCCCGGGTTGATGGCCGAACACTTCTTCGGATTGCTGTGGGGGGATCTGCGGCTCGGCCTGCTTCTCGGCGTCGCGCCGCCGCCGCGAAGCGCCGAGATCGAGCATCGGGCACGCGATGCGGCGCTGACATTCCTGTCGGCCTACTGGGCTTTGGCTTAGGTGCCCGGCGCCGCGGCACAGCATTTCTATACCGGTCGCCCGCTCCAATACCCTAGAACGCGGGGCGACTAGCTCCTCGACGAATTGCTCCGCGAAGGGCGCCAGAAGGCGTCCTAACTGCTGCGCGCTCTGTTCCCAGAACGATCGACTGCGCCCGGCGGCATCTCGCCAAGTTCCCGCCGGGGTCCCCACCTGGCGGTCGACGACGTCGGCGTGCAGCCTTCAGGTGTTCGAAAGCGGGGTGACGCCGCCCGCCCAGAGCGCCGTGGGCTTGACAGCGACGCATACTAGCATACTAGTATACAGCCCGATCTCTCGCGATGAACCACGTCGCCCGCATCGACCGCAGGCGGATGGCTGCGCCGCAGGTATACCGCTATCTGCATGGCCAGATCGTCAGCGGCGAATTCCGTCCGGGCCACGCATTGTCCGAAAACGCGGTGGCCGAGCAACTGAACGTCAGTCGCACGCCTGTCCGCCAGGCGTTCATCCGGCTCGCCGACGAGGGTCTGGTACGTGTGTTTCCACAGGTCGGCACGCGGGTCTCCTCCATCAGCCTCTCCGCGGTGGGCGACAGCCAATTTCTGCGCGAGTCGATTGAGTGTCGAACCATCGCAGAAGCGGCCAGGCGAGCGACCGCGGGCCATCGGCTCGAGCTGCAACGGATGATCGAACGACAACGCGATTGCGTTCGCGCCCAGGATGGGAAGGGGTTCTTCCCTCTGGACGAGGAAATGCACCAGTATTTGCTTGGAATGGGTCAGCGGCAACGTTTATGGCGAGTACTGTCCGACGCTAAATCGCAGCTCGACCGAGTCCGCCACCTATCGCTCGAAGACCCGCACTGGCTGCGCAAGGTATTCAAGGAACACGAAGGAATCGTACGCCGCGTTCTGGCTAACGACGAAGCGGGCGCGGTGGAGGCAATGCAGACGCATCTGCGCAGTGTGTTCGACGCGGTGCAGAAGATTGCTGCAGCCAACCACGAATACTTCTCCGACGAAGATTGACCGTCGGGATAGAGCACCGCGAGGAACTTCATCGCCGCGCACGGCAAACATGGAGGACAGCATGGCCATGACCAAGGCGACGAAACGGTTAACCGCCGCGCTCGCCGGCGCATTCATCGCGGTCGCAGCGCTGGCGCAGACACCCGCGGTACCGCCGCCCGGCGCGAGCCCGCGCATCGACGCGATCAAGAAGGCTGGCGTCCTGCGGGTCGGCGTGCTCGCCAACGCGCCGTGGCTCGTCGAGAACACCAGCGGATCGGGCGAGGCATGGAGCGGTCCGGCATGGCTGCTCGCGAAGGAGTACGCCAAGCGGCTCAACGTCAGGCTGGAGCCGGTTCCGGTCAGCCACGAGACGAAGGTGCCCGTGCTCGCTTCGAATCAGGTCGACATCTCGGTGACGCCGCTGGCCGAGACGCGAGAGCGATTGAAGGTGGTCGACTTCATCATCTATTCGAGCACGAGCGTGTGCATGTTCGGTCTGGCATCGAATCCGAAATTCACGCAGGCGAAAAGCGTCGACGATCTCAATCGGCCGGACATCACCGTGGCGTACTACACAGGTGGCGGCGAAGAAGGTTGGGTGAAGGAGCGCTTTCCCAAGGCGCAGCTCCGCGGCGTCGCCGGATCGGGCGTGGCTCCGGTAGAGGAAGTCATGGCGAGGCGCGCCGACGCCGTGCCGATCAATCGCGTGCCGTGGGTCGCGATGGGTCGCAAGCTCACGCAACTCGCCGTGCTGCCGAAGGAGAACAACTGCCAGAACAGCACGGAGAAGAGCGCGCCAGTCGGCATTGCCGTCGACAAGAATCAGGCCGTGTTCCTGCAATGGGCACGGGCGGTCGGGAAGGAGATCGAGCCCAAGCTGAAGGCGGACGAGGCGAGAGTGGTCGACACGATGAAGTGATCGATCGCCGCCCCCGCTAAACGCGGACCCAGCGACGTGCGTGCCGGCGGCGACACTGGATTTCCGATTGCGCGGGAATGACCACCGACGGCAATGAACTTCGATCCCTCCGTCATCATCGAGCACTGGCGTTTCTTGAGCTACGGCATCGGCGTGACCATCGCGCTCGCGGCCGCCTCCGGCGCTGCGAGCCTTGCCCTGGGTTTCGTGGTCGCGTTGGCGCGACTCTTCGGTCCGCGGTGGCTCCGGCCAGCGGTCGTGCTCTACATCGACTCGATGCGCGCGGTGCCGGTGCTCGTGGTCCTGATATGGACGTTCTTCGCGTTGCCGATTCTCACCGGTCTCACGATGTCGCCCTTCGTCGCGGCGCTGATCGGACTCACCGTCCATCTCGCCGCGTATGCCGCGGAGATCTTCCGTGCCGGCATCGAATCGGTGCGGCCTGGCCAGACCCGCGCTTCGTTGGCGCTCGGCATGTCGCGCTCGCAGATCCTACGGCGCATCGTGCTGCCGCAGGCGCTCGTGCGCATGCTGCCAGCGTTCGGCTCGCTGCTGTCGATCACGATCAAGGACACCGCGATCGCCTCAGTGATCGCCGTACCTGAGCTCATGCGGCAATCGGAAACGCTCGCGGGTCAGAGCTTTCAACCAATCGAGGTCTACAGCTTCGCGATGCTCGTCTATTTCCTGATCCTCTTTCCGGTGACGCGCGGCGTGGATCGCATCTATCAACGCGTCGCGCATTTCGGACGTTCATGAATTTCGACTGGAGCGTCGTCGGCGCGCACCGCGATGCGCTCGCCGCCGCGACGGGCATGACCGTGCTGCTGACCGTGGCGACGATGGCGATCGCAGTGCCGAGCGGGATCGTCGTCGCGGCGCTTCGCCTGTACGCGTGGACTCCGGTCCGTGCGGTCGCGACCGCATACGTCGAGCTCTTCCGCAATCTGCCGCTGATCCTCGTCGTGTACTGGGCATTCTACGTGCTGCCGATCGCGACCGGTCTCGGGCTTTCTCCGTTCGCGACCGGGCTCGCGGCGCTCGCGCTCAACGTCACGGCCTACAACGCCGAGACCTTCCGGGCCGGCATCGGCTCGATCCGGCGCGGCCAGCTCGAAGCGGCGATGGCGCTCGGCATGAGCCGCGCGCAAGCCGTACGGCGAATCGTGCTGCCTCAGGCGGTGCGCCGTATCCTGCCCGTGCTCGCCAGCACCTGGGTGTCGCTGTTCAAAGACACCTCGCTCGTCTCGGTGATCGCGGTCAGCGAGCTCGCGTACGTGGCGATGCAGATACGCGCCCAGACGTTTCGCGTGCTCGAGATGCTCACCGCGATGGCCGCGGTCTACTGGCTGCTCGGCTATCCGCAAGCGAAGCTCGTCGACTGGATCCAACGCCGCTACGCGGTGACTGAATGAGCCGGCGCGCGAAGGAGAGCGGCGCCAGGATCATCCGCTATCGAGGCGTCGTGAAGCGCTACGGAACGTTTCAGGCGCTCTCCGGCGTCGACCTCGACGTGCACGCCGGCGAGGTCGTATGTCTCATCGGCCCATCGGGCTCGGGCAAGTCGACGCTTCTCCGCTGCACCAATGCGCTGGAGACGATTGACGGGGGCGAGATCGAATTCGAAGGCGCGCGTCTTCCGCGCGACGGGCGCGCCTTGCGGGACATCCGCCGCCGGATGGGAATGGTGTTCCAGAGCTTCGAGCTCTTTCCGCATCTCACGGCGCTCCATAATGTCGCGGAGGGTCCCAGGACGGTCCTGCACGCCCGGCGCGCTGAGGCGGAGGACCGGGCCCGGGCGATGCTCGCCAAGGTCGGCCTTTCGGACAAGGCGTCGAACTATCCCGCCGCGCTCTCCGGCGGACAACAGCAGCGCGTCGCGATTGCGCGCGCGCTCGCGATGGAGCCCGATGTGATGCTTTTCGACGAGCCGACCTCGGCGCTCGACCCCGAGACGATCGGCGAAGTCCTCTCGGTGATGAAAGCGCTCGCCGACGAAGGGATGACGATGGTGGTGGTCACGCACGAGATGAATTTTGCGCGCCGCGTCGGCGACTGGGTGGCGGTCTTCGACGCCGGACGCATCGTCGAGCAGGGACCGCCGCGACAGATCTTCGATGCGCCGAGGACCGAGCGCACGCGCGATTTTCTAAGCCACCTCGGCTGGCACGGCCAGACGCTCTAGCAGCTACTCGCCACGACATCCGTGATGGGGTATTCAACTCGGGACGAAAACACATTTGCTACAGTCGGCGCCACGCCGGTCACCGTGCCGCTCACCGGTAGTCCGTTCTTTTGTCGGGTACCCGGCCGATCCTTTTAGGTCGGCTCCCCTTTCATCCCCTGGTAGGTCCGCCACACGTTCCAGCGGTGGATGCCAGCCGCGAACGCTACGAATTGCGCGGCGAAAGGCGAGTCCGTGCCCGCACTGGCTGGCGTGTATGCCTGCCCGAGCGGAGTGGCGGCGAGCGCTTCCTCCAGGTTCTGGCCCGCCCGGACCGCCCTGCGCACCGCCTCAATCAACTCACTCAGGTAGGGCAGATAACGGCCCAGCATCGCCCCCGACGCCAGCACGCCGTGCCCGGGCACGAGGGTCCCCACCTCGAGCGTGTGCGTGAACTTGGCCACCGTCTCCAAGTAGGCGCCTGCCCCACCTTCGATCAATAAGGGAATGGTGCCTTCACCCCCGATCAGGTTGCCCGTCCAGGCGACCCGGGCCTCGGGCACGTAGACGACGGTGTCGCCGGGCGTGTTGCCGTGACCAAAGTGGTAGAGCTCCACCACCCGACCGCCCAAATCCAACTCCAGGTACTCATCGAGGACCACATCCGGCAGGCGTAGTTGTACGTCGCCAAACACCGTCGGGTCGTTGTCCACGGCCGGCAGCAGAAACCGTTTCTGGCCCTCAATATCGCGCATGCCCTCGGCGGTCTTCTGCTGGGCTACGATCAGGGTCTCTGCGGGAAAGGCGTAGTTCCCGAACGTGTGGTCGCCATGGTAGTTGGTGTTCACCACGTAGAGGATGGGCTTGTTGGTCACCTGCCGCACGGCGGTCTGGATCCGACCGGCCATCGCTCCATTGATGTGCGCGTCGATCACGAGGACACCATGCGCGCCCACCACAAAGCCACTGTTATCGACTGGCAGCTTGCTGGACAGCAGGCCGTAGACGCCCGGCGCGAGCTCCTGCGTGTCGAGTCGCGTCCCGATGGGGTTGAGCGGCGGGGGAATAAACCCCTGTGGGGCCTGGGTCATCACCTCTGGCGGTGCTAACACCGCCGGGATCAGCGGACCTAACCCCGCGTCAGTTGTCTTGCGCATGCCCTTCATAGTTGCCTCCTGTGTTTTGTTGGTTAAAGGGTGGGGTGGTTCCTTCGGCTCTCGGTGGTCTTCTCCTGGCTC
>Ga0209802_1003157_pt1 | contig 11137 bp, 10 predicted proteins | sample GraSoiAngelo_129_FD_185886 | JGI IMG/M metagenome (GOLD analysis project Ga0209802, IMG submission 185886) | Grasslands soil microbial communities from the Angelo Coastal Reserve, California, USA - 14_0927_12_40cm (SPAdes) (version 2) | ecosystem: Environmental > Terrestrial > Soil > Grasslands ... | reverse complement strand
ACACGCCGAGGATCATGCCGCCGGCGGCCGAGCCGAGCGCGCCCATCAGGCCCATGACGAGATCAGCCATGCCCTGGATCGACGCGCGCTCGGCGGGCACCAGCGCATCGGTCAGGAGCGCGCTGCCGGCGACGAACGCGAAGTTCCAGCCGATCCCGTTGAGGAACAGCGCGAAGATGATCAGCCCACGCTCGCCGCCCGGCGCCAGCCCCGCGAGGATCACCGCGCCGGTCAGCACCAGCGCGCCGACGCCGATCATCGTGAGCCGTCCGAACCGGTCGCACAGCCAGCCCGAGAGCGGCGAGGCCACGAACATGCCGCCCAGATGGAGCGACACCGCCAGCCCGATCGTCTGCACGGGGTATCCGTGATCGTGCAGGTATACCGGCGACGTCGAGGTCGTGCTGATCATCACGAACTGGCTGATCGTGAGCGTCGCGAGCGCGAGCTGCACTCTGACGTCGCCCAGGATCGCGCCGAGTGGACGAGCCCGCCCCGTCGGCCGGCTCGCTTCGGCGATCTCGTGGAGTCGGCGCGCGATCGTCAGAGGATCGGGCCGCAAGAAGACTTCGAGGAGAACGGCGGCCAGGATGTAGCCGGTGACGCTGATGAGGAACGCGCTGGCCGTCGGTGAGACGCCGAGCGCGCCGCCGACGCGCAAGGCCCCGCCCATCAGGTTCGGCCCGATCATCGCGCCGGCCGCGGAGCCCCACACGATCAGGCCCATCGCGCGGCCGCGCTGGGCGCCCGGGCTCACATCGGCCGCGGCGTAGCGGCTCAGCAAGTTCGACGTCTGAGCGATGCCGAAGAGCGCCATCCCGACGAGCAGGAGCCCGAAGCTTCCGACCGTCACGCCCACGATGCCGAGGACGGCGCCGACCGTCGCGAGGCCGTAGCCGAGCACCAGGCCGGGCCGGCGTCCCGAGCGAGCCATCAGCCGCGCCAGCGGCCAGCTCGCGAACGCCGTGCCGAGCGCGCCGACGGCGATCGGCACGCCCGACCAGGTGTTCGTCCCCATGATGCTGGCCGCCATGATGCTACCGACGGCCATCGCGATGGAGTGCCCCGTGCTGCCGCAGACCTGAGCCGCGAACAGCGCGGCCATCAACCGGCCGCGGCTCGCAACACCAGATACCGTTGTCTCGGTGCTCACCGGATCGAGAATGATGGCGCGGCTCAGTCGACCCTGAACACCAGCTCCGGATCGAGCTTCGTGATGCTCGTCTGACCGCAAAGCTGCATCGTCGTCTTCACTTCGCGGCGGAGAATATCCATGGCGTTGGCGACGCCGGGGGCGCCGTCGACGGCCAGGCCCCACAGCGCCGTGCGCCCCACCGCGACCACTGTTGCCCCGCGCGCCAGGCCCTTGAGGACGTCCGTCCCGCGTGAGAAACCGCCATCCACGATGATCTCGGCTCGGCCACCGACGGCGTCGGCGATGCGCGGGAGCGCGTCGATCGTGGCCTCGGTGTGGTCGAGCTGGCGGCCGCCGTGGTTCGAGACCCAGATGATGCGCACGCCCATGTCGACGGCGCGCCTGGCGTCGCGCACGGTCATGATCCCCTTGATGCCGACAGGGAGCTTCGTCGTCTTCTGGAGCCACGCCACGTCGTCCCACGTGAGCCGCGCCTGGTGGGTGGAGTCGGGGCCGCGCGGATTCGGCGCGATCTTCATGGCCTCGCGCGGGTCGTAGCGGTTGACGATGTCGCGCTCGCGCCGCCCGATCACCTGCACGTCGACGGTGAGACAGACCGAGTGATAGCCGTTGCACGCGTCGACGCGTGCCAGCAGCTCTCCGACCCAGCCGCGGTCGCCGTGATGGTAGAGCTGGAACATCTTCGGGCCGGTGCCGGCCTTCGCGACGTCTTCCACCGACCAGCCGGTGGCGCCGCTCAGGAACTGGAGCGTGTCGGCCAGGCCGCAGCCGCGCGCCATTTCCACGTCGCCCTCGGGATGGAAGAGCACGAGGCCGCCCATCGGCGCCACCGCGACGGGCCACGACAGCGGCACGCCGAGCAGCGACGTCCGAAGGTCGATCTGGCGCACGTCGACCAGGATGTTCTGGGTGATCGCGAGCCGGTCCAGCGCGCGGCGGTTCCGCCGCCGGCTGGTCTCGGTCTCGGCCCCGCCGGCGCCGAAGTTCCAGACGTCGCGGGGCAGGCGGGCATGGGCGGCTCGTCTCATCTCGGGCAGGGTCACGAAGCGTGGTGGTGGGGTCATGGGCGAGTACCCTACGGGTTTCGGCGCGAACAGGCAAGATGCGCTATTCTCCCGGCGCCGAACCGAGGAGCGACGACAACCAGGAGGCCCCATGCCACGGACCACGTTCATCGTCGATGATCCGATGACCCGCAACGCCGTCCACGTGCTGAGCCGCGCGCCGCTGGAGACGGTCCTGGTCCGCACCAACGACGTCCGCGGCCAGATCGAGGTCGATCCCGACGACGTCACCGCCAAGCCGCGCGTCACGTTCGAGGCGCCGATCGACAGCCTCGACTCCGGTGTGCCCCTCATGAACGACGTCATGCGCAGCGACAAGTGGCTCGACGCCGGCAAGTCGCCGGTCATCCGTTTCGCGCTGGAGCGCGTGATCTCGCCGGCCACGCGGACGCCGCTCGCTGACGGCCAGCCACTCGTCTTGACCGCCGAGGGCACGCTCGAGCTGCGCGGGGTGTCGCGGCCCGTGGCGGTGCGCGCGGAGATCACGTGGCTCAAGAAGAGCGACAGCACCGCCCGCCGTCTGCCCGGCGACCTGCTCCACGTCGTGGCGCGCTTCGACGTCCCCCTGCCCGTCTTCGGGATCGACGCGCATCTCTCCGCGCAGACGCTCGACAAGATCGCGGGCACGGTGCAGGTCGAGGCCGATCTCTTCGGCTCGACCGAGCGTCCTCAAGTCGGCGGCGACATGCAGGACCGGCTCGCGAAGGCGAGGAAGAGCCTCGGGCAGAAACTCCTGGGAGGTTGATGACGTTCGCTTAGCTGTAACGAAATTTGGACATTACTCCTCATGGAGGTGGCCACTACGATACCGTCGTGGCGAGGGCGCATTCCCTAGTCTCAATTGAGGGTATCGACCGAGCAATTGTGCTCATCCGCGGTCAAAAGGCCATGCTCGACGCTGACCTCGCCGCTCTCTATCATGTCCCGACACGTGTGCTCGTGCAGGCGGTCAAACGCAATTTAGCTCGCTTTCCAGGCGACTTCATGTTCCAGCTGCGTGGTGAAGAAGCGCGACGTTTGAGATCACGAATCGTGATCTCAAACGTGGGTCGCGGCGGTCGACGCTATCCTCCGTACGCGTTCACCGAGCAGGGTGTCGGCATGTTGTCGAGCGTGTTGCGAAGTCCACGCGCTATCAGAGTCAACATCGAAATCATGCGGGCGTTCGTGCGGCTTCGCGGGTTGCTGGCCTCGAATCAGGTGCTCGCGAAGAAGGTGGACGCGCTCGAGAAGAAATACGACAGCCAGTTCAAGGTCGTGTTCGACGCAATTCGGCGGCTCATGGCTTCGCCGATTACCGGCCGTCACCCGATCGGCTTCCGACCGCGCATCAGCCAGACAGCAAAGGTCGTGCGCGTGAAAGCAAAGTGACGATCAAAGATGTCGTCGAGGTCAGGCCTCTCGGTGGGCACCGTCTTTATCTGAAATTCGACGATGGCGTCCATGGAGAGGTGGACGTTGCACAGTTTGTCCGCTTCGATGGCGTGTTCGAAGAGCTGCGTGATCCCCGCGCGCTTCGCCGAAGTCCGCGTGGATCCCGACCTCGGGACCATCTGCTGGCCGAACGGCGCCGACCTCGCGCCCGACATGCTCTACGCAAAAATCACAGGCCGGTCACTTCCGGTCTGACGCCTACCCCAGCGCTTCCCGCACCGCCTCCAGCAACTGCTGCCGCGTGAACGGCTTCTGGAGCACGCGGCCCTGGTCGAGATCGAGCGCGCGGCACTCGGCTTCGGGGATCGCGCCGGCGGTGATGAAGAGAAAGCGGCGCTTGAGGACGGGCACGCGGCTCACCGCTTCCCGGTAGAAGGCGAGGCCGTCCACGCCCGGGAGGTGGAGATCGCTGATGACCATCTGGACTTCCCCGTTCAGCTTCCCGAGCGCTTCCTCCGCCGACGCGGCGCTCCGCGTCCGGTAGCCCTCCTGCTCGAGGCGGCCGCGAAGAATCTCCCTCAGTGATTCGTCGTCCTCGGCGAGGAGGATGAGCGCGCCGCTGAGCCCCGGGGCCGGCACCGGAGACGGCGCTGGAAGCTCGGGCTCGAGCGCGCCGACGGGAAGGTCGATCGTGAAGCGGGCGCCGCTGCCCAGCCGGCTCTGGACGGCGATGTGGCCACCGTGCTCGCGGACGATGCCATACGAGATGCTGAGCCCGAGCCCGGTGCCCCGCACGCCCTTCGTGCTCACGAACGGATCGAAGATGGTCGGGACCAGCTCCGGGGCAATTCCCGGCCCGTTGTCCTCCACGACGATGGTCACGCGCTCCCCGTCGAGCGCACGGATCGAGACCCGCAGCCTGCGCTCGCCCACGATGTCGGCCAGGGCCTGCTTGGCGTTCGTGACGAGGTTGAGCAGCACCTGCTGGAGCTGATGATCGTCGGCCCAGATGTCAGCGACGTCGGGCGCCACCTCCGTCTCCACCGTCACCCGGGCCAGCCTGAGATCAGCCGCGCTGACGTCCAGCACCTGATCGAGGAGCCGGCGGAGGCTCACGCGCTGGCGCTGCAGCGGACGCTTGCGGCCGAAGGTGAGGAGGCCCTGCACGATGCGGCCGGCGCGATCGATCGATCGCTGCATCACGACCAGGTGCGGCTTCATCGCTTCCGGCGCTTCGTCGGTCAGGAGCTCCACGCTTCCCTGCAGCACCGCGAGCGGGTTGTTGAGCTCGTGAGAGACGCCGGCCACCAGCTCGCCCAGCGCCGAGAGCTTGGCCGCCTGGATCATCTGCTGTTGGGCCAGCGTCAGTCGGAGCTGCTGATCCTCGACCACCTCGTTGAGCTTCCGCGCCGCGTCCTGCGCCTCCTCGAGGAGGCGCGCGTTGTCCACCGCGTACGCCGTGTACGTCATGAGCGTGTTGAGGAACTGTAAATCGGTGCGGCTGAACGGCGGCGCGGTGCTGGTGCCGCCCACGCTCTGCTTCATGGCGAGGTTGACGACGCCGATGATCCGGTCGGCGACGCGCAGGGGCATGCAGATGAACGAGCCACCGCCGTACTTGGGATCGTTCGGCTTGCCGAACCTCGGATCGGTCTCGATGTCCTCCACCAGCACGGGCTCGCCGAGCTGCACGGCCTTGCCGGACACGCCCTCGCCGACACGGACCTCGGGCCCACCCAGGACTTCTGTCGAATGGCCGCGGGCGGCCACGACCTTCAGCGTCTGCCGGTCGCGGTCGAGGAGCATGATCGAGCCGATACGGGCGTGGACCGCGCGCATCGTCCGCTCCAGGACGTCGGCCAGCAGGTCCTGAATGTGGGGGATCTTCGAGGCCATCTCGACCATCTCGTTCAGGGTGCCGAGCTTGAACACGAGATCTTCGAGGCGCTCGGTGGAGGCGCGCAGGTCGGCCAGCATGCGGCTGAACGCGTTGGCCAGCTCGCCAATCTCGACCACCGGGCCCAGCCCCGCGACGGCCCCGTGATCGACGGGGGCTCGACTCCCAGTCGCGTCCACCGGCGCCGCGACGTCGACCGCGCGCGCCAGTGACGAGATGCGGGCGATCATGCGATGGAAGACCGCGTAGCCGAGCACCGCGACCACCAGCGCGAGGAACAGGCCCATCTGCGCCTCGGTGCGGGCGGCAAGATCGAAATGCCAGAGGAAGAAGACGAACAGCAGCAGGGGAAGAACGCCGACCAGAGCGAAGATGATCGCGGCGGCCCGGCGGAGGTCGAGCATTCGTTCCAGAATACCCCTCGGCGGCCACGAGCCCTAAAAACGCGGGCGGCGTATACTCACCGTCGCCATGCGAGCGATGGTCACCGATCACCCGGGCGATTTCGACGTCATGCGCGCGCGGGACGTCGCGGTGCCAACGCTCGGACCGCGTGAGGTCCTCGTCCGCAACTACGCCTCGGGCGTCTGCTACCACGACCATCTCATCCGCGTCGGCGTGATGAAGCGCGGCATCACCTTTCCACTGATCCTCGGTCACGAGGGCGCGGGCATCGTGCAGGAGGTCGGCAGCGCCGTGCGCTCGCTGAAGCGGGGCGACCGCGTGGCCTGCACGCAGTGGACGGAGAACTGCGGCCTCTGTCGCTTCTGCCGCACCAACCGTGAGTCGCTCTGCGCCGAGCGCAAGTACTTCGGCCACGATCGCGACGGGACGTACGCCGAGCTGTTCAAGATCCAGGAGGACTCGCTCCTGCCCCTGCCCTCGGAGGTCGGCTTCGAGGAAGGCGCGATCCTCTCGTGCGCCATCGGCACCGTGCTGGCCGCCATCCGCGACGTCGGACGGACCCAGGCCGGCGAGTACGTGCTGGTCACCGGCGCCGGTGGCGGCCTGGGCGTCCACGCCGTGCAGATGGCCAGGCTGTGCGGGGCCACCGTCATCGCTCAGACCACGTCGCCCGAGAAGGCCAAGCTGATCCGCGAGGCCGGCGCCGACGAGGTCGTGATCGCGCGCGACGGCAAGTTCGCCGACGAGGTCCGGCGCGTCGCCCGGGGCGAAGGCGTCGACGTCGTGTGCGACAACGTCGGCGCTCCCGTGTTTCAGGAAGCGCTGCGGGCCACGGCGCGCGGCGCGCGGTATGTCCTCGTCGGCGAGCTGACTGGCGACACCGTGACCTTCAACACCGCGCGGCTCTTTCTGAAGGGCGTGAGCCTGCTCAGCACCACCAGCACCTCACGCGCCCAGCTCGCCGACGTCATCGAGCTGGTGCGCCAGCGCAAGCTCCGCCCGATCGTCACCGAGCGCTTTCCGCTGGGCGAGGCGCCCCGCGTGCACCGTCTCATGGTCGACCGGAAGCTCTCGGGCCGCGTCGTGCTCCTGCCGTAAGGCGTTCCAACCACAGGAGGTTCGTTCATGGGCTCTCGAAGACTCGAGGCGGAGACGACGGCGGAGGCCTACCTCGAGCTGCTGAAGGACCGCGGCATCGACGTGTTCCTCGGCAACGCCGGCACCGATTTCGCGTCGCTCGTAGAGGCGTTCGCGCGCTTCGAGACCGAGAGTGGCCGCGCGCCGCGCCCGCTCGTCGTGCCGCACGAGTTCGTCGCCGTGTCGATGGCCCACGGCTATTACGCGGCGGGTGGACGGCCGGCCGCCGTGATGGTCCACGTCAACGTTGGCACCGGGAACGCGTCGACGGCGATTATCAGCGCCGCCAGGGCGAACGTCCCGATCTTGATGTCCGCCGGGAGGACGCCGATCACCGAGGAGGGCCTGCCGGGCGCGCGCGACCTCCACATCCACTGGGCCCAGGAAAGCTTCGACCAGGCCGCGATGCTGCGCGAGTACGTCAAGTGGGACTACGAGCTGCGAACGCCGGTGCAGCTCGAGTCGGTCGTGGACCGCGCGTTCGAGCTGATGCACGCCGAGCCGCGAGGCCCCGTGTACCTCACGCTGCCCCGCGAAGTCCTGGCCGCTCGCCCCGGGCCGATGACCATCACGTCACCGTCGCGGCGCGAGTCTCGAAGCGAGCGCTTCCCAGATCCCGCGCGGATCGACGAGGCCGCCCGCATCCTCGCGCGTGCCGAGTCCCCGTTGGTCCTCGTCTCGGCCGCCGGCATCGATCCCCGCGCGGTCGCCGGCCTCGTCGAGCTGGCCGAGGCGGGCGGGATCGCCGTCGTCGAGGCGGATCCGATCTACATGAACTTCTCGCACCGGCACGATCTGCATCTCGGCTACAACCAGTCGGGGACGACGAATCGGCGAGGCCGATGCCATCCTCGTGATCGAGGCCGACGTCCCGTGGTATCCCGCGCTCGCCAAGCCGGCGCCCGGCGCCACGATCATCCACCTCGGCGTCGATCCCTTCTTCTCGCGCTATCCGATGCGGAGCTATCCCTGCGACGTGCCGATCGCCGCCACGCCGGCCGCCGCGTTGCCGCTGCTCGCCGAGGCCGTGCGTCGTCACGCCGATCCTCAGAAGGTGGCCCGCCGGCGCGAGCGCGTAGCCGCCGAGCACCGGAAGCGTCAGGCGACCTGGGAAGAGATGGCCGTGAAGCAGGCGAGCGCGTCGACGATGGGCTTCGCGTGGGCGTCGCGATGCATCGGCGAGATCGTCGACGATTCCACGGCGGTCGTGAACGAGTATCCGCTGGACCGCCGGTTCGCTCCGTTCACGCGGCCCGGCAGCTACTTCGGGTCGCCGCATTCGAGCGGCCTCGGCTTCGGCCTGGGCGCGGCGCTCGGCGTGAAGCTCGCCCGTCCCGATACGACGGTCATCGCCACGGTCGGCGACGGTGCGTACTTCTTCGGCGAGCCGCTGTCCTGCCTGTTCGTCCAGCGCGCCCACCGTCTGCCGCTCCTGACCGTGATCTTCAACAACCAGCAGTGGGAGGCGGTGAAGTTCGGCGCGCTCGCCGTCCATCCCGCGGGCGCCGCGAAGGCACGCGGACGCTTCCCGCTCAGCGAGCTGACGCCCTCGCCACGCTTCGAGGAGATGGCGAAGACCGTGGACGGCTATGGTGAGCGGGTGGAGAGCCCGGGCGAGCTGCCGGCGGCCCTCAAGCGCGGCCTGGCGGCGGTGCGCGAGGGGCGGCCGGCGATCCTGAACCTTCTCGCCCAGCGGAACGTTTAGCATGAGGGGGGTCCAGGCGACCCCGTGCTAGACTGCCGCGCAACTTCAATCAGGAGGGCCCGATGAGCCGTCACTTCGCGTCGTTTGCCGTGATGGTCGCTCTCGTCGCCGTGATGGCTGGCGCCGTCGTGAGTGGCGCCCTGGTGGGTCACGCCGCGGATCCGATTCCGATCGGCGTGTCGGTTGCGCAGACGGGCCCGGTGGCCCTGGCGGGCCAGGAACAGGTGCTCGGTGCCCAGATCGCCGAGGAGTATTTCAACAAGCACGGCGGCGTGAACGGCCGGCCCATCAAGCTCGTGTTCCAGGACGGCGGCAGCGACGAGCCGACGGCCATCAACGCCTTCCAGAACCTGATCAACGTGGCCAAGGTCGTGGGCATCATGGGGCCGAGCCTGTCCCAGCAGGCGTTCGCCGCGGACCCGTTCGCCGTCCGCGCCAAGGTCCCGGTCATCGGTCCCTCCAACACCGCCAAGGGTATCCCGCAGATCGGCGAGTTCGTCTCGCGCGTGTCATCGCCCGTGGCCATCGTGGCCCCCAACGCCGTCAAGGCCGCGATGGAGATCAACAAGAACCTCAAGAAGGTCGCGGTGCTGTACGCGCAGAACGACGCCTTCAACAAGTCGGAGACCGAGACCTTTCAGCAGACCGTGAAGGATCTCAAGCTGGATCTGGCCACGGTGCAGACCTTCCAGACCACCGACACGGACTTTACCGCGCAGGTGACGAACGTCCTCAACGTCAATCCGGACCTCGTGATCATCTCCGGCCTGCAGGTGGACGGCGCCAACCTCGTCAAGCAGCTGCGCGACCTCGGCTACAAGGGACTCATCGTCGGCGGCAACGGCGTGAACACGGCGGCGATCTTTCCGATCTGCAAGGCCAAGTGCGACGGCATCCTGATCGCGCAGGCCTACAGCCCGGCCTACAAGAGCAAGATCAACGACGAGTTCAAGTCCGTGTACAAGGACAAGCAGAAGAAGGACCCGCCGCAGTTCAGCGCCCAGGCCTTCGCCGGCATCCAGGTGTTCGTGGAGGCCCTGCGCGCGCTCGACAAGAAGTCGCCGCTGGCCAAGATGGACCTGGCCACCCTGCGGGTGGAGCTGAACAAGCAGCTCATCTCCGGCACCTACGACACGCCGCTGGGGGAGATCTCGTTCTCGACGGGACCGGGCATGGGCGGTGAGATCGTGCAGAAGCAGGCGTACGTGGCCCAGATCAAGATGGAGCCGGACGGGACCAAGGGCACCTTCGTGTTCGTGAAGTAGCCCCGGCTCCGGGGCCGCGTGAACGGGAGGCTCTTTCTCCAGCAGGTCCTGAACGGGCTGGCGATCGGCAGCGTGTACGCCATCTTCGCGCTGGGGTACACGCTGATCTTTTCCGTTCTGCGCATCATCAACTTCACCCACGGGGCCATCTTCACGCTCGGGGCCTACGCGACGTACGCGCTCACCGGGTCGCAGTTCGGCATCAACGGGCTGCTGGCCGGCGCCACGCTGCCGGTCCGGCTGCCCTTCGTGCTGGCCCTGCTCGGTGGCTCGCTGGTCGCCGCGGTCTCCGGCGTGATCGTCGAGCGGTTGGCCTTCCGTCCCCTGCGCACGCGCGGCGCCGATCCCCTGCTCACGCTCGTGTCGAGCCTCGGCGTCGCCGTCGCGCTCGTGAACGTCACCCAGTATCTCTTCGGGGCCGAGCCGTATTCCTTTCCCGATCCGCTGAGCGAGCTGCCCAGCGCGGTGAACTTCGGCACGGCCGGTCAGCCGGTGCTCGTCCGCACGGTCCAGGTCGTCATCTTCGGCGTGTCGATGGTGATGCTGGTGCTGCTCACCTACCTCATGAACGCGACCCGCACGGGCAAGGCGCTGCGAGCCGTGGCCGAGGACACGACGACCTCCAGCCTGCTCGGGATCGACACCGACCGGCTCATCTTGCTGACCTTCGTCATCAGCGGCTTCCTGGGCGGCGTGACGGGCACGCTCATCGGGCTCAGCGTCGGCATCGCGGGCCCGTACTTCGGGATCGCCTTCGGGCTCAAGGGCCTGGCCGTGATCGTGCTCGGCGGGCTCGGCGACATCCCGGGCGCGGTGGTGGGCGGCCTCGTCATCGGGCTCGCCGAGGCGTTCGTGCCGGCGCAGTACATCGCCTACCGCGAGGCGGTGCCGTTCGCGCTGCTCTTCCTCGTGCTCCTCGTCCGCCCCCAGGGCTTGCTCGGCCGCGCTCAGGTCCAGAAAGTGTAAGGCCTCGGTTGGCCACCTTCCTCGCGACCTACGATTTCCTCCTCGTCTCGATGGTCCTCGCCGCGGTCCTGGCCCTCACGCTCTACCTGCCGCTCATGGCCGGGCAGCTCTCGGTCGCGAGCCCGGGGTTCTACGCGCTCGGCGGTTACGTCGCCGCGATCCTGTCCA